>Ga0335081_10016611_pt1 | contig 11914 bp, 7 predicted proteins | sample Lox_Sample_35_FD_206713 | JGI IMG/M metagenome (GOLD analysis project Ga0335081, IMG submission 206713) | Soil microbial communities from Loxahatchee National Wildlife Refuge, Florida, United States - Lox_Sample_3.5 | ecosystem: Environmental > Terrestrial > Soil > Wetlands | place: USA: Florida... | reverse complement strand
CACGCTCTACAACGGCCGGGACAGCCTCCCCCTGACCTACCCGGTGCTCCGGCGGAAGCCTGACGCGGGGCGGTACAGGGGCTTCGACCCTTCAGACGCCGTCTACCTGATCATGCCGGACCGGTTCGCCAATGGTGACACTACGAACGACAACGTCCCGGGGATGACGGAGGAGAAAAACCGCGCGAACCCCGGCGGCCGGCACGGGGGGGACATCAGGGGGATCGTCGAACACCTGGACTACCTCTCGGACCTGGGCGTGACGGCGCTCTGGATCAACCCGGTGCTCGAAAACAACTCACCCGCGTACAGCTACCACGGTTACGCGGCCACCGATCTCTACCGGGTCGACCCCCGGCTCGGGTCGAACGACAAATACGAAGAGTTGGTCCGCCAGGCCCACGACCGGGGCCTGAAGGTCATCATGGACCACGTCAGCAACCACATCGGCGTGAAACATCCGTGGCTGAAGAACCTCCCGTCGGCCGACTGGCTGAACGGCTCGCCGGCGAACCATCAGCGGGAGATGCACTGGAAGATGGAACTCCAGGACATCCACGGGGATTCGGCCGTGCGTGCCAACGTGACACAGGGGTGGTTCGCCGACAACATGCCCGATCTCAACCAGCGGAACTCGTTCGTCGCCCGGTACCTGATCGAGAACACGCTCTGGTGGATCGAGAGCACGGGAGTGGACGGGATCCGCGAGGACACTTATTCGTACGTCGACCCAAAGTTCCTTGCAGATTGGGCGGAAGCGATCGTCGCGGAGTATCCCTCCTTCACCATCGTCGGCGAGGTCTGGATCGGCGACCCGGTATTTCTCGCCGCCTACCAGAAGGAGAGCCGCCTGCCGCAGTCGATGGAGACCGGGCTCTATTCGGTGACGGACTATGCGCTCCACGACGCGCTGGCCCAGATGTTCTCTCCGCGCGGGAGCGTCCGCTCCGTCTTCGACTGCCTCTCGAAGGACTTCCTCTACCCGGACCCGGCAGGTCTCCTCACGTTCCTGGACAACCACGACACGCGCAGGATCGCGTACACCACACACGGCGACGTCCGCAGGACGCTCATGGCACTCAAGATGCTCCTGACGCTCAGGGGGATCCCGCAGATCCTGTACGGCACGGAGCTGGGAATGGTCGGCGGCACGGACGACGGGACGATCCGGTCGGACTTTCCCGGCGGCTTCCCGGGCGATCCCCGGAACGCGTTCACACAGAAGGGACGCACGCCGAAGGAACGGGAGATCTTCACGACGCTCCGGCAGCTTCTTCACATCCGGAAGGAACGCCGGTCACTCTGCTACGGCAGCATGATCCATTTCCCGCCGGCAAATGAGCTCTACACCTACCTGAGAATCCTGCCGAACGAGAAGACGCTCGTGATCGTCAACAACCGGGGGAGCGCACAGAAGGCGGGGCTTGCACAGGTGAGGGGATATTTCGGCGACGCGAAGGTGCTGAAGAACCTCCTGACCGGAACAAGCACGGATGCGGGCGCCGCGGAGATCGAGGTGCCGGGTAACGACGTGCTGATACTGGGGGTCGAGTAGATTGCTTCGCGGCGCCTTCGGCGCCGCTCGCAATGACAGCGTTCTCGCTCGCGATGACGGCGCGCTATTTCCTCAGCGATTCGATCCGGCTGTGGACGAGCAGCTCCTGCTCGGGCGTGATCCCGTCCAGCCGCGCGATGGTGCCGTACTCGTTCAGCGCCTCCCCGCGCAGATGCGCCTTCTCCAGGGCTTCAGCAACGAGCAGCCTGTTCCCAAATTCCTTCCCCAGCGGCGGGTAGAGGCGGAAGACCTCCATCCCTTTCAGTGCGCACGTGGCGAAAAACCCGTTGTTGTACAGGACGTGGGCGCCGTTCAGTTCCAGGACGCCGGTCGAGGGGTCGCTTGCGCTCAGAACCTGCGTCGAAGAACGGTCCGCCCCGTGGACCACGTCCGCGCTCGGCATCTGCAGCTCATCGCTCTTCCACTGGTAGGATGACGCGCGCACCTTCTCCATCGTGAGCTTCAGCATCAGCTCTTCCTGCGTCAGGTCGCGCACGTCTGACATATCCACGATCACCTCGGCGGGAAGGGTGACCTTCCGCGCGCCGGCACTCCCCGCCTGCGGGGAGGGAACGAGGATCACGGCGGAGCCTTTCTTCCCGGTCTTCATGGTGTCGTCGGGCCGGAGGACGTCGCCGACGGCCACCTTTGCCCAGACTTCGGTCACGCCGTGCCGAACGCTGACGTCTCCCCGGAGCGCCTGCACGACGATCTCCCCCGCCCACGCCTGCGCCGCAACCAGGACCGCCGCAACCATCAGTGCCGTTTTCATCGCCGCCTCCTCTCAATACACGTCAACAATGCGGACCCAGCCGGATGCCAGGCCAAGCCCGAGCTCCACATCGTCAAAATATTGCTGCGCCCCCTCCGTCCACGCTTCCTCGAAACCCCGCGTGATCGCTGTGGTCTCCAGGGGGAGCCATATGGTCTCACGGCCCGATTTGGATTTCCTCAGGATGTACCGCTTCGGGTTCGATGAGACGTGGTCGCCGTACTGGGGACTCACCCCCGTATCAAACAACAGGAACATGTGCGCCTTCTCGGGCGCTTTCGGCGGGACGACGTCCACGAAGGCCGTGGATATGCCTATGCTGCTCAGGAGAGATGAAAAACAGACAGTCATGTCTGTGCAGTCGCCCGCTCGGCTCCTGAGCGTCTCCGGGCTGTACTGGACAAACTCCGTCAGGTGCTTCGGGTCGCTCACGTACACGAGCCGCCCGGCGAATGCATCGCACAGGAGCTTCGCCCTGCGGAGCTGTCCCAGCTCGGAAGGGACGCCGGAGAGCGAGTCTTTGGCGGCCAGCATGATCTCCCGCGACGTCCTGATCACCTCCGGATCGTCCGGCGTCACGAAGTATCTCAGCGACTCCGGCGTCCCGTCCCAGTCGTTCCGCCCGTGAATCACCAGGCGCGCCTGGGCCTCGTCGTCGTAGTCTCCCTCGATCGCCGCCGAGACGGTGACTGTCGCATCCCGTATCGTGACGGCCGGGATGTCTTTCACGCGGTCGTTGAAGACCGCAGTGAGCGGTACGTCCGCAGTCTCCCCGGGCTGGATGCTCACGGGCTGCGAGAGCGTGGGACGGTCCATCAGGCGATCGACGAATATCGCCGCACGCGCAGCCACGGGCCGGTTGCTGGTATTGCGCACCCTGACGCGTCCCACGGGCCTGTAGGCCATCGCCTGGAACGCCGAAGGGTAGACGCCGCCCGCGAGCTGCACCCCCTCGATGCGCACGGGCGTCTCGCGGACGTTTCCCAGGATCGCGCGGATCGAAAATGAAGCCCGGTCCCCCGCGTAGGGGCTCATCCCGAGGTCATCTATGCGGGAGGGGTCAAACGACGCGGATGCCACGGTCCCCCCGCGGTTTGCCTCGCTGGTGAACCGGACGTACGAAGCGTCCGCCTCGAAGAAGAGATACCGGTACCCGATGCCGACGCCCACGGCGTCGAGGAAGGGGGAAAGTGTGCCGTCGCCGTAGAGGCCGCAGCGGACCGAGAGATCCGCCAGGGGATTCCACTCCGCGCCCAGCGCCCCCCGTTTCGCGGTGCTTCCCGCTGCGGATACCCGGATGGACTGCACGGGGCTCCAGGCAGCGCCAAGTTCAAGCGACCGAGTCCATGGAAGCGCGTACTGATCGTAGCCCGAAGGGATCCCCCTGCTGGTGATGCGCGCGAGAGACCGCCCCAGTGCGCTCAGCGAGACATCGTCCGCCGGCTTCCATGACACCGCGAGGTCAGCAAACCAGACATCGCGCTGATAGGTCTGCTGGACCGGGAGAATGGTGCTCAGCGAATCGTTGATGGCTTCAAGCGTGTACTGGGGGTTCGAGACTTTTTCGGTCTGCATCCGCGCCTGGATCCCCAGGGAGAGCCGGTCGCTCACGCGGGCGGCATAGCCGACCGCCAGGGGTTCGTCGTAATTGATCAGCGTGTCCGTCGCAAGGGAGAGCCCGGCGATCCTGAACGTGGCGCGCTTCACGACGTCCAGCGTGGTGCCCGGCGTGTACTGGACGGCCAGCGAGTTAAAGCCGAGGAAACGCTTTCCGAGGCCGAACCCGCTAAACACGAATCCGCCCCCGCCGGTCCCGGTGGTGGTATATGTCGTCGTGTAAATGTCCCAGTCCTTCATCCCGGTAAGCCCCGCGGGATTTGCCGTAAATCCGCGAACATCCTGCACCAGGGCGGCGTACGCACCCAGCGCCGATGCGCGCGGAGCGAAGATCGCCTGCGCACAGGCTGTCGACCCCGCCGCGCCCATGAGGAGCAGGAGCGCCGCGGACCGGGACAAGGGCATTATTGGATCTGGACGTAGCTGTTATAGACAGATGCAGCCTGAACCAGCGTCCTGTCCTGTTGCTGTTGTCCCAGCAGTCGATCAGACCTGTTGGCGATGATAAATGTGAACACGTAATACCGCACGCGCGGCAGCAGTGCCAGCACGCTCGGCTCAATGACCGCGCTCCCCGTGTTGACGTCCGGCATGAGCTGAAGCACCGGCCTGGTCTTCCCCGTCAGCGTGTTGTACGTGCTGATGACAATCCGAATCGGGCCGCCTCCAGTCCAGCGGAGGTCAACCTGTTTCGTCCGGGAAAGGACGCTCCCCCCGGCAGGAGCCAGCACGCGCAGATCCGCGGGGGGCTGAGTTGTATCGCGGAATTGCGACGAGGAGAACGTGGGATCAGGATCCTCGTCATCCCACGCCAGGGGAAGGTTGGGCTGCAACCCGGCGAAGACTGCCAGGTACATCGAGCCGAACGTCGTGTCGCGGGTCCCGATGTGGATTTTGTACGGGACGCGCGTCATCGCTATGCCGCCTATCTTCATCGGGTAGGCGGAGATCGGCATCAGGTCGACGCCCCAGTAGCCGAGCGTCTTGCCGTTCACGATGAGGGGCCGACTGCGGTCACCGAAGTACGCGCTTGCATAGGCCACGTTGAGCACGCCGTGGCCGTTGTCGTACTTCACGGTGTTCACGAGGAAGAGCCCGCTGTACTGCGTCTGATCCGCCGGGAGAACACCGCTGGAATCGACGCTGTTCACCGCAATGTTCGTGTCAGGATTGCTCAGCACCGTGACCTCGAGCGACCCGGGGGTAGTCCCACCCGGCGGCTCGACGGTGAGGGGCGACGGCTTCTGGCAGCCGAACATGCAGGCGAAGACGAGAGCGGCAGATATGACGGGCAGCTTCTTCATGCGATCCTTCGGACAGGAATCCGGAGTGTTCATGAATTAGCCGAATTCCGTCCAGAATTTCAACCGGGGGGATATACAACCGGGCCCCCGCCCCGAAAGGGTGCGGGGGCCCGTCCGCGACTCCGTACCGCGGGTCAGTAGACCCGGTACGGAACCCCCCACCAGCTTGCAGAATACGGCAGTGAATCGTCGTAGAGCGTACCGCGCGTGACCGCATCCACACCGGCGTTGAAGAACCCGGTGAAGAAGTGAGCGTACCAGGTCGCCTGGTACACGCGCGTGAACGTGCCGTCTGTGTTCTGGGTCTGCGAGATCAGGTTCATGTGCTGCCGCCGCCCGAACGAGAGGCTGAATCCGAACCCGTAGCGCAGCGCAACGATGTCGGTGTCCGAAGAGGCGCTCACAACCGTCGCCTGGATGATGACCTTGTCGCCGCCGTGGAACTGCGGGCAATCGAAGCGCTCGCCGTCATGGAACGGACGCCAGCCGTAGCGGAGGTAGAACGTCGACGGATCCGTGATCGTAATCGTGTCTGTCGGCGCAAAGATCTGCACTTCGGTGATCGCGATCTGATCGTTCGCCGGGGGCGGATTCGTGGCGCCATCGACAAGCGACGTCGCCGCCGGCCACCAGACCGCCGTATCGGCGAGGTTGACCTTCCGGAAGAGCAGGTTCCGCGTCGCTACGTCCGTGAACGGCTTCGAGAGGACTGTATCAACACTGTCAATCGTCGTCTTGATCTTGAACGTCCCGGTGATCGTCTTTACGACGTGCGCCACGGCCGTCGTGTCCCCCGTCATGATGGTCGTAGTGACCGTGCGGCTGACGCCCGTGATGATCCTGGCCCAGCGAAGAGGCGTGATCGGTGCGTCGACCTTCCCCAGCGTGCCGTAGTCGGTCGGCTGCGGCGACTGGTCGGAAAACGTCGCCTGGTCGTTCTGGACGAACGGATCGGCCAGCGCCTGCGTCTGGATCTGCGTCAGCTGATTGACGTTCGCCGACGAGGCGTCCACGGGCCCACCATCATGCTTGGTGCATCCCGCGATGAAGAGCCCGCCCAGAGCGAGCATCCCCCCTATCACCGCATTGTGCATCTTCATGTGTATCTCCCCTGTTTGTGACTTTCCGTGAACGCGTCGGATGGTGTCGCCGTCCACATTCGCTGAAGATAGGGGCAACATACATGCCAGAAGGCCCCGAGGGCCGGGCAACGTGGAATCCTTCAAAACAGCCCGGATAACGCGAGAACTCCGGTGGTCTCCTGCGGGGAAGTGCGGGAACCGCGTGAGGAAGTGCGGGGAGGGGAAAATTCAGGCGGAGGGAACTATGTCAGGGCTCAAGCTTCCAGACGCCCCGGTAGAAGGCCTCGCCCACCTGTTCGAGGTACCTGTGGTATTTCAGGGGGAGGTTCTTGCTCTTGGGCTTCAGGGCAATCCTGTTTGCCTCCCAGGTCTGGGCGGGGGAGAGCCCATCGGCAATGTTCGCCAGGTAATCCTGGAATTTCTTCCTGACCCGATCGTTCACGGCCGCGTCGGACGAGAGAGAGATCCGCCGGACCGCCCTGTCGATGTCGAATGTGCTGTCGGCAAACGCCTTGAGGCACTCTCCCCTCAGGTATTCCGCGACAGTCCCCCGGTTGAGCCCCCCCATCTCATCGGCGGTATCGGTGACCGAGCTCCTGCTGAACGCCTTTTCGCGGAGCGATTCCAGGACCTGCTCCTCCACGGGCGCAGTCCCCCGTGCGGCGGAGGCAATTTCCTCGTTCAGGTCCTTGATCGTCACCATTGCCCGCCGTTCCGCGCCGGCGAGCAGGGCGCCGCGCTTGATGACGCTTTCAAGCTCCCGGATGTTTCCGGGCCACCGGTAGTTGCGGAGCGCATCCATGACGTTTTTCGAAATCCTCACTCCCCCTCCCTCCCGCTTCAGGAAGTGCTCGACCAGGAAGGGGATGTCTGACTGCCGCTCCCTGAGCGGCGGGAGCGCGACGCTCAGGACGTCCATCCTGTAGTAGAGGTCTTCGCGGAACCTCTTCTGCCGCACAAGCTCCTTCAGATCGGTGTTCGTTGCGGCAACGACGCGCACGTTCACGCGGAGCGTTTTCGTCCCTCCCACCCTCTCAAATTCCCCTTCCTGCAGGACGCGCAGCAGCTTGAGCTGGAAGCCCTCGGAGACCTCGCCGATCTCGTCGAGGAAGATCGTCCCCCCGTTGGCAAGCTCGAACCGGCCCGGCTTGTCTTTCACAGCGCCCGTGAACGCTCCCTTCTCGTGACCGAAGAGCTCCGACTCCAGGAGTGATTCGGCAAGCGCGCCGCAGTTGACGGCGATAAACATCCCGGATGCGCGCGGGCTCAGGCGGTGGATCGCGCGCGCCACGAGCTCCTTCCCCGTGCCGCTCTCCCCCAGGATGAGCACGGGGGCGTCGCTCGGGGCGATCTTTCCCACGAACTCGACAACGGCGGCCAGGGGCCCGGTCTTCGCGTACACCATCGACTCGAAGTTCTCGGGCTCGCCCGCAGTGCCGGCGTCATCGGCCTGGTATGCGTCCATGTCGTCCGCCTGCGAGGAGAGCGCGCGGATTTCCGCCCGGTAGCGGCGGATCTCTTCGACAAGCTCCTCGGTCCTCCCCCCGGAGCGGGCGTCGGCCCGCCCGGCCAGCTCCTGCTCGAGCGAGGCCACCTTCGCTTCGCGGTCATGCAGCCTCTCCAGGATGCCCCGCTTCTCCTCCTCAAGGTGCTCGACGCGGTCTTTCGCCCGCCTCTGGCGCATGACGACGCCCGCCGAACCCGCGATCAGGCAGAGCGGGATAATCGTCATCAGGGGGAGGAGTATCCCCCACGCGGCAAAGAGGAGGAACGACGCCGCCACGAGCGCAAGGGGCACCGCAACGACCGTCCACCGGTTGTGGGGCGTCCGGAGCGCTATCGCGGCAGTTCCGGTGACGAGGGCGGAGCAGAGGGCCACCAGGAGCGTGAGCAGCCACGGCGTCTCGTAGAGGAACCTGTCGTGGAGGATGTTATCGATGACGGCGGCGTGGAAGAGAACCGCCGGGAGACGGGGATCGACGGGGGTCGGGAGGAATACGCTTCGCCCCTCCGCGATCATCCCGATGAGGACGACTTTCCCCCTGAGCGAGGCAACGGGAAAGGCGGGCACGCGGTCGGCCCTGAGGGCGTCGTAGGCGCGAAGCACCTCGAGGAACGGGTACGCCCTGAACGTCCGCGCCGGTCCCGGGAAGTCGACGATCGCGCTCCCATCCGGCCCCGTCTGGCAGGCGAACGTGCCTGAGTCCCGGCGGAACTCGAGGCGCGAGCCCTGGAAAACGACGCCGCTGCGGGGGGCGCCGAGAAACACGCGCGCGATCTCGGCCCCGAACGCGGGCACCCGGGCGGCGCCTTCCCCGATGAAGAGGTCGACACCCGACCCGCTGCCAATGTTCACGTGCCCGATCCCCGCCGCGGCGCTCCTGAGCGAGGAGAAGGGAAGCCTGAATCCGGCACCGGCGGGGACGTCGGCAAGGACGGCGGGATAATCAAAGATCCCGGGGGGAAGCGAATCGCGGGGGGGGAGAGTCCCGTGCGGGGCCACCGAGTCAAAATACGCCGTGAGAACGACGTTGCCCGCCGAGGATGCCATGCGCGCAAGGAGGTCGTCGTACTCCGGGTACTCCGGGCTCGGGTCTTCGAAGAAGGCCTCGATGCCGACGGCACGGACGCGGAGATCGGCGAGGGCCTTGATCATCAACCCGTAGAAGTTGCGGCGCACGGGCCAGTGGAGCGAACGGATCGCCTCCTGGTCGATGTAGACGATCACGATGTTCGTGTCCGCTTCGCGAGGGCCGCGGACGCCGTAGCGGACCTGCGTCACCTGCTCTTCCACCTGCGCCAGGGGAGCACGGAGCAGCACGAGGAGAAGGAGACCCGCGAGCGTCACCACGCAGAGAAAGATCCATTCACGCGGAGTCACTGCCGGCCGAGCCATTGTTCGGGGTTCTGCTTTTCTTTTCCCTTCCAGAGCTCAAAATGGAGCCGCGGGCCGTTGAGCGCTTCACCGGTGTGCCCGATCACTTCCCCTTCCTTCACCTTCTCCCCTTCGGCGCCGGTGATATCGCCGAGGTGCGTATAGACGGTGTAAAACCCGCCGTTGTGCGAGAGGATCACCAGGTTCCCGTAGGAGGGAAGCCAGAGGATCTTCGAAATCTGCCCGTCCGCGACGGCCACGACCGGGGAGCCCACGCTGACCGCTATGTCGATGCCGGTGTTCTGCGTGATCGTCCTGAGCGTCGGGTGCGTCTGGTTGCCGAAGCGCGCCACGATCGTCCCCTCGCTCACGGGCCAGCGGATTTTCCCCTTCCGGGCGTCGAGCGACGTGCCCGCGGGAACAGGCACGGGCACGCGGGCCTTCCGGGCGGCCTCCGCCTCGTGCTCCTTTCTGACCCTGTCCGCCTCGATCAGCTCGGCGATCAGTCCCTCGAGTTCCTTGGCCGCCCGCATCTGGCGCTCGATCTCCCGCTGCGCGAAGCGCTTGTCCTTCCGGATCTTCTCCAGCGCGTCGCGGCGGTCCGCGGCCAGGGAGGCCAGCCGGTCGTCCTCGGCGTTCTTCTCGGCAAGCAGCCGCTGTTCCTCGCTGAGCTGGAGGTGGAGCTGGGCCTGCGTGTCCTCCACCTGCTTCCGCTTTGCGGCGATGGTCTGCGCGTCGCGGCGCCGCTGGTCCGTGAAGCGCCGGAGATACTGGTTGCGGACGTACATCTGGGTGATCGAGCTGGAAGAGAGGAGCAGCTCCAGGTCGCGCGTGCGCCCCCGCTTGTAGATCGAGACGACGTAGGCGGCGTAGTGGTTCTTCAGGAACGAGAGCTGGTCCTCCAGCTTCTCCATGCCCTTCCGCGTGTTCTCGATGCGGCGCGTGAGCGTCTGCTCGTCGTTCTGCAGGCGCGTGATCAGCCGCCTGAGGAGCGTTCCTTTTTTCTCGTAGCTGTCGAGCAGGTCGAGCGCTTCCCGCTCGTTTTTCACCTGCTCGCCGATTTTCGCCTCGAGGTCCTTGATCTGGTCGCGGATGGCCTGGAGCTCGTCCTGCCGCTTCTTGATCTCATCCTGCGGCTGCGCCGCGGGCGCGGCCAGGAGGAGGATCGCGATCGCCGCGTATCGGCCCAGGCGTGACACGGCGCTCACCGCGCGGAGGTGCGGGCCCCCGCGGGGACCGAGTAGGAAAACGAGAGATCCTCCGCGTTGAGATCGAGCGTGGAGTAGTGAATGGACAGGTGGCGCCCTTCGTCGGGGAAATCCACCGTGACGTGGCGCGGGGCGCAGGAGCGGTCCTGCGTGACGATCTGGGAGGATTCTTCGCGCATGAGCACGCTCCCGGCAGCGTCGTGCAGCTCGTACCTGACCACGAGGTCGTACTCGGGGTCGATCCAGAAGGACTCGGTGCCTTCGCCTTTCGGGTACACGAGAAGGTATTTCCCGTCGTCGACGGCATAGCGGAGCGGGTCGCCGGCGGGCACCGGGAACCCGCCCGTGAACGCGTCCATGATCTGGTCAAACGTGAGGTCGAGCGGGATGACGGACCGGATGGCAGAGGCGCTGGGGACGCCGGAGACCACCCGGTTGTCCATGCTGTTGTACATCACGTACCGCTCCCGGGAGAGAAACAGGAACCCGGCGCCGATGCCGAAGGGTCCGCGCAGCGTCACCAGGAGCGAATCGGGTTTCCGGAGGGCAAGTTCGAAGAAGGCGGAGCCGGCGCGGTCGGGACTCTCGAACGACACGCTCCCCTGCCCGGCCATGGTGATGAGGCCCGCACCCCGCTCCCGCACGCGGGTCGCGAGAACGCCGCTGGGCATCCCGCTCACATCGGTGATCGCGGTGTGCGTGGTGCAGGACAATCCGGCCGCCCCGGCCGCAAGGAGAAGCGCGGGGCGCAGCATTTTCCAGGTCATAGCGACCGGCGGGAGATCTTCTCGCGAAGTATCGTGTTGTGTTCGTCCAGTTTCAGCGCCGCGTTCCAGTGCTCGAGCGCCCGCTCGGTGTCGTTGAGCCGGAAGTAGATGTCTCCCATGTGCTCGTGGACCACCGCGCTCACTTCTCCCTTCGCGATCGCCTTCTTCACGTACGTCTCGGCCTCGTGGTACTTCCCGAGCTGAAAATAGATCCAGCCCATCGTGTCCAGGTACGACGCGTTGTCCGGCGCGGCATCAAGGGCCCGGTGGGCCATCCTGAGGGCGCGCTCGAGCTGGAGTCCCCGTTCGGAAAGGCTGTAGGCGTAATTGTTGAGCACCAGGGCGAAATTCGGGTTGATGCGGAGAGCTTCCTCGTACAGGCTGTCGCTCTCGTCGGTCTTCTTCATCGAGTCGTAGACGAGCGCAAGCTGCGCGATCGCCTCCGTGTCGCGCGGGCTGATCTGCCGGGCCTTCTCCAGGACCCGCGCGGCGTCGGGGTTTCTCCCCACACGGCTGTAGGCAATCCCGAGGAAGAAATTGACCCGGAAGTCCTCGGGAACTGCTTTCACCGCCGCTTCGAGGATGTTCACCGTGTGCGCGAAGTCGTTCTTCGTCAGGTAGACGGAGGAGAGGAACACCCACCCGTCCGCGTTCCAGCTCGCCAGCTCCGTGACTTTCCGGAAATTCTTCACCGCCAGCGAGTCGTCTTTCCTGGCCGATGCGATTCCTCCCAG
>Ga0335081_10016609_pt1 | contig 11915 bp, 11 predicted proteins | sample Lox_Sample_35_FD_206713 | JGI IMG/M metagenome (GOLD analysis project Ga0335081, IMG submission 206713) | Soil microbial communities from Loxahatchee National Wildlife Refuge, Florida, United States - Lox_Sample_3.5 | ecosystem: Environmental > Terrestrial > Soil > Wetlands | place: USA... | reverse complement strand
GATCGTCATTCTACTCATAGCGGTATTCTGTGCCCCATTCATTGCTTTTGCCCAATTCGAAGGTACCATCACTCTGCAGGAAAGCACAAAAGCCAACGGGCGCACAACGGAGGGGCGGAAGATGATACTCCGCTTTGCAAAAGACTCATTCCGCTTGGATCAATACGTCATGGGGGACATCTATGGCGGTTCGCAGATTCTTCAACGGGCAGGAAATGCAGCAATCATGCTCAACGCGCCGAAGAAGAGATTTTGTCGGACGGCAAACCAGGAATGGATCGATAAGAAAAATTACAAAGGGTATAACCCCTTCCGCCGCGCGACCGCCGAGGGTTCAACAACAGGCAAGAAAAAGACGATTGCAGGCATTGAATGTACCGAGTGGAAAATTGCCTATAAAGATCGTCCCGACAAAGCACCTGTTTCGTACACCGTCTGGACGACAGACAAGCTTGGCGTGCAAGCGTCGGTCGGCTTCGGGCCTGAAATCTTCGACACGGATATCGTCGGGATTGTGTGGCTGAAACTGTATGACAGTGGACTCATGCCCCTGGGTTGGACCGTCGAGAAGAACAAGGGGCGGGTGAGCACTGTCGAAGCGGTGTCCGTGGACAAGAAGAAAGTCGATCCGGCGATGTTCACAACGCCAAAAGGATATACCGAAGTGAAGGAAACATCGGAACTCTTCAAGTAGCCAACATCTGTTTCACCGTGAAGACAGTTGTTATCGCATCGAGATCCTTCCGCGTACAGTAACGGTTATCCAACTCGCAATGCTACTGTCCCTTCACGACAGGACTGATAATCTTCGTCAAGACATCGGGCTCGGATGCATTTCTCTCCAGGTGAGGGAACCGGAGTCCGGTGTGATAATCCACGGAATATGTATTGTACGAATCTCCGTTCCGTGCGAGGAGCTGAATGGGGCCGGACCCACTTTGGGCGGCCGTGATCGCTGCATCGAGTCGGCTCTTTGTGTACTTGATCCCGTTCACGGCAATGAGCTGCATCCCGGGAGCCAACCCGGCTTTCGCCGCAGGAGACGCCACCAGTAAGTCACCGATGGTTCCCTGCCGTCCGACCGATATCCCAAGGGAATAGCTGTAATCGGCGTATCCGTACGCTTGTTCAATGGCGTGCTGATAGTCGCTCCTCGAATCGGTATACACGAGTTTCCATCCGCCGTGTTCGATGCCGCCCAAGGGTGCGTGGGGGCTCAACGATTCCAGCCGCTCCGTCAGGAATTTTCGCCAGTCGTAATGAACCACCTCGTTCAATCCGGCAACGACATCGTCGAACGTGTACGGCTTCGTCTCGGGCGGTGTTGAAGGCGCGCCGTGGAATTTTTTGCAAAAATCGTCCAGCGATTTTTCACCTTTCGTCAACTCGCGGATGGTCGCATCAGCATCGAGCCAGATAAGGTCCCCTTCGTCGTAGAAATCGACGCCGCGGCGCCACGAATGCCAATCTCCCCGTGATTCGTACAAAAGCTGTGCTTCATCCGCACAATCCTGGAGAGGTCTCCACGTGCGTCCGGGTTCATTGTCAAGCCTGGCCGCGAGGAGAGCAAGGTTGTCCCGGTAGTCCTGGTCGGAGCGCAAGCCGGACCTGGCAGCGAGAACATTGCCGTAGTATTCCGTCAGACCTTCGTAGACCCAAAGAAGATCGTCTTTCATCGGCGTCGTGAAGTCTGCCACGTTCAATCCCGCCGGTCTCCGGAATTTTCCATTCCAGGAGTGAACGAACTCGTGCGAAAGGAGCGCGGCATGCGAGCGGAACAGGTTGTTGTCGACCAGCGTCCGCTCGTCAACACGATCATCGCTCGATTGGTGGTGCTCGAGCCCGAAGTGGGCCACTTCGTCGCTCAACGTGAACAGGAAATCGTAATGATTATAGTGATGAGCGCCGAAGAGGGCAAGCGCCTCCGTAACGAGGTGCTTGTATAATTCAATTTGTGCCGGCGTGATGTCGAGCGCCGCATCCTCGTCGCTCACCATGTCCAGGTGATGCGGAGGGCCGTCCACCGGTGAAACGTCAATCCGCTTGAAGTATTCACCCGCCTGAACGGGCGAATCGATCAGCATATTGAGCGAGACCGGCGCAAAATGGACAGTTCCTTCCTTCTCGTTTTCCGTAGTCAGTGCCGTGCCATAGTTCCACCCGGCCGGCAATTTGAGTGTTGGGTGTACTGTTATCTGCAGGGGAGTGGGCGCCGATGGATACATGAGAACCTGGTTCCAGCTCAACACAAGGAGGCTTGCTGAAGACGACGCGCCCGCCGAAAAACCGGATGCCCGAGCCGGCAACAGGAAATCGTAGTGGACATCGATCTCTTTGGTTCCGGAGGGGATCGTCGTGTGAATGGCATACATATCGACCAGATCCCGGCGCCAGGAAATGTCCTTTCCGTCCGCAACAATGTGAAGACCCGCAACGTCAACGACGGGTCCCGTGGGGCCGTGCTCGCCGGGGATCCATTCGGGATACACGAGCGTGAGCGGCCCGGAATGAACGGTGATGGTCTCCTGTGCGTGGAGTATTTTTCTCGGGGCATCCGTTGCGTCCACGGAAAGTGTGATAGTAGTCTGGGCAACGAGAGAACTTGCGACGAACAGGCAACAGAACAAGGTGCGATAGATTTTCATAGAATTCCCTTCTTAGTAGTGGTGACGGTCGAGAACGACAATCCGACTGGCCCTCCTGCCAACGGTACCGCAGCAGTGTACAGTATCGTCAGGCATCATTACGAAAAGGCTTGATGTTTTTAAACGCATTTCCGGGAAGCAGGGTTCCGTTACGAGGGGGATTGGGGATGAGCCCGAAATCGGAACAACACAATGGCAAGACCGGTCAGAATGAACACATCCGCAAGATTGAAGACACCGGTTTGGAGGTTGCCGATCCCGAGCACGATGAAGTCGATCACCCGGCCGTGGTTGTTGAAGCGATCGACAAGATTGCCGCACGCTCCCGCAAGAAGAAGGCTGAATCCAATGAGCCTGATCCGGTCGATTTCATATGCATAGGTCAACAGAAGAACGAACCCGATGACCACGACAATGGCGGAGACGATGTGGATCGTGCGCCGAAGACCGTCCGGCAACCCTGCACCAATGCTCATGAACGAGCCGGCGTTTTCGGCATACTCGAGTCTCACCATGCCGAATACGTCAACCGGAGCAGTGGCGTACGATAGCTCCCTTCTTGCAAATTCCTTCGTCAGCTGATCGCACCCGATAAAGAAAAACAGCAGGAAAACAAGGATTCCATATTTAAGGGTGTCAACCACGGTGCGGGATTTTTCAGTCTCAATCAGCGAAATGTTCCTTTGGTATAGAATAATGTAACGGACATCCGCGACCGAAGTTGCGCAAACAGCCTCAGAGACTGTACTCTAACTCGAACCGGGATGTCTTTTGCGTGGCAATGCCCGTCCCCGTTCCTGTTATCCCTTTGAGATCACCCGTTCCGGAACCGGTGATGATCGTGAGCACGGAATTTGCCGAACCCCCTTCGAAGGTCCCCCGGTCTTCCGTCACAAAGCTGCCGGTCTTTCCGTTGAGCATCCCTTTGTACATCGTCAACCCCACGTAGGTGGCGGCTGCTTTGTGAGGATCCTTCTCGTCATATTCTCTGTAGAACATGACATACTCCGTTTGTGCCTGTCCCTCAAACTCCCCTTTGAATGCAAATTCCACCGAGGCTTTGGTCATCTTCATGGGTGGCGTTTGTTCGTATGGTTTTTCATCCCATTTCACGGGTGAAAATGTTGCCATTGCTTTCATCAATCCTCCTTGCAGATGTTTTGCCCGCTTCTCAATCAGCCTACCGTTGTTCCGTTGATCCAAAATACCAATGGTTGCCGAACGCATCCTTGACTCCTCCGCGACGGCTGCCGTCCGGCGTGTCTGCCGGTTCCTGGACGGAAGTGGCTCCAGCTTCCAGCGCACGCTTGTACACGGCATCCACATCATCGACATACAACAAGAGCATTGCAGTCATTGGCGTGGCACCCGAGCCGCCGCCGATCATGATCATCGAATCGCCAATGCGGACTTCGGCGTGATAGCGACCCGGACCCATTTCGACCCTGTATGTTTCGACGGCACCAAGGGCTCGTTTCGTGAATTCGATCAGGCCGTTGAAATCTCTCGTCGTGAGATACGGTGTTACCGTGTGAAATCCTTCGCGCAAGGCCATAGCAACCCTCATGGTTCATGTTGTGAGTTTGTCTCCTGCGTGGAGATATCGCGCGAATGCTCTTGCCGTACCTGTTTGAGGCGTTCCGAATCGAATTCGACGATCTCCACCGGATTCTTGTTGTAATCGCTGTATCGAATCCACGTCGGGTGAACTCGAATGTATGTAATGCCGTTCCAGCTCCGTCGCTCACGTCCTTCCGGAAAGGACGCAAAGTACAGTTCCTGCGCGTGTTCAAGCTCCTTGCCGCGCGGCGTTTCTGCAACCCCTTCGTATTGAACTGTGCGTTCATCGCCGGGCACCAAACCCCCGATCACGAATGAGATAGCAGAATTGTGACGAAGGTTCTGTGCTTTCCGCGTTGAATCCAGGGTATCGAACACCACGCTCAAATCGTCTGCAACGGCTATTCCAACGACGGCAGACTGAGGCGATCCCGATGGCGAAACAGAAGATTGCACAGCATAGTGATGGCTACGCATGAATGTGAGCAGGTCGATCCGTGTCATCACGGTCCCGGTGGTTTCCCTGGGATTCATTTTATCATACGATCGGTTGCTAATGAGCCGACTCGTTAAGCAAGTCTTCAAGGTGATTTTTCCACACGGCGGCAAGCGTGTGCGTTCCGTGCCCTCGGGTTTTGTCGGAGAACGGGATGATAACATACTTGCCGTGCGGAACGCGCTTGATTTCCTTCTCGAGGACGTGAAGCTCGGGAGGATTGATCAGGTCGTCTTCGGAGTTGACGGCGAGGAGCGGCGCCTTGATGTTCTCAAGGTCCGGACCGGGATCGTAGTCGTGCGACGATTCCACTGCATACAGAACGTCGGTAGCGTCGGCGTGCTTCATATAGGAAGAGACAAAACCGTCGAGGACCGTGTCGGATTCAGCGAATGTCGGCATTTCCTTTTGTCGGACGGGAGGGTTGCTGCTCATGAAGAACAGCATCTCCGCAGCGACGCCGAGACTTTGCGGCTGGGCCGCGTAGTCGCCGTCCTTCCACTCGGGGTCGTTACGAATGGCGTCGATAATCACCCGTCTCCAGACACGGTTCCGTCCCGAAATCTGAGTCGGCAAACTTGCGAGCGGCATCAAGGCATCCATGAAATCCGGATGGATCTCGCCCCACAGCCACGTGTGCATTCCTCCCATCGACGTTCCCATGACAAGCCGCAAATGATTCACACCCAATCCTTCGCTGATCAGTCGATATTCTGCCTCAACCATATCGCGGTAGCCGTAGTGTGGGAAATGCGCGTGAAGGCCATCGCTCGGCTTGCTCGATTTACCGTGACCGATATCGTCCGGCAGTATGATGAAGTACTTCGCGGTGTCCAGCAAATCGCCTGGGCCGAAGAGGACACCGGAAAATTCGGGCTTGATGAATTGGTGCCCACTTCCTGTTGTCCCGTGCATGATGAGCACGGCGTTGCGTGTCGTCCCGGACGGATCCTTGACCGGAGTGCCGAAGACGGTGTAGTGGATCCTCAGTTCCTGGAGTGACTCGCCGTTGTTGAACTTGAAGTCGTGGATCACGAAGTCACCTTCGGATGGTGCGCAAAAACAGATGGTGGTGGCAGTGCAAGCCAAAAAGAAAACAAAAAAAGAACGCAAGGATCTCATCGTTATACTCCTCCCTGGTTGAGTACATTGAACAGACACGTGTGCCATTGAGTTTCCCGTCGTCACGATTTTCTTTCAAACTCAATCAGCTCAATCGGTGCACCGTTGTGGACGATCATAGCAGTACGGACGCCTTCAGAAGGGGAACCGGGTGGAGTCAGGACCTCTCTACCTTCCAGCGCAGCATCGAGATCGTCGACCTCAAACGCAACGTGGGGAACGGTGCGAACGAGAGCGTGAACAGGACAGTCGGGGTCGAATCGCATCCATTCGATGCCGTACGGACTCGTCTCAAATCCAGCAACGTGGATCTTCAGATGTTCGAGGTACCGCTCTCCGGGCTTCGGTGTGTCGGTGGGGATACCGAGATGATGGTAGCGCCAGCCATTCCGGGCAACAACCGGCGGCAGTTCGTGATCTTGACGTGTTCTCATAGATTCTTGTTCGCTCGAAGAAGTGACATCTCCCAACATGATTTTCGTGACCTAATTTCTTTCACGCCTGTAATCTTCCAGCACCATTTTCAAATTGGCAGATGAGTCTTTGCACGCCGCAGGTATTTTGTGCAGATAACTCCCGTTGAAATTGACGTATTCGATAAGATACTGGAACCGTGTGCGTGCTTCAGTATCACACGGATTTTCCTCGAGCCTGGACACCGTCTGTTCCATTTGTGCCTCCACGGCAGCGCGCTCCCCAACAAGATAGTTCTTGAAGTCTGTTGCTATCGATCGGAGGGAATCGCCGGCAGAAAGCATTGGAATGAGTGCGTCGAGGGCACGCTGTGTCGCTCGGTATCCGGACTCATACACGGAGCCGTAGTGACGGTACGTCGAGGCGGGGTCTCGCGGAATTCGCGTGGCAACGTGCTCTTCGGGACACTTCACTTCCATCCATTCGGTCGTTCCGCACCCGACGACGGCCAATAAACTCAGGATATAGCACGCTGACAATGCACGCATTTGTAGGGGCGGTGAAAGCAAGAGCTTCATGTTGATTTGCTAGCCCTTTAACGCCCGCTCGATATCGCGCAACTCATCCGGCGCGAATTGGAGCTTCTCGAGCGTGCCGACGGCGTTCTCCAGTTGTTTTGTGGTGCTCGCACCGACAAGTGCAGAAGTAACCTGGGGATGACGGAGCACCCACGCAAGCGACATTTGTGCGAGCGTCTGGCCGCGGCGTTGGGCGATTTCGTTGAGCCTTCGGACTTTCGCGAGCTTCTCTTCTGTGATCTGAGCGGGCTTCAGGAACCCGTGCGGTTTGGCAGCCCGGGAATTCTTCGGAATACCCTTGAGGTACCTGTCCGTCAGGAGTCCTTGTGCCAACGGTGAAAAGCAAATGCAGCCGATTCGTTCTTCGTCCAGCGTACGCAGCAAGCCGTCTTCAATCCACCGGTTGAACATGCTGTAGCTCGGCTGGTGGATGAGACAAGGGGTACCAAGATCGCGAAGAATCCTTGCTGCCTGTTTCGTCTTGTCCGCAGGATAATTGGAAATGCCGGCATAGAGCGCCTTGCCGCTCCGGACAATCCGGTCAAGCGCTCCCATCGTTTCTTCCAGCGGCGTCACCGGGTCGGGCCGGTGACTATAGAAGATATCCACGTACTCCAATCCCATCCTCCGCAAACTCTGGTCGAGGCTCGCAATGAGGTATTTGCGCGATCCCCAGTCCCCATACGGACCCGGCCACATGTCATAACCAGCCTTCGATGAAATGAGAAGCTCATCGCGGTGCCGTGCAAGGTCCCGTTTCAGAATCTTTCCGAAATTCTCTTCCGCTGAGCCGGGGGGCGGGCCATAATTATTCGCCAAGTCGAAGTGTGTAATTCCAAGATCGAATGCACAATGAATGATCTTGCGACCGTTCTCGAAATTGTCCACGCCGCCGAAGTTGTGCCAGAGCCCTAGGGAAATTGCAGGAAGCTTCACCCCGCTGTTACCGCACCTTTTGTAGATCATTGAATCGTAACGAGCCTTCAAAGGTTGATAGTTCGCCATAATGTCTGCTCCAAAGTTTGATGCCCGGGCCGGGAAGAAATCTTTTCGCTATCGATTGCTTTTCCCCGGTTACAGCATTTTCTGAAGTATGTGCACATCCAGAAGCTTGCCGAATTTTCTCCCCACCTCTTTCATCACGCCAATTTCTTCAAATCCGAAGCTTCTACTGAGATGGAGACTTACCGTGCTTTCACCGGCTACACGGGCAATCAATGTGTGAAAATTCTTCTTCCGCGCCTCCTCCACAATTGCTCCGGTAAGGCTACGTCCGATTCCTTGCCCGCGATGCTCGGAACTGACATAGAATGAGACTTCCCCCGTTTCATCGTACGCCTTTCGCTCCGACCACCGCGTAATCGATGCCCATCCCACAACCAACCCACCCATCTCGGCAACGACCAGAGAATACCTGCCCGTGTGGGAGCTGAACCAGGCCAATTGATCCGCCTCACTTCTGGGCTCGGTATCGAACGTCGCGGTCGTAGCTTTGACTGCCTCGTTGTAGATATCTGTGATTGCAGGGAGATCGGCAGGTCCGGCGGCTCGTATGTTCACGGCGGTGTTCATCGCGATGTGTGCTTACAGGACCGATGTTGCTGCAGAACGTCCTGCAATGCGTCCTGAGAACAGGCAACCACCGAGAAATGTTCCTTCGAGCGCCCGATACCCGTGCATTCCGCCCCCGCCGAAGCCTGCAACTTCTCCGGCGGCATACAATCCTTCCAGTGGTTGTCCGTTCAAACGCAGCACTCGTCCCGAGAGATCGGTTTCCAATCCTCCAAGCGTCTTCCTCGTCAGGATGGAAAGCCGGACGGCGATCAGTGGTCCGGCGGCCGGGTCGAGTATCCTGTGCGGCTTGACAACGCGAAGCAATTTGTCTCCCCGATAACCCCGTGCCCCCCGGATTGCGGCAATTTGTGCGTCCTTGCCGAATGCGTTGCCAACTTCACGATCACGGGTCTGGATCTCACGGGCAAGCTCATTGGGATCGATCAACTCTTCGTCCGTAAGCTCGTTCATCCCTCGCACAAGGTCCGGTAGTGTTTCTCGCACCACGAAGTCCGGTCCCTTCCGTTTGAAAGCTTCGACAGGTCCCGGCGCACCCGGTAGCACGCGTCGAAGGAGTAATCGGATGCTTCGCCCGGTCAGATCGGGGTTTTGCTCCGATCCCGAGAGCGCAAATTCTTTTTCGATAATGCGCTGATTGAGAATGAACCACGAAAAGTCGTGTCCCGACGTCGCGACGTGCTGAAGTGCACCGAGGGTATCAAACCCGGGGAACAACGGTGAAGGGAACCTGTGACCGCAGGCATCGAGCCAGAGGGGAGATGGACCGCTGAGAATGCGAATTGCGTGGTTCGTCCAGATCGGCGCGTAGTTCTGGATACCTTCGGGATAGTGCCACATCCGATCGGAATTGATGATGTGGCCGCCGCTTCTCGCAACGATACCAAGCATTCGTCCATCGACGTAATCAGGAACGCCCGAGAGCAATCTCCGGGGAGGTTTCCCCAAGCGCATCGGCCAGTTGCGACGTACAAGATCGTGGTTGCCGCCGATACCCCCGGAGGTGACGATCACTGCCTGAGACCGGAGAGAAAATTCACCGACGGTTTTCCGCGAGCTTGGCCTGCCGCGCTCCTCGCTGGTTGACTCCAAAACGTCACCCCGAACTCCTTCGACAGTTCCGCTCTTCGTGATCAGGCCCGTGACCCTGTGTCTGAACCGGAACGTCACCAATCCCCGTTTCTCCCCTTCCCGGACCCTACGCACGAACGGTTCTAAGACCCCCGGTCCCGTCCCCCACGTTATGTGGAACCGGGGGACAGAGTTGCCGTGTCCCGTTGCAAGATAACCGCCCCGCTCCGCCCAACCGACAATAGGGAAGAATCGAATACCGAGAGACCGGAGCCACGGGTATTTTTCTCCCACTGCGAAGTCAACATAGGCTTCCGCCCAACGCCGCGGCCACTCATCCTCCTTCCTGTCAAACCCCGCACTCCCAAGCCAGTCCTGCCACGCAAGCTCCCGGGAATCGTGTATGCCTAACCTACGTTGTTCGGGGGAGTTGACGAAGAACAATCCCCCAAATGACCAGAATGCCTGGCCACCGAATGAAACCTCGGACTCCTGATCGAGTACGATGACCCGCTTCCCGGCATCGGTAATCTCTGCTGCGGCAACAAGACCGGCGAGTCCTGCACCAACGACGATAACGTCCGCTTCATTCTTCATGCAATCTCATTGCTGAACGCCGACGTTCTACTCGGATCACGGTTGTTGAATGACCGCGATCTCGAACGGTTTGACCGTAACCGCAACCTCGGTTACGACCGGCCCGCCGAAGCGCTGGAACGATGTGTCCTGTTTCGCCTCCAGACTCTCACCGCGGACCAGTTCTTTCCATCCCTCCATCGGCACCTTCCTCGTGAACCGCAACGTCATCGGCGCCACCTCATCACTCATATTATAGAGCACGTACCGGTTGTCGCCAAAGGGGTAAAGGGCAACGCCACCGGGCCCGTCCAGCTCGACACCAAGATCTTTCACAAATGCACGCCGGATCAAATTGAGGACCGGAGCCGGCAGTCGTAAGAGGTCATAGCTATTGTCCGGCATGTTCAGCACGTAGACATCCCCGTTGAGATACTGAACATGGAAGAGGACGCCATAGTCGTAATCATCCCGTTCAACGGCGACATCACGAGCATATGGCCAGGTCGTCGTCTCGATCCTGGGAAACGTAAATGGCTTTTCGGATTTGACGAGCTCCTCCCGGAACCATCCTGTGCGCAGCCGGAACTCGTCGGACGTGACCGTTCCTTCGCTGCCGGGGACGAGCATGAGCGCTTTCCCGAACTCCGATCGTCGCAACCTACGCCAGAGTCCGTACGTCATGAACACATCTTTTCCATTCTTCAGCCGGCCGAGCATTTCCTCAGCAATCGAAGTGTCGCGTCCCTGCGATCCATCGGTGGCAGAATGGAGTGTGAAGATGGCATTCTCGCTTTCAGCGGGAAACTTTGCGACGGGCGTCAGCGGAATTCCCGCCATGCCGAGGTACCCGAAGATGTTATACTCACCGGTTGAGCCGTACGGCAGGTGGATCGGAACGCCGCGTGGCTCGCCTTTCAGCATGCCGGCCACCTTGTCGAATTCCGGCAACATTTCAACGAGGTGGGGATAGACATCGCTGGATGGGTTCGTGGGGTAAAGCTGCCCTGCACACCAGAGAATGATCTCCGGCGTTTGTGCAAGCACCGCCTGCCAAACCTGGGCAACGTAGTCATTCGAGTCGCCCTTCATGTCGTAGTTGTCCAGCCACGAGCCAACCCATTTCTTCGGATCGACACTTGACCACCATTTCTGGAAAATGTAACCGCTGTAGATGGGAATATGCTGGTCGTGCACCATCCGGTTGCGAGTCTCGATGCCGACGGCCATATGATCGTAGAGGAGGTCCTCATAGTACACGTCGTACCCATTGTCCCGGTGCCCTTCGTACCAATTGGGGTACTTGATCGTCACCTTGACCGTCGGATTCACTTCCTTCGCGGGACCGATGATGTACTTCTTCGATTGCTCGATAATGAGTTTCGTTCGATAGTCCGCCCACGATTGATTGCCTCGATCTTCGACGCTTTTGGTATCGGTGGCCGTCGTGAAAAGCCAGTCATCCAGAATAATGTCGTCGAACACCTGAGCGAGTGCCCGCATCCGCCGTTCAAGTGCAGCCATGTCGTCAGGGTTGTTGTAGACAGACGGACCTCGCTTTCCCGTGGGGACCATTGCACCCGAAACAGCGATTCCCATCGCCTTGAACTTGTTGGCCAGCTCCTTGTAGAGGGGAACGTTGATTTCTCCTTGTCCGGTCCCCTCAAGATAGACGTGGACGGCTTTGATGGGTGCAAAATACTCCATCGTTTTTTTGAACTGATCCGGTTTTGCCAGCAGTGCATCGACATCACCGGAAGTAAAATAGATGGCGTATTTCAGGTTCGACCATCCTGATATTTTGGAGGGCCCCTGTGCGCCCAAGGAAGAAGAAAGACCAACGCTGAGCGCGACAAACATAAGAAGAATGGAAGTGTTATA
>Ga0335081_10016608_pt1 | contig 11915 bp, 11 predicted proteins | sample Lox_Sample_35_FD_206713 | JGI IMG/M metagenome (GOLD analysis project Ga0335081, IMG submission 206713) | Soil microbial communities from Loxahatchee National Wildlife Refuge, Florida, United States - Lox_Sample_3.5 | ecosystem: Environmental > Terrestrial > Soil > Wetlands | place: USA... | reverse complement strand
ACACCGAGATCGGCATGGCGATTGCGGGTCTCAAGCATGGCTTGCGCATGGTGTCGCAACCGGCCGTGCGCTTCTACAATCGCGTCGGCTATCACGACTACGAGGGCATCACCGAGGATTTCGGCGAACGGGCGCGCATCAACAAGGCGCTCGGCAAGAACCGCGCGTTGATTTTGCATAACCACGGCCTGCTCACGGTCGGCAAGACCGCCCGCGAGGCCTTCGTGCTGATGAAATCGCTGCTCGAAGCCGCCGAAATCCAGCTCAAGATGGAAGCGACCGGCGGCGCGTTGATCGAAATTTCGCCCGAGATTTGTGAGAAGGTCGCCCATCAGTACGAGCATCACGATTCGGGGCGCGGCTCGGCCGATTGGCCCGCGTACCTGCGGATGCTCGACGCCATCGATGCGGACTGGCGGAGTTAAGTCCGCAAGAGTTTAACCGTGAGGCGGGCGTTGATACGGTTCGGGCGGCGCCTTTCGATAGCAGCACTGGCGGTGTTAGCCGCGGGGGCGCTGTTGCCGCCGCGCGCCGCCGCGCAGGGCCGGACGGTCGACGTCGCGATCTCGCTCGCCGCCGACGTCTCGCGCAGCATCGACGACGAGGAATTCGAGCTGCAGCGCAAGGGTTACGCGGCGGCGGTGACCAGCCCGCAATTCCTGCAGGCGGTCCAGTCGGGCGCCCATGGCGCCGTGGCGCTCTCCTTCATCGAATGGGCCGGGCCCGGACAGCAGGCGCTGGTCGCCAAATGGATGGTGATCCGCGACGGCGAGGGGGCCGCCGATTTTGCCAAGATGCTGCTCGCCGCGCCGCGATCGTTCGCGGGGCGCACCGCGATCGGCGACGGTATCGACTTCGCGGCGTCGCAGCTTGCCATCAGCGGCCTCACCGCGACGCGGCGCGTGATCGATGTGTCGGGTGACGGCACCAACAATTCCGGCCGCCCGGTGACGGCGGCGCGCGACGACGCCACCGCCAAGGGAATCATCATCAACGGCCTCGCCATCATCAACGAGAAGACCGGCGGTATCGAGGGCACTTTCCTCTACGGGCACACCCATCCGCCGAACGGCCTGCCGAACTATTACCGCGACAACGTCATTGGCGGTCCCGGCGCCTTCGTGTTGCAGATCGTGAATTTCGAAACGTTCGCCGAAGCGATGACCAACAAGCTCCTGACCGAAATTTCAGACGCGGCGCCGCGTCCGCTGCGCGAGCGCGCGGCGCCGGTGACGCGAAAGCTCAGGTCGATCGAATAGGCCTTCAGCGGTCGTCATGGCCGGGCTTGTCCCGGCCATCCACGCCTTTCAGCTCTTCCCGATTAGCTAAGGCGCGGATGCCCGGCACGAGGCCGGGCATGACGAGTCTAGATTTGCGACGCAACGATCGCGGTCACTTCGCGTACTTGCCGCCGGTCTGCTTGGTGTGCACGCCCTCGGCGCCGCTCTCCTTGTGCTGCAGCCGGGTGATGCGGGCCCACGTGCGCTTGAGCGGGTCGCGCACCTTGATGTGCAGCGTGCCGCATTTCTCCACCGTCAGCTCGATCTTGTCGCCGTCCATGAACGGGTTGAGGCCGCGATGGTTGGTGCCGGTGGCCAGAATGTCGCCGGGCAGCAGCGTGTGGATGGACGTCACCCATTCGATGCAGCGCGGAATCTTGTGCGCCATGTCGTCGGTGTTGAAGTCCTGGTAGGCGGTGCCGTTGTTGGTCAGCGTGATCTGCAGCTTGTGCGGATCCTTGATCTCGTCCTTGGTGACGATGTAGGGCCCGATCGGCGCGAACGTATCGCGCGACTTCATCTGGTAGAACACGTTGGTGGGCGGCACCACGCCGCGCGCCGAGCCGTCGATGAAGTTGGTGTAGCCGAACACGTATTTCATCGCGTCCTTGGCCTGAACGTGCGAAGCCTTCCTGCCGATCACGACGGCGATTTCCGCCTCGCCCTCGAAGATCGAGGCCGCCATGTCGGGCAGCACCATGGTGTCGCCGTCGCCGATGATCGAACTCGGCGATTTCATGAAGGCGTTGATCGGCGCCGGCGCCGGCAGGGTGCCGTTCTCCATGTAATTGACCGCCATGCAGATGATGTTTTCCGGCTTCGGCAGCGGCGGGCGGAGCTTCACCTTCGACAGCGGCTTGGCGCCTTTGCCCTTCTTGGCGGCGGCCGCGAACTTGCCCTTGTAGGTGCTCCATTTCTCGATCACGCCGCGGATCACGTCCTGGGGGCCGAGGGCCTTGATGCCTTTGGTAAGGCCCGACACGTCGACGATTTTGTCGCCGACCACGACGCCGAGCTTATAGTTGTCAAAAAACGCGAGTTTCATGTCTGCTCCTTGGAATCCTCGAGACTATGCGCGAGCGGTCTCCCCCGTCGGCTGCGCCGGAACTTAGCGCGGTTGCGGCTCGTGCGGAAGCTGAGTTCAAAACATGCGCTGGCGGGGGTCACGCGGCAGGCCGAGCTCGGTCCGTCCGAAATGGGTATAGCCGCGCTCGGGGCTGAGCGTGATGTGCATGGCGGCGAAATGGATGTCGCGCCAGGCGCGCTGGATCGGGTGCGAGGCGGCAAAGCCCGTGGTGCCGCTCATGGCGGTGAGCGCGTCGATGGCCTCGATGATGAGGTCGCTCGCCCGCGTGAAATCGCGCATCGAGCGCGCCCGCAGCGCAAGCGTCATCGGCGCCTGCGCCACCTCCGCCGCGCGGCGCAGCAGCAGTTCGGCGGCGTCGAGATTGGCGGCCGCGCGCGCCATCCGTACCTGGATGCTGGTGCTCTGGGCCAAGACCGCGCCATCCTGGGCCCGGCGCGTCTTCGTCCAGTCGCGGAACAGCTCATAGGCGCCTTGCGCGGCGCCCAGCATCGGCGTGGCGAAGGCCAGCGCCGAGTAGGCGACAATCGGTGCGCGGAAGATGGTATGGGCGTGCAACGCGCCGCCCGGACCCGCGCCCTCGATCAGCGCCGAGAGCTGCACGGTATGGCCCTCTGGCACGAACACCTCGTCGCAGACCGCCGTGTTGCTGCCGGTCGCGCACATCGCCGCCGTGGACCAGGTGTCGACGACTTTGAAATCGCCTGGACCGACGAGAAAGAATGTGTGCTCCGGCCGTCCGGCGATCTCGACCATGCCGGCGACGATCACCCAAGGCGAGTGGTTGATGCCGCTGGCGAAGCCGAACTGGCCTGAAATGCGATAACCGCCGTCAACGCGGGTGACCCGGCCGATCGGCGCGATCGAGGCCGCGACGGCGACGTCCGGACCGTTGGCCCAGATCGCTTGCTGCGCGGCTTCGGGGAATTGCGCGACGTAATGCGGGTGATGAATGAGCAGCCCGGCGCACCAGGCATGCGAGGCGTCGGCCCTGCCGATTGCGCGCATCGCCTCGAACCAGGTGTCGAGGCCGAGCCCATAGCCGCCGAACCGCGGCGGAATGAGAATGCGCGCAATCCCGGCGGCGAGCAGCGCATCGACCGTCTCTTGCGGAAGCGTGCGCGCTTTTTCGGCGGCCGCCGCGCCGTCGCGAATGGCCGGGACCAGCGCGCGAACGCGCGCCAGAACCGCATCGTGCGTGCCGGCCATTGCCGCGGCGGCGGCGGGGGGACGATGCTCGTTCACAGGCAAATCTCCGCGCCGCTTTTACCCGCGCCGCCAACTCACTTGTCGGCGAGGTTCGACACCGTGCGATCGAGCCATTTCGGATCGGACGACAGCGAACGAAGCTCTCGCAGCGCCTCATTCTTGGTCTGCGTCACCTGCGGCACAATCAACGGCTCGCCTTCGCCGTTGGCCGGCTGACAGCTGAACTCAAGCCGGATGTCGTTGGGATCCATGACATAGATCGAGAAAATCCCGGGCAGGATTTCGAGCGGCCCGTCATAGGGAACCTTATTGGCTTCGAGCCGCTGGCGAATGCGCGCCTGGCTCGCCGGCGAAACCGCAAACGACACGTGCTGCATGTTGCCGAGCGCGTTGCGGTCGCCTTTCTCTTTTGCGCCCTTCGGCATCTCGAAAAACGCCAGCAGCGCGTCGCGGCCCATGTCGAAGAAATAATGCCTGATTTGCTCGAACGGCGGATTGCCGCGATTGCCGGGACCGGTGCCGATGCCCGGCGGCACCCGCATCGCATGGACGAGCCGCATGCCGAGCACGCCGACGTAAAAGTCGACCGTCATTTTCATGTCATCGGTGTTCAGCGCCAGATGATGTACGCCGAAATACTTGATGGCGTCGTCGCGCGAAGCGGCCGGATTGGCGGCGGTCTCGACCAGGGTCATTGCCTGCTCCTGTGATCCAACGATCCTGCCTTGTTTGCCGGCAGCTTCCATGACGCGAATCCGGCACCGACGAGGGTTTCGGGGCTTGGAAAATAATCGATCAGCTCGAAGCCGGTGCCGCCGGCCGCCCCATGCGCAATGACCCAGTCGCGTATCTCGTGCGCGCCATTGCCGGTCTGCGGCAGCGCCTCGGTGAGAAAGTCGTCGAGCGCCTGCTCTTCACCGTTCGCAAAAGCCTTGATGCAGGCGTGATCGAAGCCCTCGTCGATCCATCCCATCGTGGCTTCGCCGATTGAATGGCTCAGGCCCCCGGTGCCGAGCACGGCGACGCGCAACGGTTCGGGATAGCTCTCGACCGCGCGACGTAACAGCCGGCCCCAGGCGAGGCAACGCCTGATGCTGGGCATCGGCGCCTCGAGATCGTTGACCAGGATGGGGACGAGCGGCAGGTCGGGAGGCACGCCGGCACGCCACAGCGGGATGCAGCTGCCGTGATCGAGCCGCAGGCGATGCGACAGCGCCGGCTCGAAATCGTTATCGAGCGCGGTTTGCAGGAGATGCATGCCGAATGCGGCGTGGCCTTTCAGTACCGGGTGCGGGTAGACCTTTTTCATAAAAGGTTCGGGGGGGCCGTCGTGCTCGTCGCCGATGCCGATGCACACCGCCGGCAGGTTGTTGATAAAGAAATTGACCCAATGATCCGGCGACACGACGACGAGCAGATCGGGCTGCGCCGCCTTGAGCCGGCGGCCGATTTCGTCGAACGCGGCGGCGAGCTTGTCGCGGTGCGCGCGCGGCATCGTCTCCCAATTGCGCGCGATGATCGGGCCATGACTGGCGGCAAAAATTCCGACAAGCTCAGCCATGGCGCGCGGTCTCCGCCGTCTGCGCGGCGCTGGATTTCATCGCGTGCAGCCTCGCGATGAACTCAGCCTCCGGCATGCCGCGAATCTGAAAGTAAAAACGCAGCAGGTACGCGTTGACCAGCGGCGAGAGCGCGGCGACATCGTCGTCGAGCAGCGCCCGGCGAACGTCCGGCTTGATCTGGTAGCGATCGATGACCGCCGGCATGTCGGTGCGGTAGTCGGCCGCCAACTGCGGATCATGCTGCAGATCGAAGAACAGCTTGCTCAGCCAGTAATCCGTCATTGCCTCTCCTTGGCCGCTCTTTGCGTAACGCTCGGTGGCTGCGCTTGCACCCCGGACCGTTTGTCTTTTGGATAGAATGAGCTTTGGCCGTTCAATTGCCAAGAGCTTACGAAGACCCAGGATGGGCGAACCGGAGAGGCTTAGGGAGATGAAATTCGGGCTGTTTTACCTTCCCACCTACATGCCTGACGTGCGCTCCGCGCAGCACCATTATCGCGGCATCGTCGAACAGGTCGAATTCGCCGACCGGATCGGCATCGACTATGCGTGGATCGTCGAGCATCATTTCGTGCGCCACGGCGGCCTGTTTCCGGCCAATTACGCATTCCTCTCCTATCTTGCCGCCCGCACCACACGCATTCGGCTGGGCACCGGCGCGACGGTGCTGCCGCTCAACGATCCGGTCCGGGTCGCCGAACAGGCCGCGACCCTCGACCAGCTTTCGCAAGGCCGCTTCGATTTCGGCGTCGGGCGCGGCTTCATCCGCGACGAGTTCGACATTTTCGGCGTCGACATGAAGGAAAGCCGCGAGCGCGTGGAGGAGGGCGTCGAACTGCTCAAGCAGGTCTGGGCCGGTCCGACCATGGAGTTCAAGAGCAAATTCCGGCCGCCGCTGTCCGGCTTGCCGCTATTGCCGCCGATCTACCAGAAACCGCATCCGCCGATCTGGGTCGCATGCCTGATGTCGCCGGAGAGTTTCGAGTGGACGGCGCAGGAAGGCCATAACCTGCTCTACGTCGCCTATCACGTCGATCATCCGATCGCGGCCGAGCGCATCGGCTGGTATCGCGATGCGTTAGTGAAGCATGGCCGCAATATCGCGGATCACGAGATCTGCTGCGTCTACCACGCCCATTTCCTCGACAGCGATGACGATGAGCGGCTGCAGCAAATCGTCCACAAGCCGATGAGCGAGTACGCTGCCGCCGGGCTCGAAGCGGCGCGCAAGCCGCCCGATCCGACCGCCTACAAGGGCTATGAGCGCCGCGAGGCCGGCCAGCGCGACTTCGGCTTTGACGCCTATTTTCCCGGCCGCGTGGTCATGGGCGGGCCCAAACAGGCGATCGAGCGCATCCACGTGCTGCGCGACATCGGCATCACGCAGATCGGATTGCTGGTCGACTTCGGCTCACTGGCGCAGGAAGACATCATGCGCTCGCTGCGGATTTTCGCAGAGCAGGTGTTGCCGCACGTACGGGACATCTAGGGCGCAGACTCGCGATGTTGACTTGCCCCCCCCGAAGCCGACATCGCCTGGGATTACGCGCGACCGCTATTCGGTCTTCAGCCCCGCCCGTTTGATCGCCAGCCCGTACTCGGCGTAGCGCTTGCGGATCAAGTCGGCAAAATCCGAGCCGCAGGTCAGAACCGGATACAGGCCCTGCACCGCCAGTCTGCTTTTGGCTTCTGGCACATCCATTGCCGCCGTGAGCCACGCAATGAGATGGGCTGTGATATCGGCAGGTGTTTTGGCCGGGACGATCGCACCAAACCAGTTGTCCATTTGAACCGTGGGAAACCCGCTTTCCTTGAAAGTCGGCACTTCGGGAAGAGGTGCTATTCGGCTGTCAGAAGCGACAGCAAGCGCTCGAAGTTGACCGGCTTTAAGAGCCCCGGACACGACCGAAAAACCGGCGATACCAGCCGATACATGGCCTCCCATCGTATCCGTGAGGACCGGCGCGCTGCCCTGGTAAGGGACAAAGGTCACTTGCGTATTCGATTTGCTCATCAATTCGAGCAAGCCGAGTTGAAATGAGCTGCCGGGCCCGATAGCGCCGACGGAAACGCGCCCGCGTTCACGCGCGTCTTTCAGCAGATCGGCGAGCGAGCGATATGGTGATGATTGCGGAACGACAAGGACTGCTGGCGCTTGAACAAGCGAGCACAGCGGCTCAAAATCATTCACCGGGTGATAAGGGACTTTGCGGATTTGAGCGTCGATAAGATATGTGCCGGGCGTAAACAATACTGTGTTGCCGTCGGGAGCCTGACGAGACACGAATTCCGTTCCGATCATGCCGCTTGCGCCCGGGCGGTTTTCCACAACGATATCAACCCCCTGTTTCGCGCCAATCTGGGCCGCCATTAGGCGAGCAATGAAGTCTGTGCTCGCCCCCGGCGGGACGGGCACGATGAAGCGAATGACCCGACCGGATAATGCCGGAGCCGATGCAGCGTCGAGAAGAGCTAACGCCAAGAAGCCGAAAAACGTCCAAGCGCGGAAATTCATGCCAAAGCCCTCAAAGTACCCGCATGGAACAGGCTAATGAACTTGAAATTTCCATTCAATAAAAAGTTCTTCTTATGAAGCAAACGCAACGTAGGTGCTGACGCTCTGCTTTACGCCTCAGCGTTGTGAGCTGATCACGATTGAAGACGCTATGGACAAGCCGCCGATGCCTGGCTTAGCAGTGGTTTTGACGGTGGAACATTCGGCGCGAAAAGAAACGCACGCTGAGTCGGGCTTAAAATGAGAAGTCTAATCTTGCGCAATGGTGGCATGTGATGGAATTCGACAACAACGTCGACGCGGATCTTCTCCTGACGAATGGCACGATCGTCACCGTCGACCCGAATCGGCGCGTTCTCGACAACGGTGCCGTGGCGGTTTCCAAGGGACGAATTCTAAAAATCGGGCCGACGGCCGAATTAAAGGCGCAATACAGGTTCGCGTCCGTTCTCGACTGCTCCGACAAGGCCATCCTCCCGGGCCTGATCGATCTCCATGGCTATTTGGGCTGGAGCATCATGAAGTCCCTGGGCGAGGGTCTTGATGAGGTAAAAATCCGCGATCTCTATGAGAGAATTCTCAGTCAGCTCACTGATGAAGAATGGTGGACGGTTGAGGCGCAGATGTGCGCGCTCGATCGGGTCAAGTTTGGCACCACCTTTATGTTTTCGATGATGGGAGGCAATGGCACGCGCACCGACGATCCCATATTTACACGGATCGCAGCGCAAGGACTGTCTCAGGTCGGCGTTCGGGCGCGGATCGGCATCGGGCCGGCGCGGCCGCCATGGCCCCGGATCTATTCGCGATGGGATCGTGCTGGCCACAAGACGGACGAAGAGGTGTCCTTCGACAAGGTCATCGATAATTGCGATAAGCTGCTTGGCGAGCCCGCTCACCCGTCTGGATTGATCGAATACTGTACGGCGCTTTCGCGCTTCGGCAATCGCAATCCTCATGATCCGGTCTGGTCGGCGGATCGTGAGCAATGGGTCCACCGCCAAGCGGAAGCTATCCGCCACTTGATGGCGAAGCACGGCGCTCCATTTTGGACGCACGCGTACGGCAATGCTGTCGAATACGCATACGACGAAAAATTAGGCCTGCTTGGCCCCACGACGATCTTGTCGCACTGCACCGATCTCCCCCCACGGGCGATTGAAATAATGAAAGAGACCAAGACCAGCGCCGGACATCAGCCGCGTATTTCCCGCACGATCAAACACGATTGTCCGGTTCGAGAAATGATCGACGCGGGAATCGCCGTTGGCTTGGGTTCAGACACACCTTCCACCAATGCCTCGGATCTTTTCCTTGATATGCGCGCTGCAATGTTGCTCCAAAGGCTTCGCTTCCGCGACAGGCGGGTCTTGCCGCCTGGCAAGGCGCTTGAGATGGCCACAATAGATGGAGCCCGAGCGTTGGGTTTGGATAAGGAGATTGGATCGATTGAAGTTGGTAAGAAGGCCGATATGATCACTATCGATCTACGCCAGCCGCATTTGTACCCACCGGACATGATTCCCATGCGGTTAGTCACGAATGGATCGGGTGCAGACGTAAGCGATGTGATAATCGACGGCCGGATCGTCATGCGCGACCGGGTCATGACGACGGTCGATGAGAATGCCGTACTTGATCAAGCCGTCGCCATGTACCATCGAACGATCGAACGAGGATCTCTCCCAGAGATGGCAAAGATACACGACCGTTTCTGGAGCGGTTCAACGTTCTAAGGTCTTCCCGACGGTGACGCTTCCGGCCCTGTTAGCATATTTTCGAGCTTTGAATGACCCGTCGCGCTGACGTTGATCTTCTGGCCAAGGTTACCGCTCGGCTCGGCGACGCTGTCGTAGATCCCGCCATCTGGCCGCAGATCATGGAGGAAATCTGCAGGGCTTTCGCCACCACCGGGGCGGTGCTTTTGCAAAGCGATGTCCGAACGCCGGATGTGCCACGCACTGAAGGCATCGACGAAGTCATGCAAACCTATTTTGACGACGATTGGGGGGCTCGCGACGAGATAGCCAAATACGGTGTCCCGCGCCTTTTGGCCGGAGAAGCAATAACAAATCAAGATTTGTTCACGTTAGAGCAAATGCGCAAGTCGCCATTCTACAATGACCTCATATTTCCTAATGGATTTCAGTGGTTCGTCGGCGTTGGCTTTTGGGCCGGGCCAAGTTTTTGGGCGCTTGCCATGCACGGCTCGCCGCGCGACGGCCCGTTCGGGGCGCGCGACAAGCAATTGCTCGCTCAACTCGCGCCACGTCTGACTGAGACCGCTACGCTCTCATCGACCGTAGGTCGAGCCGTGCTGACCGGTATGACGGATGTTTTGAATCAGGTCCGTCAGCCTGCCGCCGTCCTTCACCGAGACGGACTCGTTCTCGGTGTCAATGCCGCCGCCGAAGCCGGGTTCGACGACGAAATTCGCGTCAAGGATCGACGTCTGTTTATTCGGGATCAGGAGGCGGCAAAAAAGCTCAATGAGATTTGCCAACTCATGCGACTTTCGTCCGATGCGGCCGCCCTGCCGGCAGACCCCATCGTGGTCCATAGAACGGATAAGCCTCCCGTTCTTCTCCGCATGTTGCCGATCGATGGGGCCGCGCGAAGCTTTTTTCTTGGGGCGCGGGCACTTCTTATCTTGGGCAATTTGACGCCTCCTCTTGCGCCAGAACCCCGCGTCATATCGCAAGCGTTCGACCTCACGCCGGCCGAGGCGAGGCTCGCCAGCCTGCTCGTTGAAGGTCGATCGGTGAACGCGATCGCGCAGACACTCAGTGTTGCGCCAAACACTGTCAGGAAGCAGCTAAAATCAATATTCGTCAAAACAGATACGCATCGACAAGGTGAGTTGATCGCGCTGTTGGCCCAGCTGACGGTACGATAGCGGATCAGTTGGCGAATCCCGCGCGGGTTGGCGCAACGGCTTAAATCCGATTGCCCGCGCTCCAGCTCCAGAAATCGCGGCCTTCGTCGCGCATGAATTTGGCCAGCACCATCTTGTGCACTTCGTCGGCGCCGTCGACCAGGCGCGCGGCGCGGGCGGCGCGATAGACCCATTCGGCGATGGTGTCTTTCGAATAGCCGCGGGCGCCGTTGAGCTGAATGGCGACGTCGGCGGCCTGGTGCAGCGTGTTGGCGCAATGCAGCTTCGCCATCGACACTTCTTTCCGCGCAAAGTCGCCCTGATCGAGCTTCCAGGCGGCGTGCATGGTGAGGAGCCTACCGATGTAGATGTTGTGGCCGACTTCGCCGAGTTTCATCTGCACGCTCTCGCGGTCGGCGAGCTTGATGCCGAAGCCTTCGCGGCGATTGACGTATTCCTGCGCGATCTCGACGCAGCGTTTCGACCAGCCGAGCCAGCGCATGCAGTGCGTCAGCCGCGCCGGGCCGAGCCGGACCTGCACGACCTTCAGCCCGTTGCCGAGGCCGCCGAACACGTCGTCGTCGTGCACTTCGAGGCCGTCGAATTCGAGTTCGCAATGCCCGCCATGCTCCTCCGGCCCCATGATCTCGATGCGGCGGACGATGCGCCAGCCCGGCTGGTCCTTGTGGAACAGGAACGTGGTGATGCCCTTGCGCTTGTCGTCGGAGGTGCGCGCCGCGAGGATGAAATGCGCGGCGCCGTCGGCCCCGGTGATGAACCACTTGCGGCCGTAGATTTTCCAGATGTCGCCGTGCTTCTCGGCGTAGGTCTTGATCATGCTCGGATCGGAGCCGCCGCCGGGCGCCGGCTCGGTCATGGCGAACGACGAGCGCACCTTGCCTTCGACGATCGGCTTGAGCCACTTGTCCTTCTGGACCGGCGTGCCGAGTTTTTTCAGCACGTTCATGTTGCCGTCGTCGGGCGCCATGCAGTTGAGCGCCAGCGGCCCGAACAGCGAACGCGCGGCTTCCTCGTACATCACCGCCCAGGCGACGATCGGCAGGTCCATGCCGCCATATTCCTTGGGCGATTGTGGCGCCCACAGGCCGGCGGCTTTGGCCTTGGCGCGCACCGGTTCAAGGCGCTCGTGCGGAATGTTCTCGTGATCGGAGAAATTCTTCGCGTCCCCTTCAAGCGGCAGCACGTGCTCGTCGACGAAGGCGCGCGTGCGCCGCCGCAAATCCTCGATCTCGGGAGAAAGGCTGAAATCCATGCCGGCGCCCTCCGCTTTGCCGTTTTCTCAAACACGGCGTGACTATCCATAGCCCATCGGGACAATGCGAAAAACCGGGCTAAAAGCGATTGATTTTTCTCATGGCGGCTATAATTG
>Ga0335081_10016607_pt1 | contig 11915 bp, 10 predicted proteins | sample Lox_Sample_35_FD_206713 | JGI IMG/M metagenome (GOLD analysis project Ga0335081, IMG submission 206713) | Soil microbial communities from Loxahatchee National Wildlife Refuge, Florida, United States - Lox_Sample_3.5 | ecosystem: Environmental > Terrestrial > Soil > Wetlands | place: USA... | reverse complement strand
ACCGTCGCCCGCGCCGCGGCCTGCTGCCGCGAAGCCACAAAAACTCCGCCCACAATCAGAACCGCGGCGAAACCGCCGAGAATGTACCAGCGATATTTCTGCAGAGGATCAGGGGCGTCGATAGGAGGACCCAGCCCGCCGCCCGGACGGTTATTGTTATCGGCCGATGCGCTTTCACCCTGCTCCCCGTTGCCCTCCTGCTGCTCGGCCAGCGTGCCCTCGCCGGAAATCTTAAATGCCAGGTTCTGTCCGACCTTGGTGTTGGAAGCGACCTGCACGTTGGCGTCCGGTTGATTGGGGTCCTTCATTGCCTGGAAGGCCGCGTTCGACACGGCCGGGGTGAACTCCATCTGTTTGGGCAGAATGGCCACGAAGTGCTGCATCGGATACGGAGATTTCGGATCGATATTCGCGCTTCCCGTGTAGGGCAACTGGTACGCGGCCTGAAACTGGGTGGTGCCTGGGCGCAACGGGAAGATGAACGAGTATTTGTTCTTTTCGGCTTCAGGCACCGGCGCGGAGTTGATGGGATTCCCGCCTTGCGTAACCGCCTGGCCGCCGAGAATCTTGGCCCCGTCGGGAACGTAAAACTCGAGATTATGCTCGTTCATCTGCGTGCGCGGCGGCTTGGAAGTGTTGTCGACGGCAAACATGCGCACAACTTCCAACTGGCCCTGTTCGACCTGCATGCGCATGATGTCGGCCACGACGCTGACGCCTTGATCCAGCTTCTTTGCCACGTCGTACACTTCCACCTCCGCCGAAGTGGTTCCGGGAGGCGCCATTTGGTGGTACGTAACTTCCTGGTGAATGACGCGGATGAGGTGGGGCGATTGCGAATCGTCGAGCTTGAAGCTGAAGTTCCCTCTGGCATCAGTCTTGGTGCGCCCCGCTTCTTCCATGCCCTCGCCCAGCTTCAAGAGAACGACCTCGTCGCCAGCGGCGGGCTTGTTTGTGGTTCCGTTCTTGACCGTACCGGTGAGGGTTTGCGCAAAGCCGAAGCATGGCAAGAGAAGCAGGACAAATCCCACCGCGACTCGGACTATGATCCGCGAAGCTCTGCCCGGCTCAAAACGAATATCTTTCACGGCCTGGCTCCTCGCCGGACTACAGGATTTTTTTCCAGACGGGCAATTTCGGCCAGGAGGGTAGCCGCCTCATCCTGCAGGGATGACTTCAGTGACCGATAGTCGGTATCAGGCACTTTTCCCGCCTTATATTCGAAGTTGAGGTCGCGCAGATTTTCATAGACCACGTCCTTGCGCTCGCGCAGATACGCCGCCCGGGTTTTCTCCGGTCCGAGATACAGCTTGCCGGGAAGATAGAAAACATAGAAGAGCGTAGCAATCGTGGCCAGCGCGCAGACGGCAATGACAAGGGTCACAGATCGGTCTCCTTGCGCGCCTGTTCGCGATATTGCTCCAGTTCGGCGCCTCGCGGCGGCCGCAATCCATCAGCCAGTGCCGGAGCGGGCCGATTTTTCCACGCGCGGGCCACATAGACTACGACGCCAAATCCCGCAATCAACGCCAGAAAGGGCGTGATCCACGCCGCCCGGTTTACCGCCCCTTTCGTGGGCGGCGCTGCCAGAACTGTGGGCCCGTATTTCTGGACGAAGGCCTGCTCCACCAGGCTATCGCTGTCGCCGCGGTCGATGGCGGCCATCAGTTCATTGCGCATGCCGTCGGAATCGGGGCAGCCCACATGATTGCACTCGAGCAAGATCTGGTTGCAGCCGCAGACACACATCAGTTGATGGCCGAGGTCGTTGAAGCGTTTGCCGGGATCGCCGGCTCCGAGGAGAGCAAAAACGGCAAGGATCAGGAGGCCGCAGTGAAGCAACCGGGCTGAAATTCGTTTCGTCATCGCAATAACCTTCACGCCAGTCCTAGCTCTTTGCCCGAAACTCCATCTCCATGCGTTTCTTCAATCTCCCGTGACCGCATGGGGTGTGTGCTCCACCAGTCTCGACTGGGGCACGCGGACGCTTGCCATTGCCGGCGCATTGGGCACCAGAGCCAGAATCGTGCCGCCAAGAATGATCCAGACACCCATCCAGATCCAGATCACCAGGGGGTTGAGGTGCGCCTTGATAATGGGCTGCCCCTTTTCATTTTGCCCTTCATAAACCAGATAGAGGTCTTCCTTAAAAGTCGAGCGGACATCCGGCTTGGTTGAGGCCTGCTGGCTCGCCTTGTAGAACTCCCGCACCGGGGTCATGGTGTCGATCTTCTTGCCGTGCTGGTAAACATCGATCACGGCCCACTCGCTGCCCATGTTGGGGCTGTCGTCCTGGGTGTAGGAGCGGCAGACCAGCGTGTAGCTGCCGATGGTCATCTTGTCGCCGTAATCCATCCCCTTGCTGGCTTCCTTTTCCTGGTTGAAAGCCGCGCCGGAAAGCCCGATGATCACCACGACCACGCCGAAGTGGACGATATATCCGCCATAACGACGGGTGTTGCGATGGGTAAGTTGCACCATCGAGGCGAACATGCCCTGGCCGGTGTGTTTCGAGATCACGCGTCCGCCGCGGTAGAACTCGGAAGCAACTGTCAGCGTTACCAGCACGGCCAGCGAGATCGCCATCAGTGAATAGAAATAAGAGATGTCGACCCAAGGTTTCAGGCCGAAGGCCGCTCCCCAACTCGCGGGCGCGAGCATCAGAAAAATCGCGACGGCAATCGCGCCGATCATCGGCCAAAGGAAATTTCGCTTCAGGCTTTCCAGGGAAGTCTTCCGCCACGCCAACAGCGGGCCCACGGCAGTCAGCAGCAACAGAAGCAGAGCCACAGGCACGGCAACGCGGTTATAAAAAGGCGCGCCCACCGTGACCTTGTTTCCCTGCAAGAGTTCGGAAATCTTGGGAAACCACGTGCCCCACAACACCACGAAGCACAGCAGCACGAACAGCAAGTTGTTGAACAGGAAACTCGACTCACGCGAAACCAGCGACTCCAGCCGGTGCTCGCTGCGCAGATGGTCCTTGTTTTTGAAAAAGAAATAGACGAAGACGGCAAAGGTGATAGCCAGAAACCACGCAAACCAGTCTCCAATGGAAGATTGCGCAAACGCGTGGACGGAGTTGATGATTCCGCTGCGCGTTAAAAACGTTCCCAGGATGGCCAGCCAAAAGGTGAGAAAAACCAGCCACATGTTCCACACCTTCAGCATGCCGCGTTTTTCCTGCATCATCACCGAATGCAAAAATGCTGTTCCCACCAGCCAGGGCATGAAGGAGGCGTTCTCCACCGGGTCCCATCCCCAGTAGCCGCCCCAGCCCAGCACCGTGTAGGCCCAATGGGCGCCGAGAAAAATTCCGCAGGTGAGAAATCCCCAGGTGACCATGGTCCAGCGCCGGGTGATGTGAATCCATTTTTCGCCGGGATACTTCATGATCAGCGCGCCCAGCGCAAAGGCAAACGGCACGGTGAAGCCGACGTAACCCAGATACAGCATCGGAGGATGAATCACCATCTCGGGATACTGCAGCAGCGGATTCAAGCCATTGCCGTCGGCCGGGAGACTGCCTTGCATGATGGCGAAGGGATGGGCGGCGAAGTTCAGAAGAAGAAGAAAGAAAATCTGCACCCCGGCCACAACCACAGAGGCGTATGCGAACAAGCGCGGATCGGTTTTGTAGCGGAGGCGCAGCACGAATCCGTAGGCGGCCAGCAGCAGCGACCAGAACAGCAACGAGCCTTCCTGACCCGACCAGAGCACGGCAAACTTGTAGGGAGCGGGAAGATCGCGGTTGCTGTGGTGGAAAATATAGGCGAGGGTGAAGTCGTTGTTAAAAGCCGCCATGACCAGAACTACCGCGGCAAGAAGCACCAGCACGAAGATGGCGATGCCGGCGCGGCGCGCCGACTCGCCTACGCGCTCCAAGCCCTGCTTCTGAAAAATCAGGGAGATCAGCCCGGCCAGAAAACAGTACACGCTCAGGGCGAGGGCAAGCAGAAGTGCATAACTGCCGATTTGCGCCATTTGGGGGAACCCCGAGCTATTTTTTCAGAAACGCCCTTGCGAGGCAACCGGAGAAGTACGCCCAGCTCGCACCGAAGGACGCGCCAAGACCCTCCGATCAGCGTTTCCCAAGCGGCAAAGGGACAAGCAAACTGGGAAAAGCGCCCAGGAACCGGTCGGAAAGCTGGGCGGAACACGCAAAACCTTCCCTGCGCACGGGCAACATAAGTTTCTCGCCGCCCGGCGAAACCTCCAAACACCAGCAACTAGGCGCTGTGCTGGCGATAGCGTTGCATCACTTCCTGCTCGGCCAGCAGCCAGTCATCGGTCTCATGGCCGTTAGCCTGCCCGCGCTGCTCATAGAGTTCGTAAGCGCGGCGCCGGATTTCGTCTTCCACGTTGATCGGAACCACGCTGGCCCGCGCTTCCGTCTTCCTCAATTCGAATTTTCTGGGTTCTGCGTTTACCTTGCTCGATACCGTTTCCGCGACCGTCTTTCCATCGGGAAGAGCGGCCGAATTGCCGACCGCCACTGGATCTTTGCTGCGATCAGCTTTGCTGCCGGGAATAGACTTTGAACGTGCCATATAGGGATACTCCTTACATATGCCGAGATTTAGGAATGAGTTGACTTGTTCAGCGAACCACATACACCTCGCCCCAGACCTCGAAGCACTTGGCAGATGAGTTTGAAAGTTAACTCTACTATAAACCCAAACCAGCTGTGGAAATTGGCCCGGATGCAAGAAAATTCACACGTGATGCAGACCGTGTGATCACGGAATTATGCGGCTCACTGCAGCGAACCCTGTGGACAGCAAAAGAGTGATAAGCGATACGGAAGCGCCGAGGAGGTTGGTAGCGCTACCGGGAATCGAACCCGGGTTTGAAGATTGAGAATCTTCCGTCCTAACCCCTAGACGATAGCGCCTCTCAAGGAGAGTCGATTATAACAAAGCAATGCGGGCGAAGATTTTGAGGAGTTCGGCGCAAGAGCATCCCAAATCGGTCCTCAGCGGATTGAAGGTGCTGCCGGTCTAGGCGACCGGAGGGCCGAGCACCTCGCGAACCTTGCGCGAGAGGCTTTGCAGCGTGAAGGGCTTCTGCAGGAAGGCCTTATTGTCGGTGATGCCCTCGGCAAAGGCATCTTCGGTATATCCCGAAAGATACAAAACCTTGACCTCCGGACGAACCTTGAGCAGTTGCTGCACCAGTTCGTGGCCGCTCATGCCGGGCATGACCACGTCTGTGATGACGAGATCGATCTTCCTCTCGTGGCTCTGAGTGAGCGTCAAAGCAGCTTGCCCATTTTCCGCCTCGAGCACGCGGTAGCCGCGAAGCTCCAGGGTCTCCCGGACAAGCTGCCGCACCGATTCTTCATCCTCGACCAGTAACACGGTTTCCGATCCGCCGCCCGCGGTTACGCTGGAGGCAGGAGTGGCTCCGTGGACCTCCGAGGGCTCATCCACGCGAGGCAGGTAGATGGTAAAGACGGTGCCGCGTCCAACTTCGCTCTGCACAAAGACGTAGCCTCCGCTCTGCTTGATGATGCCGTACACCGTGGAAAGGCCGAGGCCCGTGCCCTTGCCTTGTTCCTTGGTCGTGAAAAAGGGCTCGAAGATGCGCGCCTGCGTGTCGCGGTCCATGCCATGGCCTGTGTCGCGCACCGAGATCATGACGTAGGGGCCCGGCTTGATGAACGTGTGCTCGCGCCGGTAGGACTCGTCCAGGTTGGCATTGTCGGTGCGGATGACAATCTTGCCGCCGTTGGGCATGGCATCCTTGGCGTTGACCACCAGGTTCATAATGACCTGCTCGAGTTGCCCGGCATCGGCACGGGTGCAGCCTACACCCGCGGCCAGGCGCGTGCTCAACTCCATGTTTTCGCCAATCAAGGGGCGCAGCAGGCGCTCCATATCGGCTACCACGGCGTTCACGTCGACGACCTTGAGCTCCAAAAGTTGTTTGCGGCTGAAGGCCAGCAGCTGGCGGGTGAGAGTCGTGGCACGATCGGAAGCCTGCTGAATGGCCTGCGCCTTCAGGTACAGCGGGTGCGACGAATCGAGCTGGGTGAGCAGGACTTCGGTGTATCCGCTGATCACCATGAGCAGATTGTTGAAGTCGTGGGCGATGCCGCCGGCGAGCCGGCCCACCGCTTCCATTTTTTGCGCCTGGCGGAACTGATCCTCCAGCACCCGGCGTTCGGTGATGTCTTCCGCGATGGCTTCCAGCACGTCCGCCGGCTCATCGGCGCTGGCCACAGCCCGGCCGCTGATGCGCACCGTAATTGCGCTGCCGTCTTTGCGCTTCCAGCGCACTTCGAATCCATCCATCCGGCCGGTCTGGCGGAACTCTTCAATGAGGCGCGCATGTTCGCGGGGATCGACGAAAACATCTTTTTCGGGATCGAGAGCAAGAACCTCTTCCGGCGAGTTGTATCCGAGCATGCCGATCAGGGCGGGATTCACATCGAGAAATCGGCCTTCATAACTGGAGCGATAGATTCCATGCACTGCGGTTTGCACCAGCGAGCGATGCCGCGCCTCGGAACGGCGCAGAGCTTGCTCGTTGCGCTTGTGTTCGATGGCGCTGGCCAGTTGGCGGGAAACAAAGGTCAGAATTTCTTTGTCACGCTCGCTGAAGCGGACATCCTTCGAATAACTCCGAACCACCAGCGCGCCGAAGGTGCGGTGGTTGACCTTGAGCGGTGCTCCCATCCAATCGAGTGCGCTCCGGTTCGAGCTTTCAGCCATATCTCGGCCGGCTAACTCGCGAGAGATTTCCGGGGTGCACAGCAGTGGCTCGCCCGTGCGCAGCACGCGCTCGAGCAGCCCGGCCTCAAGCTTGCGTGGCGCCGGTGCAGATTCCTGCTCGTCGACGAAGTAGGGGAAACTGAGCAACTGCGACTGCTCATCATAGAGAGCAATGTAGAAATTACGAGCGTACATCAGCTCATCGACAATCCCATGAATGGCGGCAAAAAACTGCTGCAGGTCGTGAGCTGAACTGGTTTTTTCGGCAATCCGGTAGAGGGCGGAACTTACTGCCTCGGCGCGCTTCGGCTCGGAAATGTCGCGATAGATGGCGTACCAGGCGACCGGACCGCCATCGAGCACCAGCGGAGCGGAAGAGACGGAGACATCAAGCAAGCTGCCGTTCTTGCGCCGGCGCTGGGTCTCCAGCGTGATGCTTTCGCCTCGGCGCAGGCACTCGACGATCCAGTGGGCTTCGGCCGCCCGGTCGGGGGGAAGAATCAGGGAGTCAATGGGCTGGCCGAGCAATTCACCGCTGGCATAGCCGAACATGCCCTGGAACGCGCGATTCACGCACTGAATGCGGTATTCCAGATCCACGATGCACAAAGCATCGGGAGAGCTCTGAAACAGCTGCTCGAGATACTGGTGGCCAACCTCGGCATCTTCTTTATTGTTCCAGGAAAGCGTGGAGGCTTGTGCTCGCGTAGTTTCATCGACCGGAGTCATAAAGGCGGGCGGACTTCCGCGCTCCAGCGCCCGCTTCAAGCGCCGGGCGCGCACTATTTCCTTAGACTGCGACGACCGGGTAGAACCGTCACCCATGCCGGGGTCCCCCTCTGAACACCCGCCAGAAGGCATGGTAGAACGCAGGTCGTTTACTCAAAAGTTACTGAGGTACTCAAGCCTTGGTGGCAAGCATGTCGCAGACGCGATGAATCATGTCGCGCTGGTTCTCGCTGAGTGTGAGGAATTCAAAGCCGTAGTGCAGGCCCTGGCGGTAGCGGACAATGGCGCGCACTTTCAGTGGATAGGGACTCAAGGGCAGAGGAATTTCCACGCTGACGATTTCTCCCGGCTCAAGGTCGCCGGTGAGGGTCGCTCCGATGCCGTCCCGGCCCAGTTCGGTCGAGCGTCCCCAGCAGGTGCGGAATTCGCCGCCCTGAAACATGCGGACCTGCATGCGCACATCGAGGGTGAAGCGCGGGAAACGGCGCGTGTAGGTTCTTGCGCCTGGCACTGCGTTGTCGGGTGCGCGTTTGCTGGAGGGAGCTGCCATGAGGGTTTTTTCTGTGCCGCTTGTTTTCGTCAGTGTATGTTTGGGGTCAGGCGCGGGGCGGCTCCTAGTTTCCGTGCAGCAGGTAACCGGGTTCAAGCGGCAGCTTGCCCGCAATTTTCACCACGGCCACGCTGCTGTTGATGGAGTAGACGTCCACCACCCCCACCGCGCCCGGAATGGATGCCACTTTATCCACCAGTTCTTCATCGGAATTCACCACCATAATCGCGGGATGATTGGCTCGGCCGTGGTTGGCGTTGACAATCAGATCGCTGACTTCGGTTTCCGACAAACCGTAAACTTTTTCCAGAAGCACTCTCATCTCCGGCGCCGAAGGAGCGCGCATGAGAAACGTGACCGGCTTGCCGTCCGGCCAGCGGTTGGTTTGCGCCTTGCAGACCTTAACCAGCTCGGGCAGCGTAATCGAATTGGTAGAGTTGGCCTTGTTCGCCACCACGGCAATGTCGCGCGCCACGGCCGACGATGCGCCAAGCAGAATCAGAATGAGAACACGCAGAGCGTGCCGCCAAGACACTCGAATATCTCCCGCGAGGCTGACCTGACCTCCGCGTCATTGTGCGGGAAACTTTAGGTCGCTCAAAGGTAACGAAGGTCACTTGCCCACGCGGCGGATGCGGACTCTGGTCCCCGAACTTCGCGCCCCTTTCACACGTATCCTTTAGTTAGATAGACGTTTCGCGGAGGTGCCACCCATGTTCTGTTCGCGATGCGGTGCGGAAATACCCCCGGATTCGCAATTCTGCCCGAAGTGCGGCCGGCAGGCGGGAGATCTAACCGGCGCGCTGGCGCGATCGCGTCTCGAGCACCATCTCCACATCCTGGGAGTTTTCTGGATCGCGCTGGGCGCATTGTTCGCCATTCCAGCTACGATTCTCATGTTGGTGGGAAGCTCCATCCACTTCATGGTTCACTTCCACGAGCCGTTTGGTCCGGCATTCGGGCCGTTTCTGGCCTACGCCGTCGGCGGAAGCCTCCTGATCGTAGCGGTGGGAGGAATTTGCGTGGGTATGGGATTGATGCAACACCAGCCCTGGGCGCGCACCGCCGCGATCGTGTTGGGCGTGCTGACGCTGTTTCATCCGCCGCTGGGCACGGCGCTGGGAATTTATACGCTCTGGGTGCTGCTGGCCGACGAGCACGGCGAGGAATACCGCTATCTGGCGCGGTCGGGGTGAGCGATTTTTGTTGCCTAAGTTTTTGCCGCGAGAAACAAATCGGGCGCGACGAAAGCCGCGCCCGCGCACGTGTTCACACTACTTCCTTACTTCTCCGCTTTGTGCTTCCAGGCCACTCGCGCCGATCCTTTCGGTCGAACTCGGGCAAAATGAGACAGCTTCAGCATTGACCCCGCGGAAGAAGGAGTCTGCAGACCTAACGAACCCAGCCCAACCTGGTTGTTGTCCGTCTCCAGGAACAGCAGTGATGAACCATCGATGGTGTAGTAGAGGCCGTTAACGTAGGTCGTGCTGATCGCGCCTCGACCGGATCCCGTGCCATCATCGGCGTAGCTTCCGGTGATCCTATTACCGTAACTGGTAGAGCCTTCGTCATTCACATCGATCAGACAGGTGCCGGTGCACAGGTTGCCGCCGCTGGGCTGGAACTCGGCAATATCATCTTCTTCGTAGCCACCGGAGTTGGAAGCGCTCACGTTGAATCCGTAGCCCTCGGGTGTGGAGAATGACGTGCTGCTTTGGGCGTATGCGGCTCCTGTAGTGATTCCCGACGAGTCGATTTCAAGCAACTGAATGCCCCCGCTCGAGGGATAGGCGGCGAAGGTGTACGAGTTGGTCGTGCCGTTGAAAAAGCTGTTCAGCGTGAAAAGTGACCTTCCCCCGGTGACTGGCGTGAACGAGCCCGAAAAGCTCAACTGCGAACTGCTGACCGTACCCGCGTCATTGAAGTCTTCCAAGCCATTCGTGATAGCGCTCACGCCATCGGAAGTCATGAAACCACCAAGCGCCATGGGATTCCCGCTGGCGTCCAGGCCCGCCGCTGTAAACACAATCTGCCCCGAGGGAATCGTGGTCTGCTGCGCGAACGCATCTCCGATAACAACTGGGGGGGAACCGCTCTCGATCTCAATAAACTTCAGGTGCGTTGAATCAATTGCATAAACGTCATAGTGCGAAGTTCCCGATGACGAGGTGACCAGGGTTGCAGTTCCCGGCGTAGTTCCGGAGCCAAGCGTCACCGTACCGCTGAGCGACTGATTGGGGGCCGGAATGCCCGCGTCATTGACGTCAGCCGTACCTGAGGTAATTGTGCCGGAGCCATCCACGGCGAAAGTGCCCACCATGGACCGAGGATTTCCCGCCACATCGATGCCGGAAAAACTGAAAGTGTACGGACCCGCCAATGTAGGGGAGCTCTGGAGATCGAGCGTTCCGCTGCCTGAACCAGTGTTGTCGAATTCGGTGATTAGGCCGTGCGCGTCGGAAGCCAGCACAAACGCCAATCCAACCTGTCCGGACGAAGTATTCAGCGTTGCCTGCCCGCGCCCATCCACGCTAACACTGTAGTTGCTGCTGCTAATTGCCTGGTCGGAAAAAATTCCGATGGCCGGGTCGTTCAGGTCGAATGCGCCACCCGTGATTCCACCGCTGCCATTAGCCGAAAAGCTGCCGGCTATGGCGATCAAGGATCCCGAAGAGTCGGTCCCTACCGTAGAAAACGTGTACGTCCCATTCAGATCGGCGTCGCTGAAGCTTCCGCTCGGAGGCGGTGTGGGCTTAGGGGAACCGCTTCCGCAGGCAACCAGAAACGCGAGCCCGAAGAGCGCTGAGAGTAGAGCAAGCACTTTACGAATCGACATAATCTCCCCCTTGGAGAGGCCAAGCACTGAATTTGCCACCGGAGCGTCAGGGACAGGTGACCTTACGACTCTAAACCCTGGATCACTTAATAAGTAGCGTCCAATGTGGAAAAAGTTGCATAAAACGCAACCTCAGCCGATCCCTACAAGGCGTTTGTCTGATTCCCTCTAGCCGGATTAGCATGGCAGGCATGGTTTCCAAGCTCTTGAGGAGCAGCCGGAACTTTACATTGCTTTACGTTATTCCTCCTTTGGCCGTCGCGCTTTGCGGGGCCTGCGTCCTGCTGATGTCCGCTTGCCAAAATCGTCTGCTTGCGGCGCCACAGGAGCAGGACGGATCGCCGGGCAAGGCCTCCAAGCCGCTGAATGGCAATGAGCTCAGTATCGAAACGGCTTCTCTGCCGGAAACCCATCCCCATGCCCGCTACGAAGTTCGCCTACAGGCACGGGGTGGTGTCCCTCCATTGCGCTGGAAAGTGGAAAGCGGAGAATTGCCCCAAGGAATCAAACTCGATGACGATGGAGTGCTGCGCGGAGAAACCGAGCACGCCGGCGATTACCGGGTTGTTCTCTCAGTGCGCGACAACGGCAGCCCGGCTGAAAGTGCCCAGAAAGAATTTGTGATCCGCGTGATCGAGGCGATGACGCTGGTGTGGAAGACACCGGCGCACGTGGCAGGCAACCGTATCGAGGGCAGCGTGGCCGTATCCAACACTACCGAAGACCATATGCGGCTCACGTTTTACGTGCTGGCCGTGGCGGAAAATGGACGGGCCACCGCCATTGGCTATCAGCATTTCGTGCTGCGGCCCGGAGTAGCTGAGATGGAGCTTCCTTTCGGCGACACCCTCCCTCGCGGAGCTTATCTGGTGCATGTGGATGCCGTCGGCGAGGTAACTGCCAAAGACGAGATCTATCGGCGGCAACTCGAAACCCCCGAGCGTCTGCAGGTGATGGTTGGGCCTTAGACCAAATGACCGAATCTGGGTTTCAACTGGGTAAGGGGTGGGTAAAAAAGAGAAACGACGCAATCAAAAATAGAGAGTTCCGAGGTGATGTTGGGTCCATTCCTCTCGGCCAGTAG
>Ga0335081_10016606_pt1 | contig 11915 bp, 9 predicted proteins | sample Lox_Sample_35_FD_206713 | JGI IMG/M metagenome (GOLD analysis project Ga0335081, IMG submission 206713) | Soil microbial communities from Loxahatchee National Wildlife Refuge, Florida, United States - Lox_Sample_3.5 | ecosystem: Environmental > Terrestrial > Soil > Wetlands | place: USA: Florida... | reverse complement strand
AGATCCTTCGACTTCGCCGGCCAACATAAGGCTGGCTCCGCTCAGGATGAAACTACTACGGAAACTCTGATTAGGCCTGGTCTCTCGAAGGGGACGGCCTTCAGGCCGTCCGTAAAGGCTGCAAAATCAATACGGCTTTAGCCGCTGAGGAACCTAGCCGTCACTTAATCAGAGCTTCCCTAGAGTCTCATCTCATAAATCGCTTCGGCGCGTATCAGGGCACGACTTCAGTCGTGCCAAAAACGGCAACTTGACCACAACTGCTGATGGCTGAGCGCGAAAGGCTGAGTACTACTTCTTGAACGCCACGTTCACCAGCAGCTTGTCGGCTTCCACATCCACCACATTGCAAAAGGTGCGATCGCCGCGGCGGGTGAAGTCGAGACCGACGCGGCTCTGTCCGATGCGCAGGTTGCGGATGTGCAGATGATCGAGCCACTCCGGCAATTGCGGATTGATGATGTTGAGCTCCTTGCGCGGAGCGTTGGGATAGATTCCCAGCACCGACCTCAGGATCAGGAACATCGCACCCGACGCCCAGGCTTGCGGCGAGCACGACACCGGATAATGCACCGGCTCATCATATTCGCGGCGTTGCACCCCGCAGAACAGCTCCGGCAGACGATAATCGCGAAATTTCGACGCCGCCTGATAGAGCGATGTCAAGATGCGCAGCGCGCCGTCGCGCATATCGTTCACGGCCATGCCATGCGCGATGATGGAATTGTCGTGCGGCCACACCGAGCCGCGATGATAGCTGAGCGGATTGAAGACGCGCTCTTCCTGCGACAGTGTTCGCCAGCCCCAGCCGCTGAACATGTCCTCGCGCATCAGCCGATTGGTCACGATGCGCGCACGATCCCGGCCGATGATGCGGGTGAAGAGCAGATGCCCGGGATTCGATGAAATCACCTCCAGCGGCTTTTTCTGCGCGTCCAGCGCCATGGCGTAGAAGCCGCGGCTGGGTACCCAGAAGGCGCGATCGAAGCGCCGCGCCAGGTCTGCCGCCTCGCGCTTCAGCCGCTCGGCGGTCTTTACGTCGCCGACCGTCCGCAGCAGTGACGCCATACGGTTCTTCGCGTCGTAGACGTAGCCTTGCACCTCGCACAGTGCGATGGGCGGCTTGGCGATGGCGCCGTCGCGATGCATGTTGGCATCCCAGGAATCCTTCCAGCCCTGGTTGACCAGGCCTTTGGGCGAACGCCGCAGGTACTCGATGAAGCCGTCGCCATCCAGGTCGCCGCACTTGTCAATCCACTCCAGCGCGGCATAGGCGTGCGGCAGCAACTCCTGCAGCAGTTGCTCGTCGGCGGTCCAGAGGAAGGTCTCGCCGAGGAGCGTGAGGAACAGCGGCGTAGCGTCGACCGAACCGTAGTAGGGGCCGAAGGGCATCTCGCCATCGCGCGTCATCTCGCCGGCGCGATATTCATGCAGGATCTTTCCTGGCTGCTCGTCGCGCCAGTCGTTATCTTCCCGGCCCTGATATCGCGCCAGCACGCGCAGCGTGTCCACCGCAAGCTGCGAATTCAGCGACAGCGACTGGTACGCCGCGATGATGGAATCGCGCCCGAAGATCGTCGCGAACCAGGGAATACCGGCGGCAATGATGTGCTGCTCGCCGTCGGGAATCTGCAGCGCGTGGAAGTCGCCGATGCAGGTCTTCAGCAGCGCATCGAGCACGTCGTTGTCGCTCTGAAAGCTGGTGGAACTGGCCTCCCAACGCGCGAAATTGGCGCGCCGCTGCCGCAAATGATGATCGATCTCATAGACCTGCGCCCGCGATGGCAGTCCCTCGACGAACGGCGTCACCGACACTTCCATCTCCACGCGCTTCAGCGGCTCCAGATGCATCTCCCAGCGCGCCACGCGGTCCTGCACTTCGGTCGGCTGCGGCGACAGCTTGATCAGCGTCTCGCGCATCACGCCGTCGAGCCCGCGGTAATAAAACGCGATGCCGTGATCGCGAACGACGGGCTGGTAGTACTGTCCATGCCTCTGCCGCGCCACGCCGCGCACCTGAAAGACATCCACGAAGTCAGCGTCGAAGAAGAGCTCGACCGTGAAGTCCACCGGCTTGAGGTTGAAATTCTCGAAGCTCATGCGGTCGAAGAAGATCTCCGAAGCCAGCAGCTGCTCGCGGCGGATGTGGACGGTGTTCTCCGGCAGGTCGAACGAATCGCGCAGCGTGATGGTGCCGGTGGTGAGTTCGATCTGCGAGGCAAACGTCTTCTCCGTCGCCGCCGACAGCACGACGGAGCGATGGCCGCCGATGCGCAACTCCAGGTGGCTGAGGAAGCGGGTGTCGTCGTGGAAGAAGCCGACATCGGGCGAGCCGGCGGGATGGATGTCGCCGGAGACACTGGTGGCGCTGAAGGTCTTGCCATCGATCAGCGTAAGGTTGTCGACCTTGCGCGGCTCCTGCGCCTGGTACGCGATGCGCGGCTCCAGGTGCGGTGACGGAATTTCGATCAGCTCCTCATAAGGAATTGTCAGGCGCGTGCTCATGCTTGCGGGCGACATTCGCTTCAGGCGACCATGGGAATCTCGCTGGTGGAGTTGTCCAGCAGACCTTCCTCCGCCACCACTTCCTGATAGAGCGCGAGGTAGTCGGCCACCATTCTCTCCACCGAGAAAAATTGCTGGCAATATTGCCGGACATTCGCCGGACTCACCACGCCGAGCAGCGACCGCGCGCAGTCCGCCATTTCGTCCGCCGAAGCGCAAATGAAACCGGAGATTCCGTTGCGCACCACTTCCTCAACCGCGCCGCCGGGCAATGCCAGCACCGGCGTCCCACAGGCCATCGCTTCAATCATCACCAGTCCGAAGGGCTCGTTCCACTGGATCGGAAACAGCATCGCCAGCGATCGACCCAGCAATTCGTTCTTGGCCGCAAGATCAACCTCTCCCACGTACTCGATGAACTTGCCGTCGATGTGCGGCTTGATTTGGCTCTCGAAATAGTCTCGGAAGATGGGTTGTACCTCGCCGGCGATCTTCAGCGGGATGCCGGCTTTCTTTGCCACCTCGATGGCGATGTGCGTGCCCTTGATCGGCGCGATCCTGCCCAGGAAGCTCAGATACTCCTGCTTTCTGGTTTGCAAGCGATAGCTGTTGAGATCGATGCCGTGGTGAATGGTGCGCATGCTGGGCATGCTCTCGCGCTGCCGCTGGAAGTCGCTGATGGTGACAAACTCCACCTGCGGAAAGAAGCGATAGACATCGCTGAGCGGCGGCTCGTGTACGTGATGAATGGTGTAGACGAACCTGCAGCGCGTGTAGCGCGTGAACATCAATGCGGGGACGTTGTGCAGATGAATGAGCTCGCAATCCTGGGCGGCATCGGCAATCGCCCACGAGGCATGATTAAAGTCGACGAGGTTGTCAAAAATTTCTCCCGAGACCGGCCACTTGGCATTCCTGTAGAGCCAGCGCGTCTCGACCCCGACCGTCGATTCGCCGTTGGTGTATACCACCACGTCGATGCCCGAAGCCTTCAGCCCTTCCGCCAACTGCGCAATGAACAGCTCAGTTCCGCCATATCGCTTGGGAGGCACGGGCAAAAAGGGAGGGGCAACCAAAGCAACTCTCATTCGACAATCCTTCCTGGCAGTTGGGTGTTGGGACAACTTTCGCGTACGAACGGGAGAGCTTACTTAAAGTAGTAGATGTCAAAATTGCGCGTGGAGGTGCCCACGCCGCGCTTCCGGCAGCGGTTTGTAGCACTATGGGTTGTTCGCTGCTAATTGCGGAATCGAAAACGCCGCTTCCGCCGCGCGCTCGAACTCCATCGCCCTTCGGGTATTTGCGTGTTCCGCCAGCACCCGAGCTTGCGCTTGCTCGCCAACACGGCGCAGTTCGTCGGCGGAAAGTTCGGTGACATAGCGCATCACATCGTCCGATCCGACGGGCAAGAGAATTTCTTTCTCCGGCGTGAAGAATTCCTCCAGCCCCGGCCAGTTGTCGGAAGCAATCGTTGCCTTGCAGGCCGCCGCCTCGAACAGCCGCACGGAAGGTGAGTAACCGGCGATGGTCATGTCGCGCCGCGTGATGTTCAAGGTAAGCCGCGAGGACGAATAGAGCTCCGGATGCCATCGCCCATTCAGGTGTGGAATTCGCCGCACGTTCTCGGGCCAGCGCTGCGTCTCCGGATATTGCGGTCCGGCTACGATGAATTTTCTGTCCGGCCGTCTGCGTGCCGGCTCGCAGAGGAACTCCTCCAGCTTCGGCTGGCGATCGGGAGCGTAGGTGCCCATATAGCTCAGGTCGCAGGCGAAGTCATGGTTGACGCGCCGCTGATAGTACTGCTGCGGATCGACCGAGCAGTACAGCGGCGCCGTTCGTACCGCACCGAACTCGCGCTCAATCTCCCGTAGCATCGGGCCGCCGGTGAAGCTGAGGTAGAGATCGAGCTGCGGAATCTGCCGTCGCGCGATGTAGTCCGACTCTTCCCGCTGGCGCAAAGCGCTGATGGTGACGGGCGTGTCGATGTCGTAGAACGCTTTCACCGCAGCCTTGGCGTCAAGCATTTCGTCGATGGCTGCGATGCCGTCGGGAAAGTAAGAGCCGACCATCGCCACATCCGCCTCGTTCAGCTCGGCCCGTACCTGCGGCAGAATTTCTCGCCAGTGTTTGTACAGCCGAACCTGGCAGAAGTCTGGATTGGGAAGATCGCGGTTGAGGGCGTACCACTTAACGTCCTTCTCAAAGAAGGTGATCGCGTGACCGCGCTCATGCAGCGCCCGCAGCAGCGCGCGATACGTCGTGCCGTGGCCGTTGCCCCAGGTCGACGTCACCGACAATCCAAAGATAACGATCTTCATAAAGCAGTGACTGGTGGCCGGTGGCTGTAGCTAGTGCTAGTTCATGCTTCTTGGCTAATCGGTTAGACCGAGTGTCCCGAACAGCTTAGGAATCCGGCAGCACAGCGATCCACCACTGACCACTGCTTTCTCATGCCGGTTGTTGCAGCTGGCGGCTGCGCCATGCCAACACCTCCAGCGTCGATTGGCGCACGATCTCGCGCACCTGCAACGCTCGCAAGGCATACGTGTGTTCCAGCAGAGCGCGGCGTCGCATGGCATCTCCGATCTCGCGCGCAAGCCTGGCATCTACGGTGCGCAACAGGTCGACAATCTCGCCGGCGTTGTGCGCCACCAGAATTTCGCATCCCGGCTCAAAGAAGGTTTCGATGCCGTCCCAGGAATCCGTGATTACGCACGCCCCGGCGCCAGCCGCCTCAAAGATCCGCGTGGGCGGCGAGAAGCCGGTCTTCGCCATCGAGTCGCGATCCACGTTGAGCACCATCCGCGCCGAACAGTTCACCACGTTATGGTCTCTGGTCCCGACGTGGCCCAGCCAGCGAACATTCGGCGGCAGAGCTTTTCCGCCCCAACCCTCGCCGCCAAGGGCAAACTTGAACTCGGGCGCCTGTTGCGCCGCGGCCAGGAAAAACTCCTCCACCCGTTGCTCGCGATCAGGCAGGCGATTCCCCACGAAGATGAGATCGCACGCTCTCGCCGGCTCGGGCGCGACCGGATAGTGCGACTTCGGGTCAAGCGCATTGTAGATGGGATGGCACACGCGAGCGCCTAGCCGTTCATAGCGCTCGACAACCGGCGGCCCTCCGCCATAGGTGAAGATGTAGTCGTATTCCGAAATCAGCGCACGAAACGGATGCAGCACGTTGGCTTCAACGCTGGCCACAGTTGCAGGAGCATCGACGTCCCAGAACGCCACCTGGGTTGAGCTGGACCTGCATTCGAGCACGCGCTCTTCCAGCAACGCGTCGTCGACACCCACGCCGCTGTGCTTGATCACCAGGTCCGCTTTGCACGCGCGCCGCAGCAGCTCGGGAATGCCGCGTGGCGAATCGTAGACGATTACCTCGGCATAGCTGAAGTCTTCCTGATCGCGATGCTGTTGCCGCCCATACGCATCCGGCTCTGCAAAGGTGATGTGGAATCCAAGTGCTGCGAGGTTCTTATAAATGCCGCGGTAGTAGGTTGCGGCGCCATTCCAATAGGACGAGGTCAAGCTGGAGCCGAAGACAAACAGATTCATCGATTGAGCCCTTCGCAGATGTCAACCAGTTGCTGTGCGCGGTGGGCGCAGGTGTGACGTTGCAGAATGGTTGCTCTGCCGTTGGCGCCGAGCTGGCGGCGCGCGGATTCGTCGTGGAGCAGGTGCTGAATCGCGCTTTTCATCTCAGCACCCGTGTTCACTACGATGTAGTCCTCACGACGAAACAGTTGCTCCACATCGTTCCATGGAGCGCATAAGAGAGTTGCACCGCAAGCCAGAGCTTCGAAAACACGGATGGTCGGAATACCGCTCAGCCCGTTGCCATATTGACGGCGCGGGATGTGCAAAGAAAGCGCACTGCGCGCATACGCACGCGGCGCCATCAGGCTTGGCAGATAGCCGCGATATTCAATACCTGCTTCCCACAACGAGCGCTTTCCTTCCTTCGAGTAGCGCACTCCGTAGGCCACCGTCTTGCAGTTGTGTAATCCGGCAACCGGATCGACCAGGTACTGCAGAAGTTCGCGCGTGCGCTCCTCATCGCCCCAATTGCCGATCCACAGAACGTCGCTCTCCTTGCACTCCTCCAGCGGCCTGAAGTGACGGATGTCGGCGGCTTCATGAAAATTCCAGACCTGCGGCACGCCGAAGCAGTCGCGATAGATTCGCCGGATGGGCTCGCCGAATGCGAGCACTCCGTCGAACTGCCGCAGCGGAAACCGCAGGATTTCGCCCGCATTGGTGTAGGCGCGGTGATGCGTGTCGTGGAACAGCAGTCGAAATCCATAGCGCGGCTTGAAGGATGCGACAGCATCGGCAACCGCCGGATCGGTCCACTCATGCAGCAGCACAATATCCGCATCGCGCAATTCCTGCGCCAGGGTTTCGCCAATTGTCGCGTCCCGTTGATAGAAGCGAACCTCGAGCTGGGGAAAGGCGCGGCGAAATTCGGCAATCGCCAGCTGAGCCATCTCGCCTTCCTGCATCAGGTTCGTCATCGACCAGCAACGCTGCTCTTCGTAGCACCGCACCTCGTGACCCATGTGCACCAGTTCGCGCGCCAGTCCGCGCAGGAAGTGAGCATTGCCATGGTTCCAGTCTGACAACCAGGAATGCGCGAAGATGCGAAATTGGATCTTGCTGCTCATGCCGCTAGCGTCCTCTTTTCGGTCAGGCTCTCGTAGAGGAGCAGATATTCTTCGACCATGCGATCGGCGGTGAAGCGCCGGCGGGCGCGCTGGTAGGCCAATTCAGCGTATTGACGCCGCGCCACCGGATCGCGCGCCAGTTCCGCGATCGCATCGCGCAAGCTGAGCGCGTCGTTCGTATGGAAGTAACAGGCGGTCTCGCCCCACAGCTCGCGAAAGCTGGGAAGGTCATTGGCCACGATGGCACAGCGGGACAGCGCAGCCTCGACCAGCGCCAGCCCAAACGGTTCATACCTGGAGGTTGCCGCGTAAATCGCGGCGCGCGCGAACAACACTTGCAACTGCTGTTCCGTCTGCCTGCCCTTCAGCTCCAGCGAACCTTGGCAGATGATCGGCTCCGCTTCAGTGCGATAAGCCGGGTCCGGATGCTGCGTCTCGCCGGCGATAATCACCGGCCACCCGCAATCATGGTGAGTTATGATCGCCACCTGTTTCGCGGCATCCCACAGGCGGCCCACAGTGAGCACCAGGTTGTCTTTGTCGCCACGCGGATTAAACCATTGCGGGCTGCGGCCGTTGTAGATGACATCGCTGCGCGGCTGCGGGCCATAGTGCGTTTCAATCTGCGACAGCATCCAGCGCGATGGCGCCAACACCATGGTTGCTCCCTGCAATCCACGCCAGACCGTATCGCGATACCAACTGCTCCAGCCGGAATGCGGCGGCTCAACACCGTGAATCGCGAGCCACCAGCTCACCACGTCGCTGTGCGCCACCACGATCTTCGGAATGCCGACATCCAGCGCACCGTAACAGAATTGGTTGCAGTGCAGAACATCGGAGCGGGTCTCGCGAAGGATGTCGAGCAGGTACTGCGACGATACGGCGATATCTTCGGCCGAATCCCGCATCCACTCCAGCTTGAAACCTGTGGGACGAAAGTCGAGGTGGCGCAGGCCTTCGGTCCAGCTTAGCTGTCGCGGTTCGGGAACGTGCCCAAAGCTCACCAGCGTGACCTGCACACCGCGCCGCACCAGCCCGGTGGCCAGCTCGCGCGTGTACGACCAGACACCGCCGACGGTATCGGTTGTGAGCAGCACTCGCATCGTCAGGCCGTCAATCCATACGCAGTAAGCTCGTGGACCATCTGTGCCGCGCGGTCTACGGCGGGCTGCGATCGCAACCAATACACCAGCTCGAGAATTCCGTCCGCAAAGCGATAGCGCGGCTTGTAGGCCAGCACGCGGCGCGCAGCCGAGATATCGGCGAAGCAGTGACGAATGTCGCCGGCGCGATATTTGCCGGTGATCTCCGCCGGGGTCGACTCACCCAGACAGAGGGTCACCTGCTGCGCTACATCGCCAATCGTGATCGGCAAACCGGAGCCGATGTTCAGTGCCATGCCGTCGCCCTCTGTGCGCTGCAGGGCGAGCAGGTTGGCCTGCACGACGTCATGCACGCTGACGAAATCCCGCATCTGGCGGGCATCTTCAAAGACCATGGGCGCACGCCCATTCAGCAGCCGCGAGGCGAAGATGGCCGCCACGCCAGTGTAGGGATTCGACAGAGCCTGTCGCGTGCCGTAGATGTTGAAGTACCGCAGCGCCACGACCGGCACGCTGTACGTCCGGCCAAAGAGCAACGTCATCTCCTCCTGGTCTCTCTTGCTGAGGGCGTAAATCGAAGTGCATTGCAAAGGCTTCGACTCACCAGTGGCGACGGGCGAGAGCCCGCGGCCGCAGACCGGACACAGCATCTCCCACTGCTTTCTCTTCAACTGCTCAGCGCTGCGCGGCGGTGGTGCGACGTCGCCACACGCGCTGCAAACGTAGTTGCCTTCGCCGTAGATCGACATCGAAGACGCAACCACCAGCTTTTCAATCTTCAACCCAGTGTCGAGCAGCGCTTGCAGCAGATTGGCCGTGCCCTGTGTGTTGGATCCCATGTACTGCGAAATCTCGTACATCGACTGCCCGACACCGACTGCGGCTGCGCAGTGAAAGATCACGTCCATGCCGGCGACAGCGTGCCTCACCGCATCGCCATCGCGCATGTCGCCGCGCATCTTCTCCACTTCGCTCGAAAGATAACTGGGCCAGCCATCGTGGTGCACCTGCGGCGTCAGATTGTCGAAGACGCGTACGGGATGGCCCTGGCGCAGCAGAGCGTCGGCCAGATGCGATCCGACGAAGCCCGCCCCTCCGGTAATGAGAATCCGTTTCGCCATCACGGCGCTCCCACACCGAGGTCGCGATACGTGGTGGTGAATTCAGGCGTTCGATTGGCATTGGCGACTGGACGCGAATCGCCCGGCGCGTAGCGCTCGACCGCCCATGCGGCGAAATCGGCGAAGTCCTGGGGATTGCGTGGCGGGCTGGTGTAGTGCCGCTCCACCCCGAGGTGCTCGGGAGTAAAGCAAAGTGTCAGGGTGACGGCGAACTCCTCCAGCGCCGCCATCTGCGTGTCGAACCACTGCTCGGCCTCGGCCCGGAAAGAGTCCGCCCAGCTGATCCCGGTGCGCAGATGCCGCACGCCCAAACGGCGAAGCCACTCCACGGACGACTTCAGCCGATGGTCCTGATAATGAAACCACTGGCAGATGCCCATGCCTTGCGGGAAACAGTGGGCGGCGGGTTTCGGCGTGCCGTCCTCGCGCAGCAATCCCATGTAATAGTGACGGTAGTAGGCGCTGCCCTCGGCTTCCTTGTGACGCGTAGTCGCCGACCACGCGGCGGGCAGATCGTGCAGGCTGTACCAGTGCACACGCTCCACTTCGTCGAGCAGAAGCTCGGTCGTGCGCTGCAGCCCGAAGACCTGCACCTCCTCGGCGCCGAAGGAAGACGCGCCGGTTTCTGACACCCACACCGGCTTCCTCGTCACCGCCCGCACTTCGCGGATTTTGCCGGGCCACTCGTTGATGTTCCAGTGGTTCCAATCCAGCGGAAAGCCGTGCACGGAGACCACGTCGATCTCATCGATCACGCCGTGCTCTGCCAGCAGCCGGATGAAATGCGGATCAATCGGCGAGATGCCGCCTAACGCGATCCGAAGCTCCGGGTTGATGGCTCGAATGGCGCGTGCCGCAGCCTTGGTCATCTCGGCAAACATCTTCCACTCGGGATCGATCTTGAAATCCCAATGCGAGAGATTATTTGGCTCGTTCCACAGCATCATCGCTTCTACCATGAAGTTTTCTTCCCTCTTGATCTCTACAACGTTCCCGCGAGCTCCAGGTCGAGGAGGTACTCGCCTTTGCGCATCACATTTCGCGGCCGGCAGATCCAGGTCTCCGGCTCTGGATGTTCCACGATCTCCAGCCCCGAGCTGCGCAGCATGGCTTGCGCCGCGGCGCAGTTGGGAATCCACCAGTTGGTGTAATCGTTGGCGTAGCTGTGCTCCACAAAGTACATCGCCGGGTAAGCGGGATCGGCAAACGGCTTCGACTCCCAGAAGTGATAGTTCTTCTCCCACTGCTTCACGCCGGATGAGCCGCGCAGCATCGACTGAAAAATCAGCCGGCCATCCGGGCGAGTCTTCTTCACCACCTGATCCAGCGCGAATAGCGGGTAGCGCAGGTGATAGAAGATGCCCATGAAAAACACGTAGTCGAACTGGCCGGGTATAGCCGCGGCCTCATAGACCGAGCACTTGTCGAATTCGATTTCCAGGCCAAGCGTTTGCGCCGCAAAGCGCGCCTGATCGAGATAGCGATCATCGACGTCGATGCCAAGCACGCGCTCGGCTCCACGCCGCTTCATTTCCAGCGAATAGAAACCGCCGTTGCAGCCCACATCAAGCACATGCGCGCCAGTGAGCTGCTCGGGAATCGTGTGCGCAATGTGCCGCCACTTCAGCTTGGGGAAATCGCCCAGGAAGTGGTCAGGCGCGGTCGCTACCCCATGCAGGTCGATGTTGTGGAACCAGTCGCCCAGGGTGCGGATCTGCCGCTCCAGAGCTGCTGTGTCGACGGCCGGCGTGGAAAGCGTTCCCGTCGCGGAAGGATGAACGTGAGATGTCTGCATGGACGAAATGGGGATGCCCCCTGGCCCGTTTGCTGAATTTAGAACGCTGGCGAGCTACTTACGTTGCCTCAAACTGCTTGCGCAAGAGCAAGTTGGCTGCAAATGACGCTCGGCTTGTGCGGAAACCTTTGCAACCCTGTCCGGAAGCGGACGACAAATTGCGTGGCCGGACAGAGTGCGCCGGGACGCGGCACTGTAAGCTACTGAGGACACAACGGCTAACGTGGTCAGAACATTGCACTGCCGTAGTTGGCTCGTGGCAGTTGGCTGTAAGTTATGAATTGCCAAAGAGCTCTGATTCAGTCGCTCAGCAGCTAAAGCCGGCTTCATTTGTTCGACGTTGCGGGCCGCCTGAATTCAAAGCTGTACTTAGTCAGAGCTTCCCTAACTGCCAGTTGCTAATTGCTCTTTTATGACCGACCTTCGTTACGCATTCCGCCAGATCCGCAAGGCGCCGGTTTTTGCCGCGGTGGCTGTGCTGACACTCGCGCTGGGCATCGGCGCCAACACCGCCATCTTCTCGTTGCTCGATCAGGCACTGCTGCGCACTCTGCCGGTCCGCAGCCCGGAACAACTGGTACGCCTGCGCAGCCTGGGGATCCGCTCGGGCAGCGTGAATTATTTTGGCGGCGATGAGCATGATTACTTCTCGTATCCCGCTTATCGCGAACTGCGCGACAAGAACACGTCTTTGTCGGGACTCCTCGCCAACGATGAAGCC
>Ga0335081_10016605_pt1 | contig 11916 bp, 7 predicted proteins | sample Lox_Sample_35_FD_206713 | JGI IMG/M metagenome (GOLD analysis project Ga0335081, IMG submission 206713) | Soil microbial communities from Loxahatchee National Wildlife Refuge, Florida, United States - Lox_Sample_3.5 | ecosystem: Environmental > Terrestrial > Soil > Wetlands | place: USA: Florida... | reverse complement strand
CTCTGAACGGGTGTCAATAGCCATTGAAAATAGACAGGCGGGCCCGAATGGAAAGATCAACAACCTTCTCGGTGCCCTTCCCCACGCCCGTTATGATATCCTCGTCATAAATGACAGCGACGTCCGACTCAATCCCGATTACCTGAAGGCGATTGTTTCCCCTTTGCTTGATCCCGGCGCGGGGTGCGCCTGCACGCTTTACAGGGCAACGTGCGGGGATCGGTGGTTTGAGAAGCTGGAACTGCTCACGCTCAATGCCGATTTCATACCCAGCGTGATCTTTGCCCATGTCACGGGTGCCTCTAAATTTTGTCTCGGTTCTTCACTTGCTATTACGCGGACGTCTCTCGAAAAGATAGGCGGCCTGGAAGCGCTTGTGGACTATCTCCCGGAGGATTATGAAATCGGGCGCCGCCTATGGGCCTCTGGGCGAAGGGTTTCCCTTGTCCATTATTTTGCCGATATTGTCATCAATCTTAAGAGTTTCTCGGAGTGGTGGCGTCACCAATGCTATTGGGATCAGATGACCCGTGCCGCCAGGCCTGTCGGTTTTTTTGCCACCATCGTAATACGATCCATTCCTTTTGCTCTCGTTTTTGTAGCTTTGCGTCTGGGGGATACTCTGGGATGGGCGGTCCTGGGTGTAGCACTCGGCATCCGGCTGGCAACCGCCGTAGTAATCATGGGATGGGGGGCGGGGGACAGAGAAGGTGTAAGAAGCGTTGCCTTTCTCCCTTTGAGGGATGTGATAGCGTTCATGTCGTGGTTTCTGGCCCTCGTCAAGAAGACGGTCATCTGGCGGGGGACAGAGTTTATCCTTACCCGTGAAGGGCAGGTCACGATCGGGGAGCAAAGATCTTGAAGGGGCTGATCGTTGCCGTTGATGGAAGTGGATCAAGTGAAAAAGGAAAAAGAGTTAGCGAATGGGAAGCGACATAGATAATGAGTGGTGGTTGAGATTTGTTTGTTAAAATATGATAATATTACGCATTTGATTGAGGTTAAGGGAATCGAGCAATAAGGATGAAGACACTGCTTCTCAACCCTCCTTCTTTCGAGAAATTTGACGGCGGAGCCGGTTCGCGCTACCCGGCAAGGCGCGAAATTCATTCCTTCTGGTATCCGACTTGGCTTGCCTATCCCGCCGGTATGATCAGCAACAGCCGGCTTCTCGACGCTCCCTCTCACGGGGTTGACCCGGAAGAGACCATTCGCATTGCCGCCGATTACGAATTTGTGGTTGTTTTCACCTCCACCGCCGGATTTAGAAATGATGTCCGTCTGGCAGAGAATATAAAGAGAACCAGGCCCGGCATCAAGGTCGCCTTCGTTGGTCCCCACGTCACGGTCCTCCCGGAAGAGAGTCTTAACGCCTCTCCGGCAATCGATTTCGTCGTAAGAAATGAATTTGACTATGCGGTTGCCGAATTTGCCTCGGGGAGAGACCTCGAAAAAATAGCCGGCATTAGCTTTCGAAAAAATGGTCAAGTGGTTCACAACTTAAACCGACCCTTGCTTGAAGATCTCGACAGCCTGCCGTTTGTTGTCGAGATTTTTAAGCGTGACCTCGACATCAACCGGTATAACATCCCATTTTTACATCATCCCTATCTCTCCTTTTACACTTCCCGGGGGTGCCCGGCCCTCTGCACATTTTGTCTCTGGCCTCAAACCATGTGCAGTCACCGCTGGCGGACGCGCAGTAGTGACAACGTGGTTGCCGAAGTCAGGCGGGCAGGGGAACTGTTTCCCCAGGTCAAAGAGATCTTTTTTGATGATGACACCTTTACGATTGGCAAATCACGGGTCCTTGATCTCTGCGGGAAACTGAAACCTCTCAAACTAACCTGGTCCTGCAATGCAAGGGTGACAACCGACTTTGAAACCCTTAAGGCGATGAGGGAAGCGGGCTGCCGGCTTCTTATCGTTGGGTTTGAATCCGGAGACCCGGCGATACTGAAAAACATAAGGAAGGGGGCAACCATCGAGCAGGCGCTCTCTTTCATGAAAAATTGCAGACGCCTTGGGTTTAAGGTCCATGGGGACTTCCAAATGGGGCTCCCGGGCGAAACCCCGGAGACGATCGAGAAAACGATCCGCTTTGCCATCACGCTGGACCCGGAGACAATTCAAGTGTCCATGTCACACCCTTATCCCGGAACCGAGCTTTTTCAATACTTAAGAGATCAGGGGTATTTCATTTCCGAAAACATGACAGACGAACAGGGACATCAGCTCCCCAACTTCCAATATCCGGGCTTGAGCAGAGAGGAGATTTTGAAATCGGTCGAGGACTTTTATGCTCGCTATTATTTCCGACCCAAGATTATCCTGAGAATTGTGGGCCGAGCCTTATTTTCTGGAAATGACCGCCGACGGCTCTACAAAGAGGGAAGGGAATTTTTGAGGCTCCGATCCAAGAGAAAATATTTTATTCGTTCCGGGAGGCCCGGTGGATAAGACGATACATTGGCCCGAATTTCCCAACAGACGAATTGTAATGAGGAGGGTAATCGAAAGTTTCATGATGAAAGATAGTGATACCCTGCAATACTGGTTATCAGGAGACCCCCGGTGAAGAAGACGCTTGCCGTGTTAATTCCGGCTGTGATCGCCCAGGGGGCCGGGAATATTTTTTTGAGCATGAGGATGAAGGAGGTTGGAAACAGCGGTTGGTTCGATCTTCTTCCCCGGGCCGTTGAAAGTCCGACGCTTTGGCTTGGGACTGTTCTTCTGATCGTTTCCTTCATCCTTTTTGCCTCCGCCCTTTCCTGGGCGGATCTGAGCTTCGTTATTCCAGCGGTTTCCATCGAAGTGGCGGTCAACGTCATATTGGCCAATTATTTCTTGCATGAAGTCATCTCGCTGACGAGGTGGGCTGGAGTGCTCTTCATCTCTCTGGGTGTCGTCCTGGTGATGCGGTCCGAGAGTCAAAAGACACGCCGAATAAAGGAACATCTTTAAAGGTATCGGAAACGATGAAAACGGCCGTTCTGATTGCGATGATTGTTTTGGCCGATTCTTCCGGAGACGTGCTCCTCACCAGGGGAATGAAACAGGTGGGCGAGATCTCGACCATCCGCCCGAGAGCTCTTCTAAACATCGCACGAAAGGTCATTACGAATCGAAACTTCCTTTTCGGTTTGTTCTTTATGGCTGTGACTTTTTTCTCTTTTCTGATCGTCCTTTCCTGGGCCGACCTGAGCCTTGTTTTTCCCGCAAAATCGCTGGTCTATGTCGCCAGCACTCTCGGAGCGAAGTTCATCCTCGGGGAAACCGTGAGCCTCCAGCGTTGGGCCGGCATCTCCCTGGTCTGCTTCGGAGTCTTCCTCATATCTCTCCCCTGATCCGTCGTCCCACAAGACCCCGGATGGTACTCATCCGGTAGCATGGATGGAACCAGGGTTTTCAGAAATCAAAGGTTCAGAAACTCATTCAGACCATTTTGTTATTGGCGCAGGATTTCCCGGGAGGATATCTTCTCTTCTTTCCAAGTCAACAAAAGACGCGACCACCTCAAAATCAGTATCTAAATGCAGAACTTTAGCCATCTTATAGGAAGCAGCCGCGATCAGGAGGTCCGTGGTCGCTACAGTTCTGCCTTTTCTGTCCAACAAGGACCCTCCTTTCGAGCCCTTTGCAATAAAAGCACGGCGCAAAGCGCATGGAGCATAGCGTTTACATCAGCCCGTAAAGCGCAAGCCCCAACAGACAAAAAGCCCATTCCTTTTAAGAACAGGCTTTAGGTTTAATCATGCATCTTGCCACTCCGCCACCCAGTTTGCCCCACTATATCGAGAAAGCAACGTAATTACAACAAGTCATCTATTGACGATTCCTGTCGTTGAAAGCTGCATCAAAGGGGTTATTTGTAAAGGTGCTTTTTTGTTTCTGCCTTTTTTCCCCTCTCCTCTCTTCCCTCTTTCTCTCCGCCGCCTTTGGGGCTTCACTGGGTCTGGGCGGACTGTCCTTCATGGAAAGGGAAATCCGCCTTCTTTCGAGGTCCACATCCAGCACCGATACCAATACCCTTTGATGAACCTTCACGACCTCCGCCGGGTTTTTCACAAAACGGTTGGAAAGCTCGCTGATATGGACCAGCCCGTCCTGATGGACGCCGATGTCGACAAAGACACCAAACGCCGTAAGATTCGTCACAATTCCAGGAAGCTTCATCCCGGGTTTTACGTCCTCTATCTTTTCGACCCCCTCTGCGAACCGGAAGGCTTCAAACTCCTCACGCGGATCGCGGCCGGGTTTGGAGAGTTCCGATAGGATATCATTCAACGTAGGAAGGCCCACCTTCTCCGAGATATATTGTTTCAAATTGATTCTCTCCCGGAGCTTCTCCTCACGCATCAAATCCAGCACCGAGCAGCCCAGATCCCTTGCCATGGCATCCACAATGGGATAGCTTTCCGGGTGGACCGCACTTCGATCCAGCGGGTTTTCTCCATCCCCGATGCGCAAAAAACCCGCGGCCTGCTCAAAGGCTTTGGGTCCCAGACGGGGCACCTGCTTCAATCCTTCTCTCGATTGAAACGGACCGTATCCATTCCGGTACTCCACGATCCCCTTTGCAAGCTGGGGTCCTAACCCCGAGATATAGGTCAGAAGCTGCTTGCTGGCCGTATTGACTTCCACGCCCACACGGTTCACAGAGCTGACCACCACATCGTCAAGACTGTTCTTCAACGCTCCCTGGTCCACATCGTGCTGGTACTGGCCAACGCCGATCGACTTCGGGTCGATCTTTACCAGCTCTGCCAGAGGGTCCATCAGCCTCCGGCCGATAGAGACCGCTCCGCGCACGGTCACATCCTGATCAGGAAATTCCTCCCTCGCCACCTCCGACGCTGAATAAACCGATGCGCCACTCTCGTTGACCATCACCACCTGAATGTTCTTCGGGAGGTCGAGGCTACGGATGAAAGTCTCCGTCTCCCTTCCTGCTGTGCCGTTCCCGACGGCAATCGCCTCTATGCCGAAGCGCTCGCACATCTCGCGGATCTTTGAGCCTGCCTCGGCTGCAGCCTTTTCGGACTGCAGGGGATAAATGGTTTCGGTATGCAAGAGCTTCCCCTGGCGGTCGAGACAGACCACCTTGCAACCGGTCCGGAAACCGGGATCGACGGCAAGGACATTCTTCTGGCCGAGGGGCGGAGCAAGGAGAAGTTGACGGAGGTTCTCGACAAAGACCCTTATCGCTTCCTCATCTGCCCGCTTCTTTGTTGCCAACCGAATCTCAGTCTCCATGGAAGAAGAGAGAAGTCTCTTGTAGCTATCGTGCACGGCGCTCCTGACCTGCTGGGATACAGGCCCTTCCCCTTTCACAAAAAGACCATCGAGGATTTCCAGGGCCTCCTCTTCGGGGGGGATGACCCTCAGCGTGAGAAAACCCTCTTTCTCCCCTCGCCTCATGGCAAGAATCCTGTGGGACGGCGCTGTGCTCACCGGCTCTTCCCAGTCGAAGTAATCCCTGTACTTGATTCCTTCAGACTCCTTCTCCGGAATAACCTTTGACTTGAAAACAGCCTTTGATGAATAGAAATCGCGCATCCTGGCCCGGGCCGTCTGATCTTCATTCACCCACTCTGCGATGATATCGCAGGCTCCTGCGAGGGCGTCCTCCGCGGAATCAACCCCTTTTTCAGGATCGACGAAAGCAACTGCCTCGGCCATCGGGTCGATGTCCTCCTGTGCAAAAAGAAGCCGGGCCAAAGGTTCCAGTCCCTTTTCTTTGGCGATGGTTGCCCGGGTCCGACGTTTCGGCCGGTAAGGCAAATAGATATCCTCCAGAACGACCATCGTCTCCGCGGAAAGGATCTTCTCCTTTAGCTCATCGGTGAGCTGTCCCCGTTCCTCTAAAGATTTGAGGATGGCCTCACGGCGCTTGTCCAGGTCCATGAGCTGATTGAGCCGGTCGCGAACCGCTGTGATGGCAACCTCATCCAGAGAGCCTGTGGCTTCCTTTCGGTATCGGGCGATAAAGGGGACAGTCGCCCCTTCATTCAAAAGGTCTGCCGTGGCCTGGACCTGTTTCTGGGTGAGACTCAGCTCTTGCGCAATTTTAGGAATATGGGTTTCGTTCATAACCTCCCTCAAGAAAATTGAGCCCCACGGGCAAGCCCGTGGTCCCCAAAAACCGTACCCACCTACGCCAACCTCCTACGTCAACCTCCTACGCCAAGGCTACGGAGGTCAAGAGGCTTCGGTGGGTCATCCGCCGGTGAGCGAAATCCGCCGAAGCCTGGTAGATTTATCGTTGACAGAATTCGCATCTACAATTACGCATTCCTCCACGGCTAAAGCGGTGGTCTCCTGCGTAGGCGGATGACAAACGGCGTGCGGAGACTTCGGATGAGGCAATCGTAACAAAGTATGGATGGAGGTTCAATGATGGACCGGGGCAAAGAAAGATAGGGAGATGAGGCGATAAGGCAATGGGGAGATAAAACGAGAGAGAGATGTTACGGAGTAGTATAAAATGGTGGACAGCAAGTGGACCAGTTAGTCTCGACGTCACGGCCCTCAACCTTAAACCGTACCCGCACACTCCAGAAATATCTGGTCAGTGGGATCAAACGACTCTCAATTTTATGCGAAGACTTTTCTAACTGCGTTCGACTATAGATGATATCCTCATTGGGAGGATTTTCGGCTCTCCAGATCTTTAAATCATAAGTCACTTCGGAGGTTCTACTCAAATCTACGCTTTTATCCGCTTTGATGTCTTTCGCTGTGGGGAAGGATTTCCATTGTAAGGTCGGTTTGACCGAATCGACTTGTACGAATCGAATGTCCTTCCATATGTCGTACATGATTCCACCGCTGTCGGGAGGAGGCATGCTGCGCGGCCCTCCTTCTACGCCGCCAGATATACCACTTACTGCCCCGCCAACCGCCGCCCCACCTGCGGCAAAGTACGGAAGAAGAACGATGCCGGCACCACCGGTCCCTACTGCCGCACCCGCGCCGACCACAGCCCCTACCAAACCCCCAATAACTGCGCCCGTACTTGTATCACCAACTAAACGTTTGGTGAAGTCTTTCGCAACTCGAAATCCGCTCTCCTTGACGCAAGCACCGTCAAACTCAGGTCCATCGGGCGAACAGACCCACGGCTGTTGGTAGGAGTGCTGTGGCGCGTGGGCACAGCCGAATTGCCCGATGAGCAACACGACGAAAAACAAGCTCATCATTGGGTAATGCGTTGTGGCTTTCATCTTTTCGCCCCTATCACCGGGAGTGTTTTCTCTATATCCCTTGCACTTTCTCTTTCTAAACATGAGGATAGCCCTTTCTTTTCGAGAATAGGCTTAAGTTCAGTCCAAAATTTTTCAACATTTGAATCCCCCACCCTGTAAGCCGCATGGCGCAGAGAGCATAGAGTGAATTATTCTACTCCCACCCCAGGAGAATTGCCCCTCACTATATCAGAAAGAGATCATCTTGACAAGAACAAGCATTTCTTGTGCCACCCGAAAAGCAAAGCGCAGAGAGCCCGCCTGCGCCAAGGCTTCGGCGAGGTAAACAGAGCGTAAGTCCTTGAAAAAAAAAACAAAAGATATACGTCAATTCTTACGGCAGAGACCTAATTCTGTTTACTGAAATCAACTGCTCTGGTCAGAAATTGGCCAAACACCGACTAAACCTTGCGAATTTGTGAAACGGAGAAGGAACGTCTTAGAGTGCGGAATGCGGATTGCTGATTGCGGAATTACTAAGGATTCCATAATAAAGAAGACAAATGTTTCAGAAAATCTCCCCCCGCCCCTCTTTGCCAAAGAGGGGTAATTCCTCCCCAACATCACTCAAGGTCTGCAGACTTTTTTAAAATTACATCTGGAGATGACGTGTCCATCTTCTATCTTACTGAATCGATCTTCTTCCATGGCGATGTTATTCGGGACATCCATGAGAAGGGACTGCATGTCCTTGATGCTTCCGTTGATGTAACCCCTAATGCCTTTCATCTCTTCCTGGCTCACTGAAAACCAGTTGGACTTGTCAAAGGAGAGATTATACTCGATGACGCTCAGCGATTCAGGAGGAATATTCCATTTCTCCATAGCATAAAGGGCATAACAGCCTAATTGGATGGAGAGGTCTTCTGAAAGGCTCTTTCCCGTCTTCCAATCGTAGATATAGACGCCCTTCCCTTCTTTTATGGCGCAGTCGATCACTAAATTGATTTTTGTGCCATCCAGATAAAAGGAAGAGAATTCTTCCACTTCAAGCCACCCATCTTTCAGATGGGACTTTAAGCCATCATAAATATCCGAGGCATAAAAATGTCTCAGGCAAGTCTCCACATTGCCCGCGACCTCTTTCCATTCCTCATCGCTCACCTCCACTTCATACTCATGTTCAAGCAGGCCGCACGATTTAGGATTTTTCCAGTAGTTCTTCGACTTTGAAGAACGAAACTCGGCCCTCATCTGGTCGAGAGTGATCGTAACAATTTGATCCACCGGAAGCACCTTAATGCCCCTTCGGATGTTGTAGAGGGATCTTTGAATGCACTCATGGACCTTTTCTCCGGCCCACATCTGCCTGTTCTTCAGGTTCTTCAGAACATAAACCTGCCGGGTTCTCTCCAGCGCGTTCTCAAGCCATCCGTTCCAGTAGCCGTAATAGGAAAACCAGTACTGTCTGGGGCAGGTCTTAAAGACCTCGTCCCTGGTTTTCGACCAGGAGAATTCGTTCTTCAACTCACTCATGACGCTGCCAACCTCTCCGAGAGAAGCGTGTACCTTTGTTGGGGTTTGTTATTCCTTATGGCAATGGCCAGGGCCTTCTTCGTTCCGATCATGATGACCAGTTTCTTCGCTCTGGTGATTCCCGTGTAGATCAGGTTTCTTTGGAGAAGCATGTAGTGTTGGGTCACAACCGGAAGAATCACGACCGGGTACTCGCTCCCCTGGGACTTGTGGACGGATACGGCATAAGCCAGGACGACTTCGTCGAGATCAGAATAGTCATAGGGAACCAGTCTCCCATCGAATTCGATGGTCACCTCTCTTTCCTCAGGATCGATCTTCGAGATCCACCCGATATCCCCGTTAAAGACATCTTTATCATAATTGTTAACGATCTGCATCACCTTGTCCCCTACTCTGAAGGTCCAGGCTCCACGGGTGATGCCCGACTGATCGGGGTTCAGCCTCTTCTGTAACTCGATGTTGAGATTGGTGACACCAATGGTTCCCTTGTGCATGGGTGTCAGGACCTGAATCTCTCTGAGTGGATGAAACCCGAAATCCCTGGGTATCCTCTCGCTGCAGAGGTCCAGGATATTTTGAAGGATCTTCTCCGGATCTTCTTCCTGGATGAATTGAAAATCGGTTTTCTCAGGTTTGTCGATTTCCTTTAGAACGGGGATCTCACCTTGATTGACTTTGTGGGCGTTAACCACGATCGTGCTCTCCTGGGCCTGGCGAAAGATCTCTGTGAGCCTGACTACCGTAAACTTTCCCGATCTGATCATATCCTTCAGGATATTTCCAGGACCAACCGAAGGAAGCTGATCGACGTCTCCTACCAGGATCAGGTGAGCGTGGGATGGAATGGCTTTCAGGAGATGGTACATCAGGAGGGTGTCGACCATGGATGCCTCATCGATGATGACCACATCTGCCTCCAGAGGATCGTCCTGGTCTTTCTTGAAATCACTCTTATGCGGAGAGTACTCAAGGAGGCGATGAATGGTCTTTGCCTCCCAGCCGGTCGCCTCATTCATTCTCTTGGCTGCCCTTCCCGTGGGGGCGGCGAGAAGAATCCTCAACTTCAATTGCTGAAAGATTCTTAATATGGCCGTGATGAGGGTCGTCTTCCCGGTCCCGGGGCCACCGGTGATGATCAATACCTTTGAAGTGGCTGCCTGAAGAACGGCCTCCTCCTGTCTTTGGGCGAGTTCTATGTTCAGTTTCTGCTGTACCCATTCGATCGCCTTTTCGGGATGGATGGGCCGGATGTTTGAAGGAGATGCCTTCAGATTGATTAATCTCTGAGCTACCCCTGTCTCTGCCACATAGAAGGGGGCAAGATACGCGGCCCTGAAATGGCCCTCAGGACCGAGGTCTTCTAAGAAGAGTTCCTTTTCTTTGAATAGCTCCTTTACGGCCAGGATGATGATTTCTTCATCGACATGGAGGATCTCTTTTGCCTTGTGAATCAATTGAGTTTCAGGATAGTAGACATGGCCTTCTTCGGTCAGCTGATTCAGGACATAGAGGAGACCTGCCTTGGCCCGGATCAGGGAATTGCGATCGATGCCGAGACTTTGAGCGATCTTATCCGCGGTGATGAAGCCAACCCCGTATATATCGCGGGCTAAACGATAGGGATTCTCTCTGACCATCTCAATCGACTGATCTCCATACTGTTTGTAGATCTTGGCAGAATAGGCAGCGCCTACGCCATGGCCCTGCAGAAAGATCATGATCTCTTTGATCTCTTTCTGCTCCCCCCAGGCTTTTCTGATCATGGAGATCCGTTTGGGACCGATGCCTTCCACCTCGGATAGCCTTTCAGGTTTTTTCTCGATCACCTCCAGGGTATGAAGGCCGAACTTTTCGACAATCCTCTCCGACATGACCGGGCCGATGCCTTGAATCAATCCGGAGGCAAGATATTTCTGAATCCCATGGAGCGTAGCCGGTACGGTGACTTCGAAGCTCTCGACCTGGAATTGCTCGCCGAATCTCTTATTCTGTACCCATTTGCCCGTCAGTTTCAGGGATTCGCCCGGGTTGATACCCGAAAGATTGCCGACAATGGTGGTCAGCTCCTTCTTTTCTTTTTCCCGGAGTTTTGCCACCACAAAGTCATTTTCTTCGTTGTGAAAAGAGATCTTTTCGAGAAGACCCTGAATGACGGACATTTTTCACCTTTTTTTGTTAAGGGAGATATAAAATTCTAAACGGGTGGCAGTCCTTTTACAATTACTTTTGCATTTCCCGATTCATTTTAAGAGGTTATATCTGCCTGTTTCTTAGGCAAAGCGGTGGGGAGCACCTCTGTGAAGGGAAAGAGGATCTGATTCCACAACTATTCAACAACTTTTTGTGGATTGTCATCGCGGGATGAAGAGATGAGGGGACATCGCGGATTTCGGATTGCGGAGCGCGGAATATCAAAAACCGATCCAAAGAAAAGAAGACACGGGGACATCTTAGATTGCGGAGTGCGCCCAGAACCATGTAAGGTTCAGGGCTGCCATGCACCCCATCCTGAACTACGTTGAGTTCAGGACTAATCCCAAACCCTACGTGGTTCGGGGCGTGGTGCATGGCGGATTGCGGAATTACTAAGGGCTCCATAATAAAGAAGACAAATGTTTCAGAAAATCTCCCCTCGCCCCTCTCTACCAAATCCCGCGAAACGCGGGACTCCCTTTGATAAAGGGAGGGGAGGAGGGATTTAATCTATTGAGAGTTTAGAATTGAAAATGAAGCGTTGATGAAGTCTGAGAATTATGATCGGTAGGAGGCGTTGATTTTCACGTAGTCTAACGAAAGGTCTGTGGTGAGGACTGAAAATTGGCTCTTGCCCTGATGGAGATCTGCAGTAACCTTGAAGGATTTCTTTTTGAGGATCCGACCTGCTTTTTCTTCCAATCGAGGACCTAATCCCACCCCTTTTTTTACGATCGGAGCTTTGTCGAAAAAGAGATCGACTTTATCTGGATCGATGTGCACGCCGGAATAGCCCAGGGCACAGAGAATCCTTCCCCAATTGGCATCTTCTCCGAAGAAAGCGGTCTTGACCAATGGAGAATGGGCAATTGCATACGCGGCCTGTTTCGCTTCTTCTATGTTTCGCGCTCCCCGAACCAGGACCTCGACAAATTTTGTTGCGCCTTCTCCATCCTTCACTACACTCTCAGCCAAACTCCGGCAAACTTTTGAAAGC
>Ga0335081_10016603_pt1 | contig 11917 bp, 12 predicted proteins | sample Lox_Sample_35_FD_206713 | JGI IMG/M metagenome (GOLD analysis project Ga0335081, IMG submission 206713) | Soil microbial communities from Loxahatchee National Wildlife Refuge, Florida, United States - Lox_Sample_3.5 | ecosystem: Environmental > Terrestrial > Soil > Wetlands | place: USA... | reverse complement strand
TCTAATAAGGTCCTTTTCCAAAGAGCCGGAATTAACGCCGATACGGATTGGAACGGATCGGTTTTTCGCCTCTTTGACAAGGAGCCTTAAACGATCTCTTCCCCCAATGTTTCCGGGGTTGATGCGGAGACCGTCCGCTCCAGACGCGATCGCCTTCAAGGCCAAGTGTGAATGAAAGTGGATATCTGCAATGAGAGGAATCCTGATCCTCTTCTTAATTTCGGCAATTGCCCGGGCCGCCTCTTCGTCCACCACAGCGACTCGGATGATTTCACAGCCGGCTCCTTCAAGATACCGAATTTGGCGAACGGTCTTCCCGATATCCCTCGTATCCGTCTTGGTCATCGATTGGATAGAGATCGGCGCATCCCCTCCGACCTTCACAGGGCCAACATAAATCGGCCGTGTCCTTTTTCGCTCCATCGGATTTGAGGAAAGAACCTCCGGAAGCATTCTATGTCCCCTGCTCCCACGACGCTAAATAGTGGGCCTGTTCCTTGGTCAATCGATCGATCTGGATCCCCATCGAGCGAAGTTTGATTCGGGCGATCTCCTGATCAATGGCAAGGGGAACGGGATGGACTTTCTTCTCCAGTGTCCGGTAATGCTTTGCCAAATATTCCGAGGCAAGGGCTTGGTTGGCAAAACTCATGTCCATGACACTCGACGGATGGCCTTCTGCGGAGGCCAGATTGATCAGCCTCCCTTCCCCCAGCAGATAGACCCGGCGTCCTTGTTTCAGTTGAAACTCTTCTACAAAATCGCGAATTTTCCGTCGAGAGCGCGTCACCTTACGGAGCCCGTCCAGGTCGAGTTCTACGTTAAAATGTCCTGAATTCGCGACAATGGCCCCGTCTTTCATTTTTAGAAAATGCTCTTTCCGGATGACGTTTACATTCCCGGAAACCGTGCAGAAGATATCTCCTGTTTCTGCTGCCTCGGCAATCGGCATCACCCGATACCCATCCATGACTGCTTCCAGGGCCCTCAGGGGACTCACCTCCGTGACGATGACATTGGCTCCCATCCCTTTCGCCCTCATCGCCAACCCCTTCCCGCACATCCCGTACCCTGCGACGACGAAGGTTGCTCCGGCCATTAAACGATTCGTCGCCCGGATGATCCCGTCGACCGTCGATTGCCCTGTTCCATAGCGATTGTCAAAGAAGTGCTTCGTCTCCGCGTCGTTGACCGCGATGATGGGAAAATGCAACACCCCGGTACGTTCCATCGAACGCAGTCGAATCACGCCGGTAGTCGTCTCCTCGGTCCCACCGATCACCCGGCCGACCACCTCCTCCCTTTTCGAAGAAGAGAGCCCTTCGGCCCACTTTCGAACGGAAGGAGAGAGCTCCTTCCATTTCTTCAGGGCGATAAAATGAAGGGAAGAGACCAGGTCCGCTCCGTCGTCCATGGTAACATTGGGAAGGTGGGCGAGGGCTTTCTGGATATGAGCATAATAAGTAGGACTGTCCTCTCCCTTGATGGCAAAGACTGGAACGCCCAGTTCTTTGACCAGATAAGCGGCCACATCGTCCTGAGTGCTCAACGGATTGGAAGCACAAAGGGCGAGCTTCGCTCCCCCCGCTAAGAGAGTTCGCATCAATACCGCTGTCTCGGTGGTGACGTGGAGGCAGGCGGAAAGACGAATCCCCTTCAGCGGTTTTTCTTTTTCAAAACGCTCCCGGATCAATTTCGAAACGGGCATGGCCATCTCTGCCCATTCCACCCGAAGCCGTCCCTTCTTGGCAAGTGCGATATCTCCTATATCGTAATCCATTTTTTCTCCTTCGATCGCTACGAGTCCGGAGTTGATAGTTCGGAGAATGAATACAAGTTCTCCGAGCTCCGAACTCATCTTTCCTCACGGATTTACAGCCCTGCGGCCTTCCTCAACTCTTCCGCTCGATCGGTCTTCTCCCACGTAAATCCGGGCTCCTCTCGGCCGAAATGGCCATAGCAGGCCGTCCTCTTGTAGATCGGTTTGAGAAGGTCGAGATACTTGATGATCGCCTTGGGCCTCATATCAAAATGCTCGCGGATGATCTTCGCAATTTTGTCAGGAGATATCTTTGAGGTCCTTGAGGTATCGATCATGACAGAGACGGGTTCCGCTTTTCCGATGGTGTAAGCAATTTGAACCTCACATTTTTCGGCCAGGCCAGCCGCAACCACGTTCTTAGCGACATGCCTAGCCATATAAGAGGCACTCCGGTCCATCTTCGAAGGATCTTTCCCCGAAAAACAACCTCCTCCATGACTTCCGACACCTCCGTAGGTATCGACAATGATTTTTCTTCCCGTCAGGCCACAATCGGCCTTGGGCCCCCCGACCACGAAGCGCCCTGTTGTATTGACATAGTATTTGGTCTTCTTGTCGCGAAGGTTCTCGGGAATGATTTTCAAAATGACTTCTTCAATGATCCCTTCCCTGAGCTTTTCATAGGAAATGCTTTCCGAGTGTTGCGCCGCGATGACGACTGAATCGACTCGGGTCGGCTTCCCGTTGATGTACTGGACCGTGACTTGAGATTTTCCGTCAGGCCTCAAAAAGTCAAGAATCCTGCTTTTTCGCACCTCGGCCAAGCGACGAGTCAGGCGGTGAGCGAAGATAATGGGCATAGGCATCAACTCCGGAGTCTCATTGCAGGCATAGCCGAACATCAACCCCTGATCCCCCGCTCCCTGCTCATGATCTCCCAATTCATCGACCCCCTGTTTGATGTCGACAGACTGCTCATCAATGGAAGTGATCACCGCGCAGGTCTCCCAGTCGAAGCCCATCCCCGAGTTATTGTATCCGATCTCTTTGATGGTCTCGCGAACGATGGACGGCATGTGGACATAGCAGGACGTCGTGATTTCTCCCGCAATAATCGCCATCCCTGTGGTCACCATCGTTTCGCAGGCCACACGGGACCTCACATCTTGACCGATGATCGAATCGAGTATCGAATCTGAAATCTGGTCAGCCACCTTATCGGGATGCCCTTCGGTGACCGACTCTGAGGTAAACAAAAAATCTGTCATTGCCATGGAATGTCTCCTCCTTTTTGTGCCGGTTTAGGCTTTACTCTCCTCGCGAGGACTTTCAATAAAATCCCCGGGAAATCTCTTGGCCATCCAGTTTCTCAAATAAGCTTCAATCTCCGAGGCCGTTGGGAATTGGAACAACTGGTCGACGAGGGAACGGGTTTCCTCGAATTTCGACATTCGGAGCACTTTCTTCACCTTGGGGATGGATAGGGGGTTCATGCTGAACTCATCCAGGCCCAGCCCTAAAAGGACGACGGCGTACACGGGCTCCGCTGCCATCTCTCCGCAAATCGCTACCGGGATCCCGGCTTCATGGCCCGACCGGACCACCCATCGGATGATTCTGAGAACGGCCGGATGAAGTGGCTCATAGAGGTAGGACACATGTTCATTGATCCGATCGACAGCCAGCGCATACTGGATCAGATCGTTCGTCCCGATGCTGAAGAAATCCACCTCTTTCGCCAGGATATCCGCGATGTCGGAAGCAGACGGAATCTCGATCATGGCTCCGACCTTAATCTCTTCATCGAAGGGTATTTTGGCCTTGGCCAGGTTCCTCTTCATCTCTTCCAAGATGGCCTTTGTCTGTCGGATCTCCTCAACCCTCGATATCATGGGAAGGAGGATTCTCAACTTCCCGTAGACGCTGGCTCGTAAAATTCCTCTCAGCTGTGTCTTGAAGATTTCAGTCTCTTTCAAGCTAAATCGGATGGCCCTCAGCCCTAAAGCCGGGTTTAACTCATTGTTCTTCGAGTAATGGGCAAGAAACTTATCGCCGCCGATGTCTAACGTGCGAATCGTCGCTGTGGCGGGCCGAATACTCTCGACGAGACCTCGATAAGCTTGGAAATGTTCTTCCTCCGTGGGAAGGTCTTTCCGGTTGAGGTACAGGATTTCGGTGCGATACAATCCAACTCCTTCCGCGCCGTGCATCTTGGCCGAGGAGATTTCTTCCACCATTTCAATATTGGCCTGGAGACGGACACGAACCCCGTCTCGGGTTTCCGCCGGGAGAGAGGCATACTTCAGAACCTCTCGCCCTGCCGGTTTGGCCCGGCGTTTCCGTTCGAGAAAGGACTGAGAGACTTCTTCCGTGGGGTTGACCACCACCTCTCCCGTCTCTCCGTTGATGATCAAAAGGTCCCCGCCGTTGATGAGGGACGTGGCGACTTCGAGCCCTACGACCGCTGGGATGCCCAGGGAGCGAGAGAGGATGGCGGTATGAGAAACTTTACCGCCAATATCCGTAATAAACCCTGCCACATGCTCCAGGTTCATCTGGAGGGTATCTGCAGGAGAAAGGTCATGGGCGACCACAACCACTTTCCCCTTGATTTTGGTGATATCATCGTGCCCTTTCCCCAAAAGATTTCGAAAGATTCTTGCCGCGACATAATGAAGGTCGCTTCGCCGTTCCCTCAAATACTCGTCTTCTATGGCCTTAAAGGCCGTGTCGAGTTTCTCCAGGGTAAGATCCAGAGCCCATTCCGCGTTCACCTTCTTCGTCCGGATGGTATTCACTGTATCCTCAAGGAGCATTTCATCTTTCAGGATCATCGAGTGGACATCCAGGATAAAAGAATGTTTACGCACTTCGGGGTCCAAAATCTTCTCTTTGATCTCTCTTAACTGGTCTTGCGATTCCTGGATAGCCCGGAGGAACCGCTTGACCTCTTCTTCGACCTGCCCCCGGCTAATTTGCTTCTGAGGAAGACGGGCTTTCAATCGTTCAATCAGATAGGCTTTCCCAATAATGATCCCCGGAGAGGCCCCGATTCCTTGCATAAACTTGTTAATCTGTTGATGAACAGCCATCCCTATTCTTCACCGAACTTATTCTGGATCAACTCCCCCAACGTCTTGATCGCCTGAGCGGCATCCTTTCCTTCCGCCTTCAACGTGATCTTCGACCCTTTGGACGCGGCGAGCATCAGAATGCCCATGATCGACTTCCCATTCACCTCCAGGTTATCCTTCTCCAGAATAATTTCAGAGGCAAACCGGTTCGCCGTTTTAACCAAAAGAGCCGCTGCCCGTGCATGAAGTCCCAGCCGATTCCGGATTGTAAAAGTCTGCATTTCCATCTTGACCTTCATGAAACCTGCGTTGCCCCGCCCGTCAAAAAACTTGCCCGTCCCTCCGTGCTCATTCTGTTCCGACCGAAAGGTTTGACCTGGCGACAATCACGCAAAACGATTCTTTTTTCCCGTCCCCGACACCGAACCCATCACTCCAGGATCTTGCCGGAACGATTTCAAACCCTGCCTGCCGAGTAGACAGGCTTCCCGTTCCTTCACGTTTTCTTCCTGTCCACTCGTTTCTTGAGTACCTCACTGGCCAGATTGATATTCCGTTGGCCATAATCGGCAATAAAAGCGGCCAGAGCCTCAAGATTCATATCGTTCGGATAAGTAGCTAATTTCAGCAACATCGGGAGGTTGACTCCCGTGATCACTTCTATCTTTTTTTCTTCTAAGAACGAGAGGCTGATATTGGAGGGGGTCCCTCCGTACATATCCGTCAAGATGAGTATTCCCTCTCCGCTATCCGCTCTTCGGATAGCGGCGATGATCTTTTCCCGGATCTCCTCGGACCCTTCCTTTGGGTCGATCGAAACAGGCTGAAACTGTTTCAGCTCTTCTCCAACCACCAACTGAGCAGCGCAGATCATCTCCTCAGCCAAGTGGCAATGGGTCACTACAACCACCCCCACCATTTCTTCTCATCCCTTCTCCGCGTCGCGGTGTTGCACAGACAGGAATACCCTTCCCCGGGTTACTTCATCCTGGAGCTTCTCTGCCAGTTCGTTGACGATGACGATGGACCGGTGCCTCCCACCCGTACACCCAACCGCGATCGTCAAATGAGTCTTTCTCTCCCTTTCGTAAAGCGGGAGAAGAAAGCGAATCAGATCCTGAATGTGCCGCAAGAATTCTTTCGCCTCTTCCCACTGGAGGACATACTCGGCCACCTTCGGATGGTCTCCCTTTAATCGCTTCAACTCTTCTACAAAATAAGGATTGGGCAGGAAGCGGACGTCCATCACCAAATCTGCTTCAAAAGGAATCCCAAAGCTATACCCGAAGGAAAGGAGAGTGACCGTCATCTGATTTGAAGGTCTCCCCTCCTGAGCATACTGTTGGATTCTTTCCTTCAACTGATGGACATTTAATTGGGAAGTATCGATCACCTGATGTGCCATATCCCGAATGGCTTGAAGTCGTTCTCGCTCCAGACGAAGCCCTTCTCGGATGGGTCCGCCAACAGCCAAAGGGTGCTGACGACGGGTCTCGCTGAAACGCCTCATCAGAACGGGGTCGGAAGACTCTAGAAAGAGGATTTCAATCGGATACCCTTCCTTTTTCAGATCCAGGATGATCCTTCTGGAATCCCTTAAAAAATCCTTCTGTTCCTCCCGCGCCGATTCAGTCCCGCCGCTGGCGGGATTCGAGGCCTGGGTGGCGTCAGGATAGGACGCTTCTCCGCGGATGTCTTCCACCACGGCCACTTTGAAGATTTTTCCGCCCGATTGTTCACAGAGTTCTATAAATTTAGGTAAAAGGAGAATGGGAAGGTTGTCGACACAATAAAATCCGATGTCTTCTAAGGCCTTGATCGCCGTTGTTTTGCCAGACCCGGAAAGACCGCTGATGAGAATCACGCGTATGTTCTTCACTCCACTTCATCCTCATTCTCAAATCTGCTTCCCCCTCTCTCTTCCATCTTCCGAAGGAGTTTCTTCTCAAACTCCAGCGCCGAATCGTATCCCATGACCTTCAAGAGATGATTACGGACAGCGACCTCGATGATGGTGGTCAAGTTCCGAGCGGGCGTGACGGGGATCCTCATCATCGGAAGCTCAACGTCCAAGATCGAGAACTTCTCTTCCTCGAACCCTAAGCGGTCATATTCCTGGTGGGCATCCCATTCTCCCAGTTCAAGGACGAGTTCGATCTTCTTCCTTTCACGAATGGCCTCCACGCCAAAGAGGCTCCGAATGTTAATGATCCCCAATCCTCGAATCTCCATGTGGTGCTGGATGACTTCGAACCCGCTTCCGATCACTGAAGAGGGAAATCGTTTTTGGATATGAACCATATCGTCCGCCACCAACCGGTGCCCTCGAAGAATCAAATCCAGCGCACACTCACTCTTCCCGATGCCGCTTTTCCCCAGGATGAGGACCCCGACTCCATAGACGTCCATCAGAACGCCGTGGAGACTGCTCGTGGAGGCCAGTTTCTCCTCCAGGAACTTTGTGATTCGTTCGATGAAATCGACCGAACGGAGGTTGGTCCGAAAAATGGGGATCCCTCTCTCTTCCGCCTCCCTGAGAAGAAGTTCGGGGATTTCGAGCCCTCGCGTGACGACCAGACAGGACAGCGGCAGACTGCAGATCTGGCGGATCACTTTCTCCTGCATGTCCGGAGTCAACGTCTTGAAATAAGTTGCCTCCGTATTGCCGATGATCTGGAGACGTTCCGGATTGATGAATTGCACAAACCCTGCCATCGCCAGTCCCATCTTCTGGACCTGGGAATGGGTGATCTTTTTCTTGAGTCCCTGTCGCCCAACCACCAGGGTCAGTTCCAAGTGGTGCTCGTGATTCTGCTCCAATTCTTGTGTAAGGAGACCGTCCAACCCAACCTCCCCTCGGGCGCTAACTTTCAACGCTCAGGGCAACGACAGGCGAAATGATAACTTCCTGCGTTAAATCTCGACGGGGATCTATCGCCCTCTTGGCGTTTGAACTTTGGCATTTGAATGGAGCCTATTAATACTTCTCATCCTCTGCCGAAAGGATCCGGAAAAGCTCTTCCCGGGAAGGAGCGTCAATCAGCCTCTTTTTGAAGGAAGACTCTTTCAACAGGGTAACGATACGACTCAAGAGTTTCAGATTCTCCACGGCCGAATTCTCCGGGGCCACGACCAAAAAGAAGAGCTGACTCGGTTTTCCGTCGATGGAATCAAAATCCACACCCTTCAGGGAACGGCCAAAACAGATGAAAAAAGTCTTTAACCTTTTCAGTCGGCCGTGAGGAATAGCAATGCCCTCGCCAATGCCCGTCGACCCCAGCTTTTCCCGTTCGAGGAGGACCTGAAGCAACTCTTCGACAGAGGCAACCTGGCAGGGTTTCACCAGGGCACCCGACAGCTCCTTCAGAATGGACGGTTTGTCGGTTCCCCGGAGATCGGGAATGACCCGCTCTTCATTCAGATAATCCATGATCTTCATCATTCCCTCGTGATCGCCCTCTATTTGGGATGGGGCTCTACCCAGCCATAACTCCCGTCTTTTGCCCGATAGACAACGTTCATCTGCCCGGTATCCGAATGGACAAACACCAAAAAATCATTCTTCGATAGTTGCAATTGAGAGAGCGCTTCCTCAAGGGACATGGGTTTGGCAATCGTCCGTCTTCTCTGGACGAGAGAGGAGAGGTCTCCTTCTTCCCTCTCTTCTCCTGCCTTTCCACCCCGCCGGAGGGGAGCTTTCGGAGAAGAGGCGTTCGCTCTTTTCTGCCTTGCCTTTTCTCTCCGTTCACGAACCTGCCGCTCCATCTTGTCCACCATCTGATCGATGGCGGCATGGAGATCGTTGTCCTTCGCTTGGCTATTGAAGATCCCGCCGTTTCCGAGAATGGTGATTTCTGCGATATGACGGAATTTTTCAACCGCCAGGACGACGTGAACCTCTCTCGGGTTCTCGATATACTTCTGGAGTTTCTCTACCTTCTCTTTCACGTAAGCCTTGACCCCTTCATGGGTCTTCATATGTCGGAACGTCACGGCAACCTGCATTTGTCAGCTCCTTGTGGTTATCTTTGCGGATAGGTTGGGCGACACACGGCAGCGTGCAAACAAAGCTGCCCGTCAAACGATCTTCCTCCGTTCGTTGGAAGAAAGGATTTTCATCATTTCCCGATATTTTGAAACTGTTCTGCGAGCGATATGGATGTTCATGCCCTGCAGAATCTGGACCAGCTTCTCATCACTGTAGGGTTTCCTTGGATCTTCCTTGGCGATGATCTCCCGGACGAGATTCTTGACGCTCTCCGAGGCCATCGTCTCGCCTTGGGTGGAGGTAATGCCTGCATTGAAGAAGAACTTGAGTTCGTAAATGCCCTGGGGGGTATGGATGTACTTGTTGTGGGTCACCCGGCTGATCGTCGACTCGTGCATCTGGATATCTTCTGCCACATCTCGCAGGACGAGGGGTTTGAGGGCTTGGATCCCCGCATCTAAGAACCCCCTTTGAAACTTGACAATGCTCTTCGCCACCTTGTAAATCGTCCTTTGTCGCTGGTGGATGCTGCGGATCAGCCAGAGGGCGGACCGGAGCTTATCTTGGATATACTTTCGATCTCCTTCCGGAGCGACACGGCTTCCGCTGAGGACATTCCGGTAAAGAGAATTGATTTTCAGCCTCGGGATCCCTTCGTCGTTCAGGTAAATGACATAATCTCCCTCGACCTTGTAAACATAGACGTCCGGGACGATCTCTTGGACCGCTTCGCCTCCAAAGGCTTTCCCGGGTTTGGGGTCCAGCTTGGAAATAAGAGAGGCAGCACGATTCACCCGTTCCAGGGATACCCCTAACCGCTTGGCAATCGCCGGATAGTTTCGATTCTTCAACAGAGAGAGATGCTCGGAAACGATTCTTTCTGCCAGAGAATCTCTCGGACTCATCTGTTCCAGCTGGATCAGAAGGCATTCTTTCAAATCCCTTGCCGCCACCCCGATCGGGTCGAACTGTTGGACTCTCCGAAGAACTCTCTCCACCACCTCCATCGGAAGATGCGTTTCCGAACAGATATCCTCCAGGGAGATCTTCAGGTATCCATCCTCATCCAGGTTTCCGATGATCCACGTCCCGGCATCATGCTCCTCTTCCGTGAAACGTGAGAGTTGAAGCTGCCAATGAAGGTGATCGGTGAGGGTCGTTCGCTTCGTAAGGAAATTTTCGAACGATGGCCTTTCCTCCCCATCGGAGGAACTCTTCTGAAACGGCGTGAGGTTGGAATTCTCTAAATAGTTTTCCCAATCGAATTCATCCGCTCCCTCTCCCGTTCCCTTGACTTCCGGGGTCACCTCCGGTTCCGGAGCCGTTTCAGCTTCCGTCTGTTCGGCCACCGGAGCCTCTCCCTCTGCAACCTCCCTCCCCTCCTCCGTTTCCTCCAGAAGCGGGTTCTCCTTCATCTCCTGACTGATCAGGTCCACCAGCTCAAGGCGCGTTAACTGAAGAAGGCGGATGGCTTGCTGAAGCTGGGGAGTAATCACCAGTTGTTGAACAAGCTTGGGTGTCTGTTTGATCTCTAAAGCCATTTTGCTCTTATGTCTCTCTTATGCAAGAGGACCTATTTCTCCTTTCTCATCCGTTTCGTTGCGACGTCTTCCACCTAATTCAAACCCGTCTCCCAAATAGATCTTCCTGGCCTTTTCGCTTGAGCAATCTTTTCAGGGATTCCCTCTTCCAGGATGCGTCCCTCGTTGAGAATATAGGCCCGGTCGCAAACTCCCAATGTTTCTCGAACGTTATGATCTGTTATTATAATTCCGATTCCTTTTGATTTCAATTGACGAATAATGGCCTGAATATCCAGCACGGCGATCGGGTCGATCCCCGAAAAAGGCTCATCCAACAAAATGAAAGAAGGAGAGAGCACCAGCGCCCGAGTAATCTCCACCCGCCTGCGCTCTCCACCCGACAGGACATAGGCCTTCTGTTTCCGCAGGGAGGTGAGTCCCAATTCGTCCAAAAACTTTTCCAGCCGGTTCTTTCGCTCTTCTTTGGAAAGAGGAAGTGTTTCCAAAATCGCCATCAGATTCTCTTCGGTCGTCAGTTTTCTGAAGACCGACGGTTCCTGGGGAAGGTATCCAACCCCTTTTCGCGCCCGTAAATACATAGGAAGCGATGTAATTTCTTCATCGTTGAGGTAGATCTTTCCGTGGTTGGGTTGATACAGGCCGACGATCATGTAGAAAGTCGTCGTCTTTCCTGCCCCATTCGGTCCCAACAATCCCACGACTTCTCCGCCTTGGATCTCAATGTCCACTGAATCGACGACTTTCCTCCGGCGAAAAGACTTGCTTAAACTCTCACATAAAATCCGCGACATCTTTCTCTTGCGTCCAATTCTGGGTTCCGAGTTCCCACTTTGTTCGCCGCACTTATTCCTTAGATTTTCCAGCTCATCTCAAAACTATTTCTTCTTTCCCTCTTTGGGCTTCTTCTCTTCCCCTTCCTCTTTGGGCGGCGGCGTAATGCTCGTGCTGACACGCCCTCCTTTCGCTGGTTCCACAACGCTTCTTTCCTCTTCGACATAGAAGGTGATTCGCTCTCCCCGGATCACATTCGTTCCTTCACGAACGACGGCATCTCCATCCAGAACCACCTTGTTCTTATCCTGATCAAAGGTGACTTTCTGGCCGGTTGCCCGGCGATCCAGCTGGACGACTTTCACATTGCCGGTCGCGACGATCTCCTTCAATTTCTTCGTATCAGGGTCGTAAATGATGAGGAGCGTGTTAGCATAAAGGGTCACGTCCTCCTGCTTGGCGACTACATTCCCCTTATAGATAATCGTATTCGTTTTCTGATCGGCCTCCAGCCGATCTGAGTCAATATCGATCGGAGCACGGCTCGTGGTAAATCCAAAGCCCTTACCCGCCGTAAGCCCCTTCTCGCTCCCCTTTACGCCCGCCGACTTTTCCTGTGCCTCTCCAGAAATGAAAATCAGAAAAAGGGAGGATAGAATGACGAGAAGGCCGATTACCTTGTTCCGGTTCATGTCTTTCTTTTCTCTCTCAGCTGCGTTTTCACCTGGCTCAGAATTTTCAATGTCTTGGCGTCCACATTGACCAACATCCCTTTCCC
>Ga0335081_10016601_pt1 | contig 11917 bp, 10 predicted proteins | sample Lox_Sample_35_FD_206713 | JGI IMG/M metagenome (GOLD analysis project Ga0335081, IMG submission 206713) | Soil microbial communities from Loxahatchee National Wildlife Refuge, Florida, United States - Lox_Sample_3.5 | ecosystem: Environmental > Terrestrial > Soil > Wetlands | place: USA... | reverse complement strand
CGCGGCAACCGGAATTTCAGGCGGGCATCGAACGCTTGTGCGCCGACGCGGCACGGCTTCGCGTTTGCATCATGTGCGCAGAGCGCGAGCCGCTCGACTGTCACCGCTGCCTGCTGGTCGCCCGCGCGCTCGCCGCGCGCGGACTTGCCGTCGGCCATATCCTGCACGATGACACTATCGAGCCGCACCAGGCGACCGAACGGCGGCTCTTGGCCTTGACCAAGGCCGACGACGATCTGTTTGCGCCTGGACAGAACGAGCGACTCGCGGCAGCGTATCGTGGCCGCGCTCGCGCCGTCGCCTATCGGGCGAAAGCCGGCTGAGGGGCGAGTCTTCGTCGCGGAGAGTGGATGATGCGCGCTCCGGTTCGCTTCTTGACCGTTCTGCTGCTCGCCGGGATCACGCCGGCCGCGGCGCAGAACGCCAACAAACAACAAGTAAGAGCAGCCAGCACGGTCGACACGACGCCGCCGGGCACCCTCAACCCCGCGCCGCTACCGCCGCTCGCCAATCCCAATGCGCCGAATATACCGGCCAAGGAGCTGTTCGCCCGCAAACTGACGCCGGCGCCGGGCCCGGCCCGTGCGATCGGCGGCTACGCCAAGGGCTGCATGAGCGGCGCCGTGGAGCTGCCGATCACCGGGCCGACCTGGCAGGTGATGCGGCTGTCGCGCGACCGCAATTGGGGTCTGCCGGTGCTGGTCGCCTTCATCGAGCGTCTCGGGCAGAACGCCAAGAAGGTCGGATGGAACGGCCTCTTGATCGGCGACATGGCGCAGCCGCGCGGCGGTCCGATGCTCAGCGGCCATGCCAGCCACCAGATCGGGCTCGACGTCGATATCTGGTTCGACCCGATGCCCGACCATGTGCTCACCCGGGAGGAGCGCGAAATGGACGGGGCCGACAACATGGTGGCGCTGAGCGGGCTCGCCGTCGATCACAGCGAATGGACGCCGGCTCGTACCGCGCTGGTGAAGACCGCGGCCGAAGATCCCGAAGTGGCCCGCATCTTTGTCAACGCGGCGATCAAGAAGGAGATGTGCAGCGAAGCCGGCTCCGATCGCGCCTGGCTCGCCAAGGTGCGTCCGTGGTGGGGCCATGCCGAGCACTTCCATGTCCGCCTCAAGTGCCCGCCCGACAGCCCGAAATGCGAGTCACAGCCGCCGGTGCCGGCGGGCGACGGCTGCGGCCACGCGCTCGATTACTGGTTCAAGGATTCGGTGCTGCACCCGAAGCCGCCCGAGAAGCCGCCCGGGCCGAGGCTGGGGCCGACGCTGGCGGCGCTGCCGGCCGCCTGCCGGCAGGTGGTGAAAGAGCCCTAAGCGCAGACTTTGCCGGCGTCAGAGCCCGGCCGTGCCGAACACCGAGCGTTGCAGGACGGCGGCGATGACGGTGAGCGCGCCGGCGCAAACCACGATGACGATCGTGTAGCTGAGAGATTTCGGCGCCGGCGTTTTCATCAGCCGCGGCAGGCCCATGGCCAGCACATAGGCGCCATAGAGCCCGGTCAGCGCCAGAAAGTGCAGCCCCGGCAGCAGCAGAAATATTCCGGCGAGCCAAACCGGCGTGTAGGAATAGACGGCGAGCTTGAGCGCGCTGTCGAAGTCCTTCTGGCCGCCGAACAGCGGCGCCAAAAGGTCGATGATCAGGCCGAGCAAAAGCACCACCGCAAAGGCCATGGCGTAACCGACGATCGCGCCGAACAGGCCGTCGAGCAGCGACGCCCGCACCACGCCCGGTCCCGGCACCACTTGGCCGATGATGCTGGCGCCGATGAAACTGCTCAGCGCCGGGACAAGGGCAAGCACGCTGACGTAGCGGCTCAACAAATACGCCGCATCGCCGGACTCCCGCTCGATCGCCATCCATTCGGCGGACGGCTCGACCAGCATCGCCTTGGCGCGCCATGCCGTCTTCATGCCGCCAAGCCCTTGGCGTCGGCGCGGATCAAGGCCGCGCCCTTCTCGGCAATCATCATGGTCGGCGCATTGGTGTTGCCCGATGTGATCGAGGGCATCACGGAGGCATCGACGACGCGCAGCCGCTCGATGCCGCTAACGCGCAAGCGCTCGTCGACCACCGTCATCGGGTCGCTCGGCAAGCCCATTTTGGCGGTGCCGACCGGATGAAAGATGGTGGTGCCGATGTCGCCCGCCGCCTTCGCCAAAGCCCGCTCGTCGTCATCGCGCGTCTTCGCGCCGGGCAAATATTCGTCGGGGTGGAACGGCGCCAGCGCCGGCTGCGCCACGATCTTCCGCGTCAGCCGGATGGCGTTGGCGGCAACGCGGCGGTCTTCGTCGGTGGCCAGATAGTTCGGCTTGATCGCCGGCGGGTCGGCCGGATTGCGCGAGCGCAGCCGCACATGGCCGCGGCTGGTCGGCCGCAAATTGCAGACGCTCGCGGTGAAGGCGGGGAACGTGTGCAGCGGCTCGCCGAAGCGGTCGAGCGACAGCGGCTGGACATGATACTGCAAGTTGGCGCGCTCCTGATCGCGGTCGGAGCGGGTGAACAGCCCGAGCTGCGACGGCGCCATGGTCAGCGGGCCGCGGCGCAACAGCGCAAATTCGGCCAGCATGCGCGCCATGCCGAACGGCGCGTGGTAGCGCTCGTTGAGCGTGATGATGCCGTCGACCTTGTAGATCAGGCGCAGCTGCAGGTGATCGTGCAAATTGGCGCCGACGCCCGGCTTATCGAGCACCACGGGGATGCCGTGCTCGCTGAGCTCATCGGCCGGCCCGATGCCGGACAGCAACATGATCTGCGGCGAGCCGATCGAGCCGGCGGCGAGAATCACCTCGCCGCGGCAGCGCGCCATGCGTGCCTGTCCGCCTTGGCTATAGCGCACGCCGGCGGCGCGGCGGCCGTCGAGCACGAGGCCTTCGACCAGGCAGCCGGTCTCGAGCCGCACGTTGGCACGCCGCAGCGCCGGCTTGAGAAAGGCGCTTGCGGTCGACCAGCGGCGGCCGCGCTTCTGGTTGACGTGGAAGGCGCAAATGCCCTCGTTGTCGCCGCAATTGAAATCCGCAATCGACTTGATGCCGGCCTGCTCGGCGGCGGCGCGGAAGGCATCGAGCAGATCCCAGCGCACGCGCGGCGCCGCGACGTGCCATTCGCCGCCGACCGCGTGCGCCTCGCTCGCGCCCATGAAATGATTCTCGTGCCGTTTGAAGTACGGCAGCACGTCGTCCCAGCCCCAGCCGTTCAAGCCAAGCTGGCGCCAATGATCGTAATCGGCGGCCTGGCCGCGCATATAGATCATGGCGTTGATCGACGACGAGCCGCCGATCACCTTGCCGCGCGGATAGTTCAGGCTGCGGCCGTTGAGGCCTTCTTCGGGCTCGGTCTTGAAGCACCAATCGGAGCGCGGATTGCCGATGGCAAACAGGTAGCCGACCGGGATGTGGAACCAGATCCAGTTGTCGCGGCCGCCGGCTTCGAGAACGAGCACCAGCGTGTCGGCATCGGCCGAGAGCCGATTGGCCAACAGGCAGCCGGCGGAGCCCGCGCCGACGATGATGTAGTCGTAGTCGCCTTCAATCGGCTCTGTTGCGGCCATCGGTCCACGCTCCTCGCGGCGGCGAGGATAGCACGGCCGGCGGCCGGCATTGCCAGCCGTAAGCAGGTGTGACCAATCGCGGCTTGCTCCCCATCGGCCGGCAGCCTATTGTCCGGCCATGACCGACGGAGCGCTGGGCGCGCGCCGTAAATGCCTGGAACGACGGTTCCCCGAGGCGGTCAGGCCAAACCAAAAATCGCGTGATCGGTACGCGCTTGCGCGCGTGACCGAAGCTGTTGGAGAACCGTCGTGTCGAAAAGAACGCTCGTTCTGGCGGCGCTCGCCGCAACCATGATTATTGCCGCGGTGCCCGGCGCCGCCGATGCTCAAGACAAAACCATCACCGTCTTCGCCGCCGCGTCGATGAAGAACGCGCTCGACGACGTTGACGCCGCCTTCACCAAGCAGAGCGGCGTGAAGGTGGTTGCCAGCTATGACGCAAGCTCCGCCTTGATGAAGCAGATCGAGGCCGGCGCCCCGGCCGATGTGTTCGTCTCCGCCGATCTGAAGTGGATGGACTACGGGTCGGAGAAAAAGCTCATCATGGACGACACCCGCGTCAATCTGCTCGGCAACGTGCTGGTGCTGATCGCCGCCAAGGATTCCAAGATTGACCACGTCGACATTAAGCCCGGCTTCGATCTTGCCAAGCTCGCCGGCGATGGCCGGATCGCGACCGGCGACGTGAAGGCCGTGCCGGTTGGACTTTACGCCAAGGCGGCGCTGGAAAAGCTCGGCGTCTGGTCGGCGGTCGAGCCGAAGATGGCGATGACGGCCAATGTCCGCGCCGCATTGGTGCTGGTGGCGCGCGGCGAGGCGCCGCTCGGCATCGTCTATTCGACCGATGCCAAGGTCGAGCCCGGCGTGAAAGTCGTCGGCACCTTCCCCGACAGTTCCCACGATCCGATCGTCTATCCGGTGGCGGCAACGGTGCACGCCAAGCCGGAGGCGGCGCAATATCTGGCGTTTCTGCGCTCGGCGGCGGCGAAGTCGGTCTTCGAAGCCTACGGCTTTGCCGTCTTGGCAAAACCCACGTCGTGAACGGCGCCGTGCCGTTCCCGTCCGTGAGTGAAAGTTAGCAAGACTGCACCGTGTTCAGCCTCTCCCCCGATGAATGGGTTGCGGTCGCGCTGTCGCTGCGCGTGGCGATCGTCGCCACCGCATGGGCGCTGCCGTTTGGTCTCGCCATCGGCTGGCTGCTGGCGCGGACGAGTTTTTGGGGCAAGAGCGTGCTCGACGGGCTCGTGCATTTGCCGCTGGTGCTGCCGCCTGTCGTCACCGGCTATCTGCTGTTGATTTCCTTCGGGCGCCGCGGCCCGATCGGCGCGTTTCTGTACGACTATTTCGGTATCGTGTTCTCGTTTCGCTGGACCGGTGCGGCGTTGTCCTGCGGCGTGATGGGATTCCCGCTGATGATCCGGCCAATCCGATTGGCGCTCGAAGCGATCGACCGGCGGCTCGAAGACGCCGCCGCGACACTCGGCGCCAATCATATGCTGGTGTTCCTCACCGTAACGTTGCCGCTTGCTCTGCCCGGCATCATCGCCGGCGTAGTGCTTTGCTTCGCCCGCGCACTCGGCGAATTCGGTGCCACCATCACCTTCGTCTCAAACATCCCGGGCGAGACGCGGACGATTTCGGCGGCGATCTACACGCTGACTCAAGTCCCCGGCGGCGATGCAGCGGCACTGCGCCTGGTCCTGCTCTCCGTCGTGCTGTCGTTTGCGGCGCTGTTTGCCTCGGAATGGCTCGGGCGCCGCGCCATCGTGCGTTTCCACGGGGAATGACCGTGCTTGCCGTCGACGTGGAAAAGAGCCTCGGCGCATTGCAGCTGAAAGTGCGCTTTCAAGCCGCCGGCGGTGCGACGGCGCTGTTCGGGCCGTCGGGCGCCGGCAAAACCTCGGTCGTCAACATGATCGCCGGCTTGCTGACGCCGGATCGCGGCGCGATCGCCCTTGACGGCACGGTGCTGTTCGATGCCGCCGCGAAAATCGACCTGCCGCCGCACCTGCGCCGCATCGGTTACGTGTTCCAGGAAGGCCGGCTGTTCCCGCACATGAGCGTGCGGCAGAACCTCGACTATGGCCGCCGCGTGAGCGGGGGGCCGCGCGATCCCAAGGACCTCGCCCGCATTGCCGCGCTCCTCGATATCGGCCACCTGCTCGACCGCCGGCCGCGCCTCCTCTCGGGCGGCGAGCGCCAGCGTGTCGCGGTCGGGCGCGCGCTGCTGATGCGGCCGCGGCTTCTGCTGCTCGACGAGCCGTTGGCGTCGCTCGATGTCGCCCACAAGCGCGAAATCTTGCCTTATCTGGTTCGTCTCAGGGACGAAGCCGGCATCCCGATCGTCTATGTCAGCCACACGCCCGCGGAGCTGCGCCGCATTGCCACCACCGTGGTGCGGCTCGACGCCGGGCGGGTCGTGGGCGCCGGCGGCCTCGAGCTGCTCGACGGCGTCGACGTCGACGGCTTGGCGTGACCGGTTCGCGCGCGGCGAAGCCTGCCGCCAGCATTCACTGCTGTTCGGCAAAACGGCGGCGGCCTATGGTCGCCTTGAATGGAAACGGCGCGACAGCAAGCGGCGGCGCATACGACGGCCCGGGGCATCCTCTGCGGTACCGGCGCGGCCATCGGTTGGGCGGTCGGGTTTGTCTCGGCGCGGCACGGCGTCGTGATTGGCCTGTCGCCGCTCATCATCGCCCTGCATCGCTTTATCTGGGCCGGGCTCGCGTTTCTGCCCCTGATCGCCGCCAACGGCCTGCGCGATGTCGGCGGCGTGCCGTGGGGCCGCGCCGTCGCCATAACCGTCCTCAGCGGCTTGCCGTTCTCGATCCTGAGCTATTCGGGCTTCCTGTTCGTGCCGCTCGGCCATGGCGGCGTGATCCAGCCCTCGGTCGCCGCGGTGGCCGGCCTGCTGCTGTCGCGCCTTGTGCTCAAGGAGGCGCTGCCGCTGCACCGCATTATCGGGGCGCTGACCATCATTGTCGGTCTCTGCGTCATCGGCACCGAGGCGCTGCGGACCATGGGCGCCCACGGCGTGCTCGGCGATCTCATCTTCGTCACGACCGGCTGCTCGTTCGCCATCTTTGGCATGTTGCTGCGGCGTTGGCGGATCGCGCCGACGCACGCGGTCGCCGTCACCAGCGTGCTGTCGCTCGCCGGCCTGCCTATTCTCTTCTTTACCTTCGACAATGTGCGAGCCGCGGGCTGGCACGAGAACCTAGTGCAAGCTGTCGCCCAAGGCCTTATCGCCGGCGCCGGCGCAACGTTTCTGTTTACCCGTGCGGTGGCGCTGCTCGGCGCCGGCCGCGCCGTGCTGTTCACCGCGCTGGTTCCCGGCATCACGCTGCTGATCGGCTATCTGGCGCTCGGCGAGGTGCCGAGTCCGGCGCAAGTGCTGGGCCTCGCGATCGTGCTAGCCGGGTTCTGGCCGGTGATGAAATAGGGCCGGCTCAATCTTCCGGCCCGGCATATTTGCCGGCGGTGTCCGGAAACATCGACTTGACGATCTTGAAGCGTGAAATGTCGACGGTGGCGTCCATGTGCAAAAAGATCGCCGCGTCGCGGAAGATCTTCTCGACGCCGAAATCGAGCATGACGCCGTTGCCGCCGTGCAGCTCTAGCGCGTGTTGCGCCACTTTGAGGATTTCCTCCGAGGCGAACACCTTCGCCATGTTGCACAGCGTGTCGGCGTCGGCGGCGTTCTGATCGACGGCAAGCGAGGCGCGGTCGAGCAGCGCCCGCACCGCCTCGATCCGCGTCGCCATGTCGGCAAGCCGCAGCGCCACCGCCTGATGCTTGATCAAAATGCGGCCGCCCTGCACGTAATTCTGCACGTAGTCGGAGGCGAGCTCGAAGGCCCGCACGCCGACGCCGAGATTCTTCGCCGCCTGGATGATCTTGCCGGGCCGGAAATAGACCGCGGCCTTGCCCAGCGCGTCGCCCTCGACCAGCAGATGGTCGGCCGGCAGGCGCATGTCCTCGAACACCAGTTCGCCGTTGTTCATGAAGCGGCAGCCGACGGTTTCGTTGCAGCGCGCGATAGTGAGCCCGGGCGTGCCGCGCGGCACCAGGAAGCTCGACGTGCCCTGCATCATGCCGACTTGCGGATTGGTGTTGGCATAGACCACGAACAGGCCGGCGTCGTAGCCGTTGGAGATGAACTGCTTGCGGCCGTTGATCACCCATTCGCCGTTCTGCTTCACGGCGCGGGTCTGCATGGCGGCTTCCGGCACGTTGTAGGGCAGCCAGCGGTCCGACGCGCCGCGCGGCTCGGTCAGGCAATGGGCGAGCAGGAATTGCGGATCCTGCATCAGCCGCTTGAACCATCGCTCCTGCAAGTGCCGCGGCGCCAGATTGCGCAGCAGCACCGCGACCTTCCAGTTCTGCACCAGCTTGTCGGCAAGGCCCGAGTCGCCGCGCGCGATCTCCTCGGCGATCAGCGCGAAGGTCTGCACCTCGGTCGCGCGATCAAGCTCCATGCCGCCGAATTCTTCCGGCACGCCGAGCGTGCGGATGCCGACATTCTCGGCGCCTTCGAGGATTTCCGGCGGCAGGCGGTCCTCAGGCGTCATCGACCATTCGCGCTGCCAATTGCCGCGGATGAAGGGGATGATGACGTCGTCGACGAAATCGCGGCAGCTCTGCCGCATCAGGCGCTGTTCTTCGGAAAGCGCGGCCGCCATGGTCTTAGGCCGCCTTGCGGCTCGCCAGGAAATTACCCATGCGGTCGAGCGCCTTCAGAATATTCTCCGTCGAGTTGGCGTAGGAGACGCGCATATAGCCTTCGCCGAGCACGCCGAAATCCGGGCCGCCGATCAGCGCGATGCCGGCGTCTTCCAGAAGCGCTTTGGCAAGCGGCTTCGCCTTCCAGCCGGTGCGTTTGATGTTGGGGAAGGCGTAGAAGGCGCCCTTGGGCGTGGCGCATGACGTGCCGGGCAGCTTGTTCAATCCGGCGACGACGATTTTGCGCCGCTTATCGAACTCGGCGACCATTTTCGTCACCTCGTCCTGCGGTCCGGTGAGCGCGGCGAGGCCGGCATATTGCGCCGAGGCGTTGACGCAGGAGTGCAGGTTGACCGCAAGCTTGCGCGCATAGTCATAAAGCTTTCCCGGCCACACCGCATAGCCGAGCCGCCAGCCGGTCATGGCGTAGGTTTTCGACCAGCCATTGAGCAGGATCAGCCGGTCGCGGATCGACGGATACGACAGCAAACAAACATGGGTCTCGCCGTCATAGACCATGTGGTCGTAGATCTCATCCGACATGATCGCCACGTCGGGATAGCGCTCGAGGCCTGCAACCAGCTTGTCGACCTCGCTCTTCGGCGTCACGCCGCCGGTCGGATTGGCCGGCGAGTTGAGGATGAGCAGCCGCGTCTGCGGCGTGATCAGGCTCAGCGTCTCTTCGGCGGAGAAGGCGAAGTTGTTCTCTTCGCGGATCGGCACCGGGATCGGCCGTGCGCCGGTATATTCGATCATCGAGCGATAGATCGGAAAGCCGGGATCGGGATAAAGAATGTCGACGCCCGGCTCGCCGAACATCAGGATCGACATGAACATGGTCGGCTTGCCGCCCGGCATGATCATGACGGTGTCGGGCGATACGGTGACGTTGAAGCGCTTATGCAGATCGGCCGCCACTGCTTCGCGCAGCGGCGCAATGCCGACCGCCGGCGTATAGCCGTGATGGCCGTCACGCAATGCCTTGATGGCGGCCTCGACGATGAAATCGGGCGTGCGGAAGTCGGGCTGGCCGATGCCGAGATTGATGATGTCGCGGCCTTGGGCAGCGAGCTGCACGGCGCGTGCCAGCACGGCGAAGGCGTTCTCCTCGCCGATACGATCGAAGGCCGCGACGGTTTTCAACATGACGTTCCCCGGCTTTGGCTTTTCCGCGCGGCAGTTCAGCCTAACCGGCTGCCAAATGCAAATTCGCGCGACACGCGTCGGGAGCCGCCAAAACAAGAAGCCCCGGACCGAAGTCCGGGGCTTCCGAGATTCGCAAAGCGCGTGAAGGAACTCAGCGGAGGACGTTGTCGGCCGCGCCGGACTCCAACGAATAGGTGCCGCCGCTGCGGGTCCCACCATTCGGGTACGTGCCGACGTTGGTTTGCCAGCTGCCGACGGCGGAGTTTTGCAGGCCCTGATAAGAGGCCGCCGGATGATGCTTGCCCGCGGCGAGTGCCGGGGTCGCCAGCATCGCAACGGCCAGGGCCGAGAGCGCCAACTTGGTGCCGATCGTCTTCATTTGTGTTCTCCACAGTCACCGTCACCCTTGCCCGTTTACCTACTTGGGATTTGGCACTGCACAAGAGTGCGTAGCTCAACTCTCCGTCACTAAAATGTTATGAAATACAGTATGTTAATATGAATTTTACGCCAGCGTTTAGTTGAATATATTGCGTCGCAATATAAGCAAAGGTTCTATCAGTCGAACGCCGCAAGAAGCGCTGCCGTCGCGACGGCAACGGGGTTGCGCGCCGAACCGATATGACCGGAACAAATTTTCGCGCCCGCGTTCCGATTCCGACATCGGACCGGTTCGCCTCGGCATTAAATCGGCATATCTATGGGGCACAGAAATGCCGGGAGAGCGCGATGGTGAATACAGGCAAGCCGCAAAACCCAAGGCAGCGTCGACTGCGCTCGCAATTGTGGTTCGACAATCCGGACAATCCCGGCATGACCGCGCTCTATCTCGAGCGCTATCTCAATTACGGACTCAGCCGCGCCGAACTGACCTCCGGCAAGCCGATCATCGGCATCGCGCAGACCGGCTCCGATCTCAGCCCGTGCAACCGCCATCATTTGCAGCTTGCGGAGCGTGTGCGCGAGGGCATTCGCACCGCCGGCGGCATTGCGATGGAATTTCCGGTGCATCCGATCCAGGAAACCGGCAAGCGTCCGACGGCGGCGCTCGACCGCAACCTCGCTTATCTCGGTCTGGTCGAGGTGCTGTACGGCTATCCGCTCGACGGCGTGGTGCTGATGACCGGCTGCGACAAGACCACGCCGGCGTGTTTGATGGCGGCCGCAACGGTGAACACGCCGGCGATCGTGCTGTCTGGCGGACCGATGCTCGACGGCTACCATGACGGCAAGCTTGCCGGCTCCGGCACCGTGCTGTGGCAGGCGCGCCAGGACGTCGCCGCCGGCAAGATCGATTACAACGAGTTCATCGATATCGCCGCTTCGTCGGCGCCGTCGATCGGCCACTGCAATACCATGGGCACGGCCTCGACCATGAACGCCATGGCCGAGGCGCTCGGCATGTCGCTGCCGGGCTGCGCCGCGATCCCGGCGCCCTACCGCGAGCGCGCCCGCATCGCCTATGAGACCGGCGTGCGTGCAGTCGAAATGGTGCGCGAGGATTTGAAGCCGTCTGATGTCTTGACGCGGGCCGCCTTCGAGAACGCCATTGTCGCCTGTTCGGCGATCGGCGGCTCGACCAATGCGCCGATCCATCTCAACGCCATCGCGCGCCATGTCGGCGTCAAGCTCGCCATCGAGGATTGGGAGACGGTCGGCTATGACGTGCCGCTCCTGGTCAACATGCAGCCGGCCGGCGAGTATCTGGGCGAGGATTATTATCGTGCCGGTGGGCTGCCGGCGGTGATGCATGAATTGTTGCAGGCCAAGCGCCTGCACGGCGATGCGCTGACCGTCAATGGCAAGACCTTTGCCGAGAATGTCGCGAAAGCAAAAACGACCAATGCCGACGTCATTCGGCCCTATGCCAAGCCGCTCAAGGCGGAGGCCGGCTTCAAGGTGCTGCACGGCAATCTGTTCGATTCCGCGATCATGAAGACGAGCGTGATCTCCGACGAGTTTCGTCAGCGCTATCTGTCCGATCCGAAAGATCCGAATGCCTTCGAGGGCCGCGCCATCGTGTTCGACGGGCCGGAGGATTACCATCACCGTATCGACGATCCGTCGCTCAAGATCGACGAGCGCAGCATCCTGTTCATGCGCGGCACCGGGCCGATCGGCTATCCGGGCTCGGCCGAAGTGGTCAACATGCAGCCGCCGGCGGCGCTGATCAAAAGGGGCGTCACGTCGCTCGCTTGCATCGGCGACGGCCGGCAGTCCGGCACGTCGGGCTCGCCGTCGATCCTCAACGCTTCGCCGGAAGCGGCCGTCGGCGGCGGCCTCGCTTTGCTCAAGACCGGCGATCGCGTGCGCATCGATCTCAACAAGGGCACCGCCGACATTTTGGTCCCGGCCGAAGAGTTGATGGAGCGCCGCGTGCTATTGGAAAAGAACGGCGGCTATCGCTATCCGCCGAGCCAGACGCCATGGCAGGAGATCCAGCGCACCATGGTCGATCAGCTCGGTAGTGGCATGGTGCTTGAGCCGGCGGTG
>Ga0335081_10016600_pt1 | contig 11918 bp, 5 predicted proteins | sample Lox_Sample_35_FD_206713 | JGI IMG/M metagenome (GOLD analysis project Ga0335081, IMG submission 206713) | Soil microbial communities from Loxahatchee National Wildlife Refuge, Florida, United States - Lox_Sample_3.5 | ecosystem: Environmental > Terrestrial > Soil > Wetlands | place: USA: Florida... | reverse complement strand
GGCATAGCCCAGCGAATTCGGGCTCGGCCGGAGGGCATCTTTGGTGGCCACCCAGCGAAGCAGCGTCATGCTGATCTGCGAACCGAATCCGGCGCCCAGCCGCAAGGCAAACTCGATGGGATACATTCCGCCCTTCGAAAGATTCAACGCACCCAGTTCGGGATCGACCTCCTTGAAATTGGCCACCGGCGGCACGCGTCCCGTTTCCAGGGCCTTCACGGCGACCACATCTTCGATGCCGGTGCCCATGGCGTGACCGGTGAAGCCCTTGGTATTGGCGATGACAATGTGGCCGGCGGCATCGCCGAATACGCGGCGCAGCGAGTGAACCTCGGCGGAGGCGCTGCCGCCGCGCGCCGGAGTGTAGGTTTCGTGAGAAATGAAACCCATGCGGAGGGCGAGTTGGCCGCGCGGAATGCCGGACCGCATTTCGGCCTCAGCCACCAGCCGTTCCATGATCTGGGCGATGTGCTCCGCATCAAGACGTGTGCCGTGGAATGCGCTGTTGGCGGTTATGGCGCTCAGCACTTCGCAGATGGGTTGGATGCCGCGCTCGCGGGAGGCCTCGGCGCTTTCCACCACCAGGGCCGCGGCGCCCATGCCCATGATCATGCCGTGCCGGCGGCGGTCGAACGGCACAGCGGCTTCTTCCACAATCTCGTCGGTTGCCGCGGCTCCGCTGGCCAGGAACGCGGCGCCCAGCCATTCGATCAGGTGATCGGAAGTGATGTCGTCCGCCGAGACGATGATGACGCGGCGGCAGCGGCCCGCGCGAATCCAGTCCTGAGCCACGGAGACGGCTTGCGTGGTGCTGGCGCAGGCGGCATTGATCTGTGTGTTGGGGCCGCGGGCGCCAATGTATTCGGCGAATTGCGAGTGGCCCATGGGCAGAATCCGGAAGATGAACCGCCGGTCGAAAACATAGGGTTCCTTTTCGATGGCCGCACGCAATTCTTCGATGCGGCTGTCGATCTCCTGCACCAGACGGTGGCTGCCGTTCGATGCCGCCTCTTTGGCGCGCAGATCTTCCAGTGTGGACAACTGCTCGCGGCGGCTGCGGTCGGCATAGTAGCGCGACGCCTCGGCCGCGAACGAATCGCAACCGGGAAAGGCGGAGGCGAAGATCACGCCCGTGTCGTCGCGCATGGCTTCGGGCAGCTCCCACCGCTCCGGCAATTGAGTGCCCTTGGTGGTGGTCTTGTAACGCATCACCAGCGGAATGCCGGCGTCGCGCATGGCATCGATGCCGGACGCAATCGCCAGGCATGTGACACGGTCGAGCGCCGCCACGCGGTCGTCGGAAACGCCGAACTCGCTCTGCAGATCGAATGCGCCGCCGCGGCCCGCCAGCTTGATCACGTCGGCAACGTCGCCAATGGATTCGAATACCGGACCGCCGCTGTCGCTCTTCACCAGGCGCGTGATGCGCTTGTCAAGCATGGCGCGACGGAAGCGGCTGGGAATCACATCGATGAACTGGTCACCGCGCAGGATCCGCGCGACGTTTCCATCATCGAAGATATGGTCCGTCCCTGGTAGGCCGAGGGCCGCTCCGGTGATCACGACGGGAGCTGGCTCGGCACCTCTGTCCCTTCCATACTTCATCCCTGCACGGTCGAGCGCTTCCGCAACAAGGCGGCCGAGCTCGGCGTAGCGCTCGGCAGAGGCGCCTGCCGAGGCCACATCAACGGTAACCGCGGGACAATCGGCTGCATTCGTGGGCTGTGGAAACTGAGGAGCGGAGGAAGCAACAGGGGCAACGGGAATAGCCTCGGCCGTAACTATGGGCCTGGTGTCGAGCTCGCGGGCAGCTTCCGTAACCGCGCCTCCCAGACCCGCGGCATACATGCCGCACAGCGCCTGGTTGAAGGCGGTTAGATCTTCGAGCTTGGGATGGTTTGTGAATAGCGAGAACACGTCGGGATCACCGCCAAGCACATCCTCCGCAAAGCCCTGCAACGCTTTCTTCGGTCCAACTTCGACGAAGACGCGCGCTCCCGAGTCATAGAGCGTGCGCAGGCCTTTGACGAACTGCACGGGCGCGGCGATCTGCTGGGCAAGAATATCGACCATCCGGGGCACCACGTCGCCTGTGGGATAAAACTCGCCATTGATGTTGGCCACTATCGGGATCTGCGGCGGCTGCAGGTGCAGACGGCACAGCATCTGCCGCAGCGGCTCACTGGCCGGGGCGACGATGGAGGTATGGAATGCATGGCTGACCGGCAGCTCGACCACGTTGTAGCCGGCCTGCAGGAAGATCTGCGTGGCCTGCTCGACCGCCCGGCTGGCGCCGCCGATGACGGACTGGCTGTTGCTGTTCACGTTGGCGATAACGACGTAGCCAGTAACCGTCTTGAGGATGCGCTCGACTTCGGCGATGGGCGCAAATACCGCCGCCATCTTGCCGTTGTCTTCCATGGAGACCCGCGTCATCTCACGGCCCCGTGCGCTGACAGCTTCCAGCCCATCCTCGAACGGCAATGCACCGGAGGCCACCAGGGCCCCATACTCGCCCACACTGTGTCCCATGGTCATGTCCGGCCTTATGCCATAGGCGCCGAGCAGCCGAGTCATGGCAATGTCAATGGTCAATACAGCCGGCTGCGTGATGGCGGTCTGGCGCAGGTCTTCCTCCGCCCTCGCCACCGCATCCGCATTCAAAGGATCAACGAAGATGAACTCGCTGAGAGGCTTGCCCAGCAATGGCGTCATGACGCGATCAGCTTCTGCGAAGGTGGCTGCGACAATGGGCTCTTTCTCGCGAAGCGTTCGCACCATATTCACATACTGCGAGCCCTGCCCGGTATAAAGGAAGGCAACTTTGGGCGCCGGTCCATGTCCGCGGAAGATTCCCTGCGCGCGAAGCGCCTTCCAGAATGCGGCCTGATTGGCCTGGAACGCTTTCAGCGCAATGCCGCATTTGATAGCCAGATCGGCAGGATCGGCGTAGTCAATTACCAGTCGCTCGGGCGCGCGCAGACCTGACTCCGCCCGTGCGGCTGGGGCGGGCGCGCTGCCTGCTTGCGCAGCTTTCTGGACCACCCGCAGCCGTTCGGTCACGGCAGCGTCAGAGTCACCTCCGATCACCAACGCTCCGCGTAATGGCACCTTGCTCGCAAACGCAGCCGGAGCTGCCGCGCCAGCAGGCACCGAGCTGCCGGCCTGCAGCGGCAAGGGCTTCGTCGTTAGCCCGGGCGGCGTCACGGGAACGGCGATCGACTTCTTGCCATGTCCATTGAGCTTGCCGGGAAGGTACTCTTCCATCACCATGTGAAAGTTCGTCCCACCGAAACCGAAGGCGCTGACGCCGCAACGGCGCGGGAGATCCGGCGGAACCTTCCAGTCCTGCAACTCGGTGTTGACGTACAGCGGTGAGTGGGCGAAGTCAATGTCCGGGCTAGGACGCTCGCAATGCAAGCTCGGCGGGAGCAGCTTATGGTGCAGCGCCAGGGTGGCTTTCAACATCCCTGCCGCCCCCGCCGCCCCCTTCAGGTGTCCAATGTTCGACTTCACCGACCCAAGCGCCACGGAGTGGACGGGAAGACTGGTGCTGCCCAGGACATCAACCATACATTGCGCTTCCACGACATCGCCCACCCGGGTCGAGGTGCCGTGCCCTTCGATCAGTGTAGCGGTGGCCGGCGACAGGCCGGCATTCTGCCAGGCGCGCTCAACACAGAGCCTCTGCCCAACGGGATTGGGCGCCGTGATGCCCTTTCCCTTGCCGTCGCTTGCGCCGCCAATACCACGCAGCACGGCGTAGATCTTGTCCTGGTCCCGCTCGGCATCGGCCAGACGCTTCAGCAGGAAGATGGCCGCGCCTTCGCCCATCACGAAGCCGTCAGCTCCCTCGGCAAACGGACGGCTTCCGGTGGCAGACAGCGCGCCGATCTTGCAGAACTTGACGAACGTGGGAGCGCCCATGTTGCGGTCAATGCCACCGGTAACGGCGATATCGAAATCATTCTCAATCAGGCCTTCTGCCGCTGCGCTGATGGCCGCCATGGCTGAAGCGCAGGCGGCATCGCACACGAAATTCGGGCCATGAAAGTTGTAGAGGTTCGCGATGCGGCCGGCAATGCAGTTGGCTAACTCGCCCGGCATTGAATCTTCCGTGATCTCAGGAAGGAGCTCCCCCATCCTGCGATGCAATTCCTCGGTGATTTCACTGCGTACCGTCGCTGGAAGGGCCGCGAAGCTCGCCGTCCCGGCCAACTCGCGGGCGTATTCAGGGAAGAACACCCGCATCGACGTCAGGTAGTGCCGTTCGCCGGCCATGGCATTGCCGAGAATCACCGCCGTGCGATTGAGATCGAGGGACCTCTTGGGATAGCCGTAGTCCTCCACCGCTGCACGCGTGCAGGCAATCCCCCACTTCTGCGCCGGATCCATGGCATCGGCTACGCGCGGCGGAATCGGCAGGCGCCACTTCATCGGGTCCCAGGTGTACTCGCGCACCCAGCCGCCAATCTTGGAATATGTTTTGTCGGGCGCGCTTGGGTCAGCGTCGTAATAGGCGGCGGGGTCCCAACGATCAGGTTGGACTTCGGAGATGCTGTAGCGGCCACTCTTCACGTTGTTCCAGAAAGTGGCCACGTTCGGAGCGTCGGGCAGGATGGCTCCCAACCCAACAATCGCAATCGCGCGGTGAGCAGTGTTTTCCATGGCTGACACTTCCTTTGGCGGAGGGTTGGGGTTGCGGACAAAATGGCGGCCAACGGGCGCAGAAGAACCGGGACATCCCGGAAGAGAAACCTGCTTTCTCACTCCTGCAAGAGCTTTCGCACGTAAGACCTGGGGGCGCCCGAAAGCATTACCACTCTGACAGTCGGCAAGGGAATTTGTCAGTGACAGCCCGGTTTTTTGTGTGTGACGTACGATACCAGGTTCAGTGACAAACGACGTGCTGTGACACGGAACCCGTATGCAGCCCGGCGGGTGAATTCAGAGACAGCCGAGCCTCACGGCGGCGCTGAGGTTCTTGCGATGTGCAACGGCACAAAAGCGGTCTGAGAATGCTGACATACCGTGTTACAACATGGAAGACAATGTGACAACATTTACATAACGTGTGGCAACATATAAAAACAGGATAATCGCTGTCGCACGCGGTGGCTCCTGCGCTCCCGCGGCCTTTCGGTTGAGTTGAGTCAAAGAGAAAGGCGCCCGGCCTACCACCGTATCCCGGACGCCTGTCACCGCTTCCGACGGGAACTCTTCAGACCAGAACGCTCTGCTTTGCCTCTTTCTTCACCCGGTTGTAGAGCACATCCGCCACATAATCCATGTCAGCAACCGCACCGGCCTGTGCCTTGTGGATCGCTCCCAGGCCCAGCGCTGCCTCGAATAGCGGAACATCGGCATCGCTGATTCCGCCGGCGCCGGTGATCCAGCGCAGGCCGTCTTCCGCGACCTTCAGCGCAGCCTCGCGCGCGAAGATGCGGCTGATGGTGGCCAGCGCCTGGGCATCGAAGCGGTCGCTCGCCTTCTCGTGCAGTCGCCCTTCCGCCGCGAGAGCGGCCCGACGCGCCAGACTGCCGGCGCACTCGGCATACGCGATCAGCTCGCCCAGGCGGAAGAGAATGTGCTGGAAGCGCGTCAGCCGGGCGACACGCGACCTTTCCATCAGCTCGGCCAGGACATGCAACCCGAGTGCGGCGCATCCGGCGCCGACATCGGGATGTTTCGCATGCAGCTCTTCCATTTCGCGAGCGCGGTCGTGATAGTACTGGCCGTGCGTCTTGAGGTGAAGCTGCCAGCGGTCGCGGCTGATGGTCATCTCCATGATCTCCGAGGTGCCTTCGTAGATGCGGGTAATGCGCACGTCGCGACTGACTTTCTCCACCATGTATTCGTGCGTGTAGCCGTATCCGCCGAGCGCCTGGATGCTGGCGTCAGCGGCGGCATCGCCGGCTTCGGTGGACATGTACTTGGCGATTGCGCCTTCGGTGTTGAGGCTGCCTTCGGCGCCGGCGTCGAGGCGCAGCGCCGTCTCTTCGATGTAGGAGCGGCCCGCTTCCAGGTGGACCACATGGGGCACAATCAGCTTGTGGGTGTAGCCCTGCTTCTCGGAGAGGGGCGCGCCGCCCTGGATGCGCTTCGTGGAGTAGGCAATGGCACGGTCGAGCGCGGCCCATCCTGCACCGAGTCCGAAGGCGGCAACCATGACACGCGTGTAACCGAAGACGGCTTGCGCCTGGAGCAGCCCCTGACCTTCCACGCCGCCGACCAGCCGGTCAGCGTCAACATAGACATCGTTGAGGGCCAGCGCCGCCGTGTTGCTCAGACGAATGCCGTGCTTGTCCTCGGGCTCGTCATGGGCAAAGCCTTTGGTGCCGGCGTCCACGATGAACCAGCTTGGCCCGGCGGGCGTGTTGGCCAGGATGCTGTAATGGTCGGCGATGCCGCCGTTCGAGATCCACTGCTTGCTGCCGTTAAGTTTGTAGCCGACGATCCTGCCGTCTATTTCGACGCGATCGGCGGTGGTCTTCAACGCGCCCAGGTCGCTGCCGGCTTCCGGTTCGGTCGCGCCATAGGCGAAAAGGATGCCCTCGTCGGCAATCTTGCCCAGCCACTTCTTCTTCTGCTCAGGAGTCGCGCCGAAGGTAATGGGGTCACTGCCGAGGAAGGTGGCAAACAGCGAGGTGGCGACACCAAGGTCGATGCGCGCCATCTGCTCGCAGATGAGATAAACATCCATGGTACTGCCGCCCATGCCGCCGTACTCTTCCGGAATGAACAGGAGCTGAATGCCAAGCTTGTCCGGGTTGCTCATGTGCCGGACAATTTCCACCGGGCATTCGTCGCGTTCGTCCAGAGCGATTAGCTCCTCATCGGGCAGGCGCTTTTTGGCGAAATCGCGCAGCGATTTCAGGCTCAGCTGCAGAGTTTTTTTGGTAATCATTGGCAAATCCTCTTGTCCGTCTAAGCTCGTTGACTGCTTGCGATGTTGTCGCGACCCGGAAGCGCCCCACCACCCGTTTCGGGCACTCCCATGTCACACCGACACCTTCCTCATTTCACGGACCCTTTCCGTCAGTTCGGGAATAAACTCCAGCATGTCGGTGACGACGCCAACGTCGGCGACCTGGAAAATGGGAGCCCGGGGATTCTTGTTGATGGCGACGATGAACGGACTGCCTTTGAGCCCTGCCAGGTGCTGGAAGGACCCGCTGATGCCGCACGCGAGGTAAATTTTGGGTTTTACGGTCTGGCCGGATGAGCCCACCTGGCGCGACTTGGGTAGCCACTTGGCATCGACGACTGGACGTGAGCAGCTGACCACCGCGCCCATAGCTTCGGCAAGCTCCTGCGCGATGGCGATGTTGTCCTTTTCCTGAATGCCGCGGCCGATAGAGACCAACACCGATTCTTTGGTGATATCCACGTCACCTGCCTCTGCCACAACAGTCGTCAGGTAGCGGCGCTTCGCCGTGAGGGCGCCAACCAGCGAGGACTTGTCAACAACGCTCCCCATGGTGGCCCCGCCTTCAACCGGCTTGAACGCACCCGGACGCAGGTTGATCACTGCGCCCGCGACGATCTTGCAGCGCACGTGTGTGCTCACCGCTCCGCCGAATTCCTGACGGACGACTTTGAGGTCCGTCCCCTCCACGCCGTCAATGCCCACCACGTCGGACACAAAGGCCGCATTCAGCTTGATGGAAAGCCCGGGTCCGAGATCGATCCCGAAATGGTTATGGGCTACCAGCACGATGCCGCCCGGGGGCAGTACCTTCACCAGCGCCTGGCGGACAAGCTCGGCGTTGGGATAGGCCAGACTGTCGTTCGCAACCTTCCACACCTCGGCATAAAAAGCGGAAAGAACGTTGCAGGCGACATCAAGTTCGGCGCCGGAGCCGGCGACGATCGCCGTGGGACAGGCAGCGGGATCGATCTTCTTCGCAGCGGCGAACAGCTCGGCGGCCGAATCGTCCGGGACGCCGCCCTTTTGCACGATGTAGACAAAAATCCGGGCAGTCATTGCAAACCTCCTTTGGCCTTCATCAGCTCGATGAGCTTATCGGCAATCTCCTCGTTGGTGCCCTGCAGGATCTCCGCGCCTTTGCCGAGCGCCGGGACGAAGTAGTCGTCCCGTTTTACATTCGCGCCGGCTTCGCCCACTGAAGCAGGGTCTATGCCCAGGTCGGGCGCACCATAAGTCGGGATCTCGAGGGATGCAACCTGGCGGATGCCACGCATTCCGACATAACGCGGCTCGTTGATGCCGGTCTGGATGGACAACACGCAGGGGAGGTCGATCTCACTCATCTCGCGGTTGCCGCCTTCAATTTCGCGGCTGATCTTCAGCCTGTTGCCATCGAGCACTTCGATCGAGTTCACCAGCGAGGCGAAGGGGTAGTCGAGCATTGCCGCCAGCATCCCGCCCACCTGCGCGCCCGCGTCCTCGGCCTGCACCCCGGTCAGGATGAGGTCGAACTTCTCCTTCTGGACGAATCCCTTCAGAACGGTCGCGATACCTTTGCCGTCCGATCCGCTGAAAGCCTCGTCCGAGAGCAGCACGCCCTGATTGGCACCCATGGCCATCTCCCGGCGCAGGATTTCCTCATCGTCGTCGGTGCCAACCGTGGCGACAGTCACCTTGCCGCCGGACCTGGCGACGATCTGCAGGGCCTCTTCGACCGCATAATTGTCCGGCTCGTTGATGGAATAGACCAGATCGTCTCGTTCGATGTCGTTTCCGGTGCGATTAAGCTGGATTTCATTCTCCGCAGTATCGGGTACTCTTCTGGCGCAAACTAATATGTCCACGTCTACCTCCAGGAATATTTGTTTTCCGCAACGAATGGCATCTTGCTTCTGCTCCGCCGCAGTTATCCTTGTGCATCGACCCCGGCCGCGACGATTTCGTCCTGCACCTCGCGCGCCGGCTCGCGCATGAGCTGCTGGTCGACGAGTTCAGCCAGATCAATGGCCGTCATCCTGCCTTCCAGGCCCGAGACTTTGATAGCGTCCTCGATATTGACCATGCAGAAAGGGCAGGCCGTGACGATCACGTTCGCTCCCGCTTCTGCCGCCATCCGCACGCGCTTCACTCCGATCCTTTCGTCTTCCTTCGGCTCGTAGAACAACATGAGACCGCCGCCACCGCAGCAGAAAGAGCGGTCGCGGCAGCGGCTCATTTCGACACGCTTCAGGCCTGGAATGGCATCCAGCACTTCGCGTGGGTCGTCGTAAACCTGGTTGTGACGGCCAAGGTAACAGGGGTCGTGATAGGCATACACACTGCTGTCGTTGTCCACACGTTTAAAGACCAGCTTGCCTGACCGGACTTCGCGCGCCATCACCTGAATGATGTGCTCCACTGGAGGCATGTCTTTGTAATCGTGCTTCAGCGCGTTGTAGGCGTGCGGGTCGGAGGTAACGATGCGCTTCACCCCCGAACTCCTGATGGCGTCGGTGTTGTGGTCGCGCAGCGCCATGAACAGCATCTCTTCGCCAAAGCGGCGGACGTCGTGACCGCTGTCTTTTTCCGTGGGCCCAAGAATTCCGAAATTCACTCCGGCGCTGTCGAGAATGCGCGCGGTTGCGCGACCGATGGCCTGGATGCGATCGTCATACGAGGTAATGCTGTCGACAAAGTAGAGCGTATCTGCGCCGTTCCTGCCGTCCAGAACGGGAACCCGGCAGCTCTGCTGGAATGCCCCGTCCTTCGTCCAGTCGGCCTTTTTCTTTTCCATCTTGCCGTAGGGATTGCCGCGGCTCTCCAGCGCCTTCAGTGCCTTCTGGATGGACTTGGGCACATTGCCGTCGTCCACCAGTCCCCGCCGCAAATCGACGATCTTGTCGATGTACTCGATCAGCAGGGGGCATTCTTCCTCGCAGGCGCCGCAGGTCGTGCACGACCAGATTTCATCTTCCGAGTAAATGCCGCCGACCAGGGAATGGCTGTTATTCGTTCTGCCGAAAACGGGAAAGTGTTGGAAGCTGTAATCGCGGGCTTTGATGGTAATGAATCGTGGCGATATAGGACGTCCTGCCGCATTAGCCGGACAGTTGTCGGAACAGCGTCCGCAATCGGCGCAGGAATAGAAGTCCAGCATGTGCTTCCAGGTAAAGTCCTCGAACCTCTTTACGCCAAACGACTTCACCTGATCGAGCTGGCTGTCGCTGATACCCCAGCGCACCGGTTTCACGGTGCCGCGGTCCAGTTTCGCGAAGAAGACGTTGAACAGCGAGGTCTCCACGTGAAACTGGATTCCAAAGGGCCGATAACAAAGCAGGAAATAGAAGGTCAAAACATCGATCAGATAGGCGCCAAGATGCACGTTCCACAGCGTCGCCACAGGCAGGGCAGTGAAGGCATTTTTCAGCAGCCATGGCAGCGAAAGCACCGGCAGGAACTCGACCGGCATGCCCGATTGGATCTGTATGGCAGCCCGGGTGGCCTCGAAGAGGCTTTCGGAGTACATCAGAATGGCGATCAGGGCAAGCAGAAAGATGGCATCCACCGGATGTCCCTTCCCAAACTGCGCCGGAACGGAATAGCGGACCGGCCTGAAGAACACGCGGCGTACCGCTGCTGCCGATACGGCGAGAAAGACGATTGTTGCGGCGTAATCGGCAACGACATCGTAAACGCGGGCGAGCGATCCCGGCGCCGCAAAGTCATCGGATAGTCCGAACAGTAGCAGATAGAAGGCACGGGTGGCGAGAATGATAAACCCGGCGAATATGCAAAGGTGGAGAGTGCCGGCCACCCGGTAGCGCGGGTGCTTCCACTGTCCGAACCAGTATTTCACTAGTGTGCGAACGCGTAGAGGTAAGCGATCAAAACGAACGTCGGGCGCACCACGTAACAAGGGGTTGATGCGCCGGGCAGCGATGTAAAAAAAAAGAGCGACCCCCACGACGGAAATGATGGTGAACAGGATGTGCTCGGGAATTCCCCAATAGGCGGCTCGAACCGGCGTCCAGATGCCCTGAATCATGATGCCCGGCATCTCCTTCCGACAATTCGCAAATTCGAGGCGGCAGCGACCTGGGAGCCGGCTGAAGAACTGCGCCCGGCTAATCTGGCATTATTGGTCGAAAGCACACGCAGATTCTGTGAGTCAGCGCAACCCGGCATGTGAGTAGCATCACATCGCTATGGTCGGCAGACGGAACCGGTCTCGCCCAGCCCCCTGTCGCGATGCCGTCCACTTTTGATAACGGAGTAGGTAACGACACGTATTTACAAATCGACTGAATGGGGGCACAATCTTTCCTGCAGTCAGGCAGTTCTGGGGGAGGGCTGCCTTCCGGGCGCTCTGCGGATTCCGCGGGCGCCCTTAATGTTTGCGTGCCAATCGCGGACGCTCCGGTCGGCGAAGCGGTGGAGACCCTTGCGTCCCACCGCATCTGTCCGCATCTAATCTTGTGCTGGGATGTTACGATGAACGGCTGGCCCTGGTTAACCTGGCGGGCCTGAACGGCGGTCCCGCAGGAGGAAGAATGGCAAGCAACGCAATTGTGGAAGTAACGGATGCGAACTTCGATCAGCTGGTGCTGAGATCAGACCAGCCCGTCATGGTGGATTTCTGGGCGACGTGGTGTGGCCCGTGCCGGGCGCTGGCGCCCATAGTCGATGAAGTGGCGCAGAGCTATAACGGCCGCGTCAAGGTTGGCAAGATGGACGTGGACAAGAATGCGGCCACGCCCCAACGCTACGGTGTGCGGGGCATTCCCACCCTGCTGGTTTTCAAGGGCGGACAGGTGAAGGAACAGATCGTCGGCTACGTCTCACGCGATGTCATTGAAAAAGCGCTCGACAAGAACCTGTGAAATGGGCAGACAGGTGCAAGGCGCGGCGAGGGCCGCGCCTTTCGTGTTTCCGGGGAGGCCGCACAATGTTCCAGTGGGCCGGTTCGCAATCACGGTTCCGGAGCGGTGATAACCAGCGACCCGATCCA
>Ga0335081_10016599_pt1 | contig 11918 bp, 17 predicted proteins | sample Lox_Sample_35_FD_206713 | JGI IMG/M metagenome (GOLD analysis project Ga0335081, IMG submission 206713) | Soil microbial communities from Loxahatchee National Wildlife Refuge, Florida, United States - Lox_Sample_3.5 | ecosystem: Environmental > Terrestrial > Soil > Wetlands | place: USA... | reverse complement strand
CGGCGGCTGCACGACTCCGGCAAGAGCGGGTTCTGGTGGCTCATCGGCTTCATCCCGATCATCGGCACCATCACGCTCATCGTGTTCTACTGCCTTCCCGGGACGCCTGGGCCGAACAAGTACGACGCATAGCGGGACAGTGACCGGGTGCCGTAACCGGTGCCCGGGCCATCGGCCCGCCTGAGCCGCCGGCGCGAGCGGCCCGGCAGGCCGCCTTGAAGGGAACGCAGAAAGTTCTCACCAGGATTGACCTCTGGGCTTTGGGGCAGGCGACCTGCACGCAGCATCCTCCAACTCAACCCCTGATGGCGACGGTCTTGCAGACCGCTCCTTTACATGGTCCATACGGCTGAACGGCCAACCAAGCCGTCTGAAGCGTTCTGCAGGCAACCGCGCACGCCGAATTAGACGATCTGTACGCGTCCGCAAGCCACCGACAGCTGGCCATCGTCCCGCGCGGAATCGGCGTTCGGCGCGGAATTACCTCGGCCGGGCGGGCCGCTTTGGCTACGCTGGGTTACTCGGAAGTGGTCATCAGCCTCCGGAAGTTGCGGTACCGGATCGGTTGGCCGGGCTGAGGCAGGGGCTTCGGCGAGCCCCACAGAAACCCCACAACTCCGCGACACGGCGGCTGATCCCCACAGGAATCCCACGGACGGAACGGCACACTCCGGTACACTTGTGATGCGTGTTAAAGGCACCGAGAACAGCCGGTCAGCAGCGTGTATGCGCGTGAGCTGGGCTTCCGGGGCCTTTTCAGGTGACTGCTCTCGGGGTGATAGAGCTCCTGAAAAGCGGAGGGTCATGCGTGGCGTGAAATGGCTGTCGCATTTGCCTGGAGGCCAGGGAATAGGACCTGCTGAGGTTTGCTGTTAACCGAAGATCTTGTCCATTACTTCTGCGCCTTGGGTGAGTGCCGGACGGATCTCGTGGCGGTAGACCGACTCGGTGGTAGCCGTACGCTCGTGTCCGGCGAGTAGGGCGATGCTTTCCACGGGGACGCCGTTCGCGGACAGGACCGACACGAAGGTATGCCGCATCTCCCGCGGCACCCAGTCCTCGCCGAGGCCTGCCTTCTTGGTGATGACGCGGAAGGCGCGGATGACGTTGTTCGCGGACAGCGGCGTGCCGACCCGGGAGGCGAAGACCAGGCCGTGCTCCTGCCACAGCTCGCCAGCTGACAGCCTGTCCCTCTCCTGCTGGTCCATGTGCTGGCGGAACGCTTCCACGCACCGGTGCGGCAGCGCCAGGGTCCGCCGGGATTTCTCGGTCTTGGTATCGCCGCCGTGCCGTTCTGAGCGCCAAACGTAGATCGCGTACCGGTCCTCACCCGCCCGGGCCGGATCGAACCCGGCGACGGTAACCGGCTGCCATCCCGATGAGTCGTCTACCCAGGTCACCACGTGATCCCACCGGAGCGCACGGGCCTCCTCGGTGCGGATGCCGACCAGCAAGCTCAGCACCACGTACGCGTGCAGGCGCGTACCGTCCGCCGCGGCCAGCAGGGCCTTCGCCTGCTCCAGCGTGAAGCTCTTCGACGGCCTGCCGCTGCGGCCCTGCGGCGCCTTCACCAGGGCCGCGACGTTGCGCCCGACGAGGTCGTCAGCCTCGGCATGCCGGATCGCCCGCTCCAGCGAGAGCCGGGTGATCTGCAGGGACCGGGTGGAATAGCGATCCGCCAGCTTGCCGAGCCCGGACCGGACATCACCGGCGCTCAGGACGCGCAGCGGCCGGGCACCTATCGCATCAAGCAGCGGCCCGAGCAGGCCCTCGTAGAGCCTGCGCGTCCGCTCGGACGTGCCGTCCAGGCCCTCGCGCAGCCAGTCCTCCACAGCCTCCCGCACTGTATAGGTCTTCGAGGACTTGACGCCAGCGTCCATTTCCTTGTGGAGCGCCTTGAGCCGGTCGCGGACTTCCTGCTTGGTCTTGCCGAAGACCTTGCGCCGGATCCGCTTCCCGTCAGGGCCGTAGCCGAGCGACACCGAGCCCACGTACCGGTTCTTGTCCGCGGCGAAGTAGATCGCGTCCTCCCCGCGAGGACGACGGCGCCGGACTGTGGTCTCAGACATACAAAGAGCGTAACACCTAGGCTCCCCGTTAGGCTCCCCGTCGCGCTGCTCGTTGAGACTCTAGGCCTTTGACCTGCGCCCCGACCGCGACTCGAACGCGGGACCTACTGCTTAGGGGAACACTTCACGGTTGGCGCTTACCTTGATATTCCCAGTTCAGAGGTCGTTTGGGGTGTCTTTGAGTGACTGCCAATGACCGCAGTTGCCCCTAGGTCGTGGCACGTATGTGGCACGACGCCTGCGCCACCTTGATACCGTGACATCGCGCTTGTGGAGGTCTGGCAATGACAGCACTGATCGCGCTTCTCGTCGTGGCGTTGGGGTTCGTGGTGTTTTGCCTGGTTGACATTGCCCGAGCCAGGGAATTCCGTCGTCTGGATCGCGAGACGTGGGCGCTTATCTGCCTGGTATCGCTACCGCTGGGCGGCATCCTCTACCTTGCGTTTGGTAAGAAGTGGAAGGTTCGCGATCCTGGCTCCGTTCCGCCAGTCGCCGCCAAGCGGTAACTCGGACAGGCCTCCCGGAAGGGCGTCGTTGATGTTCAGCGGCGAGACAACATCTCCAGAGGAACATTGAGGAGATCGGGCCATAGGCTCAGGCAGCGCGGGACTGGATCAAGTGCCCGCGCGGCCACCTACGGCTTGCCTGGGTCGGAACTATCAGCTTGGGAACTGGTTTGTCATGCCTTGCCGACCACAGTATTTGCAGCTCAGGGACTATCTGCCTTGTCCGTTATTGTCCGCTATGCACCGTCTGAGACCGTGTTATCGGGCACGCAGCGGGCACGACGGATCTTCTACGACTCTGGCACTGTGGCGTATGCTCGCGCGCAACTTGGCCCCTTGGATACGGAGCTGAGCACGGGTGATCGCCGCGTTCGTGGAGCGATCACGGTCATGCTCATCGTTTGGTGGCTGAACAAACATGTGCCCTCGATGTGCCCTCTCGTGGTGATGGCATGGCTCACGGCTCCGGAGGGCGACAGGCCGGTTGGTCCATGTCTGGTCCTTGTGGTTCGGCGGACCCTCGATGCGAACTACCGACGCGCACGACGCGTGCCGCGGTCACTTGGCCGTTTGGCCGTCGGCTTTAGCTTGGCTATGGTCAGGCGACCTGCCGGGTTGCTGGGGTGTACCGTCTGGCCAGATTCCGGTTCTCTTGCGCGTCCACTCGGCGGCGCCGCGGTCGACAGCTGTCTTGACCAGCGCGTATATCGCGCCATGCAGGCCTGCGGCGAGCAGGATCTCGCCCCAGCCGCGCTCGGAGTCCAGCGGCGCGGGCGGGTCAGTTCCGCGGCCGGCGACCTTCCAGACTCGTTTAAAGATCAGCCCGGACAGCACGCCGCCGATGATCCCGGCGACGATAGCTACCGGCTTGTACAGCAATTTGAGCATGGCCGTCTCCGCCCAAAGGTGATAAACCTCCCGGGGTGATCTCCCGGACCTGGTATGTGCCCGGCCTCAGTGCCCGCCGTCCGCGGCGAAGTCCCTTCATGTCGTGGACCTGCCCTTGCACGTTGTACCAGGCGGTTACGCGCCGCAGCGGGCGCGCCTGGTTGTTCTTGGTCACGCTGCCCAGCGCGTACGCCCCGATGGCGCGGGTAATGACTGATGCCTGGAAGCGGCGGTCGTGCAGGACGATATGCGTGATCACCGCAGCCCAGATCCCGTACCTGGCCATGCGGTCGGGGAGGCCTGGCCTCGCGGGCCCGGGCTCAGCCGGGCCTCCTGGCGATGTCCCAGCCTGGCCCGGCGCCGTCTCCGCTGTCATGTCCCCCTCCTTCAGCCGCGCAGGTTTCCTGATCGCGGCCCGGAAGGACAGGACGCGGGTATGCATGAATCGTCACCTTTAGTTCTGGCCTGGTCAAGGCCCAAGACCCTGACATCTGGGCGGACCCCTCGCTCTGGCCCGTCCTTCATAGATGCCATGTCGGCCTGCGGAGGTCGCCGCGCGTGTTCTGGGCCTGGCCTTTGGCCTGGCCCTCGCCGTCAGGCCCGCCGGGTCGGTAGAGGCTCCGCGCGCAAGGGTGGGTCCCGAAGATCCTTTCTGCGAAGCGGTTAGAAAGGATCTTCGGGTGCCCTTGCGGGTGGAGGGGCCGACCCGGACAATGCGCGGCGTTCCGGCCCGTTGCCCGTGACATTCTCTCGGCGATCGACGCATCAGGCGCGAGTGTGTCGGCCTGGTCGTGGTGCTGGGGGGCGCGGCAGCGGGATACGGCGGGGACCGCGGCGGCCGGTCACCGGGGCCGTGGTGCGCGGCAGCCGCCGCGTCCGCAGGGCTCGCGTCCGAAGGACGCGGCGAAAGCTGCCGCCCCGCAACGGTGAGACCCCGGATGAACCCCGGCCGCCTACGGCGGGTCACCCTGGCCGCTCATCCCTTCAACTGCTCGCGCCCGCTCTCGCTGCTCACGACCAGGCCGTCAGGCCCGGCGCGCCGGAGGTGCGCCCTTGAAGCTGTGGAGAAAATTGTAACAGCTCGGCGGGCTTATTCGATTAGCCATTCGTTGGGTGCGGTCTCCTGGGCGATCCAGGCCAGGTAGTCCGGGTTCCCGTCGGTGATCGTCCGCGTCGAGATGCCCGGCACCTCGTAAGGATGCCCCTCCTTGGCCAAGGCGACGATCTCGGCTACCCGGTCGCGGCGGGTGTGCAGGGACACCCGGCCTTCCGTGCGCTCGTAGATCTCGCCGCGCCATCGGTAGATGGACTGGACCGGGGCGAAGTTGTGCGCGCTGGCGCAGAGCCGCTGCTCGATGAGCTTGCGGCTGAAGTCCTTCAGCCAGGCCGGGTCGGGGGCCGTGATCACGACCTCGCATAGCTCAGTCATGGACGTAGGCGAGGCCTTCGCTCTCGATCAGGGCGGCCATGGACTTCTCCGCTTCTTCACGGGTCTGGCCCATCGAGGCCCACCCGCTCAGGATCCGCCCGTCGAAGCCGAGCCCGACCCAGCGGCCGGACATGTTCAGGCCGTGCGGGTGCAGCACGAAATACATCGTGCCCTTGGACCGGATCGAGCCCTCATTGGCTGCGTACCAGCCCATCAGGATCTCGTTGTCCCACAGCCGCAGCTCGCCGCTCCAGTGGAAGCCGCCCTCGTCCTCGGCCAGGCCGCGGGTGATGGTGGCGATCTGGAGCAGCTCGCCTTCCTGCTTGATCTCGACCTGCTGGGAGGCGATCTTCTCCTCGCCGCTGCGCGAGGTCTGCCAGGACGCCCACCACTGGCCGCCCAGCTGGATCAGGTGGGAGGGCTTGCCTGCCAGCTCGGCTACCGAGATGCCCAGGGCATCGGCGATGGCGACGGCGACGGACAGGACCGGCTGCTGCTCGCCCGCCTCGTAGCGGCGGATCTGGCGGACATCGACGCCCGCTGCTGTTGCTAGGTCCCGCTGGGACATGCCGCGCTCGGCGCGGCGCTGACGTAGTACTTCCGGCATTTCCACAGCTCAATACTACGGACTAATCCGTCCTTGACAAGAGACTAGTAGGTCCGCATCATAGGACTTGAAGGTCCTCTTGAGAGGACGAAATAGTCGTAGCAGAGTCAACGTGCTACGGAGAGCCACGAGAAGGGCACCATCATGCGACTCAAGATCGACACGGACGGCACCCAGTTCCGCGTAGCCGGGCCAGTCAGGCCCAAGCAGGACTACAAGGACAAGGAGCGGCAGGCGACCACGCGGGACGGCGAGCCGATCTGGACCGTCCGCCTGGACGCGATCGAACCCGAGCGTGAGGCACGCGAAACCATCTGGGTCGAGGTGGCTGGCGAGCAGCCCAGGCTGACCTTTGATGGCTACGCCGTGGTTCACGGCCTGGTGTTCGCGCCGTGGGTCGGGCGTGACGGCAAGATCAAGCGCGCCTTCCGCGCCGAGTCCGTCGAGCCCTCCGGTCCTGCCAAGTCCGCCCAGGCCGCGTGAGCGGCCCGGCCATCCAGGAACCATCCCCCTACCCGTGATCAGGACAGGAGCCCCCATGACCAGCACCAGCCTCCATGACCAGACCTCCCTGGACACGACGCTGGCCGAACTGCCGCCGCTGCCGATGGCGGCGCTGATGATCGGCGTCTACAACCTGCTCCAGGATGGAGCCGACCTGACCCAGCCCTGCCACATTGCCATCTCAGAGGCGGGCCAGTCCATCGACATGCAGTTCCCCGGAGCCCAGCCCAGCAAGCGGGCCATCACTCAGTGGGCGCGCCGCTTCGGCAGCGCCGTGCACACGCATCCTCACCACGACGGACGCGGCGTGTTCACCCGCGTCACTACGAAGTTCGGCTACTACGGCCTGGCCGTCAAGGCCTACACCTACATCCCGGCCTGACCGGCCAGCAGCAAGCAGACCTGGAGAACCCCTCATGTACGACCACGAGCACGTCACCGGCGTCGCAACCAACATCATCGTGTGGCAAAGCGCGGCGCAGCAACTGCCACTGGCTGACCTGCGGGTCATGCTGGCCACCTGGCAAGACAGCCTGGCCGAGAGCCTGGACGCCTTCAACGGCATCTTCTGCGACCACGGCGACCACCGCGAGTGCACCGACATGATCAAGGACGCCATCGCAGAAGTCGCCCGCAACGCCACCGCTGCGGCGATCTTCACCCTCGGCATCTCACACCGCGCCACCCAGGCGGCGCGGCAGAACTGACACATCAGCGCCGGGCCTGGGGGACGGCCATCCCCCGGCCCGGCCAGCCAGAACCTTCCCCTACCCGTCAAGTAAAGGAGCCTCGGCATGTCCGACGCTACCAGCGGCCTGCCCGTGCGCCTAGTCCTGGACTGGCGGCACGGGACCATCGGCCCGCTCGCACCCTGCGTGCTGTGCGGCCAGCCCGCGCTGAACCGGTCCCCGGTCAAAGATGTGCCCTGCCACAAAGGGTGCGCCGAGACCTGGATCACCAGCCACGCCCGCGACGCGGGCCACCTCGCCCGGCTGATCCGCCGCTACACCCCCGGCCGGGGTGAGCCGCGGTGAACCAGTTCCGGGTCATCTTCCACACCCACGTCTGCCCCGACTGCGGGTCCGATGACATCACCGAAGCCGAGGTCGAGACCGGCGACGGCATCACCGAGATCGCTCTCACCTGCCACACCTGCGGCACCGCGTGGCCGGTCGCCTGCGTCGTGGACTGGAGCACTCGATGACGCGCGGGCAGCTCGGGGTCATCTACATGCTCCACTTCCACCAGCCTTACCAGCACGCTCGGCATTACGTCGGCTGGACGACCGATCTGCTCGACCGGCTCGACCAGCACGCCACCGGACACGGAGCACGGCTGATCGCCGTCATCTGGCAAGCCGGGATCGGCTTCACCCTCATCCGCATCTGCGAAGGCACTCGCCACACCGAACGCGCCATCAAGCACGCAGGCGGCGCGCCCCGGTACTGCCCAGCCTGCACCGATCGGCCGTGGACCGGCCACTGGTCACCGATCACCGGCGACCTAATTCCCCGCACCTACCCCAACCCTGCCGGAAGGCGGTAATTCCCATGTCCAGTAACCGTGGCTCCGGCCGTAACCAGCGCAACAACCCATACCAGCTCGAAGAGCTGTTCGTGAAGTTCCACCGCACCCCGGCAGGCATCGCCTGGCGGTGGCGCACCGAACCACTCACCCTGTCCATCCTGGCCGCCGCGTTCTGGCGGCTGGATACCTGGACCACTGCCATCTGGGCAGGTGTCATCCTCGGCGGCGTGGCCGCCGCGGCCTTCGCGGTACCGCACTCCCGCCGGTTCATCACCCGGCGGTTCTGGTGCGTCCTGGCCCGCCACCGGCTGCAACGGCTGTGCTATGAGGCCCGGCTGCACACTCGCTCCGGGCGGCTCCCGCTCATCTTGTGGACCCGGCCGACCAGGGTCGGGGAACGCGCCTGGCTGCTGTGCCGGGCGGGCATCTGCGCCGAGGACTTCGAAGCGCACAAGGGCGAGCTGCGCGCCGCCTGTTACGCCCGCGACGCGCGCGTCACCCGTAATACCAGGTGGTCGCACCTGATCACCATCGACATCATACGCCGCGACACCCTCGCAGCCAGCCACACCATCACCTCCCCGCTCCAGCAGCTCACCGGCCGCCACCTCGAGCTGGTCCCCCCGCCAGACTCCCCCAGCAGTGAGCGGGATCCCGCCGCTTAACACGGCACGGCGGCCTCCGGGACACCCGGGGGCCGCCACCCACCCTCTAACGAAAGGCACCTGCCATGACTGTTCTTGACACCCGGCCGCTCGCGCCGGTCCCCACCTTCCCGTTCTCCATGTTCGACCCGGTTCACCTGGGTCGCGACGAATACGGCGAGCACCTGTACGTCAACCTGGCCGAACGCAACATGCTGCTCGGCGGCGAACCCGGCGCAGGCAAGTCCAGCGGGCTGAACCTGATCACCGCGCACGGCGCGCTCTCGCACGACTGCAAGCTCATCTTGGTCGATGGTAAGCAGGTCGAGCTTGGCCTGTGGCGGGCCTGCGCCGACATGTTCATCGGCCCGTCCATCACCGACGCCATCGAGGCCTTCCAGGCTTTCCAACAGATCATGAACGCCCGGTATGACACTCTGCTCGCCGCCGGGAGGCGCAAGATTACCCGCACTGACGGCGAGCACGTCTACCTGATCGTCATCGACGAGTACGCCTACTTCTCCGCCACTGTCGGCATCAAGAAGGAACGCGAGGACTTCGCCGCGCTCACCCGCGACCTGGTAGCCCGGGGTCGCGCAGGCGTGATCATCATCCTGGCCACCCAGCGGCCCTCCCACCAGGTCATCGACCCATCCATGCGGGACCTGTTCGGCTACCGGTGGGCCTTCCGCTGCACCACCGACTCATCCTCAGACACCGTGCTCGGCCAGGGCTGGGCCTCCGAAGGCTACACCGCCGCCGACATCGACCCCCTGGCCCGGGGCGTCGGCTGGCTGCTCTCCGAGACCGGCATCCCCCGCCGGATCAAGGCCGCCTACCTCACCGACGACGACATCAAGCACCTAGCTGCCTACGCGGCCCGCCTACGCGGCAAGGCCGTCCTGTGAGCACCACACACGCCCCGAACGGGCACGACACCACATCACATGCGGGCATTCCTGCTGGCCCGGACACTGTCAAGAATCTGTTGACACCCAACCGCGCCGAGCGGGTGGTCGAGAACGACGAGTACGCCGCGTTCGCCCGCCGCGTCCTAAGGGCCTACGCCCGCCGCATCGCAGACGGGGACGTCGAAGCCCTATCCCTCATGCTCGGTCTGTCGGCCGAGATCGATTCTGCTATCAGCCAGGCCGTGACCGGCCTGCGCGGCTGCGGCTACTCCTGGGCCGAGATCGGCTCTCGGCTCGGCATCACCCGCCAGGCCGCCCAGCAACGCTGGGGCCACACCTCGTGACCGCCGCGACAGCCGCCCTAGATCCCGAACCCATACTGGGCCCGGGACCTGGGGCGACCGCCGACGACACCACCGTCATGTCCTGGGCTGACTTCCGCGCCTGGGAGCGGCAGCTCACCACCTGCACCCACCCGATCCGGCTGCGCGGCCGCATCGACGCCATCGACCTGGCCACCGGCGAGACCGCCGCCCTCTACGACACCGCCGCCGAGCACGGCGGCGTGCTGCACGTCGCCTGCGGGAACCGGCGCGAGACGGTCTGCCCGGCCTGCTCGGCCGTCTACAAACGCGATGCCCGGCAGCTCGTCCGCGCCGGACTGGCCGGGGTAAGGGCATCCCCGAGACGATCACCGCGCATCCGTGCGTGTTCGCCACCCTGACCGCGCCGTCGTTCGGCCCGGTCCACGCCCGGCGGATGCGCGGCAAGACCGTGCTGCCCTGCCGCCCCCGCCGCGACGCCAAGACCCGCCGCTGCCCGCACGGCCGCGACATCTCCTGCCCCACGCGGCACGTCGAAGCCGACCCACGAATCGGCCAGCCGATGTGCCCCGACTGCTACGACTACACCGCCGCCGTGCTGTTCAACGCCTACGCGGGGGACCTGTGGCGCCGGTTCATCACCTACCTGCCCCGGCACCTGGCCCGCCTCGCCGGGGTCACCCAGAAGACCCTGTTCAGCCAGGTCCGTATCCGGTTCGTCAAGGTGGCTGAGTACCAGGCGCGCGGCGTCGTCCACTTCCACGCCGTCATCCGGCTGGATGCCCCCGGCGAGGACTACCAGCCCCCACCCGCCTCCTACACCGACGCCATGCTGTGCGACGCCATCGACCAGGCCGCCGCCGTCACCCTGCCCATCGACCACGGCGACCACGTGGTGATGCTCGGCTTCGGCCCGCAGACCGACCGGCGTCCGCTCCACAGCAACACGCTGGTCTCTACCGGCAGGCCGCTGGACGCCGCTGCCGTCGCCAACTACATCGCCAAATACGCCACCAAGACCCTGCACGCTCCTGGCGTGCCCGACACCCGGATCCGGCACGCATCCGAGATCGGCGGCCTGCGCTGCTCGGTCCATTACCGGGCCATGATCACCACCGCGTGGGACCTGGGCGCGCGGCAGGCAACCGGCGATCCGCGGTTCCGCCGGTGGGCACACATGCTCGGTTACGGCGGCCACTTCCTGACCAAATCCCGCCGGTACTCGGTCACCTTCGGCCAGCTCCGCGCCGCACGCACCAGCTACCGCCGCGCCCAGCGCCATCCCGGCGGCGAACGCGACCCCTGGGGCCGACCCCTCGATGAGACCGTCGTCCTGGTCCTGAGCACCTGGACCTACGCCGGAACCAGCCACAGCACGGCCACACCCGGCGCTGAGCTGGCGCTCGCATCGGCCGACATGGCACGCGGCCACTAGCCAAATCGCCGCCCATTGACGCTCAAGCGTCAATCGGTCCTTGACAGCAAACCAGCCAACCGAAGGAGGTCCGATAGCTCTCATGAACCCAGGAATCGAGCGGCTCCTGACACTGGAGGAAGCCGCCGCTGTACTCGGGACCAAGCCGCGGTTCACCCGGCGGCTGGTCGCTGAACGCCGCATCCGGTTTACTTACGTCGGCCGTTTCGTCCGCATACCGGAGTCGGCACTGCGCGAGTTCATCAAGGCCGGGACGGTCGAACCGGTCACCGCCTGGGCACATAGTCGCAGCCGTAAGGCCGCCTGATGCCGGGCCGCAAGACACGTAGCTTCGGCAGCATCCGCAAACTACCGTCAGGGCGATGGCAGGCCCGCTACCGGGCGCCGGACGGCCTGATGCGTTCCGCACCGCACACTTTCGCCCGTAAGGCTGACGCCAGCAGATGGCTGACGCTCACCGATGCGGAGCTGCTGAACGGCGGATGGACCGACCCGGAAGCCGGGCGTGTCCCGTTCCTGGCCTACGCGGCAACGTGGATCGATGAACGACCTGGCCTTCGCCCCAAGACCATCCAGCTCTACCGCTACCTGCTGCGCGCCCACCTGCACGACGCCTTTAGCTCCGCGACCGTAGCCGGGATCACCGAACCAGACGTACGTCGCTGGCGCGCTGGCATGCTGTCGGCAGGCGTGACGCCAGTCACCGCCGCCAAGGCCTACCGGCTGCTCAAGAGCATCATGGCCACGGCCGTCGATGACGGCCTGATCCGGCGGAACCCATGCCGGATCAAGGGCGCATCAGTCGAGAAATCACCAGAGAGGCCGCTCCTGACCGTCAGCCAGGTCTACGCCCTGGCCGATGCGGTCGATCCGCGATACCGGACGCTGATCCTGCTCGCCTGCTTTTGCGGGCTGCGCTGGGGAGAGCTGGCCGGACTCCAGCGTGCCGACATCGACCGCGACCACCGGACTATCCGCATCGCCCGGCAGCTCTGCGAGGTGCCCGGTCGTCCGCCATTCCTGGCTCCGCCCAAATCCGACGCTGGCAAGCGCACCGTCTCGATGCCTTCCATGA
>Ga0335081_10016598_pt1 | contig 11918 bp, 10 predicted proteins | sample Lox_Sample_35_FD_206713 | JGI IMG/M metagenome (GOLD analysis project Ga0335081, IMG submission 206713) | Soil microbial communities from Loxahatchee National Wildlife Refuge, Florida, United States - Lox_Sample_3.5 | ecosystem: Environmental > Terrestrial > Soil > Wetlands | place: USA... | reverse complement strand
GGCCCGGGCGCCCCGTTGGGGAGGTGCGGCGAACACCGGCCAGCCCGGCGCCTTTTTCGCACATCCCTCCCAACACGCGGACCGTGGCCCGCCAGCGCCGAGTGCAGTTGGGCCAGGTGGTCCTGGGGCTGCTCCTCGCGGCGCTCGGGGCGGGCGTAGTCCTGGTGGTGGTGCGCGAGCGGCTGGAGAACGCCATCGCCCCGCCGGGATCAACCCCGTCCGCAGAGGAGCTCAAGGCCGACAGCATTCTGCTCGTCACCCGTGGAGCGGCGGACTATGCCCGCGAGCGCGCGGTGGCGGCCGCGGTTCCCGCCGCGGCGCTGGCAGCCGGAGATTCGCTGCGCACGGTCGCGGAATCGCTGATCGGCCGCGGCTCCAAGCCCGAGGCGGCCATGCTGCTGCAGCGGGCGGCCAACATCTATAGCACGGCGGAAAGCTCCACTCAGGCCGCGACGCAGGCGGCCCAGGCCCAGGCGGAGGCGGAGCGCGTCCAGGTTCCCTCGGCCACCAAGCCGGAGCCCCCGCGGCCCGGCCCCGCCCCGTCCCCCAAGGAGCCCGCCCATGCGGGCTCGGGCCCGCCCGCGCCGCAGTCCGCCACTCACGCTCCGGTTCCCGGAACGCCAGCAGCGGACTCTCAGGGCATCGCGCAGTTCTACGCCGACCTGGGTCGGGCCGTGGAATCACGGCAGCTCTCGGAGGTCCAGCGGCTCTTGCCGAACATGACCGACGATCAGGCCCGCGACTGGCGGGACTTCTTCGTCAACGAGGACATCCGCTCGGTGACCGCCGTCTATACCCTGTTGAAGGTGACCAGGCAGGGTGACGTGGTCTTCGCCCGGGTGCGCGAGCAGGTCGCGGCGCGGATGGCGGATGGGAAGGTCAACAACAAGCGGGACAACCTGCTCTGGACCCAGCTGACCTACGGGCCGCAGGGGTGGCGCCAGATTCACATGCAGAAGGCGGACCGGTGACTCCGCCCTTCCATCTTGCCTTTCCGGTCCACGACCTGGCCGAGGCGCGCGCCTTCTACGGCAGCCTGCTGGGCTGTGCCGAGGGCCGGAGCAGCGACCGCTGGGTGGATTTCAATTTCTACGGGCATCAGGTCGTGGCCCATCTTGCCGACGAGTCTCCTCTCCCCGGACCGGTGAACCTGGTCGACGGGAAGGAGGTGCCGGTCCGGCATTTCGGGGTCGTCCTTCCGTGGGAGACATGGCATTCTCTCGCCGAGCGGCTGCGCCGCGCCGGGGTCCGCTTCGTGATCGAACCCGGGATTCGGTTCGCGGGACAGGTCGGCGAGCAGGCCACGATGTTCCTGCTCGACCCGTCCGGCAACGCCCTCGAGTTCAAGAGCTTTCGCGACCCCAGTCGCCTCTTCGCGACCTAGGCCCCGAGGCGGCCGCCGCGCGGGTCGAAACGGTAGCCCTGGTAGGGCGCCGTGTGGATGTGGCGGGGCGAGGCGGGATCCTCTTCCAGCTTTCTCCTGAGACGCGCGACGTGGGTATCGACCGCCCGGGAGCGAAGTCGCGCCTCCGGCCCCCAGACTTCGCGGATCAGGTGCTCCCGAGCCACGATTTCGCCGGCCCGGCGGATGAGGGCATACAGGATACGGAACTCCGTGCGCGTCACTGCCACCCGTCGCCCGGAGCGCCGGATGGTCTGGGTCGGGAACTCGACCTCCACCTGACCGAAACGGCAGACCTCTCGCGATCCGTCAATCCGCGTTCGGAGCAGGCGCAGCGCCTCTTCCAGCCGAGTCACTACGCCCGCCAGGTCGCGCTCGCTGCCAAAGTCCACCAGGGCCAGGCTCGCCCGCTGCAGGGCGACTGGTTCGAGCGCGTCCGGCTCCGGGAGATCATGCAGACTCAGGGCCGCCGTATCCATCTCATCCTCGTTAGCTGGTCCCCCTCACGATAGAGCCCCGGATCCATCCCGGAAATCTTCCCGGGACGGACCGCACCAGGCCGGGGGCGAACCGTCCCTCCGCGGGTGCCAGTTGCGGAACCAGACTCCGTCCCGCCGGCCGGGGCGTTCACACCGCCGGTGACGCGACTCGCCCCGGATCTCTTGGCCCACCGCTACCCCTGATGGATCGTGTGCTCGCCGGTTCGGTGAGGACCGGACGACACTTTCCCAGGAGGCCTTATGTCATTTCGTTCCGCGGCCCACCGCGTGCTGCCGCTCGCCCTCCTCGGGAGTACGATGGCATGCGCCCTCGCCATTCCCGAGAAAGTCTACCTCGACCGCGTCGCCGCGCCTGGCGCCCTGACGAGCCAGGTGGATGCCGTCATGAAGCAGTACGAGGCGCAGGGCTTCAGCGGGGCTGTGCTGGTGGCCAAGGGCAACCGGGTCCTGCTCTACCAAGGCTACGATTACGCCAACCGGGCCCGTCACCTGCCTAACACGGCCCAGACGAAGTACCCCCTGGGCGCCCTGACCGAGCCGTTCACCGCGGCTGTCTTCCTCCAGCTGGAGCGGGAGGGCCGGCTCAAGCTCGATCAGCCGGCCAGCGACTGGATCGGCCCGGAGGCGGGACACTTCACCATCGCGGACCTGCTGCGCCGCGCGCCCGAGGCCGGGAACCTCGCCCGCCCGGCGGCGTTCGGAACCGGGGAGCCCTCGATCGTCGACCGACTCGCCGCCCCAAGTCAGAGCTACGTCCTGCTCGATCAGGTCCTGCAGGCCGTGACCGGCAAGCCCCCGATGGACGTGCTGCGGGATCGACTCTTCCGGCCGGCCGGACTGGATCGTACCGAGGTGGACGACGGCAAGCTGAACGACTCGCTCGTGGCGCGCGGCTACACGGGGGCCTACGGGTCCACGGTGGTGGTGACCGGCCTGGTGGCGCCGCTGGGTGACGTCTTCCGCTGGCACCAGGCGCTGCGGCTCGGCCTCTTGCTCTCACCCGCGGACCGGGAGCGGATGTTCACCGACGCGCCGAACGGCTATGGCCTCGGCTGGGTGGTCCATCGCACGCCCAGCGGCGCCCGAATCGTCGAGCATGCCAGTGATCAGCGCGGCTTTCAGCTCTGGTATGGCTACTTCCCGGAGTCCGACCAACTGGTCCTGCTCGCGGTCAACAGCGACCTGGGCTACCGCCAGCCGATCGCGGAACGCCTGACACAGCTCCTGGTGGATGGGGAGGCTTATGCTCAATCCCTTTCCTCCGGGAAGGTCGGCGGGGGATCGTGACCTGTCCTGAAACAGGAGCGGTCGGGGGGGCGTAGGCGGAGGAGAGGGCCCGCACCCCCGGCCCCAGGACGCCAGGGATGGGTAAGACAGCTGTCGGCGAGACACGGCTCCAACGGCAGCACCTGCATCTCCAGGTGGCCCTCGTGCTGGGCGGCTGGACCACCTTTGGTCTGTTCTCCTTCGGTCAGATTCTCCTCTACAACACCGTTTCGGGCGAGCCCCCGCTCCCTTGGCGCCCCCTCCTGGTGCTCTCGCTGGTAAGCGCCTGGACATGGGCGGCCCTCACGCCGGCCGCTCTCTGGGTGGCGGGCCGGCTCCGATTCACCCCGGGCCAGCGGGCCCGCGGCCTGGCCCTTCACGGACTGGCCGGTATCGCCTTTGTCCTGCTCTCCACCCTGCTGGACCGCACCCTGGTGGGCTTGGTGAGCCAGGGTCCCCTTCGCCCGTTCATGGCGAGCCTGCTGTACCGCTTCGACAGCCGGTTCCTGGCCTACCTGTGCATCGTGACCGTCTCGCAGGCCGCCCGTTACGCCATGCTGTACCGTCAGCGGGAAGTGCGCGCGGCGGAGTTGGAGGCTCAGCTGGCCCGGGCGGAGCTCCAGTTGCTCAAGATGCAGCTCCAGCCGCACTTCCTGTTCAATGCCCTCAATACGATCGCCGAGATGGCGCACAATGACCCCAACGACGCCGACCGCCTGATCGCCCGGCTGGGCCATCTGCTGCGCCTCTCCCTGGAGCAGGCGGGTCACCAGGTCGTGCCGCTCCGCCAGGAGCTGCAGATCCTCGAGGCGTACCTGGAAATCGAGCAGACCCGTTTTCGGGATCGCCTCGTGGTCCGAACTGAGGTCGCGCCCGAAGCCCTCGAAGCGAGCGTTCCGGCGCTCATGCTGCAGCCCCTGGTGGAGAATGCCATCCGCTACGGCACCTCGCCGGGGACGGGCGAGGGCCGGATCACGATCCGCGCGGCAGGCGAGGGCCCGCGCCTGCGCCTCGAGGTTTCTGACCGGGGGCCGGGCTTCCCGCGCTCCGGGTTTCATCCCGAAGGACTGGGACTCCGCAACACGCGGGAACGGTTGCGGCAGTTGTATGGGGCGGAGCAGGCGCTGGAGCTCGGCAATGGGCCCGAGGGTGGCGCGGTGGTCACCATCCTGCTCCCGTTCCTCCCCTGCCACGAAGCCCACACCCCGCTGCATCTTCGGATCCCAGGCCGAACCGTGCCGGCATGACGGTCCGCACCGTGGTGGCGGACGACGAGCCCCTGGCCCGCCAGCGCCTGGTGCGCCTGCTGGAGGGGGAGCCCGGAGCCGAGCTGGTCGCCGCGTGCGGCACGGGCACCGAGGTAGTGGAGACGGTGAGGCGCGTCCGGCCCGACCTGATCTTCCTGGACGTCCAGATGCCGGGGCTCGACGGGTTCGAGGCGCTGCGGGCCCTGGGGAATGATGCCCCGCGCGCGATCGTCTTTGTCACGGCCTTCAACGCCTACGCCCTGCAGGCGTTCGAGGCCAATGCCTTAGATTACCTGCTGAAGCCGTTCGACGCGGATCGGTTTCACCGCGCCTTCGAGCGGGCCCGCGAACGGCTCCGCGGGCCGGATCCCGCGGTGCCGGACCGGTTGGCCCAGCTTCTCGAGAAGCTGAGCGAGAGACACCCCCCGACCGAACGGCTGGTGGTCCGCGCCGAGGGACGGGTCTACCTGGTTCGCACGATGGACATCGACTGGATCGAGACGGCGAGCAACTACGTGCGGCTTCACACCGGCAAGACCTCTCACCTCCTGCGCGAGTCGCTGTCGAGCCTCGAAACGCGGCTCGACCCGGCCCGGTTTCTCCGCATCCATCGGACGACAATCGTCAACATGGAGCGCCTGCGTGAACTCCAGCCGTGGTTCTCGGGGGAATTCGTCGCGATCCTCCAGGACGGCACCCGCCTCAAGGTGAGCCGCGGGTACCGCGAGCACGTGGCGCGCTGGCTGGGGCACACGCTCTGAACGCGCTCAGTGAGCTGCGCGCGGGACTCCTGCAGGCAGCGGTGACCCTGGGTGTCACCGCACTCTGCGCCCTCCTCTATCACCGCTACCACAAGCCCTACTTCTTCTGGTGGGCCGTCGCGTGGGCGCTCTACCTGTGCCGGCTGGGCGCCATCGTCGTCTTCCTCATCGGTCACAATCCGGTTTGGCTCTTCGCCCACCAGGTGATCACCGGTTGGACGGCCATCGCCCTCCTGTGGAGCGCCTTGCTCTTCTCGCGGCGCTCCACCTTCCGGCCGGTCTATCTGCTGGTGCTGCTCCTTCCGCCGATCTGGTCGTTGTTTGCCATCTACGAGTTCACGGAGCGGAACCAGTTTCTCTTTGCGGCGCTCCCCGCGGTGGCCTTCCTGAGCGGCGCCACCCTGTGGACCGCCGGCGTCTTCTTCCGCTTTCGGCGTCAGACGGGTTCCTTCGGAGCGCTCCTCCTCGGCATCGCCTTCCTGCTCTGGGGATTGCACCACCTCGATTACCCCATCCTTCGCGCCCAGGGAGGCTGGAATCCCTGGGGCTACTATCTCGACATCATCTTCACGCTGGCGGTCGGGACCGGAATCCTCCTGCTGGTCCTGGAAGACATCGAGCGCGGGCTCGGCGCCATGGCGGCGCTCTCCGGTGACCTGCAGCGGGGCCCCGGAGCCGTCGACGTGCCCGGCGCCCTCCTCGCCCGGGCCCAGGCGCTGCCCGGGGTTCGGGGCAGCGCGCTCTTCGACCGGGACAGCGGCGTGGTGGTGCGCGGGCTCGGCGCCGCAGCGGCCTGGGAGAGCCATTCGCTCCCGGCCCATCTGGCGGCGCTGGTCGGGGCGGTCCTCGCCACCGGCAGACCCCGCTCCGACACCGGGGGAAGCTTCGGGTACGCCGCCGCGCTGCCTATCGTCCGCCGCGAGCGGGTCGCGGGGGCCATGCTGATCGTGGGTGATACCCGCGATCCGTTCGCGGCGCTGGACGAGAACTTTCTCACCGCACTGGGCCAGCAGGTGGGCGCGGCCCTCGAGAACGCCGACCTCGACTTCCGCCTGCGCCGCCGCACCGAGGAGCTGGAGTGGCTCTCCGGGCGGATGGTGGCCCAGCACGAAGCGGAGCGGCGGCGCCTCTCCCTGGAACTACACGATGAGACCGCCCAGGTGTTCTCCGCGGTGAAGCTCCGCCTGGGGATCGTGCGCGAGGAGCTGCCCGCGTCGCAGGGCGAACAGCTGGGACGTGTCATGGATCTGGTCGACGAAGGCATGGCGAGCATTCGCAGCGTCACCGAAGCCCTGCGCCCGTCGCTGCTCGATGACCTGGGCCTGCTGCCGGCTCTGCGCGCGCTGGTCACCGACTTCGAGCATCGTACCGGCATCGCCGCCGCGTTCGAGGGGCCGGACCTGCTGCCCCACCTCGCGGAGGGGGCGGAGCTCGCCGTCTTCCGCGGCATCCAAGAGGCGCTGTCGAATGTCGTGCGCCACGCCGAGGCCGAGCAGGTGATGGTGGCCGTCACGGTGGAGACGACCGGTATCGCGATCATCATCGAGGACGACGGGCGCGGTTTCCCGCCCCCAGAGGGGATCCTGGAGGAGCGGATGGGGCTGGCCGGCATGCGCGAGCGGTTCGCCGCGCTGGGTGGTGAGGTCGCGATCGGCCACCCCGAGAAGGGCGGCACGCGGCTCTCCCTCCGGTTGGCGCTGGACGGCAACGCGGCATGACCCGCGAGCCCAGGATCCGCGTGATGCTGGTAGACGATCACTCGCTGGTCCGCGAGGGGGTCCGGCACGTCCTGGATGGCACCCCGGAATTCGAGGTCGTGGCGGAGGCGGGCGACGGCGAGACCGCCGTCCGGCTTGCCCCGGGCACCCGCCCCGACCTGGTGGTGCTCGATCTCTCGTTGCCCGGCGCCGGAGGCCTCGACGTGACCGCCCGGATCAGGGCCGCGCTCCCGTCGGTCCGGGTCCTCATTCTCAGTGTGCACGACCATCCGGAGTACGTCCTGGGCGCGGTCCGCGCGGGCGCCCAGGGGTATCTTCGAAAGGACACCTCTCCCGCCGAGCTCCGGGAGGCGCTGCGCGCGGTCGCGCGAGGCGAGTCGTACTTCAGCCCGCCGGTGGCGCGGCACCTGAGCGCCGCGGTGCGGGGCGATGCGCCCCCCGACGACGCCGGCGCCCGACTGGCCCGCCTCACTCCCCGGGAGCGCGAGGTCCTGCGTGGAATCGCCGCCGGAGAGACCAGCCGGGCAATCGCCTTGCGCCTGGGTCTCTCACCCCGCACCGTCGAGAGCTATCGGGAGAGTCTCGCCAGGAAGCTCGATATCCGGACCGTCGCCGGCCTCACCCGCTTCGCGGTAGAGGCAGGTTTGATTCCGGGATAATTCACCGGTACTTCACACTGCGCCCGGTTCTCTACCGTAGAACTACGGGGGGAACCCCGTAGCTTTCCGAATTACCCCTCCTGCCCGGCAGCCGTAGCGTTGTGCCACTCTGAGGTGCGGACCCTCCACAACCTGCGGCGGGAACAGATGCTGACGAAGCTCACCACGCGCACCCTCGTTCTTCTCGCTGGTGCGTTCCCTTCCTCCCTCTTCGCGCAGGACACGCTGCAGCGCGTCTCACCGGACACGGCAGTCTCGCTTCCCGAGATGACCGTCACGGCCACGCGGACCCCACGCGAAGTCTTCCGCACCCCGGCGCCGGTGAGCGTGGTGGATTCAGCCACGCTCGCCCGGCGCATCCCCGCCAACGTGACCGATCTCTTCGTGGATCTCCCGGGGCTCGACGTGAACGGCGTGGGCCCCAGCCAGTCGCGCCCCGTGATCCGGGGACTGCTCGGCGAGCGGATCCTGCTCCTCGAGGATGGCATCCGGATGAACAACTCGCGCCGCGAGTCCGACTTCGGCGAGATCCCGGCGATGGTCGGCATTGAGACCCTCGACCGGGTGGAGATTGTCCGGGGCCCGGCCTCGGTCCTCTACGGCACGGACGCCATCGGCGGCGCCCTGAATCTCATCACCCGAGAGCCACCCGAGGCCCTCGGGACGACCAGCGTCCACGGATCGCTCGGCTACCGGTACCAAGGCGCCGGCGATCAACAGCATCCCTTCGGGATCTTCACCGGGACGGCTGGGCGGTTCAGCTTTCTCGGCTACGCCTCCTACCGCGACGCCAAGGACTACACCGCCCCACCCGGCAACTTTGGTGGCGACACGCTGCAGTTCGGCACCAAGGTGCACGGCACAGGGGTCAAGGACCAGAACTACACGGCGCAGCTCGGCTACGCGCTCTCCGGCACGCAGGAGATCCAGGCCCGCTATGAGCGCTACACCGCCACTGATGCCGGCTTTGGCTGGGTGAACAGCAGCGACCTGGGACAACCCTTCAATCCCAACATCATCATCAGCTACCCCGACCAGGGCGTCGATCACCTCACGTTAGGCTACACCAACCACGCGGTCCATTCCGCTCTCGCGGACCGCCTCGATGTCACGGCCTACTATACCGGCAACTCACGCCACCTCATCTTCGATATCACGATTCCCACCGGCCCCGGGACCCAAGGTGAAGTCAACGCCCGGAACTTTACCGACATCTCCACCTTCGGATTCCGGGCGGAAGCCGTGAAAAGCGTCGGCCTAGCGGTCCTGACCTACGGGCTGGATGGCTTCCGTGACGGCACCCAGAACACCGACACCAGCGTGACCACAGGCTTCGGTCCCACCATGGTGGATCCCGTCACCAAGACGCCGAACGCCTATTTCCGGAGCCTGGGCGCCTTCCTCCAGAGCGAGTTCCGGTTGAGCAACCGGCTCACCGTGATCGCGGGCGTGCGCGGGCAGGACATCCTGGCGGAGACCCGCCCGACGGCGACCATCACGGCGCCACTGGTCTCGCATGAAGACGGCACGGTCGTCGGCAGCCTGAACGCCGAGTACTTCCTGACCGACAATTTCGCGCTGATGGGCGACGTGGGACGCGGCTTCCGCTCCCCCAACCTCATCGACCGGTTCTTCCAGGGCCCCACGCCGGAAGGCTCGGGCTATGAGCTGCCCAGCCCCAACCTGAAGCCGGAAACCAGTATCAACGTGGACGCCGGGGTGCGGTTCCGGACCGCCCGGGCGGGTCTCGAGGTGTTCGGATTCCGCAACGAGATCAGCGACGCCATCAGCCTCCTTCCCACCGGCGACACGGTGCAGGGCCTCCCCGCCTACCAGAACGTGAACGTGGACAAACTCCGCTATATCGGCGTGGAGGCGGATGGCCACCTGCTGCTCGGCGGCGGTCTGACGGCCTACGCCAATCTGACCGGATTCGACTCCAAGGATGTCCTCAACCCGAGCAACCCCGTGGCGCAGATGTACGGCTTTCGAGTCGGGGGCGAGCTGAGGTACGACCATACGGGCGGCCGCTTCTGGCTCTCCTACGGCGTGCGCCACAACGGCGGGCAGAAGGACGTGGCCACGTTGCCGATACCGGGCTTCACCCTCATGCAGGCCCGGGGTGGCCTGCGCCTCTTCCGGGCCGGGCGGAGCCAGCATACCGTTACGCTGGCCGTGGACAATATCGGGAACCGGTTGTACAGCGAGGCGTCCAACTCTAACTTCTTCCGTCCGGGTCCCGGCCGGAACGTGACGGCCGCGTACCGCGTGGACTTCTAGCAGGCCAGCCCGTGCCACCGATCCCGCCGCGGACGCCGAGTGCTTCGCGGCGGGCTCGACTCCCTGACCTAAGCGCATCATGACGCCATCTCTCGTCCACTATATCCCGCTCCTCTCGAGTTGCTTCGCGCTCGGCTTTGCCATGGTCATCTTCCGCCGCTTCCGCGAGCGGGGTGGCACGCACCTCCTCTGGTGGGCGATTGGCATGCTCACCTTCGCCGCCGGAACGCTGACCGAATCGGCGACTACGCTGTTGGGCTGGCATGAGCCGGTGTTCCGCCTCTGGTACATCACGGGGGCCCTCCTCGGCGGGGCCCCACTGGCCCAGGGCACCGTGTACCTGATGCTCTCCCGCCGCGCCGCAAAACGGCTGACCGTGCTGCTGGTGTCGGTGGTATGCCTCGGCGCCATCTGCGTCTGGCTCTCCCCCGTGGACCTTTCGCTCGTCGAGCCGTACCGGCTGTCCGGCAAGGTCCTGGTCTGGCACTGGGTGCGCTTCATCAGCCCGTTCGTGAACACCTACGCGCTCATCTTCCTGGTCGGCGGAGCCATCGTGTCCGCGGCGCGCTACGCCCGCCGCGTCGAAACCAGGCACCGCGCGCTGGCCAACGTGTTCATTGCGGTGGGCGCGCTCCTGCCGGGCATCGGCGGCACTTTCACCCGATTCGGGCATGTCGAGGTGCTGTACGTGACGGAGTTTCTCGGCCTTGTCTGCATCGCGGTGGGGTACCGATTGAGCGTGGGGCCCGCGCTGGCTCAGCCGGGGTTGGTGGCGCGCTCGCCCGCCCCCACACAGAGCTAGGCCCCCGTCGGACCCACCCGCACCGGCATCCCGCGGGTCGCCCACTCGGTCCACGATCCGTCGTAGAGCGCGCCGGCGTCGGCTCCGAGCTGATGGAGCGCAAAGAGCAGCGCGCACGCCGAAGTGCCGGACCCGCAGGTAGCGACCACCGGCCGGTCGAGCCGCAGACCCGCCCTGGCCAGGCGGGCTCGAAGCTCCTCCCCCGAGAGCGCGGTGCCGTCGCCGCGTACCAGCTCGGAGTAAGGGAGGTTGATGGCGCCCGCCATGTGTCCACTCGGGATTCCCTCCCGCGGCTCGGGCAGCGTGCCCTCGAACCGCCCGGCTGGGCGGAGATCCACCACCTGAGCCGCGCCGTCCGCCAGCGCCTGGGCCACGCGCTCCAGCGGCCAGACCCAAGACCGATCCAGCCGGGCATGAAACACCCTGGGCGCCACCGGCCTCTGGCCCGACTCGACCGGCCGCCCCTCCGCCCGCCACTTTCCCATCCCGCCATCCAGAATGGCGACGGCGTCGTGACCGAACGCCCGGAACATCCACCACACTCGGGCGGCGCTCAGGTTCGCGCCCGAGCCGTCGTACACCACTATCGGACCGTCATCCGCGACACCGAGCGAGGACACGTACTCGGCGAAGGCGGCTGCCTCGGGCATCATGTGGGGAAGCGTGGTCCGGGGATCGCTGGCGAGGTCCAGATCGAAGAAGCGCGCGCCGGGGATGTGCCCGGCCCGGAACTCCGCCCGCGCGTCGCGCCCGCTCGTCGGCAGGTACCACGAGACATCCAGCACGACCAGGTCGTCCCGACCCAGCCGGGCAGCGAGCCAGTCCGTGGCGACGAGAGAAGAGAAGGTGGGCGCAGGCATCGGGCGAGGGTAGTCTAGCCGGATCGTTCGCATCGGGCGAGCATCGCGGCGGCTGTCCAACCGTGCTGCCCCATCACGGCGTGCACCGGCCATGAGGCGGAGCCCGTCACCCTCATTATGATCCTCACATCTTGACGGTCATAATGAATGCCGCTATGATCGGGCCCATGGCCACCCCGACGACCGACGTCATCCAGGGCACCCTCGACCTGCTCATCCTCAAGACGTTGAGTCTCGAGCCAATGCACGGCTTCGGCATCGCGCGTCGCATCGAGCAGGTTTCCCGCGACGTGTTTAAGGTGAACCCCGGCTCTCTGCTGACCGCGCTCCAGCGCCTCGAACGAGACGGCATGCTCGACGCCGCGTGGCGCACCACGGCAAACTCGCGGCGCGCCAAGTACTACTCCCTGACCCGCGCCGGCC
>Ga0335081_10016597_pt1 | contig 11919 bp, 12 predicted proteins | sample Lox_Sample_35_FD_206713 | JGI IMG/M metagenome (GOLD analysis project Ga0335081, IMG submission 206713) | Soil microbial communities from Loxahatchee National Wildlife Refuge, Florida, United States - Lox_Sample_3.5 | ecosystem: Environmental > Terrestrial > Soil > Wetlands | place: USA... | reverse complement strand
GCTGATGCACGCAGGGTAATTGCCGCTGCCGAGCGGAAAGCCCAGGAAATCGGGCAGCCCATGAACATCGCGGTGGTGGATGCAGGAGGCAACCTCGTCGCCCACGCGCGCATGGACCGGGCCTGGATCGGCAGCGTGGACATTTCGATCAAGAAGGCCTGGACGGCTCGCGCCTTCGATATCGCGACCAAAGACCTGGGCGAGAATAGCCAGTCGGGCGATCAATTCTTCGGAATTCACGCCTCCAATGATGGCCGTGTGATGATCTTCGCCGGCGGCATTCCACTGAAGAGAGGCGACCAGGTGGTGGGCGGAGTCGGCGTGAGCGGCGGCGCCGGCAAGCAGGACCAGGCGGTCGCCGAAGCCGGCGCCGGCGCGTTCTGACCGAAATCGCGCGACCGGCAGCCGCAGTGGCCCAACATGGGCGAAATCACCGCTTGCAGCCCCGCCATTTCGGCGTACCAACCGCTGTGACGGACGAGTTCGTGCCCTCAATTTCAGGCGCGCACAGATCATTCTTTTGCCTTGAGCTTCCGATACCGACGGATGAGCGCGTCGGTTGAACTGTCGTGCTGGAGCGCCGGATCGGCCTGACTCTCGAGCTCCGGAATGATGCGTTGCGCGAGCACCTTGCCCAGTTCCACACCCCATTGGTCGAACGGGTTGACTTGCCAGAGCACGCCCTGCGTGAACACCAGGTGCTCGTAAAGGGCGATGAGTTTGCCGAGGGTTTCTGGCGTGAGCCGCTCGGCAAGAATCGTGTTGCTGGGCCGGTTGCCCTCGAACACCCTGTGCGGCACGAGCCAGTCCGGCGTGCCCTCGGCCTTGACCTGCTCGGGTGTTTTGCCGAAAGCCAGCGCCTCGCTCTGCGCGAAGACGTTCGCCATCAGCATGTCGTGGTGACGCCCGAGCGGGTTCAGCGCCTTAGCAAACGCGATGAAGTCGCACGGAATCAGCCGGGTCCCTTGATGAATCAACTGATAGAAAGAATGCTGCCCGTTGGTCCCTGGCTCGCCCCAATAGATCGGCCCTGTCGGGTAGGTGACTTCGACGCCGTCCAGTGTGACGTGTTTGCCATTGCTTTCCATGGTCAATTGCTGCAGATAGGCGGGGAATCGCTTCAAATACTGTTCGTAGGGCAGGACGGCGACGGTCTCGGAGCCGAAGAAATCGGTATACCAAATTCCGATCAGGCCCATCAGAACCGGCAGGTTCCGCTCGAACGGAGCGGTGCGGAAGTGTTCGTCCATCTCATGAAAGCCGCTGAGCATGCCGCGAAAGTTTTCCGGCCCGATGGCGATCATAGTCGAGAGGCCGATCGCGGAATCCATCGAATAGCGTCCGCCCACCCAATCCCAGAATCCGAACATGTTGGCGGTGTCGATCCCGAACTTCGAGACTTCCACCGCATTCGTCGAGACTGCGACAAAGTGCCGGGTGATCGATTTCGGGTCGCCGCCGAGCCCTGCCAGCGACCACGCGCGCGCCGAATGCGCGTTCGTCATGGTTTCCAGCGTGGTGAACGTTTTCGACGAGACCACGAAGAGTGTCTCTGCCGGGTCGAGGTCGCGGACCGCCTCTGCAAAATCGGTGCTGTCGACGTTCGAGACGAAGCGGAAGGTCAGCGCCCGATCGCTGTAATCGCGCAGAGCTTCGTATGCCATGACCGGGCCGAGGTCGGAGCCGCCGATTCCGATATTGACGACGTTGCGAACCGGCTTCCCGGTATGTCCTTTCCACGCGCCGCTCCTCACCCGGTTGGAGAACTCCGCCATGCGGTCGAGGACACTATGAACCTCGGGCACGACGTCTTTGCCATCGACCACCATGGATGTTCCCTTGGGCGCGCGAAGTGCGACGTGGAGGACCGCCCGGTTTTCGGTGACGTTGATCTTCTCGCCGCGAAACATCGCATCCATCCGCTGCCGCAAACCCGATTCCGCAGCCAGTTCGGTGAGCAGCTTGAGGGTTTCATCCGTAATGCGATTCTTCGAATAATCCAGGAATACACCGGCGCCTTCAGTGGTCAGACGTTCGCCCCGATGCGGATCTTCAGAGAAGAGGGTGCGGAGATGCGTGGTGCGAATTTTTTCGTAGTGAGCCTGCAAGCTGGTCCAGGCCTTTCGTTTTGTGAGCGGCGCGGGCTTGTTTGCAGTGTCCGTTCCTGCGTGTGCTGCCATGGTGGTGCTCCTTTCAACGGGCGGTCGCGGTTTGAAGGGCGGCACTCTTAGTGGCGATGACGCTCATCAGGTCGTTCCACGACGCGACAAACGACTTGGCGCCTTCCTCTTGAAGGCGTGCCGCCAGGGTTTCAACATCGATGCCGGATTTGGCGAACGCGGTCAGGACATCTTCGCAGTCTCCGCCATCGGCGGGCAACGTTGCACCGACGTCGCCGTGGGCGGCCAGAGCTTGCAATGTGTTCTCCGGCATCGTATTGACTGTGAACGGCGCCGCCAGCGCCTTTATATAAAGGATGTCAGAAGCTGTCGGATCCTTGGTGCCCGTGCTCGCCCAAAGCAGCCGCTGCGGCCGTGCACCCGAGTTGAACGCACGCTGCCACCGCTCGGACCCGAGGAGTTCGCGGTACGCCTTGTAGGTGCGTCTCGCGATGGCGGTTCCGAGCTGATTGTTGAGCGATGCAGGAATCTTGCCGGCCACAGCGGCGTCCCAGCGGCTGATGAATACCGAGGCAACCGACGCGACGCCCGGCTTCAGTCCGGCGTCGATCCGGCGCTCGATGCCGCGCAGGTACGCGCCGGCCGCGGCCAGGTATTGCTCGCGCGAAAACAAGAGCGTGACGTTGACGGGGATACCGGCGAAAATTGCCTCCTCGATTGCCGGCAGCCCTTCCTTCGTTCCCGGGATCTTGATGTACAAATTCAGTTGTCCCGCTCTGGCGTGAAGATCGCGCGCGGCGGCCAGCGTCGTCCCGGTGTCGTAGGCGAGCAAGGGCGAAACCTCCAGCGACACCCACCCGTCCACGCCCTCCGTCCGGTCGTGAATCGGCCAGAACAAGGCGGCCGCGCGAGTGATGTCTTCCAGCGCGAGCTCAAAAAAGAGCGCTTCGCCCGATCTGCCATTGCTCATCTTTTCACGGATTGCCGCGTCGTACGCGTTGCTGTTCTTGATGGCATGATCGAAGATCGTCGGGTTGGACGTGAGGCCGGTCACCGAAAGTTCCTCGATGTACCGGCTGAGTGTGCCGCTATCGAGCAGGTCGCGGGTGATATTGTCGAGCCAAAGGCTCTGCCCTAGATTATGGAGCGCTTGTGTTGGTCTCATCGTCATAACCACTAGTATTTCATCTCTGCGGATGGCGGGCCGGTCCCCCTGTGCGGTGCTCTCACCGGACTGTAACGTGCAGTTCTCGGTTGAGACAGGCCTGCGAGTTAGGGATTACTGTGTTTTCGAGGTCAGAGGCGGCTTCGGCCACTATTGGTGGCGTCGAGCCAGAGCCGGTTGGGATTGGAGCGGGAGACGGGACTCGAACCCGCGACGTCCAGCTTGGGAAATCGGCGGTAGATTGAAAATACAAAATTTAGCGTCCACGGTGTCAATCTGAGGCGATAGAATCACCCCTATTTTCAACGGCTTGCTCCAGGGCTCTCACAAATGGAGCAAAAATGGAGCAAAAGACTTCAGCGAAAGTCTGGCATTTCCCCGGCGGTGAACGGCAATGACCGATCAAGGGAATGTCAGCCGCGCCTCGAAGCACGCCGCCCTGTACTTCCGGGTCTCCCAAGCCTCGAAGTTCCGCGCAGGCGACAGTACCGGCTACGAGCAGAACCCGGCGATCCAAGAACAGCCATTCGGGGACCTGGTCGCGCAACGCGGCTGGCTTCTCCACAACCTCTACGCCGATCCTTTCAGCGGCGGGGTCACGATTGGCCCCAACTCTTTCGGGGCCTCCCAATGAACCACTTGACGGTAGCCGAACGGCCGAGTGAGTGGCAGCGTTTGAAGGCGCTCGTGCTCGATAGCGTCTCTTCGCCGACGACGCGCCGAATGTACCACCTGGCGCTTGATGAATTTATCCAGTGGCGGTTGCCCCAGCAGCCGAGAGCCGGCTTCACCAAAGCGACTGTCAGCGCCTGGCGCGTGCCCCTGGAAGCCCGCGGTTTGAGCTCATCGTCCATCAGCGTGCGTCTTTCCGACATCCGCAAGCTGGCTATGGAAGCAGCCGATAACGGTCTGCTCGCACCGAGATGGTGGCCGGCATCGTGCGGGTGAAAGGGGTTAAGACGATCGGCGTGCGGGTCGGAAACTGGCTCTCGTTGCGACAGGCCCAAAATCTTCTAAGCGCACCCGATATCACCACAATGAAAGGGCTGCGGGATCGCGCCATGCTGGCCGTTCTCCTCGGATGCGGCCTTCGACGGTCAGAGGTCGCTGGCCTAAAATTCGCGCATATCCAACAACGTGATGGGCGCTGGTGTGTCGTCGATCTAGTTGGGAAGCATGGCCGCGTCCGTACGACGCCGATGCCAGCCTGGGTCAAGGTGGCAATCGATGCTTGGACGTCGGCCGCCGGGTTGGCGGAAGAGTACGTTTTCCGGCCGGTAAACCGGGGCGGACGCGTTCAGGGCGAACACCTGGGCGAGAAGGTTGTGTGGCAAATGCTCGAGCTATACGCGAAAGCAATCGGAGTGCCCGGCTTAGCGCCCCATGACCTGAGGCGGACCTGTGCCAAGCTCTGCCGAGCAGGCGGCGGAGAACTTGAGCAAATCCAGATGCTGCTGGGTCATGCCTCGGTTCAAACAACGGAAGAATACCTCGGGACTAAGCAGAATTTGGTCCGTGCACCCAACGATGCGATCGAACTCAATCTTGAGAACGAGCCCGAGCGCAACAAAACGACCGAACCTTAATGTTTGGTTTCCGATATGGCGGAACATCAGGCGTAAACCTTTCTACGGCTAGCGCCGGCATCCTATCGGAACCGAAGTCTGTCGTGTCACGCGCCTAGCCGGCGTCGGCCGGCACGTCCTTAGGGCTGCCCGTTACCGGGCGCTAACGACTTTACGGTCCTGATCCGGAGCCTAGTACGAGTGGCCGACGTCGATCCAAGATCTGGCATCACCCGATTCGATGGGCGGTTCATACAATCCGACACAGGATCGGGACAAAACGTGAGGTCCGTCAAACTTGCCAGTGCCCACTTGCCCGCAGCGCCTTCATTCGCCAGCCACCAGGGAAATGCGATGCGTGGAACACCTTGAGGGTGGCACTGCTCGTTCGCGTTTCGACTGCGCGGTATAGGCCGTTTCGGTTTGAGGACGGCCACTTGCCTGGCGAAGGCCGAGTACTTTGAGAGTCGTGTCGGCGCGGTGTGCAGGAAGACGCGGCGGGCGGCAAAGAATGTGCTTACGAATGAGACCACGGATCAGCAGTTTTGACATGTCGTAACGCCGGGGGATGTTCGATGACGATCCCCGCAAGCGGTTCATTGAGCGCACGAGTGAGTTCTATCTGACGGACAGAGTCGGCGCGTGCGGCCGAATGTGAAAGTCGCACGGATATTCTTTTCACAATCCGCTCATGCAAGCTCTATGGAAATTGGTTCGTGCGCGTCATCGTTCCTGTCACACCCCCGCCGGTGGCGGCAAAGGTGGCTTGCGCGGTGAATCGCGCGTTGGTCGCGCATCCCGTGAAGTCGATCGCAAGATTGACCATAGCGGAGCTGCCCGGCGCCAGATCCCCAGCGGAAATAGGCAGATTTGTTTGCAGGACTGGTGTGCATGCCGCTCCCGCCACTTGAGCGAGTGTCAACGAGTTGATCTGCGTGTTATGGGCAGTCACCGGACTGCTCGCCGCGTTCGCAATGTTGACTCCCCAGACTCGCGCATTCAACGGGCCGCTCCTCGTCAGGATATTGGCGCCCAGCACCGTAGTGCCCACCACGAAATTCGCTGTGACCGTTTGGGGCGCATTCATGACGACGGTGGTGGACGCGCTGAAAGGATCCGCCACGCTTCCCGACCAGTCGAGAAACGAGTAGCCGCTTTGTGGCGTCGCCTTCAGAATTACGACGGAGGGGAGCACCTCGTCATAGGTCCCCGGAACGAAATTCGTAGTGCCGCCTCCGCCCGGCGCCACCTGAACCGTCAAAGGTAGCGTAATCGGCGGCGGCGCGAGGACAACATCAACGCAAGCCAGAATCGGAAGGTTCGAAACGCAGAGCTCTAACGCACCGATATCGAAGCCTCCGGCTTGCGGGCGATCCACCCCGCGTTGATCCGACGCGAGCGACGTGACCGGATCCGCCGCATTGAACGCAGGACTGTTTTGGCCGATGCCCAACGTCGGAATGTTTCCTGGTGGATTGACTTGCAGCGGACCCAATAGCGGGTCGGAACTGCTCGCCATGCCGGGACAGCCGAAATTGTTGACGATCAAGTTCCCTGATCCGGAAGCCGCTACACCCGGGGTGTAGAAGCACTCCCGCGCACTGGGATTGGAGATGATTGTGTTCTGGAGGGTGAACGAAGTGGCCGGATGAATCACGAAATTGCCGAAAATGATGGTCTCCTGGTCAACGACGATTCCGGCGCCTTCCCCCGTGCTGGTGTTGCCGCTGATGGTGGCGTTCTGAACTGTCAGACTGCCGTTGACGGCGAAAATGGCGCCTCCTTCATCCTGTCCGTTATCGCCCTGTACAAGAAAGCAGTTTGGGATAGCGAGGTCGAACGGACAAGTCGTCGGAGTGCTGCCTCGCACAACAGCATTGTTCGTGAAAGTGCTGTTCTGGATGAGGACCGTTCCGTAGTGACTAAAAACGGCGCCGCCGAGCGCTGCCCCGCCGCCTCCGCTCGGATTCCCGCCGCGCCCTCCGAAACGACCCGCGTGGCCGCCACTCGATCCGATTCCCGAGCCCGCACCGCCGCCGCCCCCATAACCCGCATCGCCACCTTGCTGTCCCGCGCCACCGCCTCCTCCAAAACCGCCCGTTCCACCGTCTCCGCCGTCACGGTCCCTACCTCCTCCCGCTCCTCCTCCTCCTCCGTAGTTCCCGCTGCCACCCTTGCCGCCAGAGGCTGCTCCACCGCCGCCTCCTCCACCGGGGCAGGGAGCGTTACCACCATCTCCGCCATCCGAATCGCCACCCCTGCCGCCGCAGTTGATTCCGCCCTGGCTCCCTTGACTGAGGCCACCAAACACCCCATCCGTCAGGGTTCCGCCGCCTCCTCCTCCGCCACCGGCACAGCAGCCGGTACCATTTCCTTTTCCGCGCGCACCGCCCCCACCGCCACCGCCGGACGGCGTGAGGATATCGAAGATCACCGCCCCAGTGCCGGTGAGACCACCACCGCCACCGGCGACATGGTTCAGAAAAAGTGAACCATTGCCGCCGATCGCGGCGTTGCCGTCAAACGTAGAGTTTTGTACCGTCAACACACCTCCCTCGACATAGATGGCACCACCAGCACCCATACCCCCGCCCCCGCCGCCTTGGCCGCCGCCCAACGCGCTTCCTCCATCGCCGCCTTTGGCGGAAAAACCTTTGACGTACGCATTGCGAAGCGTGAGGTGACCAGTGCTGCTCACGACAAACGCACGAGCATGATCGCTGCCCACCCAGAGAAACTCTGAACCACCCGCCACGATCGTGACGGTGGAGGTGATCATCGGATTCGCGGCGGGCCCCACGAAATTGTCGATGTCATCAATGATCTTGCTCATCTGGAACACGCCGGCTGGTGTGCCCGAAGGCAAAATAATGACATCTGCTCCGCTGCCGGCGGCGCACTGTGTGGTGACGTAATTCGGCGAGCCGTTACTGAAGTCGTACGAGGCAATCGCGATGTTGTTGTCGAAATTCGCGGAGTAGATGGCCTCTTGCAGCGAACAGCCGCCTACGCCGTTGACCTTCTGTTCGAGTGTTGTCACAAAGATCGTCGCGGCTCGCACCGGTAGGGCTGCGATAAAAAGGCCGACCGCGCCAGCGAGGTACATTCGATGATTCACGTCATTGCCTCCAGTGGTGAAAGCTCTACGGAAATTGATTCGTGCGCGTCATCGATCCCGTAGCACCGCCACCGTTGGCGGCAAAGGTGGCTTGCGCGGTAAATCGCGCGTTGGTCGCGCAGCCCGTGAAATCAATAGTCAGGCTGACAGTCGCCGAACTACCGGGCGCGAGATCCCCCGCGGAAACAGGCAGCGCCGTTCCCAGAACTGGCGTGCATGCGGCCCCGGCGACCTGCGCGAGAGTCAACGAGGTGATCTGCGCGTTGTGGGCGGTCACCGGATTGCTGGCTGCGTTGGCGACGTTGACCGGCCAGACCCGCGCGTTCAACGGTCCGCTTTTCGTCAGGATGTTGCCGCCCAGCAGAGTATCGCCGGCGACGAAGTTCGCCGTCACTGTCTGCGGCCCACCCATGATTACCGCCGTCGTAGCGCTGTTCGGATCCCCCACGTTGCCGGTCCAGTTGAGGAAAGAGAAACCCGCGTTCGGCGTCGCATTGAGCGTCGCGACCGTGTCCAGCGCATCAGTGTAAGTTCCAGGGGCCAGATTGCTGTCGAAATTCGCCGAATAAATGGCCTCCTCGAGTGAGCAGCCGCCGCCTCCGCCGATAATCTGTTCGGGAGTGGTCACGAGAATCACTGCGCCCTCTACGGAGGTCGCACAGAGAAGACAAACAACGAGCGTAACCAGCCGAAGTGGGTGTCTCACGAGATCTCCCTTTTTGTCCGCGCAGTCGGTTCCGAACACCCGTACCTGTGAGATCCGAGCCGAAAATTAGCGCCTGCAGAGCGAATTTTTTTCAGCCGTCCACGGAAACGTACTGGTACCCTACGGAGCACGAATTGGTTGTTCGGAAGTTTTTGGTCCCAAGTGCGCCACAGCTCCAGACGGCGGGAATCCATGCTTTCAGCAAGAGCGCGTTCTCCGGTTCGGCGATAGAGCGCAGCAAGGCTCTCGTATATTCGCGAGAGCCTTGGCGCGTAGCGCAGGTCGGTGAATGCGTCCTCATGAGCGGCCATGACTCGCGGTGCAGGTCCTCGTAGACGGGGAGCCCCTCCTTTGGGCTGCCGGTCTCTGCCAGGTCGTCCCGCAACGCGCTCTGGACGGAGTAGACCTCGCTCTCCAGCCTGACTCGTTCCGCGGAGTAGTCCTTCGTCTCTCTGAGAATCGCGATGGCGGCGGCGATCCGTTCCCGTGCCTCCGCGTTCCGATGCAACCGCCGAAGTGCGTAGGAGGAATTGGCGAGCGTTACGGCGCGGTCGCGGTGCGCCTTCAGGTTGTTGCGGATTTCGCCGAGCCGCTGGATGCCGAGATCGTAGACGGCCAGTGCTCGCCGCGGGTCGCGCCATCGGAGAATGTTCCCGAGTTCTCGCGTCGAAGTACCCACCCGCCCGCGGCTCAGAGCGTCGCGCGGGTCCTTGCGCGCAAATTCCTCGATCGAATCGACGGCCTTTTGGAGCACGTCGACCGCCTCTGCCGGCCGGTTCAGATTGATGCCGCCGTCTTCGCCGAGGATGAGGCCTTCACGAAGAAAAACGCCATAACGATCGATCATGCGGATGGTGGGGTTCCGGTAAGAGCCTTGGTCAACGATCGTGTGTGCCTCCCGGATCGCCTTTAGGGCACCGTCCAGGTCTCCCTGGTATCGGAGCACAGTCGCGAGCAGGCTGAGACCGTGGCCCCGTGCCGTCGGATCTGCATTCCAGGAGATAGAAAACTCGACCGCGCGCCGGGCCTGGGCACCCGCGTCCGCGTACCGGTACGGGTTAAGGAAAGCTCGCGCGATATTACCAAGCGCCCCCGTCGCATCCGTGCTTTCCTGACCCTTAGGTTGGCCCAGCCGGAGGAAACCGTCCAGACGCTCCGCCGCTTTTCCGCGCGTACTGCAGCGCGTCCGTGCTGCGGTGATCGGAGTCCGCGAGGATCATGCGGCTTTCGGCGATCTGCTCAGAGATCACCAGCGCCCTCCGGTTCCTTGGTTGGCTGGCCAAAACCAACTCGATGAGCCGGTCTGCCTTCTGCAGGCTGGTTTCTGCCTGCACTGACTGACCCAGGTTGAGGTCTGTCGGCACACCGAGCACGCGACCGGCCCGCCAGTACCTCTCGGCGACCTCCTGAGCCAGCGCCAAATTGCTACTCGCGTCGGCTATTGGCATGGTCTGTTTTGCCAGTGTACAGCAAAGCCCCACTCCATCCGGCTAGCAGTTGGCTGCGCACGTCCGATGATCGAGAAGTTACTTCTCGACCCCGCCCCAGCTTTCAACGATACGAACTGGTGCCGAAGAGTCTTCGGAAACAAGCCCGGTTATGCGTTAAGATTCGCACATACCGTAGCACGCTGCCTGTCGCACAGCTCAGTTGATTTGGGAGAAGCAGGGTGAAGAATGAGTAGCCCATCTCAGCTGAAGGTTTGTTGTGCCTGTCCTTGTCTCGGATGGCTTGCGTCGCAAGATTACTCCTCTGAAACGCGGTTGTGGTCCCAAACGGCAGCTGCTTCGATTCGGCTGCCCCCGCTCGCCGATGCTGATGTTGGGTCTCATTCGTACTCTGCCCGAAACTGATTGGTGAGGAACGCCGGCCAACGTGGCGAAGCCTGGGGACGTTCACCGTCTAGTTGCGATAGCCCGCCCCTTCAAGGTGAGCCGGTAAACCCAAGCCGGAGCAGTATCCGATCCTGGTGGATCCTGACGGACTGACGAGACGCAGCCTTCGAGTTCGAGCCTCTCCAACCGGCGGTCCTGGTCGAACACCTTGGGGGTGACGTCACCCAGTTCGGCTATTTCTTTGAGGAGGTGAATGTCCTGCGTATCAAGTTGGAGCTGCATTGATTCTGCTCCTTTTTAATCGGCCACGCTGCCGGTAGCGCCGCACCATTTTGGCACGCTCAGAATTGTAGCTGAGATACAAGGGGCTTTTCAGTAGGAGATCACGAGTGGTCGAAGCGGATTGGCCCCAGAGCGCGCCGGCCGCGGTTGCATGGCCGCGCGCGACTTCGCAGGGCTGTCTCCGTCCCACGGATAGGGGAACGATGATGGGCGTCGTACACGATCTGCAGTCCGGTTATTTCTGGTTCGCTCGATGAAATCAGCACATCCACGATTCCGCGTTTCACTGGCGGAGGAGGCTCAACCGGAGTAGCCTCTCATTACGGCTTTCAAGATGACTGTCAGTGGTGCGAAGGGCAACTTCAGCGAGCAGACTGTCGCTGGCCGCTATCTGCCAGTGAGCGCACTTGCCCGATCGCGCCCCGTTCCATCCGACCGAGAGCAACTATGGCATTGGGGAACAAGCCGCCCAGCACAACAAACAAAACCCCCGTGGCCAGAATCCAGCGCTCTCGCGGAAGGGCGTCCGCCATAATCGTGAAGCCCGTGCGACGCTTACCGAGAAACAGACGCGTGAACAGGCGGAAGATACTCACTGCGTTCATAGCGATCGCAACCGGCAGGAGAATCCCCGCCACCGGGTGTGATGCCAACGCCCCGTGAATCAGCAGATCTTGCGAGCAGAAACTCAAGGTTCCGGGCAGCCCGACGAGAGCCAGCGCGAAGATGACGAAGAAGACCGCTAGGCGCGGTGCGTGTTCCGCCAGTCCGAGGTGCCGGCTGGCCGTCAGGTTCTCGCCAAACCGGACTTCCAGCAGTCGCAGAATTCCGAACAGGCCCATCGTCGATACAGTGACCACGAACCAGTGGACCAAGGCTCCGGTCATCCCTTCGGCGGTGCGACTTTCCAGGCCTACCAGAATGCACGCCGACTGGCTCAGCGCGATCGAAGCCAATAGCCGGCGCGGCGAATTTTCAGCAAGCGCCCGTACCGCGACGTAGACGGCCGTGACCAGGGCGAGGTCCGACAGCAGGGGGAACATGTCGCTGGCCGCGAACGGAAACAGCGGCACGATCAGCTTCGCTACCAGCAGCGCGCCGAAATGGCCGTTCAAAAAGAGAGCCGTG
>Ga0335081_10016596_pt1 | contig 11920 bp, 8 predicted proteins | sample Lox_Sample_35_FD_206713 | JGI IMG/M metagenome (GOLD analysis project Ga0335081, IMG submission 206713) | Soil microbial communities from Loxahatchee National Wildlife Refuge, Florida, United States - Lox_Sample_3.5 | ecosystem: Environmental > Terrestrial > Soil > Wetlands | place: USA: Florida... | reverse complement strand
TCAGCGGATTCTCGAGTTCTCCTGAAAGTCGTGCCCTTTCGAACCCCTTCGTGCAGCCAGTTCTCCAACCCTGTCTTCTCAACTCTCCTCGGCCGCAGGCCACATCACGCGCGCGACGGCTTCGGCCATCTGCTTCCACTCGGATTCTTCGACGAGGAGCTGCTTTCTGCCTTTTTCCGTGAGCCGGTAGTACTTGAATTCGCGGTTGCGGTCCGGCGCCGTCTCCCATTTGGAGGTCACCCAGCCCTTGCGCTCCAGCCGATGCAGCGCGGGATAGAGCGAGCCGTGCTGCATCTGCAGGAACTCATTTGTGGTGCGCTGGATATGCTTGCCGATGTAGTGGCCGTGGGCGGGGCCATAGAGGAGCGTACGAAGAATGAGCATGTCCAGAGTGCCCTGGAGAAGATTCGCTTTCTGCTGCGCCTGTTTTTTGGTGGAAGACATTCTACCCTCGAATTGAAGTCGATGGTAGACATTCGACTGTCGATTGTCAACGGGTGTGTGACGAACGCGCCCGCGGCCGGAATGCGTCGCTGAAGCCGGAGATCTGAGGATCAGGGTCCCACCCTTTCGCCAAGAAAAGGCGAAAAGGGCGGGGCAGCCTGGTCTACCGGGGCTAGCTAGAGTGTCCGCGCGAGAGCTCTTGCCAGAGCCCACAAGGTCGACTTAAAGACCCGTGGCTAAAGCCACTTCGATGCTTTGCGCCGAACTCAGCAGCCTGAAGGCTGCTGCTCCCTCCGGCTCGCATGATGTACGGGCTGAAGCCCGTACCCTTCCTCCGACCCGCCGAGGCCAGCGCCCCGCGCTATTCGTTGCGCAGGGCGACCATGGGCTCGACGGCGGCAGCGCGGCGCGCCGGCGCCCACGCGGCTGCCAGCGCGAGCAGGCAAAAGAGGATGGGCACGAGCGAATAGGTGAGGGGATCGAGAGGGCTGGTCTCGAAGAGGAAGCGGCTCATGAGGCGCGCGGCGGCGACGGCTCCGCCGATGCCGAGGATGCAGCCGGAGAGAGCGAGCGCGAGGCTCTGGCCGAGAACCAGTTGCGCGATCTGGCGGCGGTTGGCGCCGAGCGCCAGGCGCAGGGCCAATTCGCGCGTGCGCCAGCTTACGGTGTAGGAGATGAGGCTGTAGACGCCGATGCTGCCGACGAGGATGGCGAGGGCGCCAAAGGCGGTGAGCAGCAGCGTAAGCGAGCGCGGCGCGGCGGTGGAAGAGGAGATGACGCTCTCCAGCGTGCGCACCTTGGTGACAGGCACGGAAGGATTGAGCCGCGCGACCAGATCGCGCAGGCTTTCAGCCAGCTCGGCGGAGCCGGTGCGCGAGCGCAGGAGAATGTTCATGACCGGCTTCTCATTCTGCGGAGTCGTGGGCAGGTAGTTCTCTTCGCCGGATTCCTGGTCAAGGCCCTGGTGATGAGTGCCGCTGACGACGCCGACGACGATGGAGGCCTTGTTCATGTCCCAGACGGTGGGCTGCGGCTCGTCGCCGACGTCGATGAGGTGTTTGCCGATGGGATCCTGGTTGGGCCAGAGACGAGCGGCCTCCTCGGCGTTGATCACGATGGCGTGCGTGCGGCCGGAGCGGTCGGTGTCGTCGAGCAGACGGCCGCGGAGCAGGCGAATGCCCATGAGCTGAAAATAGCCCGGCGAAACGATGCGGCTGGAGGCCTGGAGAGCGAGCTGAGTGGGGCTGCGCGGATGGCCTTCGGCGTCGAACACATACCAGTTGTCCAAGCCGGTCATGGGTAGCGCGTTGACGAGCGCGGCGGACTGCACGCCGGGCAGGCCCTGGGCGCGGTTGAGCAGCGTTTCAAAAAAGCCGGCGCAGGCTCCCTTCTGCGCGCAGGCGTCGCGATCGAGCGAGATCTGGGCGGTGAGCGTGTGCTGGGCCTGGAAACCGGGATCGGTGTTGGCCAGCCGATAAAGGCTGCGCAGCATGACTCCGGCCGCGGTGATGACCACGACCGCCAGCGCGATCTGGCCGATGACGAGAAGGCGCGAGACGAGGAAGCGGCGCGCGGTGCCGAAGACGCCGCCGGCGCTCATTCTGAGATGGCCCTGCAGATCTTTTTTTCCCGCCTGGAGCGCGGGGACAAGGCCGGAGAGGATGCCGGTGAAGAGGGAGACGCCGAGTGCAAAGAGCAAGACTTCGCCGTGGAGGGCAAGGTTGGAGATGCGCGGCGTGTCGGGCGGGAGCACGAGCTTGAGAGCGCCGAGGCTGAGCGCGGCCAGCAACACGCCGAGCGAGCCTGAGACGATGGCCAGCACCGCGCTTTCGGTCAGCATCTGGCGGACCAGGCGGCGGGTGTCGGCGCCGAGCGCGGAGCGCAAGGCGATTTCGCGCTGGCGGGCAGCGGCGCGCGCCAGCATGAGATTGGCGACGTTGGCGCAGGCGATGAGCAGCACCAGGCCGACGGCTCCGGAAAGCAGCAGCAGGCGCGGGCGCACGTCGCCGACGATGGAGTTGAGCAGCGGCGTGACCCGCATGTCGCCCGCCCAGCTATCGGGCATGCGCCAGGGGAAGAGCGTGAGCATCTCGCGGTGGAGCGAGTTGAGGTCGGCCGCGGCCTGGGCCGGAGTGGCCCCGTCGCGCAGGCGCCCGATGGCGCTGATGGTGAAAAAACTCCAGGGATCGTAGGGATCGCCGGCCTTGAAGGCGATGGGAATCCAGAGCCGGGTCTCGAAATCGGGGAAGTGCGTGTCGGCGGGGGCCACGCCTACGATCTGGCGGCTGACGCCGTCGAGAAGCATGGTACGGCCGATGACGCTGGGATCGCCGCCGAACTGCTGGCGCCAGAAGCCGTAGCTCAGGACGATGACGTTGTCCTGGCCGGAGTTCTCTTCTTCCGGCGCGAAGAATCGGCCCAGAGCCGGACGCACACCCAGCGTCTCAAAGAGATTGACGCTTACGGCGCTGCCGAAGGCGCGGTCGGCGGCGCCGCCGCCGGTGACGTTGTATTCGGTGTTCGTCGTGTAGCCGGAGATGGAGGCGAGCGTGCGCGAGCGCTGCTGATAGGCGCGAATCCAGCCTTTGGGATAACTGTAATAATCGGCGCCCAAATTGCTGATGGAACTGAGCTTGACGAGCCGGTCCTGCTGCGGGAAGGGCAGCGGCTCGAGGAGGACGGAGTCGATGACGCTGAAGATGGCGGTGTTGGCGCCGATGCCGAGCGCCAGCGTGAGAATGGCCACCAGAGCAAAGCCGCGGCTGCGGTTCAACTGCCGGAATGTGTAGCGAACGTCCTGCCACAGGCGGTTCATGGGCCCTCCGACGAAGTGGTCAATTCGAGATGTTGCATCTTGGGGACCAAAGCATTGAACGCGCAAGTTGTTGGCTGCAAGCGGAATAGGGAGGGCCGGGTGCGGGACCGGCAAGGTTCCGATGTCCGCTGTCAGCGGCGCTCGTCCGGATTCGGACACCCAAAGGCAAATTCGCCGATGGGGCTCGCGCTCCCACCCTTTCGCCAACAGCGGGCGAAAAGGTTGGGGCAACCCTGATTTGTTCGAGAGGTCAGCGCCTCCCTCAGATTTTGCGCTTTTCCACGCTCTCCAGCGTCACATCGGCCATGTGCTGCGCGCCGAAGGTGCGGAAATCCCTGACCTGGCGCAGATCGAAGGCCGGCGCGGAGCCTCGCGGCACGCGGGTGCGGAAGAAGTCGGCGCCATCGACGTCGTGCAGCCAGAAGGCGGGTCGGGCGTCGGTGTCGACGGTGGCGATTTCGAGGTTGCTCATCTGGACGTTGCGCGCGTGCCGGATGAAAAAGCCGGTGGCGGGCAAGTCGCCGAACATGTGCGGATCGGGATATTCGGCTTCGCGCTCTTCGGGCTCGATGGCTGCCATCTCGGCCGAGCCGCCGCCGACCTGCTCGAGGAAGACGTCGCTGACCTTCACGTTTTCGATGGAGTGGCCGGGAACACCGCTGACGATCGACGGCAGCTTCCCTGCGCCGGTGCTGGTGACATTGCTGATAATCACGTTGCGGATGATGCCGGCTTTGGTGCCGGCGGGGCCGCGCAGGCGCGCGCCCAGGCGGAGAAAGAACGGCGCGGATCGGATGTCGCGCATGGTGATGCCGGTGAAGGTGATGTCTTCGACGATGGCGCCGTCTTCGCTTTCGATCGCGAGGCCCTGGCAGCTTTCAAAGACACAGTTGGAGATGGCGACGTTCTTGAAGCCGCCGTTCGATTCGGTGCCCATCTTGATACGGCCGTTGGGCTCTTCGCCGCCCAGGTCGACGGGCTTCCAGGTCCCGTCGAGCATGGAGCCGATCTCGTAGTTGCCGGTGACGTAGCAATTGGAGATGGTCACGTTTTCGGTGACGCGCGCGTGGCCCAACGCATACGAACTCTTGGGGCAGATGGCGTCGTCCCAAGGCGAGTTGACGGCGCAGTTGGAGACGCGCACGTTGCGGCAACAGTCGATGTCGATGCCGTCGCGGCCGGTATCGATGAGCAGGTTGTCGATGGTGAGGTTGTCGACGCCGGTGGCGAGGACGCCGAACCAGCCACCCTGCAGGATGCGGAAGTCGCGCAGAAGCACATTGCGGCAGTTCTTGAGCGCGATGGCTTTGTTGCCGACGCCGGGCGAGCCATCTTTCGGGAGGTCTTTATCGTCGTCGTGAGCGCGGCTGAGGCCTTTGCCCCAGATCAGGCCGGGACCGAAGATGGAAACCTGTTCGAGCCCCTCGCCCCAGATGAGCGAGTTGTGCCAGTGGTTGTGGCCGAAGTCCTGGTAAGGCTCCCACTCGCCCTGCGGCTCGGCGGCGTCGTAGCCGCCGGTAGTGGTGCCTTCGCGCGGCGTGGGGCCGGCGAGGATGACCGCGCCGTGATCGAGGTAGAGGCCGACCTTGCTCTTGAGCCGGATGGAATAGGAGAGATAGACGCCGGCGGGGAAGTAGACGGTGCCGCCACCCGCGGCGGCGACGGCGGAGATGGCCTTGTTGATGGCGGGTGAGTCGGTGGTTGCGCCGTCGCCCCTGGCGCCGAACTGGCGCACGCTCAGCCAATCGTCGAGCGGGCCGGCCTTGGGCCGGTGCTCGTGAGTTTCCACGGCTCCGGCGGCCATGGGAGTTGCGGCCGCTGCCGCGATGCCGGCCATCTTCAGGATGTCTCTGCGTTCCATTATGCCCTCGACAGGATCGATTGTGGCGAGTTGAGGTTGCTCGAAGGAAATAAGAGCTCGAACCGCAGATCCTTCGACTCGTCGCCGCGACGGATCGCGTCGACTCGCTCAGGATGACATCGCGAGTCTTTGTAAGAACTCACATCCTGGGCATTTGCAGTGCAATTCATCTTGGGGCCGTCGGTGCGGCCTCACCTCGCAGCTTGCGGCCCAAAAACTCCGCGCCCGCAGTGTACGCGCGAACCCAGCTGCGGCGAAGAAGAAAATCGTGGATCTCGTCGGGAAAGATCAGCTCCTCGAACTCGACGTGCTGCCGGCGCAGCGCTTCGATGAGCTGCACGGTTTCGGCGAAGGGCACGTTGCGGTCGTCGTCGCCGTGGATGAGCAGCACCGGCGAGCGCCACGTGGAGACCGACGATATGGGCGAGGACTCGAAGGCGAGGCGCGCGACATCTTTGAGCTTTTGCGGGTCGTACCATGGCATAAAGGTTGGCAGCTCCAGATTCCAGTCGTGTACGCCGTGCATATCGACGCCGGCAGCGAAGAGATCGGAAGCGCGGGACAGCGCCAGCGCCGTCAGATACCCGCCGTAGCTGCCGCCCCAGCAGCCGATGTGTGCGCCGTCGACGTCGGGGCGGCTCTTCAAATAGAGCCCGGCGCCCATTACGTCGTTGAATTCGCTGGCGCCGTCCGCGCCGTAGTTGAGCGCCTCGCGGAAGTTGAGGCCGTAGCCGATGCCGCTGCGATAGTTCACGCTGAGCACAATGAAGCCCTTGCTGGCGAGGTACTGATTCATCGCGTAGGCGTTCGAGTAGTACTCCATGTAATGCCAGCCGAGAAGCATCTGCCGCTGGCTGCCGCCATGGAAGAAGATGGCGGCGGGACGCTTTTCGCCGGGCTTGAGATCGGCGGGGAGAAAGAGCTGGCCGTGGATCATGAGGCCATCGGCTGCGGGAAAGAGAACCTGCTGCGGCGTGACGAACTTTGAGCCGGGAAAGTCCGGCGGGACGGCCTGCGCCGCGAGATCGGTGAGCTTGCCGTTTTCGACGACGGCGGCGTGCATGGGTACGTGCGCATCGGAGCCGAGAACGGCGACTGCGCCATCGCTGGCGACAACCGGCTGGGTTTCGATGCCGTCGCCGGAGGAGAGTTGTTGCGGTTTGGAGTTGGCTCTATCCGACGCGAAGTCGATGCGCCAGATGTGCCGGCGATCGATGTCGTCCTGGTTCGAGTCGTAGACGAGCGCTTTGCGATCGGCGCTGAGAGCGACATGCTCGACTTCGAAGACGACTGCATTTATGGGCTCGGCTTTGCCGCCGGCGACGGGCGCTGCCCAAAATTGCAGCCAGCCTGTCTTTTCCCAGGGAAAAACGATGCGATCGCCGGCGGCCCAGTGGAGTTGGTCATCCGAGTCGGTGCCGCGATAGGCGCTGCCGGGGCCGGGATCGGCGTGCCAAATCTCGTGGCCTGTGCCGGTCGCCGCGTCGGCGACGCGGATGGACCAGGGCAGCGCGGTGCGGTGCGGCACGAAGAGCAGCGCGTCCTTCTCCCACGGCACTCGCAGAAACGCGATCTGCTTCGAGTCGGGCGACCAGGTTGGCTCGCTGTCGAGATCGGTCGATGGGTCGAGATATCCGATCGATTTCGAAGCGAAGGTGTAGACGGCAATGAAGCTGTGGTCGTCGCGGCTGGTGACGAAGGCCAGGCGCGCGCCGTCGGGCGACCAGCGCAGATGCTCGGCCGTGCCGCGGGTCTGGACCAGTTGCGCCGGCTTGGCTTTGGGGTCGTCGAGGAGGACCGTCCAGACCTGGCCTTTGAGCAGGTAAGCAACCGTTTTGCCGTCGGGCGAGACGGCGGGTGAGTGGCCGTCGCCGAGCAGGCGCGGGTCGCCGCCATGTGCGCTCACCACCCAGACTTGTTGCTTTTCGCCCCCGGGGAACCAGGCGGGATTGGGTACCGGATGCGTTTCGCCCTGCACGCTGCCGCCGCGATCGTAGACGATCCATTCGGCGTCGGAGGTGAACTCGGGCGCGCTCAGCTCCTGGCCGTCATCTTCGGTGTAGTGCGTGACCTGGCGCGAGGTGTAGCCCTTGCCGGCAGCCGCGGGCTCGGCGACCCAGAGGTTGCGGCGGCCGTCGATATTCGCCTCCCAAGCGAGACGGCCCTTGGAGGGCGCGGCGCGAAGTTCGGAGGTGAACGGGGCGCTGAGGGCCTGTTGGATGGTGAACGTTGCGGGCTGTGCGAGAGCCGTAATGGCTGCGATCGAAAGCGCCGCGAGTGTCAAGTTGGCCCGGATCGCGCTCGGTAAGCGATTCAGAGAATCCGGAAAGAATCTGGACGAGAGGGGCTTTGTAACCGGGCACGACTGGTAGGTCGGGGCTTTAGCCCTGATTGCCAAAATTGCCCGAGGATTAAGCGGGGCTTTAGCCCCTGGCGCTCTGTTCGTAAGCCGGTCTTGTCCCGTTGACACAAGCCTTTCCAAGATGACCTCCGGAAACAGCCATTGTGCCATATGCGGGTTCGCGGCGATCCCTTGTAACCTGCGGCGCGGTAAAGTTGTCAAAAGGTCACACGAGGCGAACCGTGAGCTCTCCAAAATTGGCAACCGTGATGGTCGCCTGCGTGCTCGCGCTAGGCGTATGCGGTTGCGGCGGCGCGGCCAGCGGTCCGATGGGTGGAAATCCGATCTCGGTGTCGCTGGAGAATTCGACGGTGACGGTGAAGCAGGGCGGAGCGCCGGTGATCGTGCTGATCCAGATCATGTCGCCGAGCGAGACGGCGCTGGTCTCGCTCACGGGGCTTCCGGGTGGGGTGGGCGAGAGCTACGCGGCTTCCGATACCAATCCTTCGGGAACGTTGACGTTTAAAGCCGGTAAGAGCGCGACGCTCGGCACTTTCACGCCGAAGATCACGGTGATGTCGGCGGGGCAGACGGCGATGACGACGTTTACGCTGGTAGTGGAGAAAGGCAGCTCTTAGCTTCTAGCTATTAGCTGTTAGCTCTTCAGCCTAACCTCCAGCATCGATTGAGCGTTCGCGTTATCCCCGGTCCGAAAACACGGACCGGGGGTACCCACAACGGCTCATGTAGCGCCTCTGAGATTCGCCGCATCGTTCAGAGGGGCGAACCGTAGTCCCGCATGGCGCATTGCGCGACTCGAAATTCTGAAAATACAACCGCGGATCCCTCGCCTGCGGCTCGGGATGACAGGCTGAGGAGATGGGCCGCGGCTATTTTCAGGGCAGATTCTTCGTCTGGCGCTGCGGCGACCTCCTCAGGATGACAGCGGGTTTACGCTGCGAACTTCGGGAACGCGGTTCAAGAAGCCAGGTCTCTGACCGCGTGAAGTCGTATCTTGGCACCTCGTTATCCCAGGTCCCAGAATCGGGACCTGGGGCACCCAAAGATGGTGCAACATCAACCGGTCAGAGACATAGGGAGCTAAAAGCTAAGAGCTAAGAGCTAAGAGCTAAAAGCTCGCTCCTCACCACCCCAGTACGTACGCGAAGATCAGCGGCGCGACGATCGAGGCGTCCGACTCGATGACATATTTGGGCGTGTGCTCGCCCAGCTTGCCCCAGGTGATTTTCTCGTTGGGCACGGCGCCGGAGTAGGAACCGTAGCTGGTGGTCGAGTCAGAGATCTGGCAGAAGTAGGCCCATAGCGGAACGTTGTCGCGCTGCAGGTCCTGGTGCAGCATGGGCACGACGCAGATGGGAAAGTCGCCGGCAATGCCGCCGCCGATCTGGAAGAAGCCGAGCGGCGTGGTCTTCGTGGTCTCGGTGTACCACTCGGCGAGCTCCATCATGTACTCGATGCCGGTGCGCACGGTATGCACCTTTTTCACGTCGCCGGAGATGCAGTGGCCGGCGTACATGTTGCCGAGCGTGGCGTCTTCCCAGCCGGGCACGAACATGGGCAGGTTCTTTTCGGCGGCGGCCAGCAGCCAGCTATCTTTGGGGTCGATCTGGTAGGACTTCTTCAGCTCGCCGGAGAGCAGAATCTTGTACATGAACTGGTGCGGGAAGAAGCGCTCGCCGGCCTGGTCGGCGCGCATCCACTCCTTGAGCACCTCGTTCTCGATGCGGCGCATCGCCTCCATCTCGGGGATGCAGGTGTCGGTGACGCGGTTCATGTGGCGGGCGAGCAGCGCGGCTTCGTCGGCAGGCGTGAGGTCGCGATAGTTCGGGACACGTTGATAATAATCGTGCGCGACGAGGTTGAAGACGTCCTCTTCGAGGTTGGCGCCGGTGCAGCAGATGCCGTGCACTTTGTCCTGGCGAATCATTTCGGCGAGCGAGAGGCCGAGCTCGGCGGTGCTCATGGCGCCGGCGATGGTCATGAACATCTTTCCGCCGGAGGCCAGATGCGCGTTGTAGGCTTCAGCTGCGTCGATGAGGGCGGCGGCGTTGAAATGGCGATAGTGATGCTTGATGAAGGAAGTGATGGAAGACATGATGAACGTGCAAAACCCCAATACCTAAGCTAACATGGCGCCGTCAAACAGATGTGTGAATGGAGCGTGAACAGCGCGCTCTTGTCGAGGTTGATCTTGTGGAAGTCAGTCCGTCGCAATCCGCCGGCATTGCACTCAGCAGCGGGGTGGTCCCTGCGCCGCAGGCGGCGTTTCTCGACGAGTTCTGGCGCGCGAGCGATGCGGCGGCCTATGGGCTGACTCGCGCCGAGTTCGACGAGATTCTGATCGGCTTTGGCGCGGCGCAGAACTACGGCCATCCTGCGGGCGCATCGATCACGGCCGAGCAACAGGCCGCTTATTTTCGCGCGCTCAGGGTGAACGACCTGGTGCTGGCGCGGGCGTGCGGAGCGGGTAATGAGCGCGCGTGGGAACACTTTGTAGCCATCTATCATGAGCCGCTGGCGCGCGCGGCCATTGCCATCACCGGCAGCGAAACGCTGGGCCGCGAACTGGCCGGATCCCTCTACGCCGAATTGTACGGAATGAAAGAGTCGGACGGGCAGCGCAAATGCCCGCTCGATTCGTATCGCGGCCGCGGATCGCTGATGGGCTGGCTGCGCACCACGCTGGCGCAGCGCTTTGTGGACCATCACCGGCGCAGCCATCGCGAGACCACGCTGGACGATCCGGATCATGCCTTCGATCCGCCGGCGCCGGCGAGCCAAGAGCCGCCGGAACATCTCGCGGCGCTGGCCAACGCGGTGGAAGATGCCGTGGCGCGTCGAGATGCGGACGAACGTTTCCTGCTGGCGGCGTATTATCTCGACGGGCGGACGCTCTTGCAGATTGCGCAAGTGCTGCACGTGCACGAAGCCACCGTGAGCCGCAAGCTGCGGCGGGCGGTTGAAGAGATGCGAAAACAGGTATTGCGCAACCTGCGCCAGGCCGGGCTGAGCCGGCGCGCGGCCGAGGAGGCCCTGGGCGCGGACCCGCGCGACCTGGACCTGAACTGGAAGAAACTGCTGCAATATTCTCAGGCGAATGCGTTCCAGGAGAAGGCGGAGCGATGAAACCGGCGCGACAATTCGATGTGCATCCCGACGCCGAAATCCTCAACGGCTTCGTCGAGAACGCATTGCCGGATGCGGAGCGTAAGGACGTGCTGGCGCATCTGGGCGGATGCGGCCGCTGCCGCCAGATCGTGTACCTTGCGCAAGATGCAATGCCGGCGGCGGAGGCGCCGGCGAATGCGCTGAGAGCGGAGCGGCGGATTGTGGATGGCGAGCGCGCGTGGATCCTGCGGTGGAGAACGGGCTGGGCCACGGCGTTTGCGTTTGCGGCGATTGCGGCCTTTGCGGTGTTTGTCACAATTCGCCATCGCGAGCCGGATCGGCAGATGGCGGGGCTTGCGCCGAGTCCCGCGCCGGCGGCCCCGGCTGCTGCTCCGCAGGCTGCGCCGGAGAGGCCGGCGCAGAGTGAGAAGGCATTCGCCGAATTGGGAGTGCCTGAGGCGGAAGCTGCCGCTCCGAAAGCGAAGACAAAAGGCCGGCCCGGGGCGGGCGGTGCCACGAGCACTCCCTTTGCCGCCGCGCCCGCTCCGCCGCCGGCGCCCGCTGTGCTGGCCGAAGGCGGACCGGTTCCGCTGGCGAATGCCGCGACGAATTCCCTTGCGCCATCGACGCCTGATTCGGCCGGCGCGGCAAGGGTGTCAAAGCCCGTGTCGTCCACGATGAAGGCGACGCGCTTCCAGAGCGCACCGCAGGCGATTCACGGTGGACTCGTGGCTGGCAACGCGCAAGGCAGCGCGAGCGGCGCAAGCATTGCGCCGCCTGCTACTCAAACCTTGGAGGTGAATGCACATTCGGCTCAATTGCAGGTGCAGCGGGCGGCTCCTGCGCAGGCTGACCAGCTCGCGCCGTTGATAGCCGCAGGCGCAGCCGTGGACAAGAAGTCGGGACTGATTCTTTTGCCCAGCGGATTGCCGCTTGTTTCCACCGCTGGGGCGGGCCGCACGCAGCTTGCCATCGACGCGGTGGGCGCGCTCTTTCTCAGCCACGATTTTGGGAAGAACTGGCAGCCGGTCGAGAGGCAGTGGACAGGCAAGGCGGTGAAGGTGCGCATCGCGCAGACGTTCAAGGCCAAAAATGCGCCTCTGTCAGGGCCTTTGGAGAAGCAGCAGGCACAGGCACAGGCCGCGGTGACGATTCCTGCCGCGCTCTTCGAGATTGTGAATGACCGCAACGCCATCTGGACGAGCGCGGACGGGAAGACATGGACGGCGAAGTAAGCGAAGCCTGCTGATTCTACATGGCGTTGCAACCATCCTGCGTTTGCCACTAGACTAGTTATGCTGGAGGTGATCCGGGCAAGATTCCGGAACGG
>Ga0335081_10016595_pt1 | contig 11920 bp, 8 predicted proteins | sample Lox_Sample_35_FD_206713 | JGI IMG/M metagenome (GOLD analysis project Ga0335081, IMG submission 206713) | Soil microbial communities from Loxahatchee National Wildlife Refuge, Florida, United States - Lox_Sample_3.5 | ecosystem: Environmental > Terrestrial > Soil > Wetlands | place: USA: Florida... | reverse complement strand
TTGGTTCCCTTGAAGTGGACAAACCGGATGCCCGCGGATTTCGTGACGCCGGTGAACTGGACGGAAGCCACAGGCTGTTCGGGCGCGGGCGCAGCGACGAGCGAGCAGGCGAGAACAACAACGGCGGAGGCGCGGCTGGCCATTGGCTCGGCGTTAGGGCTGCGCTTTTGACGGCTCAAGCACCTGATTGGGGCCGGCAACCCCGGCGTGAATGTCTTCTTTCCGCTGGCGTGCTTTTTCGGAAGCCTGCTGGTAGGCGGCGAACTCGCGGTCTGCCTCGTCCTTGTGCCCAGACCGGCGATAGGCGGCAGCCAGGTGGAAATGCGCCGCGGGATTAGCCGGCTGGAGCTTGATGGCGACCTCTAGCGGCTGCACAGCATCGTTGGCGCGCCCGCCACCCAACAGGGAACGGCCGAGCCCGATAAATGCGTCGGCAAAACTTGCGTCAAGCTTAGCAGCCTTCCCAAAATGCTCGATAGCGGCAGACCACTGCTCATCCTCGCGCGCCAGCTCGCCGAGTACATACTCGGCGCCGGCGTTGTTGGGATCAATCTTGAGCTCTTCTTCAAATTCCTGCTTCGCATCCTGCGTGGTGGTAGCGGTCTTCGGAGCCGAAAGCAGCAACCGTCCCAGGCGATAGTGAATGCCGGGAAGACTAGGTTTCTTTTTCAATACTTCGCGGTACTCGGCGGCGGCGTCCTTCCAGTTTCCCTGAGTTTCGAGCGATTCAGCATTGAGCTGGTGGACCTGATAGGCGCCGGGAGAGGTGAACAGAAGCTGCTGCGACGCGCGGATGGAGAGATCGGAAAACAGGTGCACCGCGATGTAGAGCACTTCGGGATCGTTGGGAAAATCGCGATTCAGGACGCGGATGAAGTCGAGCGCGGGGTCCATCTGGTTCACAGCCAGGGCGCAGCGGATGCCCGAAAAGCCGGCTCGCTTCTTGAGGTCCTTGTCGCTAACGCGCGAAATCGTTTTGGTGAGAAGAGGCAGCGCCTGATCGCAATGTCCGGCTTCGGCGAGCTCCGCGCCATGGCGGGCGGCGGCGGAAGGATCGGGAGCCGGGGCCTTTTTCGGTGCGTCGGCCGCAAGCAAACAGCCTGCGAGCAGCGCTGTCAATCCCGCCGAGATTATCCTTGGGATCATCATGCAGGCCAGACTTCAAGCTTAGCGCAACTCACGACTGGGACTTCTCGCATCCGTTGTACCAGCCAGGCGGATGGCGAGGCATGCCTCGCCACTACATGAGGTGCGCTTCGTAGGCGCCGTTGTGTGTGCCGTTCGGGTCCGTTCCGGACTTTCGCCGATCGCCGCCGTTATTCCGCGCGCGGAGCTTCGAATGGATCTACAGCCATGGTGCGCCGCGCCGGGACGTAGCTTGCCACGACGACGGCTGCGATCAGGCCGAGGGAGACCGCGGCGTAGGTCAGCGGGTCGAGCGGGCTTACGCCAAACAGCGGCGATGCGAGCACGCGCGTTAGAGCGACTGCACCGGCCAACCCGCAGGCGACGCCGGTCACGGCGAGAACGAATCCGTGGGCGATGAACATGCGTGTCAGCTCGTGCTGGCGAGCGCCCAATGCTACGCGAATCCCGATTTCGCGCCGGAGCTGGGAGACGGAGTAGGAGATCACGCCACAAATTCCCACCAGCCCGATCAAGAGGGCCATGGCGCCCGCGATCGCGAGCATGACCAGCGTGAATGAGGTAAAAAAGAGCGAGGCCGCGAGCGATGTCGCGGCCTCGGTGATCAGGGTTAAGCTGCGGTAAGCGTCAAAAATGGAACTTCAAAGCGAATTGAATCTGCCTGCCGAAGCTGCCCAAGTTGGCACCTCCAGCGCCTTGCAGGAGGCCCATGGTGGACCCCAAACCGGTGTTCGGTGAGTTAAGAGCCGGAGTGTTGGTGAAGTTGACGAACTCCGACCGGAATTCTACGTTGTAGCGCTCGGTGATGGGGAAGAACTTCGAGAGGCTCAGGTCGAGGTTGCCGAGGCCAGGGCCGCGAAGGGTCCCGACGCCGCATGAGCCGAATGTGCCCGGGGCGGGGGCTGCAAAATCGGCCGCGTCGAACCATTGGTAACCGCCCAGAGGCGAGTTCTGCCGGCCAAAGGTGGTAAGCGGTGAGACGCAATCGGGGCGCGCCCCACGAGAGTTGGTGCCGGAGGCGTCCGGTCCGCTGGTAGTCAGTGCGTAGCCGGTGTGCAGAGTGACGATCGCGTTGACCTGCCAGTCACCCGCGACGGCGTTGAGAACGGGATTCAGGCTCTTGCCAAACTGGCGGTCGCGCCCGAAGGGAATGTCGTAGGTGGCATAGCTGGACAGAATGTGGGTGACGTCGTAGTAACACGGTCCCCACTCAGACTTCTGATCGTACAGATTTTGAAAATACGGTGATGTTGGCGTGGTCTGTCCGCCCCATGAGCCGTAATAGCCGCTGGAGTCGGTCATGCACTTGGAGTAAGTATAGGCGACCGAGTACTCCAGGCCGTTGCTGAGTCGCTTGCTTAACACAGCCTGCAACGCGTTGTACGATTGATTGCCGTTGGAGGCAGTCCCTGAGATCTGGCTGATCTCGTTGTACAGACTTGGGTTCCCGGAAAGGTATGGGCTGCCAGCAGTGCTACCGTCGGGCAGAAGCTGTCTCTGAAAGTACGGCATCGGCACCATCAGGTGTGTGGATTTCTGGCCGACATAGCCGACTTGCAGCGTTGTGTTGCCGGCGAACTGGCGTTGAACGGTGAAGCTCCACTGGTTGGAAACCGCCGGCCGTACGTTTGGATCCCAGAGCCGGATCAAGGCCCCGGCGAAGGGATCGGAGGGATTCGCTTCGAGAGGCAGGAAGCCCTGACTCAGTGTCGACTTTGGCAGCGCCAGTGACGTATAGGTGGCGTCGGTTTCATGCGCGAAAGGCGGGTTGATGGTGAGACGCAAGTTCGTGCCTGTCCCTTCCAGATAGTTGGAAAGGGTATAGGCGGCGCGGAGGACCGTCTTGTTGTCCAGGCTGTAGGCAACGCCGATGCGAGGCTGGTAATTCGTGATGCCGTTGTAGGTGTTATACAGGGCACCGCTGTTGCCGTTCTGGCCCGGCAGCTCGAGCGCGCCGGAGATCAACCCAAAGTTGGATTGCCGGTCTTTCACCTCCACCCACGGAGTGTGGATTTCGTAGCGCAAGCCCAGGTTCAGCGTGAGCTTGGGAGTCAGATGCCAGTCATCCTGGAAGAACGCGGCAAAGACATTGGAGCGCTGCCCCCAGGTGCCTCCGTTTACGCCGCCGCCAATATCCGAAGGCAAGCCTAACAGGAAGTCCGCTTCCGCGAGACCGCTGCCGGAGCCAGCCACTGCCAGGGGGTTAGGACCGGCGCTGTAGCGCCCGTCATAAGTAAACGTCCCGGCCTTGCCGTTGTTGCCGGAGTAGAAGGTGTCGATGCGCTGGCGCCAACCTTGGAAGCCGAGATGCATATTGTGCGCGCCCTTGGTGAGGTTCACGGTGTCTTCATACTGAATCACCGTATCGGCGAAGAGCTGCTCGTTGTCCGAATTTCCAATCGTGCTGGCGAAGCCACCATTAAAGACCTGAGCCGGCAGGATACTCGACACCGTGCCGGGCAGCCCGACCGTCTGCGGGAGATCTGCCAGGCCGTTGCCGGCCGCGCCGTTATTCAGGAACACGTAATTCACTCCCACGCGGGCCTCATTCACCATGGTGGGCGACAAGGTCCGGGTCCAATCGAGCGCTCCGGTGTGCGTAGGAGAGTTGTTGAACGAGTTGTAGAAGATCGGCACGTTGTTGGTGGTCGGATTTACGAAATTACTTTGCGAAAACCGGCCGAAGATGCGGTCTTTATCCGTGAAGTTCCAATCGACCTTGGCGTCGCCCTGATCGCCGTTGTTATACGTTTTCGAGGTGTACAGGTAATTGTTGTTCAGGGCGTTTAACGTTGGCAATGGATAAGCAGTGGTGTCGCTCAGGATCTTCGACGCCACCGGATCGATCATGCTGGCGGGGATCTGATTGCCGGCAAACGGCACGCGCTGGCCGTTCACCACGCTCAGGGGATTGTAGAGCTGAATGGGGTTGGATTGCTGCAAGAGTTGCGAGAAGTTGCCCGACCGTTCGTCCGCAGTCATCAGGCTGGTGGCTCCAACACTGCCCGGCGTATCGAATCGCTGGCCCTGATAGTCGACAAAGAAGAACAGCTTGTCCTTCTTGATGGGGCCGCCGAAGGTGGCGCCGAATTCGTTCCATCGCACTTTCCCTTTCGGCGCGCCGGTAAAGTTGTCTCCCCACGAGTTGGCATTCAGAGCGTCGTTGCGCAGGAACTCAAACGCATCGCCGTGATATGCGTTGGTGCCCGACTTGATGCTGGTGGTGACGATTCCGCCCATGTAGTTGCCGAACTCTGCCGGGGCGTTGTTGGTGATCAGGTTGAACTCCTGGATGGCGTCCACGCTGGGAGCATAGCCGACCAGGTTGTCCGACACCTGGTTGTTGTCCATTCCGTCCAGAATGAAATTGTTAGCCTGCTCGCGGTTGCCGTTAATATAGGGGCGGCCGCTGCTCGAGGTAGTCTGGCCGCTCTCGAAACTCGATGGATCAGGATGAGTGCTTCCCGGCGCGAGCAAAGTCAACTGCACGTAGTTGCGCGTGGCCAGAGGCAGCGTAGTGTTGGTGCGGGCGTCGATTACTTCGCCAAGCTGCGTTGATTCGGTTTGCAGCACAGGAGCGGCCGCATTCACTTCCACCGTGGTTTGCACGTTGCCGACTTGTAGCTGAATGTCGATCTTGGCGACCTGGTTCATCTGCAACACAATATTGGACTGTGTGGCGGTCTGGAATCCTGGGTTCTCGACCCGCAGGTTGTATGCTCCAACCAGAAGGTTGGTTAGGTTATAGTAGCCGTCCGAGTTCGTCGTGGCGCTGTAGACCGTTCCGCGCTCTACCGATGTGGCGCTCACCTTGCCGTTGGCGACGGCAGCGCCCGATGGGTCTGTAATCTTGCCGGTGATGGATGCGGTAACTTGCTGGCCCCACACAGTACCGGCGATCCAGCTGACCAGCGCAAAAAACAGAACTAGCGAAGTGACTTTTTGCTTCACAGAACCTCCTCTGCAAATTCGTAAAAAACAGCACAAGCTCGAACGCTGACAAATGGCAATCAAGATCGAACCTCTAGCTGTAGTTTTCCCTGAGCGATAATATGTTCCAACTAGTTCGCCAATTGTGGCAACGTTAATCTTTGTCACCACGACTGTCAAAACGTAATGCGCTTTATTTTTATGGTGTTGCCATGCATTGATGGACTGCTGTTACGGAACTGTTACCGCCGCGATTTGCGGTCTGCGGGGCGGAGAGGAGTTAGAATAAGATAAATGTTACGGGGTTGTTAAGTCTGCGGATCGTTTTTTGAAGTGTCAGCGATGGCCGGATCTCAACCAGTTCCGATGCACCCGGCGCCGAAGCATGCACCAAGGCAGAGTCCATGGAAAAGGGCGGTTCTGCGCTGGAACTCGGACTACCGCCAACTGGAACGCATCCTTTCCAGCAAGGCGTTGTCGCCGGCTCTGGTCAAGTTTTTGCGGTTCATCGTAATAGAGACCCTGGCGGGCAGGGGCGAACAACTCACCGAGTACGTCATCGCTGAGCGGGTGTTCAACCAGCGGGATTTTACGCCCAGCGAAAAATCCGTGGTCCGGGTAGAGAAGCGGCGGCTGCGGGATAAGCTAAAAGAATATTACGAGGGGCCGGGTAAGGACGATCCGGTAGTCATCAGCCTGGGATCGACCTTCGTGCCGGTGTTCACGCCGCGGGGGACCGAAGTTCCGCAGCGGGCGGGGCGGAGCATTTTTCGGTGGGGGCGCGTGGCGCTGGCGGCGGGGGCGGCGCTACTGGTAGCGATCACGGCGGCAATTTTGTGGATGCGCCGGGCGCCGGTGGATGATTTTGTTCTCACGCAGTTGACCTACGACTCGGGTTTCACCAGCGATCCCGCAATCTCGCCTGACGGCAAACTGGTGGCCTACGCGTCGGACCGCAGCGGGGAAGGCAACCTGGACATCTGGGTGCAAAACATCGCGACGGGTGACCGGGCGCGGCTGGCGCCGAATCCGGCAGACGACACGGAGCCATCTTTCTCGCCGGACGGCTCGAAAGTGGTGTTTCATTCGGACCGCGATGGCGGCGGCATTTATACGGTTGCGGTGTTGGGCGGCGATTTGAAATTGATCGCCAAGCAAGGGCGGGGAGCGCGGTTCTCGCCGGACGGACAGCGGATTGTTTACTGGGTGGGTGAGTCGTACTTCGTGCGCACGCAGTTGTACGTGGTTTCAGCAGGGGGCGGGACGCCACGGCAGGTGCAGCCGGGTTTCTATGGCGCGCACGATGCGGTGTGGTCGCCGGACGGGAAGTACTTGCTATTTTGGGGGCAGCGAGACGAATCGTCGGCGCCCGACTGGTGGTTGACGCCCGTGGATGGAGGCGAGGCGACACCAGCGGGCGCATTCAGTGTGTTCGCTAAGCAAGGTCTGTCGGCTGGAGGACCGGCGGCCTGGGTGGGTGGACAGATCTTCTTTTCGGCGCGGCGCGACACGACGAATCTTTGGAAAGCCGGGATTTCCACGCGGAGCGGGAAGCTCGGCGGCAGGTTGAGCCGGCTGACGATGGGGACAGACCAGGAAAGCGAGCCATCGGTGGCATCGAATGGCAACATGGTGTTTTCCAGCGTGGCCTCCAGCACGAATGTGTGGCGCCTTCCCGTGGATTTGAATCAAGGCAAGGCCACGGGCGGAGTGGAGCGGGTGACGCGGGATCTTTCGACCGAGGTTTTTCCCTCGATCTCGGCCAACCAGCGGCTGGCGTTCAGCGCGGACCGGTCAGGCAAGCGGGAGATCTGGGTGAAGGATCTGGCCGAGAGCAAGGAAAACCTGCTGGCGGTAAGTCCGTCGGAGTTCGATTCGCCGAAGATTACGCGCGACGGAACGAAGCTGGCCTACGCGGTGGAGCGGCCCGAGTGGACGATTCACGTGGTGGCCATCCCAGGCTCCGAAGAGAAAGTGTACAAGAACGGCGGCCCTCCGCGGGACTTTTCGGCAGACGGGACGAAGCTGTTGTACGAGGCGAAATCCTGTTCGCCGTATTGCGTGGGCCTGCTGGATCTGGCTATCGGCAAGACGCGGGAACTCATCCGGGATTCCAAGCTGGCGCTGTATCCGGAGTCTTTCTCTCCCGATGGCGAGTGGATCGCGTTCCAGGCGCGGCCGCTGCACGACGCCGCGACGCGAACGATCTACGTCACGCCATTCCACGATGGAAACGTGGGCGGCACGGAGACGTGGATCGCGGTGACGGACGGCAAGCAGATGGACCGGGAAGCGAAATGGTCGCCGGACGGCGGGCTGCTTTACTTTCTTTCGGAGCGCGACGGCTTCCGCTGTATTTGGGCGCAGCGGCTGGACCGGCGGACCAAGCACGCCATCGGCGAGCCGTTTCCGGTTTATCACTTTCACCATTCACAGCAATCGCTGGCGAGCCTGGGCAGCCCGGGAAAGGTGGGACTCTCGGTGACACGTGACGGCCTCGTGTTCAGCCTGGCAGAGACAACGGGAAATATCTGGATGGCGAAGGGGCGGAAGTAGGAGGCGGCGTCTCCTCCAAAGATTCTTCCGCCGATAGTGTGCTTCAGAACCGGCGCGGTACCCCCCGGGCTACATTCAGTATCCTTTCTGCTTGTCGACCACGTTCACGAGCGGTTTGCCGTCGACGAAGCGCTCGAGGTTTTCTTTTACGGTGCCGACCATGCGCTCGCGATCCTTATCGGAGCGGCCGGCGATGTGGGGGGTGATGATGACGTTGTCGAATTTCCAGAGGGGGTGGCCTTTGGGAAGCGGCTCGGGATCAGTGACGTCCACGCCGGCGCCTGCGATGCGGCGGCTGTCGAGCCCTTTGACCAGGCCGTTCATATCGTAGACGCCGCCGCGGCTGACGGCGATGAAATACGAGTGCGGCTTCATCAGCTCGAATTCATGGGAGCCCATTTCCTTGTGGCTGCGCTCGGTGTGCGGGGCGGAGATAAAGACCACGTCGGCCTTGGGAACCACTTCGTCAATCTGATCGGGCTTCACGACGCTGGCGAGGAACGGCGTGAAGGGCTTGTCTTCGGGATCGACGCCGATGACGGTCATGCCGAAGGCCCAGGCGCGCTGCGCGATCTGCATGCCGATGCCGCCCACACCGATGACGACGGCTGTCTTACCGCGCAGCTCGATGCCGTCGAAGGCGCGGCGATCGAGGCTCTCACTGGGCATTTCCTTCATGTATCGGGGCAAACGGCGGGTGAGAGAGAGGAGCAGGGCCATGGCGTGATCGGCGATCTCAGGGCCCTGCACAATTTTGTTGTTGGTGAGGACGATGTTGCTATCGCGGAGATCGTTGCCGCCGGAGAGGAACAGAACACCCTCGACGCCGGCGCTCATGCTCTGCACCCATTTCAGTTGCTTGGCGGCGCGGACTTCTTCGGGCCGGATGTCGCCAACAAAGCCGTCGGCATCGGCGATCTCCTGCATGACGTTGGCGTGAGTGACCGGAACGATACGGGCTTGCGGGACGGCTTTTTGCAGCTCTTTCACCATGTCTTCGCCGCCCATGACGAGAATCTTTTTGGTTTGCGCAGACGCGGCTATAGTGCACGCAGCGCAAAGAAGAATCAGACGACCGATGCTGGGGTTGTGGGAAAGCGACATATCGGCAGATTATATCGCGTGGTCGCGGAGAGGGACTATACTGGAACTCGGGTGAGCATGGTGCGATACGGATGGATTTGCTGCGTGGTCTCGTTGGGACTTCAGGCCGCGACATTGCCCGTGGTACCGGGCGACTCCGAACGCGGAGAAAAGCTGTTTGAGAGCGAGCGCTGCGTACAATGTCACAGCGTGGATGGGAAGGGCGGGAAGATGGCGCCCGACCTCGGCAGGCAGATCGACCGGAACTTCACGCCGGCGCAACTGGCCAGCACCATGTGGAACCACGCGCCGGTGATGTGGGCGGCGATCGAAGGCGCGGGGATCGATAAGCCGAGGCTCAGTCCGGAGGGAGCGGCGGATCTGTTTGCGTTCTTTTATTCCTCGCGGTTCTTCGATAAGCCGGGTGATGCGGGGCGCGGCAAGCAGGCGTTCGCGGCGAAGCATTGCGGCGAGTGCCACGGAATCACGGAATCGCGGGCGGAAGGCGCGCCGCCGGTAGTGAAATGGGAATCGCTGGGCCAGCCGATCCTGCTGGTGCAGCAGATGTGGAATCACAGCGCCAACATGCGCGAAGCTTTCACACGCAAGGGCATCCCCTGGCAGCAGCTCACCACGCAGGAGCTGGCAGACATTCTGGTGTATCTGCGCACGATGCCGGAGACCAGGCATCTGGCGACGCGGTTCTCTTATGGATCGGGGCAGGGCGGCGAAGGCCTGTTTCAATCGAAAGGCTGCATCAAATGTCACACCGGCAAATTGGCGCTGGAAGACCGGCTGCACAATCTGACCCTGACCGATATCGCGGTGGACATGTGGAACCACGCGCCCCGCATGGTCCAGCCGGTGCCCTCGCTTACTGAAGACGAGATGCGGCAGTTGCTCAGCTTTCTGTGGATGCGGCAGTTCGTGTATCCGGCGGCAAGTGAATCGCACGGCAAGCAATTGTTCGCAGAAAAGCATTGCGCGGATTGCCATGCGAGCGGCACGCACGGAGCACCCCCGCTGCCCGGGCAGGGGCGCAAGTTCTCGGAAGTGACCATCGTGGCGGCGCTGTGGGGGCACGGACCGCAGATGCTGTCGCGCATGCGGCAGGCGCACATCCCCTGGCCCCGGTTCAACAATCCGGAGCAACTGGCGGATTTGATCGCGTATTTGAATTCGGTGCAGTAAAAGGCCGGGATCAGGAGCGCATGAGCCGTGTGGATTGGCTGCGCAACCCGCGGGGAGAGTGGCACGTAATCGGGCAGATCGCGTTGATGGCGGTTGTTCTCGCCGCCCCGATACCGGGTAGGCACGCCCGCGGTCATAGCGCCCCTTGGCTCTACATCACCGCCATTACAGGCGGCTCGCTCTGTACCGCCGGTTTGGGATTCGTCGTTCTTGGGGCGGCTGCTCTTGGCCCAAATCTGTCGCCGCTCCCCTCGCCGAAAAAGGATGCCAGCTTGGTGGAAAGCGGGATCTACTCCGCCGTCCGCCATCCCATGTATACCGGCTCCGTCCTTTTCGCGCTCGGCTGGAGCCTGGCTTGGAACAGCATCGCAGCCTTGCTGGCCACGATGGTCCTGCTGGCGATTCTCGACATCAAGGCGCGACGCGAAGAACAGTGGCTCGAAGCCAAGTTCGGTGGCTACGCAGGATACAAGAAGCGCGTGAAAAAGCTGATTCCATTTGTCTATTGATGCGTTATTCGGCTCTGGCCGCCAAATTGTCTCTCACCACGGTCCGAGAATCGTCATGCGATGCAAGGACGTTGGGAGATGGCACTAGAAGGTTCTGTGTTTCAGACGGGCCACACTGGACTTTGCTGTTTCCGCTACGGCCATCACGGTCATCACCCCTGCTTGTAGGGGATCGCTCACCACCAGATCCGCAGCTGCCGGCAGGCGCACATCCCCTGGCCTCGGTTCAACAATCCGGAGCAACTGGCGGATTTGATCGCGTATTTGAATTCGGTGCAGTAAAAGGCCGAGGCGAAGGCGGATACCTTGATCAGCGCAAAGAAAACACGTTACAGGAGCCCGCTGGAGGCTAGGCGAGGTTGAGACGGCGGAGGTGGCGGATGCCGGCCAGCCTTGATTTGATCGACGTGGAGTTAGACTCGGGAGGGCGAGAGTCCGGGGCGTTTCCGCCCTCCCACAAAAATCCGATAACACCCGCGGGCCTCAATGCCCCGTGATCGAAAGCAATAAGGACTTCATCGCCGGCTTCAAACGTTGCGAGTGTCCCTCGAGAAAGACCGATCAGCACGCTAATGGAACCCCACGAATCCTGGATCACTTTCATTCCCTGGACCGCGGACATTCCGATGAGGATCAAGTCGGCGCCACGCGGATGAAACCTGCGGATCGTATAGACCGCCGACGCAAGGTCCGAGATCGGTTGGACGGAGGCGTCTCCGTAGGCGAAAATCTCCGCGAACTTGCCGCGCGGAGACGACGGCACGGCGGGCCTCATTCGGCCGGGTGCCACCCGGCTCGCCGGCGTAATGATCTCCATAGGCTCTCTCATTGTCTCCGCTTAGCCTGCAGTTCTCAAGCAAACCGTCACCCTGGATTCCACGGAAGGCACGACAGGGAGTCGCATCTTGTGTCCGATTGGATTTCGCGGCTTGGCCGGTGACGACTTGGCTCCCTCCCAACCGCTGGCCGCTGAGCAGCGGAAAATGCCGCTAGAAGGCCCTGTGTTTCAACCGGGCCAAACTGAATTTGGCGGTTTCCGCTACGGCCATCACCGTCATCACGCCCGCTTGTAGAGGATCGGTAACCACCAGATCCGCGGCTGCCGGCACGCTTCCCGCCATGTTCAAACTTACTACCAGTAAGCCCTGCGCCCGGACCTCCCGAACGGCGCACTCGATGTCGCCGCCCATTAGTGAGCCGGCCAGCACCAGGGCTTTCATCCTGGGCAGGCGCCCGCAGGCACGCACGGCATCGGCCAACGCCTGCTCGCCCACTAGCGGGATGGTGTCCACCGAGATGTGCTCGCCACGGATATTGTGCCGGTCCGCTTCTGAAATCGCGCCAATGGCGACCTGCCCCACCTGCGCACCACCACCTATGATGATGACTCGCTTTCCAAAAACAGTCTGGAACGTCTTCACCTGGGTTACGCTGTGAACGATTGCGAGCTTCGACAAATCCTCGATCACTGCCGCCGCATCATCCGTTACTTCGATCTCGAGATA
>Ga0335081_10016594_pt1 | contig 11921 bp, 11 predicted proteins | sample Lox_Sample_35_FD_206713 | JGI IMG/M metagenome (GOLD analysis project Ga0335081, IMG submission 206713) | Soil microbial communities from Loxahatchee National Wildlife Refuge, Florida, United States - Lox_Sample_3.5 | ecosystem: Environmental > Terrestrial > Soil > Wetlands | place: USA... | reverse complement strand
TCGCGCGCCGGCGCAGCGCGCCGGTGGATATCGCGCGGCCGCAAGGGACGGCAAGAGGCGATCACTAACACTAATTCTCGAACGAGCCCTCAGCCGAGCGAGATCGTGTCGGCGCCGGCCACGCGCAGGTAGTCAAGCGCGGTGCCCCTCGACTCGCGCAGCCTCAGCACCTCGGCCAGGGCGGCGTGCGGGCCGCCCGCCAAGCCATCGGCCAGCAGCGCCGCCCCGTGCGCGGCCGTGCTCGCTGCGCCGGGAACGAGCGCGATCAGGTCAAACGAGACCGTTCCAGGGTCGACACCGGCTACGCGGGGCATATCATTCGAGCATGAGCACGATGAAGGACAAACCGGTCACCTACGCTGAGGACCAGGTCCCCGCCAAGCTGTCCGAGTACGGCCTCAGTGACTGGTACTACGAGGACAAGTGGATCCGGCGCAAGTTCAACACCGACGGCTGGCCGACGACCCTGATGGCCGTCAATGCCGTGGGTTACCTGTGCGAGGCGGCCGGACATCACGCCGACTTGAATGTCACGTGGGGAAAGCTCTGGGTCAAGCTCGCCACGCACTCGGCAGGCGGAATCACCGACAAGGACTTCACGCTCGCGAGGAAGATCGAGGACACGATCTTGTGGCGCCCCGAGGCCGACAGCCCGCTCGAGGGACCGATGGGCAAGTTCGTGTTCTCCAAGTCGCCTTCGCGCGCCTGAGCCTTGAGCCTGAGAAGGCCATCCGGTCAAAGCACCTCGAGGGCGACGTCGTAGATGCCCTCGAGGTCAAGCGTGGTGCCCTTGATCTGAGGACGCCCCAGTCCAGGGGTCCCTCCTGGCGATAGCTCTTGTGTAGGCCACGAGCGATCGTGGCCTTCATCAGCTCCTTGCCGACATAGAAGGCGTGCGGAACGTCGTCCACGTCGAGTTGGTCGAACACCGCGTACATGTTGGCCTCGCGGATGAAAGGAGAGGTTGCGCCCGCCGTCGCGCTGTCGGTGCTGGGCCGTGATTGACGCTCGTCCGCTGCCGCTGGTCATCAAGGTCGGCGGCGGGCTGCTGCGCGCCGCGGGGCTCGAGGGGCTGCGCTGCGGCTGTGCGGAGGCGATCGAGTCGGCGGCACGCCGACCGGTGCTGGTCGTGCCGGGAGGCGGTCCGTTCGCCGATGCGGTGCGCGCCGTCGACGCGCAGGCGGGTCTGCCCGACGATCTCGCGCACGCGCTGGCGCTACGAGCGATGGATCAGCTCGGCGTGCTGGTGGCAACCGCTGCTTCCGCGCGCGCAGCTGCTCACCCGGTTGGTCGCACCCCGTGCGCTGGGCGTGCTCGTGGCGGCGCCGGCGTTTGCGGGTCGTGCCGACATTCCCGAGTCCTGGACGGTCACCAGCGACTCGCTGGCAGTGCTGGCGGCCGCCGCTATCGGCGGCGAGGAGGCGGTCCTGCTCAAGCCGGTGGCCGGAGTGGTGCCGCGGTGGCCGTCGGACGACCCGCCCCTGGCGGAGATGACCGCGGACGAGCTCCAGGCGCTGCAGGACGCCGGCGGCGGGCTGGCCGTCGACCCCTACCCGGCCGAAGCAGTGCGCCGTACCGGCGTGGCCGTCGTCGTCCGGACACCCGGAGCCAGCCGCACGGTCGAAACGCGGATCGTCCCTGGGTAAGCGCCCCCAAATACTCGCTGTATTATCGGGCCGAGGCGGCGACGCCGGACACGCACGGCCACTCATCGAGGGTGAAGAGCTCTGGTGGAGGCATATCGCTACATGGGGCCGGGTGGCCTCAGCGTCCCCACAGCTGACCGCTCGGAGCTTTCGATCTTCCCGAGACTCGCCACCTACTCCCAGATCGTCGCCCGCCTGCAGTGGGAGCCGGCGGCCATCGACCTCCGCCCGGACGCCCGCGCATGGCCCCAGCTCCCCGCTGATCGCCGCCGCCGCCTCATGACACTGCTCGCCGGCTTCCGCGTGGCCGAGGACGCCGTCGCTGAGCACCTGATGCCATTCGCCGACGTCGCCGAGCGCGTGGACACGATGATGATGTGGATCTTCTTCCTCCAGCGCCGCGACGAGGACCGGCACGCGCTCTTTTTCGACCGCATCGCCGCCGAGATCCTCCGGCTCCCGGGAGATACCCCGGCCCAGCGGCGCGCCGCGGCGCGGGAGCACGTCCCGGAGGCGCTGCTCGAGCTGTTCGAGGCCCGATTACCCGCCATGGCGGCGGAGCTGGCGGCGGGACGGATCGGGATTCTCGACGGTGTCAGGCTCTACCACATGGTCCTCGAGGGTGCGGTTTTCTCCGCCGGCCAGCGCGCGCTGCTCGAGGATCTGGCCGACGGAGCGCTGCCCGGAGTCCGCGAGGGCGTGGAGCACGTCGAGCGCGACGAACGCTGGCACATCGGCTTCGGCGTGCGCTGCCTGAGCGATGCCGAGGATCGCGACACGGTCCTCGACGACCTGCTGGCACGCGCCAACCAGGCGGCCGCCGCCTGGGGGGACGCGGTGCCGCCGGCCTACCGCGAGCTCGCCGTGGCGCTGTGCCGGCGGCGGCTGTCGATCGCCGGCTCGGCAGAGGCGCTGCCGGCGTCCCGGTGATCGCAACCTACGTCAACGAGTCAGGCTTCGGGACGTCGATCAGCATTCGGACCCGACGACGGTCGGTGGCGATCGAGGCTGCTTGTACCTGGGGGCCCTAAACCAAACTAAGCGCGCACCGACTTGCGGATGAAGTCCACGATCTCTTGCGTCGGCGATCCCGGGCCGAAGACCTCCGCGACTCCCGCCGTCTTCAACTGCTCCACATCATCGCCTGGGATTGTGCCCCCGGCGGTCACCAGCACGTCGTCGACGCCCTGCTCCCTGAGCAGCTCGAGGACTCTCGGTACGAGCGTCATGTGGGCGCCGGACAGGATCGACAGCCCGACCGCATCGGCATCCTCCTGGATCACGGTCTCCACAATCTGCTCGGGCGTCTGGTGAAGGCCGGTGTAGATCACCTCCATGCCGGCATCGCGGAGCGCCCGCGCGATGATCTTCGCGCCACGATCGTGCCCGTCCAGACCGGGCTTGGCGACGACCACGCGAATCTTCTTCTCTGGACGGGGCATCTGAGCAAACTCGATTCTAGTGGCGCCGCTGCCAAACCGGCCGCTCGCCTGCAGCTTTGGAGGTGGCTGATCAGCCGCGCCCCGCCGGCAGCCGTGCGGCCGTAGCGCGCGTGCGTGAACGCAAGCTGCTGCGGCCACGCGCCGCAAGCGCGATGCTTCCGATGCCGCCGGCCGCGGCCGCGCCGACTAGCGCGCCGGCGGTCTTCAGCCTGCGCGCGAGACGATCGAAGCGCAGCACCTCCCACTCTTCCCGGCGCGCAACCCGCGCCAGCTCCGAGTCCGGGTTGACTGCGACGGGGTGGCCCACCGCGCGCAGCATCGGCAGATCGGACTCGGAGTCCGAATAGGCGTATGAGCCGCCGAGATCGATGCCTTCTCGAGCCGCGAGCTCCCGGATTGCGCGTGCCTTGCCGGTGCCGTAAACGAACAGCCCGGCTGGTCGCCCGGTGAAGACGCCGTCTCTCGCCGCCGAGAACTGCGACCCGATCGCGCCATCGAGCGCGAGCACGCTCGCGAGCATCGCGGCGAGCTCCTGCGACGCTGCGGTCACGATGTATACGCGACGGCCCGCGTCCTGGTGCTCATGGGCGAGCGCAAGCATCTGCGGATAGATCCTCGGCAGGATCCCTGCGAGCACGTCCGCGCCGAGCCGTCGCAGGTCAACAACGCGCACGCCCTCCATCGACTGCGAGATCCGATCGCGCAACGCGCGGGTGTCCTCGGCGGTCGACCCCCGCAGCCGAAAGCGCAGGTTCGCCCAACCATCCGCGATCAGCTGCCGGCGCCCCATCATCCCGGCCTTGTACGCGGCGCGACCGAACTGGAACGCCGACGAGCCTTCCATCAGCGTCCGGTCGAGGTCGAAGAAGGCCGCGCTAGCCGCCGTTGACCTCCACGATCACCGCGTCGCCCTGGCCGCCGCCGGAGCAGATCGCGGCGCAGCCGAGGCCGCCGCCGCGGCGGCGCAGCTCGAGCACGAGCGCGCCCAGGATCCGCGCGCCGGAAGCGCCGATCGGATGCCCGAGCGCCACCGCCCCGCCGTTGACGTTGACGCGGTCCTCGTCGATCCCGAGCATCCGAATCGAGTTGAGCGTGACCGAGGCGAATGCCTCGTTGATGTCCCACAGGTCGACGTCCGTCACTTGCAGACCTGCCTTTGCCAGCGCCTTGCGCGCGGCATTCGCCGGCGTTCGCGCGAGGTACGGGAAGTCGTCGGCGACCTGTGCTTGGGCGACAATCGTCGCCAGCACAGCCCGGCGGTTGCGCTTGGCCCAATCGTCGCTGGCCAGGACGAGCGCCCCGGCGCCGTCGTTGACGCCGGGGGAGTTACCGGCCGTGTGCGAACCGTCCTCGAGGAAGATCGGCGGCAGCTTGGCCAGCGACTCGAGCGTCGTGTCGCGGCGTGGCGCCTCGTCGATCTGGACAACCGTCTCGCCCCTGCGGCTCTTGACGGCGACGGGGACGATCTCCTCGGGCAGACGGCCTTCGTCGGTCGCCGTGATCGCACGCTGGTGGGAGCGCAGCGCCCAGCGGTCCATATCGGCCCGGGTGAGCTCGAGCTCGGCCGCGACCTCGCTCGCCTCCTGTGCCATGTGCTTACCGGAGAAGGGGTTTGTGAGCCCGTCCTTGATCATCGCATCGAGCGCCTTGCCGTCCCCCATCCGCAGACCGAACCTGGCCTGTTCGAGCAAGTATGGAGCACGCGACATTGACTCCATGCCTCCCGCAACCGCGACCTCGACGTCGCCGGCTCGGATCGCGGCGTCCAGCAGGCCGGCGGCACGGATGCCCGACGCGCACACCTTGTTGACCGTCTCCGAGGAGACGTCCCTCGGGATCCCCGCCTTGATCTGAGCCTGGCGCGAGGGAATCTGTCCCTGTCCGGCCTGGATGACCTGACCCATGACGACGTGCTGGACTTGGTCGGGGCCGATCTCGGCACGCTCGAGCGCCGCCTTGATCGCCGTGCCGCCGAGCTCGGTCGCGTCGACGCTCGCCAAGCCGCCTCCGAGCTTCCCGATCGGCGTGCGGGCGGTGGACAGGATCACGGTCTTTGGCATTAGGGTCTCCGGGTTCAGTGGCGCGGCTTGAGCTGGCAATCCTAGCTTCCGTCTGGTGATCTGAACCTGCCCGAACGAGTCACCGAGACGGCGACCACGCGGAGCCGGCCTCCGGATGGCGCCGGAGAGCATTTCGCGTGGATTGCGCACGGCAGCGCGAATCGACGTGCGCCCGGGCACTCGGCGATATGAGGTCGCTCGCTATGCGCTATTGGTAGGGTCCCAAAATGCTCGTGCAGGCGACCACCGAGGTGCCTCTGCGCACTGACGCCGACACGGTCGTGGCGGGAGTGTTCGAGGGCGAAGAGGTCGCGCACGACGTGAGCGACGGCCTGCTCGGTGGGCTGCTCGCATCCGGCGAGGCGCGGCGCGACTTCAAGCACCTCGCGGTCGCTCACGCCGATGGGCGCCGGGTGATCCTGGTCGGCCTCGGTCCCCGCGGGAGCTTCGACGGCGAGCGCGCGCGCGTTGCGGCGGCGGTCGCCGCGGGCCGCGCGCAGGAGCTGTCCGCACGAACCCTCTGCTGGGAGGTGCCCCATCGCGTCGGCGACGGGGTCGTCGCCGGTCTCGTCGAGGGCACGCTGCTGCACGCCTACAGGTTCGAGCGCTACAAGCCGCCAGCCGACAAGGACCGCCCCGCGGCGCGGCTGATCCTCAGCGCCCATCACGACATCGCCGACGGCGTGCGGCGGGCCGCGACGATCACGGCTGCCCAGAACAGGGCGCGCGATCTCGCGAACACACCCGGCAACGACCTGCCGCCCGAGCGACTCGCGGCGCATGCGCAACGGCTCGAGGGCGTCAATGTCGAGGTCTGGGACGAGGAGGAGATCGGTCGGGCAGGGATGGGCGCGTTCGCTGCGGTCGCGCAGGGCTCGGGCCAGGACGCACGCCTGATCCGCCTGCAATACGACGGCCGTGCGGACGGCCCGCGGCTGGGCCTGATCGGCAAGGCGGTCACGTTCGACTCGGGGGGGTTGTCGCTCAAGCCGGCGGCCAAGATGGACGAGATGAAGTTCGACATGTCCGGGGGAGCCGCGGTCATCGAGGCGATCGGGGCCCTGGCGCAACTCGATGCGCCGGTTCGCGTGCTCGGCGTCGTCGGCGCCACCGAGAACCTTCCGAGTGGGGCCTCGGTCAAGCCCGGCGACATCGTCCGCGCGCTCGACGGCACGACGATCGAGGTCATCAACACCGACGCCGAGGGCCGGCTCGTGCTCGCCGATTGCATCTCCTACGCTCGCCGCGAGGGCTGTGAGCGACTGATCGACATCGCCACCCTGACGGGCGGCATCGTCGTCGCGCTGGGCTCGACGTATGCGGGGCTGATGAGCAACGACGACGAGTGGGCACAGCAGGTGGCGTCGTCAGGTGTCGACACCGGCGAGCTCGTCTGGCGGATGCCGTTGCACGACGAGTACGCCGGCATGATCGAGGGAACCTACGCCCAGCTGGTCAACGCGACCGAACGCCGCGAGGCTACCGCCTTGACGGCGGCGGAGTTCCTGCATCACTTCGCTGCAGACACGCCCTGGGCCCACATCGACATCGCCGGCTGCGCCTGGGACGCACACCGCGACTACTTCGACAGGGGCGGCACCGGCTTCGGCGTGCGGCTGCTCGTAGACATCGCGCTTCGCGCCGCCCGCCAAGCCAAGGGCCCTAAGGGCTCACGACAGACCAGTGATGGAATTTGACGAGTGGCTGGGCGTGCCTGGCCGCTGCCGGCTCGGACCGATGATACTTGGGGTATCTGAGGCCGAGCCCGTGGCGCAAGGCGCGTCCAGACGCCGTCAAAACCATCAGCAATTGTGTCGTGGGCCCTAAACCCTGACGACGCGCAGGAAGTGCCGCAGCACTCCGAGCCGGCCCTGGAAGCGCACCCGGCCGGAGGCCACCATCCCGAGCGCCGCCCGTCCGCGTGAGCTGATCGGGCTCGGAACCCCGCTGACCAGCGGCGCAACCATCAGCCCCACCAGGTCCGAGAGTGCACCGGTGATTTGCAGATCCGGAGCGGCGCCGGCGCCGTCCTCGACGAGCACATGGTGGTCGCCGAACACGATCCGGACGGGCGGATAGCGTTCCTCGAGCACGAGCTCGACCTCGGCGAGCAGCTGACTGGCCAGCGCGGGGCGCCGGTGCACGCCACGGTCGACGATCGCCATGATCGCGGGTGCCAGGCCGCCGGCGACGAGCGCTCCGAGCCTGACCGCCGGCGGATGCAGGTGAGTGCGATGCTCGGGGACGGTGCCCGGATCCTCGGTGCGATCAACGGCTCGCGCCCTGCGTATGCCTTCGGCGATGCCGAACGCGGCGACGTCAGGCGAGTGCGACGGATCGGCATCCACGTCAACGATCGTACGGCTCGCACCAGTCAGAATGGCAGGGTGGACTTCGACCTCCCCGACCATCATCGTCTGCTGCGCACGACCGTGCGCGAGTTTGCAGAGCAGGAGATCGCTCCGGTCGCGGAGGAGCTCGACCGGACCAAGCAGTTTCCCTACGAGATCGTCAGGCGCCTCGGCGAGCTCGACCTGATGGGGATTCCGTTCCCCGCGCGCTACGGGGGAGGCGGCGGAGACTCGCTCGCTTACGCGCTGGCGGTGGAGGAGCTCACGCGCGTCGATTCGTCGGTCGCGATCACGCTCTGCGCCCACACGTCGCTCGGCACCCAGCCGGTGTACCTGTTCGGGTCCGAGGAGCAAAAGCGCGAGTGGCTGCCACCGCTGTGCAGCGGGGCGCAGCTCGGCGCCTTCGGCCTCACCGAGCCAGAAGCGGGCTCGGACGCGGGCAACACCAAGACCCGTGCGGTGCTCGACGACGGCGAGTGGGTGATCAACGGCTCCAAGCAGTTCATCACCAACGCCGGCACCAGCATCTCGGGGATGGTGGTGATCACGGCCGTCACGGGCGGCAACGGCTCAGCCGGCGCGGCCCGAGAGATATCAAACCTGCTCGTGCCCAACGGAACCCCTGGCTACGAGCCGGGAGAGCCTTATCGGAAGATGGGCTGGAACGCATCCGACACGCGACCGTTGTCGTTCTCGGACTGCCGCGTACCGGCCGAGAACCTGATCGGCGCGCGTGGGCGCGGGCTTGCCCAGTTCCTCCACGTGCTCGACATCGGGCGGATCGGCGTCGCCGCGATGGGCGTGGGGCTGGCGCAAGGCGCGCTCGACCAAGCGCTGGCGTACGCCAAGCAGCGGCGTGCTTTCGGCAAGCCGATCTCGAGGTTCCAGTCGATTCAGGCAAAGCTCGCCAACCTCTCGGCCGAGCTCGAGGCCACGCGCCTGCTGGTCCACAAGGCCGCGTACCTCAAGGATCAGGGCGCCAACTTCACGCTCACCGCGGCACAGGCGAAGCTCAAGAGCGGCCGGCTGGCGGTCAGCGCCGCCGACGCGGCGGTCCAGATCCACGGAGGCTACGGCTGTATCGAGGAGTACCCAGTGTGCCGCTTCTACCGGGACGCCAAGATCCTGACGATCGGCGAGGGGACCGACGAGGTGCAGGAGATCGTGATCGCACGGGCGCTCGGGGCCTGACCGCGACGCTCGCTCCGGCGCCGCCGGTCGGGGCCCTCAGCCCCTGCCTCCGTGGACCGGCACTCGGTCCAGGATCGCAGCCGCGGCGCTCGCCGGGTCCAGCTCGCGCGAGACGACGCGGTCGAGCAGCAGCTTCACCTCCGCGTCTCCCTGCAGCGCCGCCTCCAGCTCCCGACGCATCCGCGAGGCGGCGAGCGCGAGTACCTCGTTGAGCAGATTGCGTCTGCGCCGTGCGGACAGGCTGCCCTCGGCGTGAATGTATGCGCGGTGCTTGTCGAGCTTCTCGGCCAGCCGCTCGGTGCCCTCGCCCCGCGCAGCTTCGGTGCGCACGATCGGGACCTGCCAGCCGCGCCGCGGACCGAGCGCGAGCACGCCCTTGATCTCGCGGACCATCGTGTCCGCGAGCGGGTGATCGGCCTTGTTGACGACGATCACGTCCGGGATCTCCATCACACCCGCCTTCAGCGCCTGGATCGAATCGCCCGATCCGGGCATCAGCACCAGCACGACGGTGTCCGCGTGGTCGATCACGTCCACCTCCCCCTGGCCGACGCCGACCGTCTCGAGCAGCACGACGTCGCGTCCGGACGCGTCCATCAGCAGAGCGGCCTGCAGCGCCGCTTCGGCGAGCCCACCGAGGGCGCCGCGGCTGGCCATCGAGCGAATGAACACGCCCGCGTCGAGGAAGTGGTCGGCGAGGCGGATCCGGTCGCCGAGCAGGGCGCCCTGGGTGAACGGGGACGACGGGTCGATCGACAGCACGGCGACGGTCCGGGACCGTTGCCGCTCGAGCTTTGTCAGTGCGCCGACGAGCGTCGACTTGCCGACCCCGGGCGGCCCGGTGAAGCCGACGATCGCCGCCTTGCCGGTGCGAGGGTAGACCTCGCGGACCAGCGCCCAGCCGTCGGGATCGTCGTCCTCGACGAGCGAGATCGCCCGGGCCAGGGCGCGCCTGTCACCGGCCAGCAGGCGCTGCGTGAGTGATTGTCGGGATGAGCTGGTCAAGGGCGAGCAATCATGCCAGGCGACCGTCGCACCGCGCGCAGCCGTGCCGAGATCGCGGCGAGCCCGCTTACCACGTGGACGTTCGCCCCGTCGGCGCCGAGGTCGGCGACGACGATTACGATGGCCCAGTGGCAACCCGGACCGTGCAGATGCCCCCCGCCGCGCCACAGATCGTGCGCGGCCCGCCGCCACCGCTGCACGGAGGCCTGCTGACGTTTCTGCGCTTCGCGCGCAAGCACGGCATGCTGACGCGCGGCTACTCGGCGTTGTACGTGCGCTGGCTGTGGCTCAAGCTGCGCTGGCGCGGCAGGCTGAAGACCGACGGCATGTGCTTCGTCTGCCCCGGCGTGAAGTTCGAGATCGGGCGCGACGCAACCGTCACGCTCGGCCGCTGGTCGTGGATCGGTCACCGATCCAAGGTGCGCGCACACGAGGGCGGGGTCTCGATCGGCGCTAAGTCGGTGCTCGGTCAGGAGTGCACGATCTCCTGCTACCAGCACATCTCGATCGGCCGCGAGTGCATCATCGCCGACCGCGCGATGATGATCGACTTCGATCACGGGGTCGTCGAGGTCGAGCGGCCGATTCGCGAGCAAGGCATCTACAAGCGCGACGTCGACATCGGCAACAACGTCTGGATCGGATACGGGGCGTGCGTCTTGCGCGGAGTGAGGATCGGCGACAACTCAATCGTTGGGACAAGCGCCGTGGTGACCTGCGACGTGCCCGACAACGCCGTGGTCGCGGGTGTTCCCGCGCGGATCCTCCGGATGCGCAAGGCTCCCCGGACCTTCCGCTGGGAGTGAGTGGGTCGCAGCTCACGAGCGCGGCGACCCGAGCATTACGAGCTCAACCGCGCTTGGAGCATCGCGAGCTCAGCCCCCGCCGCGTCACGGCCACCATCCGGACAGCACCGGGGCGAGGTTGCGCAGCGACGGCGACAGCTTCTGCTCACCGTCGAGCTCCTGCGCCAGCGCCAGCGCCTGCGCGTGGGCGAGCGCCCGCTCGCGCGGGTACGCGCCGGCCGTGCGCCGCGAGGCGAGAAACGCCCAGTCGCTCGCCTGCAGCGCCAGCAGCTCGCGCAGCACGCGCTCGCCCGGCTTGTGCGTCGCCGCCAGCACTCGGAGCTCCGCCGCCCGCGCCTCCCACGCCAGGTCAGCGACGCCGGGACCGCTCCACGTCCGCAGGTCCTCGCCCTCGCCCCAGGTGGTGACCGGCATCGCTCTCGGCGCCGGTGCCGGCTCGTGGCGCTCGAGCGCGTCGTCGAGGGTAGTCATCGGCAGCTGCTGGGCCGTGCACTGCTCGATCACCTCCGCCAGCCACACAACCCCCTCGTACCACCAGTGCCCGAGCAGCTCGGTGTCCAGTGCACACACGCACACGCCGCCGTCGCGCACGCGCTCGCGGACCCGCGCCACGAAGTCGCGTGCGTGCCCGCGGGCCGCCGCGCGCGCCGCCTCGGGATCGTAGACGCCGCCGTCGTTGCGCCACACCCGGTGGTCGTGGCGCGTCAGCGCATGGTAGTCGCGGTACGCGGAAGCGGCTGGATAGCCGTCGGCAGCCCACACGAGCGCGATCATCTGGCGATCGATCGGCCACAGCACCGCGCCCGTCTCGGTCGCCAGCGGCCGCAGGTGGCGGCCGTCGCCAAGCCCGAAGACCGCTGTCAGCTCGACGCACGTCGCTCGCACGCCGGCCTCCTCCAGCAGCGGGTGCAGCCACGTTGCGTGTGCGCACTCCGGTAGCCAGAACCCACCGCCCCAGCCACCGAACCGGCGGCGGTGAGCCTCGATGCCGGTCTGGACCTGTAATGCGATCCCGGTGTCGGTCGCCAGCAGTGGCAGCACCGCGTGCGTCGCCGCCGAGGTCCAGCTCGCGTGCTCGCCGATCTCCGCGAGCAGGCCGTCGCCGAGACGCTCGAGACGGTCGGCGGCATCGGCGTACTCCGCCGCGGAGCGCTCGAGCTCGGCGGCCAGCGGCCTTTTCCCAGCCTTGCGAAAGCTGACCGCGTCGCGGCGGTGCGACTCGGGGCGGATCTCGCGCAGGAAGCGGACGCAGCGGCGGATCGCTCCGGGCGCCTCGAGCTGATCGCACAGGACCGGCGTCAGCGAGAGCGTGATCGGCACGCGAGCCAGCACCTGCAGCAGCGGCAGATAGCACATCGCGATCGCCTCCCAGAGCCACTCCTCGCCGAACGGCCAGGTGCCGAAGCCGTCCGGGCTTTGC
>Ga0335081_10016593_pt1 | contig 11921 bp, 10 predicted proteins | sample Lox_Sample_35_FD_206713 | JGI IMG/M metagenome (GOLD analysis project Ga0335081, IMG submission 206713) | Soil microbial communities from Loxahatchee National Wildlife Refuge, Florida, United States - Lox_Sample_3.5 | ecosystem: Environmental > Terrestrial > Soil > Wetlands | place: USA... | reverse complement strand
CACTCGGTCGGACGCAGGTACTGCCCGACCGTCAGCACCTGCACGTGGTGCTCGCCCAGCGTCGCCAACGTGTCGACCATCTCCTGAAAGCTCTCGCCGAGGCCGACCATCAGCCCGGACTTGGTGGTGACCTCGTCACCGCCCATCTCCTTGGCGTTGCGCAGCACGCGACACGAGCGCTCGAACGTCGAACCCCGGCGGGCGAGCGGGTACAGGCGCGGCACGACCTCGACGTTGTGGTTGAAGACATCGGGCCGTTCCGCGATCACCTTCGCCAGCGGCATCTCCTCGCCGCGGAAGTCGGGCGTCAGCACCTCGATCCTGCAGCGCGGCGCCTGGCGGCGGATCTGCCGGATCACGCCGACGAACGCGCCCGCGCCATAGTCCGGGAGGTCGTCGCGGTCGACGCTGGTGATCACCGCGTGCCTGAGCCCCATCGTGGCGACGCTGCGCGCGACCCTTGCCGGCTCGAGCGGGTCGTTCCACGTCGGCCTGCCCGTCTTGACGTTGCAGAAGCCGCAGCGACGAGTGCACGTATCGCCGAGGATCATGAACGTGGCGGTGCCGCGCTGCCAGCACTCGCCCACGTTCGGGCAGGCCGCCTCCTGGCAGACGGTGTGCAGGCTCTCGGTGCTGATCAGCGTCTGCAGCTCGCGGTACTTCGAGCCTCCGGGCGCGCGCACCTTGAACCACGGTGGCTTGCGCCCGCGGTAGGGCTCAACGTCGGGGCCCAGAATCGAGCGCACGTCGGAGATGCCTCCGGGATTTGACCTGGACCTGCTTGCGCTCACGATTGAAGGCTAGCGAGAGCGAGCATTCGCGCATGGTCCGATCACCAAACGAGCGGGCGCCTCCGCCGCTCGGCGCAAGCAGGGCGGATCACGGCCGCTCGCCACACAACTCGACGCAGAGCTGCTCGAGCAGCTCTTGTACCTCGGGTGGTCGCTGTGCGGGGTGGTCGGCGACGAGCGCGCGCAGCTCGTCGCGGCGGGCGCTGACGACCCGGTCGGCGACGGCGACACCGGTCGCCGTCAGGGTCGCTCGATCGTCCTGATCTGCCACCAGGCCGTGCCGGCGCAGCTCGCGCTCGACCTCCGCGATGCGCTGCTCCTCGATCCCCCGGTCGCGGGCCATCGCGCGCGTGCCGGGGATCCCGTAGCTGCCGAATCGTGCGAGCGCCCAGGTCGCTCCCGGGCTCAGATCGGCGCCGGCACGGACTGCGATCCGCTCGTTGAACCCCCGTCTGGCCTCGCGGCTCACGAGCACGCCGAGCGCGCGGTCCAGCTCGGCGAGCGAGCTGGGGCTCTTGGGCGCCGCGAGCGCGTCGTCGACGCCGTGGCTGGTTGACGCTGTCGCGCGGAGCGGCCGCTCGCGCAGCCGCAGGCTGAGCAGGAATCCGAGCGCGCCGACTCCGGCTGCGACGAGGAACACGGGCTGCAGCGCGTTGACGTAAGCATTCTCGTACGCGAGACGGACGGCGGCCGGGAGGCTCTGCACCTGCGCGCCCGTGAGCCTGCCGCCACCCGCTACCTGCGCGGCCAGCGGGCCGGTCAGCACCCCGTGCAGGTGGGACCGCAGCTGCGTCGAGAAGATCGTCCCGAACACCGCCGCCCCGATCGAGCCGCCGATCCCGCGCGCCAGCGTCACCCCGGACGTTGCCGCACCGAGGACCGAGAACTCGACCGCGTTCTGCACTGCGAGCACGAGCACCTGCATCACCATTCCGAGGCCGAGCCCCAGCACGAGCAGGTAGGCGTCGGCGGCCGCGGCGCTGGTCGTCACCCCCAGGCGCGAGAGCAAAAGCAGCCCGACTGTCATCACCGCCGTCCCGGCGACCGGGAAGATCTTGTATCGCCCTGTGCGCGAGATCATCTGGCCGGAGATCACGGACGTCAGCACGAGCCCGCCGAGCAGCGGGATCAGGCGCAGCCCCGCTCCGGTCGGGCTGGAGTGAAACACCGTCTGGAAGAACAGCGGCAGGAACGTGACCGATCCGAACAGCGCGAAGCCGACGATCAGCGACAACGCACCGGCGACGCGGAAGACATCGTCGCGCAGCACGCCGATCGGCAGGACGGGCTCGCGCGCCCGCCGCTCCACCGCGACGAACACAGCCAGCAGGACGACGCCGGCGGCGCCGACGAGCACCGTCTGCAGCGAGCCCCACGGCCAGGTTGTGCCACCCAGGCTGGCCACGAGCACAATCGCGGACAGCGCGCTCGCGAGGACGCCGGCGCCGAGGTAGTCGATCGCGGGGCGGCCGCGCGCCCCGGTCGCGGGCAGCGTGAACGCGAGCACGACGAGCGCGACCAGGCCGATCGGAACGTTGACATAGAAGATCCAGCGCCATGAGATGTGCTCGACGATCAGTCCTCCCAGCAGCGGCCCCGCCACGCTCGCGAAGCCGAACACCGCGCCGAACAGCCCCTGGTAGCGACCGCGCTCGCGGGGCGAGACGATATCGCCGACACTCGCCTGGACGAGCACGATCAGCCCTCCCGCGCCGAGCCCCTGGACGGCGCGGAACGCGATCAGCTCGTTCATCGACCCCGCGCGCCCGCACAGGGCCGACCCGATCAAGAACAGCACGATCGCGCTCTGGAGGATTCGCTTGCGGCCGAGCTGATCGCCGAGCTTGCCGTACAGCGGCGTGACCGCTGTCTGCGCCAACAGGTACGCGCTCGTCACCCAGGACAGCCGCTGCAGCCCCCCGAGGTCGGTGACTATGGTCGGCAGCGCCGTCGCGACGATCGTCGAGTCGAGCGCCGCGAGCAGCATCACGAGCATCAGGCCGCCGAACACGATTCCCAGGCGATTGCTCGCAACCGGGGTGCGAACGGCAGGAGCGGCGGCGGCGGTACTCAACTGGAGCGCTGCGAGAGGATCGCGTCAGCGTAGCTGCTGAGCGACTCGAGCCGCGTGAGTGTCACCAGCCGTTGACGCGCGCCGAGGGCCTGCGCAACGCGCCACGCGACGCGACGGCGCGTGCACCTCATCTGGCCGAAGGGGCGGCCGGTCTGCTCGACCACCGACGTCATCCGCACGCCCTCCAGGCCGCAGGGGATGATCCACGAGAACGGCTGCAGGTCGTTCTCGACGTTGAGCGCGAAGCCGTGCGTGGTCACATCGCGCGCGAGGTGGACCCCGATCGAGGCGATCTTGCAACCGCCGACCCACACGCCGGTGTAGTCGGGGCCGTCCTGTGGACGGGCCCGGCTCTGCAGGCCGTCGTCAGCGAGCGCCGCGACCAGCGCGCGCTCGAGCGTGCGGACGTAGGCGAGGACGTCGCTGACCCGCACGATCGGATAGCCGATGAGCTGGCCCGGGCCGTGGTAGGTGATCTTGCCGCCCCGGTCGGTGTCGACGATCTCGATCCCCTGCCTGTTGTACCAGTCCTCGCCGAGCGGCAGCTCGCCCGGCCCCGACCGCCGCCCGCGCGTATACACCGGCGGGTGCTCGAGCATCAGCAGCACGTCGGGCAGCATGTCGCGCTGGCGCGCGGCCCGGATCCGCTCCTGGAGCGCGAGCCCGGCGCGGTAGTCGACCGTCCCGAGCTGGCAGACCCACAGCTCCCTCGCATGCGCCTGTCCGTGAGTGTGTCCGTTGCCGGTCGTCGATCCAGTTCCCCGCTCCACCCAGGAGCGCCTCATGCGTCTGCCCATCCGTCGATCCGTTGGGATCGTCGATCGCCGCGTGCAGCAGGCCCTTCGCGTCTGCGGCGGTCGACGGGGCGACGACCTTGATCCGGGGCGCGTGCATGAACCACGCCTCGGGGTTCTGGGAGTGAAACGGTCCTGCCGTCCTCGAGCGTGAGGCGCTCGGCGGCGGTCGCGGTCTCACCCGCGGCCTGCTCGGCGGCGGTCGCGGTCTCACCCGCGGCCTGCTCAGCCATGTCGGTCACCATCTCGTCAGTTCCCTCGTCTCAGGCCGCGAACGGGATCTCCGCTCCGGCCGTCTACGCGCCGTCCCGGGATCTCCGGTTCGGCCTCCCGATCACGGTCAGCCGAGGGTACTGAAACGCTCGCCCAGCCACTCGTCAACCCCGCTCACTAATTCTTGAACAGGCCCTAATCTCTGCGCATGGACGGTGCCTGGCTTGCCCGCATGCGCTGGCGCTGGCGCGGGGCGTTGCTGTGGCCGGCTTTCGTCGCAGCGACGATCGCCGATGCGTTCGTCGGGCACCTGCTCCCCCCGGCCGGTGACACACAGAGCGTGGTGGCGGCGGCACTGTTGGGCTTCGTGCTCAACGTGATCGCGCTGGTGCTGCTCTCGCGCCCGATCGCGGCAGCGCTGCGGATCGTCCGTGCCGAGCTGCCGGTCGTCGTCGCCCGCAACTATGCGGGCGCGGTGGCGGTGGCGCTCGTCGCCGGCGGGCTGCTCGCGGCCGGCCTGACGCACCGCACCAGCGTCGTCGGCGACCAGCGCGCGATGCAGGACGCGATCGAGCGCGCGCAGGCATGGATCGGCGACCGGGCGCCGGCCGAGTTCGCCCGCAACGTCGGGCACACCGACACATATGCGATCGAGCACGGTATCTACCGCACTTGCGTCCCGAGCGGTGTGCGCCCGCGCAGCTATTGCGTGATCGTCGACACCAGCGCGCCGTTCCCGCGAGGCGTCCGCTTCGCGGGCTACGAGCCAAACTCCGAGTTCGCCTCCGGTATGGGCTAGTGTCGACGAGCGATCCTCATGCCGCCAAGCGGTCGGGAATACGCAGCGTGAGCACCAAGCGGATCGCGCTCCTCGCGAGCATCCTCGGCTCGGCGATTGCGTTGGTCGACTCGACCGTCGTCAACGTCGCGCTGCCATCGATTCGGGCGGCGCTGCACGGTGGGCTCGCCGAGCAGCAGTGGATCGTCGAAGCGTACCTGCTGACGCTTTCGTCGCTGCTGCTGGTCGGCGGCTCGCTCGGCGATCTGCTCGGCCGGCGGCGCGTCTACTCGGCGGGCCTGGCGGGGTTCGGCGTCTGCTCGCTGCTGTGCGCGGTGGCGCCCAGCAGCGCGTTCCTGATCGCCGCGCGCAGCGTGCAGGGCATCGCCGGCGCGTTGCTGGTGCCGAGCGCGCTGGCGTTGATCATCGACACGTTCCCGGAGCGGGAGCGGGGCGGCGCGATCGGCACCTGGACGGCGTGGGCCGGTATCGCCACCGTGATTGGCCCGCTGGGCGGGGGAGCGATCGTGCAGCTGGCATCCTGGCGGTGGATCTTCGCGATCAACCTCTTCCCCGTGGCGGCGACGCTGTGGCTGCTGCGCTTCCTCGGTCCCGACGAACGCACGGCGGGACACGTCGACATCGTCGGTGCCGTGTTATGCGCGCTCGGGCTCGGCGGCCCCGTGTTCGCGCTGATCGAGCAGCCGAGCTACGGCTGGTCCGACCCGCGGGTCGCCGTGCCGCTGCTGGCGGGGCTGGCGCTGCTGGCAGGGTTCATCGTCTGGGAGAGGCGAAGCGCGCAGCCGATGTTGCCGCTGGGCCTGTTCAGGGTGCGCAACTTCGCGGTCGGCAACCTGACGACGCTGACCCTGTACGCCGGCCTTGGCGTCGCGACCTTCTTCGTCGTCGTGTTCATCCAGCAGGTGGGTGGCTACACGCCGCTCGAAGCCGGGCTGTCGCTGCTGCCGATCACAGTGCTGATGTTCGTCTTGTCGCGCCGGTTCGGCATGCTCGCCGATCGCTTCGGGCCGCACCTGTTCATGAGCGCCGGCCCGATCGTAGCCGGACTCGGGCTGCTGGCGCTGGCGCGAACGGGGGCCAGCGCCGACTACCTGACGACGATCCTTCCCGGCGTCGCGATCTTCGGTCTCGGCATGTCGGCGACGGTCGCGCCGCTGACCGCGACCGTGCTGGGCTCGGTGCCGCCGGGTCACTCCGGACTGGCGAGCGGCGTCAACAACGCGGTCGCGAGGGTCGCGAGCCTGCTGGCGATCGCCGCGCTCGGCGCGGTTGTCTCGAGCAGCTTTCAGAGCAGTCTCAGGGACGACCTCGCGGGGCGCCTGACGCCTGCTCAGGCGGCGCCGATCGCCGCCGCCGCTCGCACGCGCCCGCTCGTGGTGGCGCCGGCGGGCGCGCCCGCAGCGCTCCGGGCGCAGGTGCGCGCGGACCAGGCCGACGCGTCGGTGCAGGCGTTTCGCCTCGCGATGGCGCTCGCCGCCGCGCTCGCCGCGCTCGGCGGCGTCGTGGCGCTGGTCGGGATCGAGAACCCGCGCCGCCGCCGCGGTGAGGATCGCAGGATCGTCACGGGCCGGCCGCCGGCGACGGATCGGTTGCCGAGCCTCACGTCCAAGGGCCCCAGGTAAGAGGCCCATTTCGCGAGCAGCTACGGCCCTTACGGGCCCTTCAGTTAGGGCCCGTACGGGCCGCCGTTACGGGCGATCGCGGAGGCGCCGCGGCTCAGACCTCGCCGTCGGTGCCCGCGGTCGCGTCGTCGAACATCTGCCGGATGCGGTCGAGGACGGCGGAGGCCGTCAGCAGCTGCTGCTCGCTGAAGTCCGCCAACGCCGCGCGCCAGCGCTCCTCCCAGGTCGCGCGGTGAGCCTCGACCAGCTCGCGCCCGCGGTCGGTGAGCGAGGTCAGCACGACACGTTTGTCGTGCTCGGAGCGCGCGCGCGCGACGAGCCCGGCGCCGACCAGCCCGTCCAGCATTTCGGCGACCGTGGCCGGCGAGAGGTCCGCCGCCTCCGCCAGCTCCCGCGCGGACCGTGGCGCGCCGTCGCAGAGGCTGAACAGGAGACCGTACTGTGCGACGCTGACGCCGTCGGCGCGGTGCGTTTCGCGCCCGCGCACCCGACGCAAAGCGGCCATCGCGCCCTTGAACGACTGACCGAGCTGGTCCAGCGCCCCGGCCCGCTCGCGCCCGGGGGCGGGCACCTCGCGTTCGGGTTCAACCGTCGTGCGGCCCTCGCGTTCGGGCGCAACCCTCATGCGGCCAGTACCTCGCGCTCGGGTGCGAGCGTCATGCGACCAGCGCCTCCGCGACGGCGTCGGCGCGCTCGCCGGGCGCGGCGCGACTCGCGGCACGGGCCGAGCGCTCGGCGAGCACAAGGATGATGCACGGGACGATCGCCGCCGCCGTCAACCCGGCGGAGGCCCAGAACGCGGTTCCGTAGGCGGACGCCTGGGCGGCGAGCGTATGGGTGCCAACCAGCGCCTGTTGCAGCACGACCGCGAGCACGGCGACGCCGATCGAGCCGCCGACGCGCTGCAGCACGTTCATCTGCGGCGTCGCGGACGGAAGCTCTGAGCGCTCGAGCGCCGCGAATGCCGCCGCCATCGCGGGCATGAAGGCAAAGCCGATGCCGGTGCCACGGATGAACATCGCCACCGACAGCCATGCGATCGACGTGTGCGCTCCGATCAGCCCGAACGGGATCGTCGCGACCGTCGTGACGATCACGCCGAACAGCGCCCACGGCCCGCCGCCCGTGCGGTCGGTCAGCTTGCCCGCGAGCGGCATCACGAGCGCCATCCCGAGCCCTTGGGGGCCGAGCAGCAGCCCGGCGTCGACGACGCTCTCGTGACGGATGTCCTGCCAGTAGAGGGGGAGCAGGATCATGCCGCCGAACAGCGCTGCGCCGAGGCAGAACATCGCAAACGAGGCCGACGAGAACGTCGGCTTGCGGTAAAGGCGCATGTTGAGCAGCGGCCGAGGGATCCGCAGCGCGTGCACCACGAACACCGCGATCAGCGCGATGCCGAGCAGGATCGGGACGATCACTTTGACCGAGTCGACGCCGCCGGTAGCGCCGATCTCGGCGAGCCCGTAGGTCAGCAGCGGCAGGCCGGTAGCCATCAGCGCGAGGCCGCGGAAGTCCAGGCGCCCGGGATTGGCGCTCTTGACTTGATCACGCGGCAGGATCCTCAGCGCGCTCACGACGGCGATCACGCCGATCGGTACGTTGACGTAGAAGATCCAGCGCCAGCTGGCGTTGTCGACGATCAAGCCGCCGACCGTCGGGCCCAGGATCGGGGCGAGCATCGCCGGCACCGCGACGATGCTCATCACGCGGCCCATCCGCTGCGGCCCAGCGGCGTCGGCCATCATCAGCTGGCCGATCGGCAAGATCATCCCGCCGCCAATGCCCTGCAGGACGCGGAACACGATCAGCTCGTCGATCGACGTCGCCAGGCCGCACAGCGCCGAGCCGCTGGTGAACAGGACCAGCGAGACGAGGTACACGCGCTTAGCGCCAAACCGCTCGGCAGCCCACCCGGTGACCGGGATCACCGCCGCGAGCGAAAGCATGTAGCCCGTCACGACCCACTGGATCTGATCGATCGTCGAGTGCAGGTCGCGGCTGAGCGTCGCCAGCGCCACGTTGACGATCGTCGTGTCGAGGATCGACATGACGGATCCGATCAGCACCACTGCGCTGATGCGCCACACGTATGCGTCGATGCGATTCGCTGAAGCAGTCATGACCTACCCGCAGTTCGTTAGGGGCCAAAAGATTAGGCACCGAATGGTCACTTGTCAAGCGTCATGGCCAGAATGCCGGCTGGACTCATACCCCCGCCCATCGCTGCGCCGGCATCGCGACCGGCCGGCTATCGTCACGAGTGACAATGTCTGCGTTCGACGACCTGGGGCTTGCAGCCGACATCCTCGATGCGGTCCACGACGTCGGCTACGAGGTGCCGACGCCGATCCAGGAGCAGGCGATTCCGCCGCTGTTGAGGGGGTCGGACGTGATCGGACAGGCGCAGACGGGCTCCGGCAAGACGGCGGCGTTCGGGTTGCCGATGCTGCAATACGTGGACCCGCGCGAGCACGACGTGCAGGGTCTCGTGCTGACGCCGACGCGCGAGTTGTGCATCCAGGTCACACAGGCACTGCGCGCGTACGGTGCGGGCAAGGGCGTCGACGTGGTCGCGGTGTTCGGCGGCGCGCCGATCAGGACCCAGCAGGCGCAGCTGCGGGCCGGCGGCCACATCGTGATCGGCACGGTCGGCAGGGTCAAGGACCTGATCTCGCGCCACTCGCTGATGCTCCACGCGTGCCGGTTCGTGGTCCTCGACGAGGCCGACGAGATGCTCGACCTCGGCTTTCTGGAGGATGTCGAGCGGATCCTGTCGCTGACCCCTTCGAGCCGCCAGACGGCACTGTTCTCGGCGACGATGCCGCCGGCGATCCGCCGGCTGGCCGATCAATACCTCTACCGGCCGGTGGCGGTCCGGGTGCAGGCTGCGACGCTGACCGTCGAGACCGTCGAGCAGTTCGCGCTCGAGGTCGGCGCGCGCCAGAAGTCCGACCGCCTCGTCGACGTGTTGCAATCCGAGCAGCCCGAGCAGGCGATCGTGTTCGTACGCACCAAGATCCGCTGCGAGCAGCTGTTTCGCACGCTGCGCGACCGCGGTCTGAACGTCAAGGCGCTGCACGGCGACATGACGCAGGGCGCCCGCGACGGAGTGATGATCTCCTTCAAGGACGGGCGCCTGCCGCTGCTGGTCGCGACCGACGTCGCCGCTCGCGGGCTGGACATCAGCGGTGTCTCACACGTGATCAACTTCGACGTCCCCACATCTCCGGATGTGTACGTGCACCGGATCGGCAGGACCGGGCGGGTCGGTCGCTCCGGACGCGCGATCACTTTTCACGAGCCCCGCCAGCGCCGCGACATCCAGGCGATCGAGAAGCACGCCGGAGTCAAGCTGGCCCCGTGGGTCAAGGACGCCCGCGTCGCGCCGACGGCCGTGCTCGCAAAGCCGCGGCGTCACTCCAAGCCGCGGGCGGCGGCCAACGGCGAGGCGCCGGGAGGCAAGCTGATCCTCTCCGGCGGCCGCGCCGCCGGGCTCGAGCCGTCGGACATCATCCACGCGATCACCGCCGCAACCGGCCTCGACGGCGAGTCGGTGCGCAACGTCCGGGTGTTGGAGCGGTTCGTGCTCGCGGAGGTGCCCGAGTCAGAGCTGCAGCGGGTCGTCCAGCTCGTCGCCGGTACTCCGATCCGCGGTCACGAGCTGCGCCTGGAGCCGGCCAGAGGCTGAGCGTGCGCGTCGGCGCGAGGCTCCTGTAGCGCGACGCGACTCCGATCGACGGTCACGAGCTGCGCCTGGAGGCGCGGGAGCCTGAACGTGCGCGTTGGCGCGACCGCGTACGCTGCTTGCAATGACCACCGCTCAGATGCACACAACGCAGGGCACGATCGCACTGGAGCTGTTCGACGGCGATGCGCCGAAGACCGTGGAGAACTTCCGCAAGCTCGCCGCCGAGCACTTCTACGACGGCATCGTCTTTCACCGCGTGATCCCCGAGTTCATGATCCAGGGTGGTTGCCCGCAGGGAACCGGCACCGGTGGCCCGGGCTACCAGTTTGAGGACGAGATCAACGACCACAGGGTCGTCCGTGGTGCGCTGGCGATGGCGAACGCGGGGCCGAACACCAACGGCTCACAGTTCTTCATCGTCACAGCCAAGAGCGCTCCGTGGCTCGACGGCAAGCACACCGTGTTCGGACGCGTGACCGGCGGGATGGAAGCGGTCGACGCGATCGAAAGCACGCCGACCGGTCGCAACGACCGACCGCTCGATCCCCCCCAGATCGAGTCGATCGAGCTCGATCCCGCGCAGTAGCAGCGGGGGTTCGTGCATGCATCGCGAGCTCGGTGTCCACCGTCCGTCGGCCGCGATGGCCGTGGCGGTGATCGCGCTGTTCGTAGCGCTCGGCGGCGTCGGCTGGGCGCAGCTCAGCGTGCCCAGGGGAAGCGTTGGCACGGCTCAGCTGCGTAGCAACGCCGTCACCGGCTCGAAGATAGCCAACGGATCGGTCGGCACGTTCAAGCTCAAGCTCGGCGCAGTCGGGTCCAAGCGCCTGATGAACAACGCCGTCGGGATCGAGCAGATCAACGCTAATCAGGTGCAGGCGCGGGTGATCGGGACCTGCCGTGGCGCCGGCGCGATCGCGACGATCGCGACGACCGGGAACGTCACCTGCACGACGACGCCGCCGCAGGAGTTCGGGGCCAACCTGCCTGCGACCGCGGTGAGGCTCGGCAGCGGCTCGACGGCGATTGTGACCCGGTCACTTCCCGCGGCCTCTCCCTATCTGGTGTTCGCCGATCCACACGTGGCGATCACCAGCTCACCGAGCTCTGCGCAGGTGGTTACCGTCGACTGCACGCTCGCCGTGACACCGAGCGGCAGCGCCACCGCCGCAGCCAGCGTGACGAGCGCGAGCACCACGTACGTGCCCGGCCCATCGGGCGCGGGATCGACCACGCCTCAGCTGGGGCAGACAATCGCGCTTACACTCCCCTCGCCATCGGCCGTCAACGAGTCGACTGCAGCCGTCTCGTGCACAGGCTCGGCCGTCGACGCCGCCAGCGCGACGACGACCGCACCTCCGACCGTCACGGTGTCGAGCAACATCAACGCGATCCAAGTCGCCAACAACAACACCTGACGCCGCCGCGTCGGTTGCCGCCGGAACCCTCGAACGCGTTTCGCCGAGGAGGGCATCCGCAGTCCCGACATCGACTGGGAGCTGCTCAGCTTATGATCCTCCCAACGGCTGCGCCTCTGGAGGGTGAGGTCCGCGATGCGATGGGTGCCGGCACGCCGGAAGGGCTCCGCAGGCAGGACGCCCGACTCTAGAACCGCGGCTGCGGGAGGCGCTCCGGTCGACGCCGCGCCTGCTCAGGCCGCCGACGCCGTCGCCGCGACGGCCACCGACGCGCCGGCTGTCGACCCCAACGCCTGGTGTCGAGCAGCCGAGCCGGCCGATGGGCGGCGTCAGAGACCGTGTTCAGCCACGTCCAGGGCGCGCTGCGCAAGCTCGACGACGCCGTTGCCGAACGACTTCAGGTAGGGATCATCGGTGGAGCCGGCGAGCGCGCGCTTGTAGTTACCCTCCATGAACACGGACGCCTTCCACAGTGCGAGCACGACATACCAGTCAGGTGAGGGCATTGCGCGTCCCGCCCCCTCC
>Ga0335081_10016591_pt1 | contig 11921 bp, 13 predicted proteins | sample Lox_Sample_35_FD_206713 | JGI IMG/M metagenome (GOLD analysis project Ga0335081, IMG submission 206713) | Soil microbial communities from Loxahatchee National Wildlife Refuge, Florida, United States - Lox_Sample_3.5 | ecosystem: Environmental > Terrestrial > Soil > Wetlands | place: USA... | reverse complement strand
TCAGGTAGATCGAAATCGTCCATGCGGCCCAGAGGATGTTCGTATCGAAGTCTCTTATCAAATTGGGGAAGGCGACGGCCACCACGGTGCTGTCGATCGAGTACATCAGGAGGCCCAAGCCGGCGCAAACGAAAATCAGGTAACGACGCATCTTCAGAGCGATCCGGTCGCGCAAGGAATCTTACAGAATCGTTCACATTATAATTGGGGATGACCCTGTTGTCCAAGCAGAGTTTAACGAGAAGAGGAGGTCCGCCTGGCGGGTCTCCTGACCCCCACCTTCTATCAAACGAAAGAAAATCGTTTGCGAAGCAGCCGGTTTCCCTTGACTTTTGATCGGCAGACTGAATAGAATGCGTTTTAGAGGAAACATGAACATTCGGAGACTCGAGAAACTTCTAAGAAGAGTCAAATCAGGGAAGACGACGGTGGATGAGGCCCTGACCGCATTGAAGGCGCTTCCGTTTGAAGATTTGGGATTTACCAGGATTGATCATCATCGCAGTCTTCGAAAAGGTTTTCCGGAGGTGATTTGGGGAGAGGGAAAAACCTCGGGACAGATTCTCTCGATCATGAAACAGTTGAAGAAAAAGGGCCAAAATACGCTCATCACACGCCTGGAAGAGAAGAAGGCGAGAGCGATCCAAAGAGTTTTCCCCAAGAGCCGATTCTACCCGAGGTCCCTAGTACTGACCTATCTCACCCATCCTGTCAAACCTGAGGGGAAGGGAACGATTTTGATCATGACCGCAGGGACGACCGACATCCCCGTGGCCGAGGAGGCCGCTGTCTCGGCTCAGTTTATGGGAAACCGTGTGGAAACCCTTTATGATGTCGGTGTCGCAGGGATTCATCGACTCCTTTCCGAGAGACAGAGATTGGAAGCAGCGCGTGTCCTCGTGGTCGTGGCCGGAATGGAGGGAGCTTTGCCCAGCGTCGTCGGAGGATTGGTGGACCGACCCGTCATCGCTGTTCCCACGAGCGTCGGGTACGGGACAAGTTTCGGAGGAGTTACGGCGCTGTTGGCCATGTTGAATTCATGCGCCTCTGGCGTGGCTGTTGTTAACATTGATAACGGATTTGGAGCTGGCTGTCTGGCCAGCCTGATCAATCGAATATGACCCTCGTCCCCTTAGGAATCCCGTTCTCCTCAAAAAGGAGAGGGACGAGAGGGGATTGGACAGGGTGGAGAGGGATGAAGGTCGTGATTTGGGCGAAATTGGTCAATGAAGGAATTCCTTTTTTGCTTCTGATGGGGATAGGATTTGTCCTTTTCCGGGGGCTCAGGATAAACCAGTCCCTCCTTTCCGAAAGAGAGGAGTTGCTGAAGCGCTATCTTCTGTTTCGAGGGGACAGGCAGGTCCGTTTGAAGATTCATGGAGGGGATGAAAAGGTTTATATGGACCTTCTCAAGAACATTTCAAGCAGTTGGAAAAACTTCAAGAAGGCCTACGATCAATGCCTTTCTTCTTTGGCACAGAATACCGCGAAGACCAAACGGTACTTACAGCTGATCACCTTGGGCCTTCTGATCAACACCGTGAGACTTTTTATAGAGGATTGCTACTTTTTTGGTTTGCAGGTCCACTTTCTTTATACGACGGCCAGGGAACTCAGCAGTTATGTTCTGGTGGTCCTCAGTTTCTTTCTTTTGAGGAATCAGACTCAGAGATTCCTCACCCTGAAAGGAGAGGTGGTGAAAACGGATCGGGAGATTCTCTTTTTCCCGAATAATGTGGAGGCCCAGGAGGAACATGAGGGCCTCTATAACGAATTTGACCCTCTGGAGGCAAAAGGAGCCAAGGATGGGGAAGAAGATCAGAATCTCGGTGAATAACTTGAAGGTGGAAGCCGAGCTGAACGAATCGAAGACAGCCCAATTGATCTGGCAAGCTCTCCCCGTTGAAGCAGAGGCCGCGCTCTGGGGCGAGGAGATCTACTTTGCAATCCCGGTAAAGACGAGTCTGGAAACCGGGTCCAGGGAGGTTGTTTCGGCAGGAGAGTTGGGGTATTGGCCAACCGGACATGCCTTCTGCATCTTTTTCGGGCCCACTCCCGCAAGCCGGGGGGAAGAGATACGAGCCGCCAGTTCAGTGAATATCGTTGGAAGGGTCCTCTCCGACGCCAAGGTCTTCCGCAAAGTCGAAGAGGGAGCCAGGATCACCCTCGAAAGCGTGTAGCCGACAAGCCATCAAAGTTCAGAATTGCACCTCTGGTTAGAAAAAGTCCATTGTTGGTTTTCCTGTTGGTTTCTACCTTAATTAAAAATTCCTTTTTATTCAATCACTTTAGCAACTGCCCGCTCTGGCACTGGTATTGCATAATTACACCTGTTTCCATACGCATTAGAATCCAGGTCCCGGACAGAGCCAAACCTCATCGCATCGCAGAAGCTTGGCAGGTCTGGGTTTAGGAAGAAGACCAAAAAAAGGAGGTAGGTTTATGAGTTTGGAGAAGTCCTGCAAATTCTATCAAGATTCAAGATGTATCCTGGAAGGCGGTCATTGCGATCTGAATTGCGATCGCTTAATGAGTGATGAGGATTTCCGGCTGTACGATAAGATGGATGTCTTAGCTCAATGGAAAATAGAGGAAGTGCAAAGGGAGATAGGAGGATCAGGGCTGAGACTCAAATAGTCATCCGATTTCTTACAGCCCTTGATCCAGCCGGTCCTCTTGATTTTTCATATATCTCTTATTTTGATTTCCTTCGATAACGTTCCATTTCCGCACCTTTGATCAAGACCATCTGCAAGCTCTTTCTCACCTCTTGATCATCAATTCCTTGGAGTAGCTCTTCGATTTTGTTCAAGGTTTCTTTGTCAAGGGTCTGCTCTTCCGTCAACGGGGCTTTTGGAGGAGCCGGGAAGGGTGCGGAGACCTTGCCCAATTTGAATCGAATATCCTGGATCAACGGCTCTCCTAAGAAGGCATTCACCTGCTCGAGGAGGGCGGGTTTAAGAAACTGAAGTTGTTGCATCCAGGTCGAATGGGTGACATCGACGAAAAGGATTTGGTTTCGGATGAAGCGGGGCTGGGAATGTCCCGCGACGGACTCCCCTGCGATTTCATTCCATGCTCCCAAGACGGAATAGGTCTTCAACGGGACATCGATTTCCAGGGCCTTCAAGGTTTTTTCGAGAATCGAATGGATGGCTTGGGGCTTCTTCATAAAAGACTAAACCTTAGATTCCCGTCGGCGGATTTTAGGTTTTGACTTTCAGCAATTCGTTATACACCATTCCCTATGCGCCCTGCGAGATCTTGGCAGGATCAATTCGTGGAAAGAGAGGACTGGGTTTGGCCACTCTCCTTCCCGGCTTGAGGCCTCCCCACTTTCCGTTTTCCTTGATGTTTTGCTCCCAGAGATTTTCTTCCATACCGAGTTGAGACCATATCTTTTCAGAGGTGGACGGCATAAAGGAAGCCAGCAGCAGGGCGCTGAGCCGGATGGATTCCAGCGTGCAGTAGAGGACGGTGCCAAGTCGGGGCCGATCTTTTTCTGACTTGGCCAAGGCCCAGGGCGCCGTCTCATCGATATACTTATTGCCAGCATTGACAATCTCCCAGATAGTCGCCAGGGCCCGATGGAAGGCCAGATCGTCCATCTGGTGCGATAATTGAGGAGGAACCCTTTCAAAGATTTCCTGGAGACCTCGGTCCATGTCGTGAAAATGAGAAGGGGTCGGAATGAGACCGTCAAAATATTTCACAACCATGCTGAGGGCCCGGCTGAAGAGATTCCCCAGATCGTTCGCCAAATCGCTGTTGATTCGATGGATCATGGCTGCATGGGAAAAATCCCCATCCATTCCGAAGGAGACTTCTCGCATGAGAAAATATCTGACGGCATCCACGCCGTAAGTGTCGATCAGACGATTCGGCTCCACGACATTCTGGAGGGATTTCGACATCTTTTTGCCTTCGATCGTCCACCATCCATGGGCGAATACCGTTTTGAAAGGGGGCAGACCCATGGCTTTGAGCATCGTGGGCCAATAAACGGCGTGGGTCGTCAGAATATCCTTGCCGATGAGATGGGTCACCTGCGGCCAAAATTGCGAAAATAAATTTTGATCATAACCGTAGCCAATCCCTGTGACATAATTGATCAGGGCATCAAACCAGACATACGTCACGTATTCGGCATCAAAGGGGATTTCAATTCCCCACTTCAACCGTTTTTTTGGCCTGGAAATACAGAGGTCCTCCAGCGGGCTGCGAAGGAATCCCAGGATCTCGTTCCTTCTGGACGGAGGAAAGATGAAGCGCTCATTCTGTTCAATGGTTTCGACCAACCAGGACTGGTACTTGCTCATCCGAAAAAAGTAATTCTTCTCTGAGATCTCAACCACCGAGCGAAGGCAATCCGGACATTTTCCATCCACCAGATCCTTTTCCGTCCAGAACCGCTCGCAGGGAACACAGTACCATCCAGCATAATCATCCTGATAAATCTCTCCCCGATCAAAGAGGTCCTGAAGGATTTTCTGAACGGCGTTTTTGTGTCGCGCCTCCGTGGTGCGGATGAAGTCATTGTTGGAAATATTCAATCTTTTCCAGAGGGATTGGAATCGGACGACCATTTCATCGCAGTGCGCCTTGGGATCAACCCCTCGCTCCTGCGCCGCCTTCTCCACCTTCTGGCCATGTTCATCTGTGCCGGTAAGAAAAAAAACCTGATACCCCTCCAAGCGCTTATAGCGGGCCAAGATGTCAGCGGCTACCGTCGTATAAGCGTGGCCGATGTGGGGGACGTCATTGACATAGTAGATCGGGGTGGTGATATAAAAAGACTTTTCAGAGTTTAGAGGCATCGATGGTAATTTCTCCCCCCTCCTCCAATTCCACGGTGACTGTTTGGTTGAGGACATTTTGACGGATGACCTTTCCCTTACCGGAACGAGTCGTGATGTACTTTCCCACTTTCGGGAGGTCTTTTTTTAGTTCGACATAAGTGGGAAATTCGTAGGCCAGACAACACATCAAACGACCGCACACTCCTGAGATCTTCGTCGGGTTGAGGGCGAGGTTCTGCTCCTTGGCCATTTTTACCGAGACGAGTTCGAATCGATTCATGAATTTGGCACAACAGAGCTCTCTCCCGCAGCTTCCAAGACCACACACCATTTTGGCTTCGTCCCTGACCCCGATCTGCCGCATCTCAATCCGCATCTTGAATTCCGCGGCCAGATCTTTGACCAGCTCCCGGAAATCGATTCTTTTTTCAGAGGTGAAATAGAAGAGGGCCTTGGAGCGGTCTAAGAGAACCTCTGTCTTGACCAGCTTCATATTCAGGTCCTTTTCCCTGATCTTTTGAAGACAAAATTGAAAAGCCTCTTTCTCCAGTCGTTGGTTTCCCTTAAACTGATCCAGATCCTCCGCCGTGGCCTTCCGAACGACCTTCCTTGGAGATTTCAGGAAGAAACGCTTCTCTTTCTCGTGAGGCGCGGAGAGGACCCTTCCCAGAGTCAATCCCTTTTCGGTCTCGACGATAACATCTCCCCCTGCTTCGAGGGAAAGTTGCGTCGCATCGAATTCCTCTGCTTTTCCGTTGGGTAATTTGACAAAAACCAGACGAATCATCTTCTCTATCCTTCAGCCCAGGAGAGCATCATGGCCTCGAGGGTTAAGCCTGTATTGGCATTGGCCTTGATGGCCAGTGTGGCCTGATGGAGAATTTCCATCCTTTTCAAGAGGGAGGCGACGCTCCAACCTGTCGCCATCGTTTGTATCACGTGCTGGAGATCGGAATGGATCAGTTTCGGCTCTTTTCTCAGGGCTTTGGTCACGATCATATCTCTCAACAGCGTCTTGACGACTTCAAGCATCAAGAGCAGGTTTTCTCGCTGGGAGGGCAAGGATTCAACCCAATTCCCCATCTTTTCCACCGATAACGATTTTGATCCTGCCCAATCCTTTAACAGTTCTTCTCTTGGTACCTGACGAATCTCCTCTTGGATCTCCAGCGCCTTTCCAGGACTCCCTTCGGAGAGAGAGGCCAGGAGATGAGCTTCTGTCTCGTTGAAGCCCCTGCTTTCCGTCAACCATCGAGTCACCGAAGGGATGGGCAACGGATTAAACCGAACCGTCTGGCATCGGGACAAGATCGTGGGCAGCACGAATTTGGAGTTGTTCGCCAAAAGGATGATCACTGTATGGAGCGGAGGTTCCTCCAATGTCTTAAGGAGGGTATTCGGTATATGAGGAGCCATCCGGTCTGCCGCCGTCAGGATGCAGATACGTCGCCTCGCCTCATAAGGTCGGTAAACCAATTCCTTCTGCAACTGCCTGACCTGCTCAACCTTGATGTTTTGTCCGTCCGGTTCAATGAGGAGAACATCGGGGTGAAGACCATGGTCAATCTTTTTGCAGGAGATGCAGCCATCGCATGCCTCTCCTTCTTCCCCTGCTCCTCCGAGACAGTTCAGTGCCTTGGCAAATTGGAGAGCCACGTACTTCTTTCCAATTCCTTCATTCCCCAAGAAGAGATAACTATTAACCACCTTCTCGTTTCTGATCGCCCGTTGCAACAACGTGATGGGTTTGGAATGTCCTAAAACGTCTTTGAATGCCATGGATTTCTCGCTAATAAGGGTTCAAGAGTTAAGGAAAATTGCACCTACACTCTCGGCCCCTGGACCCCTTGTTCCCTATCAACAAATTATCAACGATTTTTCGTATCTTTTCAAAGACTATGTCTTCCCCCTGCCGGGTGTCAATGACCTTCACCCGGCCGGGTTCTTTCCGGGCGATGGCCAGGTATCCCGCTCTAACCCGTCGGTGAAATTGCAATTCTTCTCTCTCAAAACGCTCTTCTCTCTCTTGTTTCAGCAACTGATTCCTCTGAATCGCCCTCTTCAGCCCTACATCAGAAGGACAGTCGAGGAGGAAGGTGATATCCGGCCGGATTCCCTGAGAAGAAAGGCGATTGAGGCTTTGAATCCGTTTTAGGTCCATCTTTCGTCCGTAGCCTTGATAGGCCAGGGTGGCATCACCGAAGCGGTCGCAAAGGACGATTCCTTCTTTCTCTAAGAAGGGCTTGATAACCTCTTCCATATGTTGTGCCCTGGCTGCTTCGTAGAGGAAGAGTTCCGTCGTCGGGGCCATCTCGCTATGGTCGGGGTTGAGGAGGATTTTCCTTATCTTCTCGCCGATAGGGCTCCCCCCCGGTTCCCGGGTGACTTTACAACGGATGCCCTTTTGAATGAGGTATTTTCTCAGGCGTTGAATCTGCGTCGTCTTACCGCTTCCCTCGACACCCTCGAAGGTTATAAAAAGAGACAATGGTATCAGCCCCCGAATGGTTCGAAATCATTAAATCAGCGTGGCTCTTGAATCTATTCCATGCCAAAAAATGGCGAACACTTCTAAAGAAGACGAACTCTCCTTTTCTGGTTTTCACTTTCCCCTGAACACAAAGTAGAGGCCTTGAGTCTAGAGAAGGTCGCTTTATCCAGAGCCGTTAGATCAGATAGCACCACCCGTATGGATCTGGTTTTTCACCATACTGGATTCCTGTAATCTCGTCGTAGAGCCTCTGAGAAAGAGGCCCGATCTTTTCCTTATTGATGATGACTCGCTTCTTGTTATGATGAATCTCGCCGACGGGGGAGATGACGGCTGCCGTCCCGCTCCCAAAGGCCTCCTTTAGCTTCCTCTCCTTTGAAGCTTTGAAGATTTCGTCGATAGAGATCTTTCGTTCGAGCACTTTAATATTCCAGATCTTTGCCAAATGGATTACCGAATCCCGTGTCACTCCGGGGAGAATCGTTCCTTCCAGAGGAGGTGTGATCAGTTTATCGCCGATATAGAAGAAGAGATTCATCGTCCCCACTTCCTCCACATACTTTCTCTTGATTCCATCCAGCCACAGAACCTGGGTGAAGCCCTTCTTTTTGGCTTCCTCTGCAGGCAAAAGGGTGGCCGCATAATTGGCGGGGGTTTTTGCCGCCCCCAATCCTCCCTTTGCGGCTCGTATGTATTCCCCCGGCGTGATGAGTTTCACGGGATTGATCCCTTCTTTATAATAGGCCCCCACGGGAGAAGTGATGATCATCAAACGATAAGTCTCAGAAACTTTGACGCCGAGAAAGTTGTCCGTCGCAAAGATGAATGGCCGGATGTAGAGGGAATACCCCCTTTTTCCGGGGATCCAGCCTTGATCCAGTCTTACCAACTCTTTCAATCCATCCATGATGAGGTCGAAGCCTACCTCAGGGATGCAGAGCCTCTGACACGACCGGTTCATCCGGTCAAGGTATTTTTGAGGTCGAAAAATATTGATGGCTCCCATGGGAGTATGAAATGCCTTGAGACCCTCAAAGACCATCTGTCCGTAATGGAATGAGCACATTGCGGGGAAGACCTCTATTGCTCCATAGGGAATGATTCGGGGCGGACCCCATTCCCCATCTTTGTAGTCCATGATCAACATGTGGTCTGAAAAGACCTCTCCGAACCCCAAATTGTCGAAATCAATTTGATCCCTTCTGCTACGGTCTGTTCTTGTGATTTCCATTGATGAGCACCCCTTCTGACAGCGACGGTCTAATTTGACAAAGGAAGATTCCTTTGCAGAACCCTTTTAATAGCGACTATTATACCTTATATGAACGTTGAAAATAAGACCAAAATTGAGTCAGCCATGAACTGGGTCTTTCAGCTTGCTTATTTGGCGGCGTTCGTATACAAACATAATATATGCCGTATCTTCTGGCAACAGAGTGAACTTCGACGAATGAAGAGAGAACCCTATGAAACGGGAAGAAAAAAGAGTCGACGGATTTCGCTTCCTTCCGCCCGGGTTGGCCGCGTGGATTCGAAAATTTATTCCCGATAAGGAATTTAGTGGGTTCATTCCCTGGGCCCCCCTGGCCAAACCGTTGAATCAGGCGACCCTTGCTTTGGTGACGAGCGCTGGCATCAGTTTAAAGACGGATCCTCCATTTGATATGGCAAGAGAACGAAAAGAGCCTCTCTGGGGAGATCGGTCCTATCGAGCGATACCGAGGGGAACGACCGAGAAGGATATTGAAGTCAATCACCTCCATATCAATACGAGTTACATCAAGCGGGACATCAATGTCATCCTCCCTCTGGCCAGGATGGCGGAATTTGAGGAGGAGGGAATCATCGGCCGCCTCGCCCCCACCTCTTATTCCTTCTACGGTTTTCAATGGCTGAATACCGATTTCCTAAAGGAAGCCATCGAGCCCATTTCCAAGCAGATGAAACTTGAGAAAGCTGAGGCCGTCCTGATGACTCCCGCCTGACCCTTCTGCTGCCAGTCCGTCGGACTGGCTGCAAGATTCTTGGAGGAAGCTGGGTTTTCAACCGTTGTTCTTACACCCACCTATGAATTTCATCGGGCCGCCGGGATCCCTCGATCAGCAGCCATTGAGTATCCTTACGGAAGACCCGTGGGGCAGGTTGGAGATCGGGAAGGTCAAAGGAAGGTTCTTTTGAAAGCGCTTGAAATGCTTGAGAAGGCCGAGAAACCGGGAGAGGTCTTGCATCTGGCTTTCACCTGGCCGGAGGAACCCAAAAAGACTGACTGGCAGCCACCCGAGATGTCGCCCCTGATCAAATCCTACTTGGAAGAGATTAAGAAAGCCAGGAGAGAGGAAGAAGAAGCGGCAAAAACAAAAAATTGATTTGTGGAGCGTGTTAAACCAAGTTTCGGTTCGTCATTTCGCTTCAAAGCTCTGCCTTTGAGGCGGTGAGATATTGAGGGCATCGCCCGCGTAAGACTTCAAAGACGTTAAAAGTTCAAATTTGTTTGACAAGACCACCATTTTACGTATGATGTTAATATGCCGGTCAGGGTGGAATGCTTTCGGACAGGAGGGATATGAAATGAGACCGTCCACTTCAAGGATTTTGCTCGGTACTTTTCTGGTTTTGACCATGGTTCTGGGCGGTATCTCCGTCTGTCTCGCAAAGACTACCGTTGAAGACATTATCAGCAAGCCTGATTCCTACGATAGCAAGAAAGTGACGGTGACCGGGACGGTTTCAAATGTAAGAGTTGTGGCTTTCGAGGTGGGAAGGAACACGACGACATTCATACTCCACGGCCAATCGGGAGGTGGTGTCAAAGTTTCTGCTTCGGGCACGGTGAAGCTCGAAGCAGGACAAGAGGTTCAAGTGAAAGGCGTCTATCGAAAGGTTAGGAAGACCACGTATCGTTATTTTTACAACGAAATAGAAGCATCGAAAGTTAAAATAAAGGAAACGGGAAAGAAGTAGGAAAGACAGAAGCGCCTGCTTGACGGGAACAGGGAGCGGTTCATTTTTGATTGGCATGAAACATTTTGGAATGAAAGACGTTCTGGCGATCTGAAGGAATTTCTTTCGCCAAAAATGCAGGACGCGGGAGAATGCGCTCTACACCGCGTTCGACCGAACCGATTTCACAAGCGCCTCAACCTCATCCCACCTCAACGTGTCTTTGACAAAGAAACGGTCCGCTCCGTATTGAGTTGCCGCCTGTCGGTATTCGGGTAAATCATAACTTGTCAGAATAGCGATCTTAATATTCGGGAAATCCTTTTTTATCCTTTGAGTGAGCTGAAGGCCGTTGACTCCCGGCAAACGGATATCCATAAAGATAAGCTGAGGCGGATCTTCTTCGCTTTTCCGCAGAGCCTCGTCTCCGTTCGCAGCTTCCTCGATCGCCATAAACGAGAAATCGTCATGAAGGCGCTTCCTAAAAGCCTCCCGAAACGTATCACTGTCTTCAACAATCAACACTTTCAACATAGGATTTCCTCCCTTGCGCGTTCGTTGATTCTGCATCCTCTGCTCTGGCTTGTTAGCATTAAGTGTCGCCGAAATCCCTACTCTCTTGCCGCCCTAAAGCTCCTGTTAGCAAGCGCAATCCCTGTTCCGTATTGGAATCATTGGTTTTGTCTTTATTCCGCAATCCGCATTCCCGATTCCGCGCTTAGATAAGCCACGCCGCGTGAATGGTCGTTCCCTTTCCCTCGGTGGATTCGATCACCAAAGAACCACCCGAAAGCTCAGCCCGCTCCCTCATGTTCTTAAGCCCCATTCCCCGGCCAGTGCCATCCGGAGGCTGAAGCTTCGACCAATCAAACCCCTGCCCATCATCCCGGATCATCAGCTTGATCGCCCCGTCCTTCTTCCATAAAGAGACGAATACCACCTCGGTCCTGCTGTGTTTGGCGACATTGTTCAACCCTTCCTGTAGAACCCGGAAAATCACCGTCTTTAAAGAATCAGGCACTTCATGTTCCTCAATATCCACCGTCTGCTTTACGCGGATTTTTGAATAGGTTGACTCAAACTGACGGCAGAACCATTTGATCGTTGCCAGAACCCCCAGATCGTCCAGCATGGAAGGTCTTAAATTCATCTGGATTCTCCGGGCCTCGTCAATCGCTCCCTGAACGATGGGGACAACACTCTGTAACACAGCGGCTGTCTGAGGACTCCCGTTCAGAGCTTCTGCGAGAGCCGTTTCCACCTTGAATTTGATGGCCGACAGCGAGGATCCAATGCCATCATGGATTTCTCCGGCAACCAGCTTCCTTTCTTTCTCTTGGGCGTTGAGGAGCTCCACGGAGAGTTGGCGAAGACTCCTTTCCGATTTCCTCAATTCAGTCTCCACCCTTTGGCACTCATCAATTTCATTCTTCAATGTTTCATTGGTTACCTCCAGCTCCACGGTCCGCGTCCGAACTTCTTGCTCCAGAGTCCCGGTCAGGCGTTGAAGTTCCAACGTCTTTTGCCGCAGGGCTTCCTCGGCTTGCTTGCGGTCGGTGATGTCACGACCGTAGATGTTGGCATAGCCTTCTCTGGGAAACGGCGTGATCCAGACAATGTACACCCTTCCGTCCAGTTGTAAGTCCTGCTGGACTTCCCTTCCTTCCCCCATTGCCCGGCCAACCAGCGGG
>Ga0335081_10016587_pt1 | contig 11923 bp, 13 predicted proteins | sample Lox_Sample_35_FD_206713 | JGI IMG/M metagenome (GOLD analysis project Ga0335081, IMG submission 206713) | Soil microbial communities from Loxahatchee National Wildlife Refuge, Florida, United States - Lox_Sample_3.5 | ecosystem: Environmental > Terrestrial > Soil > Wetlands | place: USA... | reverse complement strand
GTGAACGTGTAGCCGTCCGCGGCCGGCTGATTGGCGAGCTGGGCGAGCGCCACCGCGTTGTCATTTCCGCCGGGCGAACCGGTCGCGGCCGCGGCGATCTGATCCGCCGTAATATTGGTCACCGCGATGGTCGAGGCCGCATCGGAGGCTGTGTCGTAGCTGAATAGCGCCGCGCCGGGCTGGTTGTTTTCGTCGATCCCCTGCCCCAACTGGCTATTCACTGTGTCGGCCAGGGACTGCGCGAACGTGTTCAGGCTGGTCATGTAACCCGGAAGCGTCGTGTTCTGCTCACCGATCAGCGCGCCCAGTTGCCCCTGGGTCACCTGCGAAGTGATGTCGTTGCCCTGCGAATCGAGAATCGCGGTCGAGCCGCCGGTGTCGTCCGCCGAAATCTGCTGCGCCTGGTCTCCGATCACCAGCATGGTCTGGCCGCCGAGGGCGACATTGTAAGTTCCCTTGCCGGTGGGGATCAGCGTGAAGTTGACGAGCTGCGAGAGATTTTCAAGATCGGAATGCATCTGCGCGTCGAGTCCCGAGTCCTGGCCGGCACTGGGGCTGGAGTCGTACTGCTGGTTGATCGACGCAATCTGGCTGCCGAGCTGGTTGATCTGCGAGACCACGCTGCCGGTCTGAGTGGTGATGTTCGAGGAAACCTGCTGAATTCCCGTCGCGGTCGACTGGATGTCCTGCGCGAGCGTGTTCGCCGAGCTGATGACGGCCTGGCGCGACGGCTCGTCATTGGGATTCACGCTCAACTGCGAAAAACTGTTGAAGAAATTGTTCAGGTCGGTAGCGACGCCGGCGGTGGACGAAAGCGGGAACAGGCTCTGGATCTGCGCGAGATCGCCGGCCTGCTGCTGCGCGCTTCCCAAAAGCTGCTGCTGGGTGCGCACGGCCTGGTCCAGATACTCGGCGCGCGAATTGATGAGCGGTCCCGAGCTCACGCCTCCCGACAGACCCTGGTCCGGATCGAACGGCAGCGGCTGAAGATTCACGTCCTGCCGCGCGAAGCCCGGCGTATTGGCGTTGGAGATGTTATTTTCGATGACGTCGAACGCGTTGCCGAGCACGGTGAGCGAGTTCGCCGCGCTGAATAATGCCGATGTGATGCTTCCCATAAGTTCAACCTTGAACCGAAATTTTCCCCGCGGCCGGAAGCGCCGCGGCTTCACCCGAGGGCGTGTAGCCGGCGGCCGAACCCAGCACATTGGCCCACCCCCGGTAAAACGCGGCTCCGCGCGCGATCAGCTGGCGTGCGCCGGCCAGATCGCGCTCGAGCGCGCGCAACTCGAAAACGATATCGCGATCGCCCGCGGCGACCGCCTTTTGAACGCGCTCCAGGCAGCCGGCTGCCTCAACCAGGCCGGGCAAACACTCTTCGATGGTCTGCGGCGTGGGCGCGGCCAGCGCGGCGCGCAGTCGGGCAATGTGACCGCGGGCGGTTTCAAGACCTCGGGAGTCAGGACCTCGGGTGGTGTCAGGATTGGAGTGCGTCATCGATGATCTTCGAGGCCGTGCTCTCGGCATCCACCTTGTAGTTGCCGTTGGCATACGACCGCGCGATCTGTTCGAGACGCGCCTGCCGCTCCGGCGAATCCGCCGCGAGCGAACGCAAACTGCGAACCAGTTCCGAAAGATGGATGTCGTCGCCGGAAGCCGCGGACCCGCCCGTCGCATTCGTGTTGCTCGAACGCGCGGCCTGCGAACTCCGATCGGTCTGCTGTGGGCCGGTGGAGGCGAGAGAACTGAGATTGGGATCGTTTATCTTCATGCTCTCATCCGAGGTAAATTCGCCCTCACTTGCAGTATCGGCCATCAGAACCGGTTTTTTGACCCGACGCATCGGCATCCCGTACTAAGGAATTTCTTATTCCTTCCTCGGAACGGAATAAGCATATCACCAATCATCTCACGGTTCGAGGCCGGGCCGCCAGCTTGGAATGGCTTCCGTCAAGATCACTTCGCCGCAAAATCTGCGCTTTACCTGAACACAAGGTGGGCGACTTTGGATTCAAGATCCCAGTAGATCATCGCCAGAGCGGTCAGATCGAATGCGGCGTGCACCACCATCACGAACACGATGCGGCCGGTATTGGCGAAAATCGTTCCCAACACCAGGCCCACAATCGCACCCTGTTCAGCGCCGGTCAGGCCTTGATCGGCATAGTGCGCGGCGCCGAATAGCGCTGAAGTTAGCAGAACGGTCCCGGCTCTTGCCGCCACACTGCATCCGAATAGCCTGGCGGCCCGTTCGAAGAAATAACCGCGGAACACGGTCTCTTCGCCAAAACCGGCCACCAGCATGGCCCAAACGGCAGCGGGAAGCATGGCACTATTCCCCGCCAGGAAATGGTAGGTACGATTGACCGGCTCTGCTCCCAAAAGGGGCATCATCAGGGACTTCAACAGAAATTTGAGAGCGATGCCAAACGCAATTCCGTACGTCAACGTGCCGAACCAGGCTTTGGGTCGTCTATATCCCAGTTCTCGCAATGGCGTGTGCGACAGCCGAGCCCATGCCAGAACCAGCAATGCGCTGACCGGCACTGCCACCATCCTCCCCACTGAGACATTTCCCGGCAGCAGGATGACCAACATCGAAAGAATTCCGATCGGTCCGAAACCCCGGAGAGCGGTAGCGAGTCCGTCATCTTCCGGTTCCGTAAGCTGCTTTACATGGATTGGGAGGGTCCGTTCCGGGTGTTCTGAGCCCATTGTGGTTATACTACGCGAGCAGCGGTGCGCTGGTTCCCGGAACCGCTGAATGCGCCGAGGCCACCGGCCGCCTTTTTTCGACTGCGGTAAAATCATAGCCACGTGGATAGAATCGGGCGCTACCAGGTTCTCGGGGAATTGGGGCGCGGCGCGATGGGCATTGTGTACAAAGCCCAGGACCCCGCCATCGGGCGGACTATCGCCATCAAAAGCATCCGCCTGCTCGATTTAAACGACGAAGCCGAGCGCGAGCGTCTGCGCGAGCGCCTCTTCCGCGAAGCGCAATCGGCCGGAATTCTTTCGCACCCCGGAATTGTCACCATCTACGACATCGCCGAAGAAGACGGCATGGCGTACATTTTCATGGAGTTCGTCAACGGGCCGCCGCTTGAAAAAATGCTGCGTCACGAACAGACGCCGGACAAGGAAACGTTGCTCAGCATTTTTCGCCAGACCGCCGCGGCGCTCGATTACGCGCACAAAAAGGGCATCATTCATCGCGACATCAAGCCGGCCAACATCATGATCCACGAGGACGGGACGGCCAAAATCACCGATTTCGGCGTGGCCAAGATCGCCTCGCAGCAGATGACCGTCGCCGGCACGATGATGGGCACACCCAGTTACATGCCGCCTGAGCAGGTGCAGGGGACCCCGGTCACCGGACGTGCCGACCAGTTTTCGCTCGCCGTGATCGTCTACGAGGTGCTGACCGGGGAAAAGCCGTTCCTGGCCGAGTATCTGCCGACGCTGCTGTACAAAATCGTGCGCGAGGATCCGGTGCCGCCGCAGCGGTTGAATCCGACGCTCGGCACACAGGTGGAAGGGGTGTTGAGGCGCGGGCTGGCCAAGAAGGCCGAGGATCGCTACGAGACCTGCACGGATTTCGTCAACGCGCTGGCCGGGGCCTTGAACACCGCTAAGGGCTGGAATCCGCTGCCTCGCGGCGCGAGCCAGAACATGCCCACCGTGGGATCGCAGGAAGGACTGGCCGAGACCGTCGACGACCGCACCATGGTGACGGGCGGCGTTCCCCCGCGGCCGCCGCTCCCGCCGCCGCATCCGCCCAGCGCCGATCTGACCATCGAGCCGATCGCCCGCCGGCTGGAGCCGGTCGAGCCGAGCCACGCGCTGCGCAACCTGCTGCTTTCGGCAGCCGCGGTCGCGCTCGTGTTGGTGGGAGGGTTCCTGACGCTGCAGAGATTTTCGGCCACTCCGAAGGTCGCCTCGTCGCAACCCACCGAGCAAGTGGCGCAGGACAATCCGCCGCCGCAAGCTCAGCCGCAGCAGAGTCCGCCGCAGCCATCGGCGCCGCCCTCCCAACCGCCGGCCTCCGTGCGCGCGCCCGTCGCGCCCAAACCGGCGGCCGAGACGCCCGAGCCTCCCAAACAGACCGCGCCCGAAGTGGAAGCCAAGACTGCTCCCGAACCGGTGCGCGTCTCCAGGCCTGCCGAGCCGGTGACGGCCCCGATTCCGACGGAGGGGACGTTCCAGCTCACCACTACGCCGCCCAAGGCTGAGGCAGTGTTCGATTACAACCAGAAGTGCACTACGCCGTGCACCGTCACGCTGCTGGCCGGCCGCCACACGTTCGTGGTCCGCAGCCAGGGATATCGCGACGCGCACAAGATCATCGAGATTCCGCAGGACACGGGGTTAATCGTCGACCTGGAGCGCGCCACGGGCCTGCTGACACTGACGTCGCAGCCGCCGGGCTGCACCATCGCCATCGACGGCCAGGAGCAGACGCAGAAGACGCCGGCGACGATGACGCTGTTGGCGGGAATTCACAAAATCCGGGTCCAGCGCGGTGATGTCACCCAGGAATTCACAGTCAACGTGACCGACGGCGCGATTCTGACCCGCAGCGTGGAGCTGTCCAGGCAATGAACGCTGCAATTAAGATGACTCGCTTCAATATCAGCTCCGGAACGCCATGGGAGCCAGTCGTCGGCTACTCGCGCGCGGTGCGCGTTGGTCCCCACGTGCATGTTTCCGGAACTACGGCGACGGGTCCCGATGGTTCGGTGGTCGGGAAGGGCGATGCGTACGCGCAAGCGGTTCAGACGTTGCGCAATATTCAGTCGGCGCTCGAAAAATCGGGCGCGAAGCTGGAGCACGTGGTGCGCACACGAATGTATGTGACCGATATCTCGCGCTGGGAGGAGATCGGCCGCGCGCATGGCGAATTCTTCGCCGCGATCCGCCCGGCGACGTCCATGGTCCAGGTGAGCCGTCTGATCGATCCCGAGATGTTGGTCGAAATCGAGGCGGACGCGTTCATTCCCGCTAACGGTACGCTGTAGAGATGCGCATTGCACTGGGATCGGACCACGCCGGATTCGAACTGAAGCGGGAGATGATGGATTTTGTGCGGTCGTTGGGCCACGAAACCATCGATGTCGGCGCTTTCGAATACGATGCCGGCGACGATTATCCCGATTTCGCAGCCGCGCTGGGCGAGGCGGTGCATCGTGGTAAGGCCGACCGGGGAGTGCTCATCTGCGGCAGCGGCGTGGGCGCATCGGTGGCCGCCAATAAGATCCGCGGCGTTCGCGCGGGGCTGTGTCATGACTGCTACTCCGCGCACCAGGGAGTCGAGCACGACGAGATGAACGTCCTGGTGATGGGCTCACGCGTCATCGGGACGGAGTTGGCGCGAGATATCGTCAAGCAGTTTCTAACAGCCCAGTTTACGGGGGCCGAACGCCACGTCCGCAGGCTCGCCAAGGTGCAGGAGCTGGAGCGGAAGTTCATGGAGAGCTGACCGCGACCGCGCGCTGAGCGATGTTACACTTGTTCTGAAACTATGGCCATCAGCAAGGAACTGCTGGACATCCTCGTCTGCCCGCTGTGCAAGGCGACGCTGGAGCTCAAGCAGGATGAAAACGGCCTCAAGTGCACCCAGTGCAAACGCGTGTATCCGATTCGCGATGACATTCCTGTAATGCTCGTGGATGAGGCTCGCATCGAAGAATAAAGTGGAGACATTGCTTGAGCGGCTGCCGGCGGGCGGACGGGTCGCGCTGATCCGTTTGCGGTCGCTCGGCGATTGCGTGCTCACTACGCCCGCGCTCGCTCTTCTCAAACAATTCCGGCCCGATTTGCGCGTGACGGTTATTGTGGAACCGCGCTTCGCCGCGGTGTTCGAGGGCGATCCGGATGTGGACGAGATCCGCGACGGGTTCACGCGCGCGGACCTGGCCATCAATTTTCACGGCGGCCCGCGCAGTATGGCGCTGACGTTCGGGTCCCGATGGCGCACCGGGTTCGCCCATCATCGCGGCAGCTTCTGGTACACCCATCCGATTCCGCGGGCGCAGCAGATTTTGGGTGTCGAGCGCAAAGTGCACACGGCGGAGCACTTAGCATCGGCGATGTTCTGGCTGGGCGTGCCCAAAAGCGAGATCCCGCGGGCGCGGTTGTACGCCGCTCCGCCTCCGGATCTGGCGCCCTACGTGGTGATCCATCCGTTCGCCTCGGCGCCGGATAAAACCTGGCCCGCCGATCGGTTCCTCGAAGTCGCGAGCCGGCTGTCGGGACTCGAACCCGTGTTTCTCGCCGGTCCCGCCGATGGTACCTCGCCCTTCGAAAAATTCCGCGTGTGGAAGAATGAGCCGCTCGCGCGCGTGAAGAGCTTAATTTCTGGCGCGGCGCTATTCGTGGGCAACGACAGCGGACCGGCGCACATCGCCGCCGCGTTCGGCATTCCGGCCGTCGTGCTCTTCGGCGCGTCGGATCCCGTCACCTGGGCGCCGTGGCGAACGGATGCAGTGGTGCTAACCGGACTCGACCGCATCTCCGTCGACGATGTTCTCGCCGCCGCGAAGGTGCGTGCATGAAGGAACTGGCGCGGCTGCTTCGGTACTCCCGACCCTACGTTCCTCACCTGACCCTGTCCGTCTTATTAATGATGTGCGTCGGCGCGGCGCAGGGACTGACCGCACTGCTGATCGGCCCCATCTTCGACCGCGTCCTGAACCCCAAATCGCCCGACGCGCCGGTTCAGCTATTCAAAATTCCGCCCGATCACCCGGTGTACCTCGCGTTGCCGTTCCACATTCACAACGTCTGGACCATGATCGCCGTCGCGATCCTCACCGTGTTCCTGGTGAAGGGCGTCTGCGATTACTGCGGCAACTATCTGATCAACTACGTCGGATTTTCGGCGGTCACCGATCTTCGCCAGGATGTCTTCGAGCGCGTCCTCCATCAGGACGCGCAATTTTTCGAAAGCAACGCGACCGCGCGCGTGATGTCGTCCATCATGAACGATCTCGAAAAAATCCAGGTGGCCACCTCGCACATCCTGGCGGACTGGCTGCGCCAGAGCTTTTCGGCGATCGCGCTGCTGAGCGCGGTCCTGTTGACCGACTGGCAGCTCGCCGTGGTCAGCCTGACTGTGCTGCCCTTCGTGCTGATTCCCACGGTGAAGCTGGGCCGGAAAATTCGCGGGACCACGCGCCGCGCGCAGGACGACGCGGCGGAGCTGAACCAGGTTTTGCAGGAGACGCTCAGCGGCAACCAGGTGGTGAAGTCGTTCGGAGCGGAAGAGATCGAGGCCAACCGCTTCCGCGACCGGGCGCATCGGCTGCTCAAGAGCAATCTGCATTACGTCGCGCAGCAGGCGATCGCCTCGCCGCTGATCGATTTCTTCGGCGCGATCACCATCGTCGGCCTGCTGGGGTACGCGCGCGTGCAGATCCAGCGGCACACCATGACCACCGGCGATTTCACCGCCTTCGTGGTAGCTCTTCTGATGCTATACGAGCCGGTGAAACGCCTGGCCGGGATTCACAACATCTTCCAGCAAGCGCTGGGCGCGTCGCAGAAAGTTTTCGAGTATCTCGACCGCGATCAGCAGATCACCGAGCGTCCGGGTGCGGTGAAGCTGGCGCGATTTGAAAAATCCATCCTGTTCGACAACGTCAGTTTCCGTTATCCCAGTGCACCGGATCGCGTGGTGCTCGACTCCATTCAGCTAGAAGTGAGTGCCGGCGAGATCGTGGCGGTGGTGGGGCCGAGCGGAGCTGGCAAGACGACGCTCGCCAACCTGGTGCCGCGATTTTACGACGTCGAAAAAGGCGCGGTGCGCATCGACGGACGCGATGTGCGCGATCTGCGCCTGGCGTCACTGCGCGAAAAAATCAGCATGGTCGCGCAGGACACGTTCCTGTTCAACGATACCGTGGCCAACAACATCGGCTACGGATTGCCCCGCGCGTCGCGCGAGCAGGTGTGCGAAGCCGCGCGCAGCGCGCTCGCCGACGAGTTCATCGCGCGCATGCCGCAAGGCTACGACACCCTGATCGGCGAGCGCGGGCAGAAGCTGAGCGGCGGCCAGCGCCAGCGCCTGGCGATCGCGCGCGCGCTGCTCAAGAACGCTCCGATTCTGATTCTCGACGAGGCCACCTCGCATCTGGACACCGAATCGGAGAGGCTGGTGCAGCCGGCGCTCCAAAACCTGATGGCGGACCGCACCGTGATCGTCATCGCGCACCGTCTTTCGACAGTGCGGCGCGCCACCAAGATCGTGGTGCTCGACCACGGCCGCATTGTCGAGACCGGACGCCACGAAGACCTGGTGAATCGCGGAGGCGTGTACCAGCGTTTGTATGAGCTCCAATTTTTGGAGCCCGGCGCGGCGGTGGCGCCCTGATGCCCCCTCCGCTGCACAGCATGACTGGATTCGCGCGCGTGCGCCGGCCTTTGGCGGATGGCGAAATCGTGGTCAGCGTGAAAAGCCTGAATCATCGCGGCCTGGACGTCCAGGTGCACGCGCCATCCTCGGCCGATCCGTTCGAAGCCGCCATCCGCGCCATGATCAAGTCGCGTGTGGCGCGCGGCCACGTCGAAGTTCGCGTGACTCTGCCGGCTGCGTCGACTAACGGCTCGGGCTGGAATCGAACGCTGGTCGACGATTACCTCAAGGCTTTTCGCGAAGCTGCCGCGGCGCACGGAATCGAGGCGGCTCCGGACCTGAACGCGGCCTTCCGGATTCCAGGTGTTTTCGGCGAAGCGGCGGAAGCGGAAGCTCCCGCGGGCGCAGAAACTGCGTTGCTCGACGCCCTCACGGTCGCACTCGAGGAGCTGAACGTGTTTCGCGCGCGCGAAGGCGCCGAGATCGCTGAGGAAATGCGCACGCATAACGATCGTGTCGCGGCTGCCGCGGGCCAGATGGAGCAAATCCGAACCGGCGCATCCGCGGCTTTTCAAAACCGGCTGAACGAACGTCTCAAAGAGCTGCTCAATACTGCGCAGATCGAACCGCAGCGGCTCGCGCAGGAAGCCGCGATCCTGGCAGACCGCAGCGACATCGGTGAAGAGCTGGCGCGGTTGAAAATCCACTCCGCGCAACTCGCCGCCCTGCTCGACACAGGAGGCGAGGTTGGAAAAAAACTCGATTTTCTGCTTCAGGAAATGAATCGTGAAAGCAACACGATTCTTTCGAAAACCGGCGGGATCGGCGAGGCCGGACTCAAAATCACGGAGCTTGCGCTTGAAGCGAAAGCCGCCATCGAAAAAATCCGGGAGCAGTCGCTCAACCTGGAATGACCACCGTTTTCATCATTTCCGCGCCCTCCGGCTCGGGCAAATCGACGCTTACCCGGCAGTTGATCGAGCGCGTTTCGGGACTGCGCTTCTCGGTGTCCTACACCACGCGGCCGCCGCGAGGGCAGGAATCGAACGGCCGCGATTACTTCTTCATCTCGCGCGAGGAGTTCGACCGGCGCGTCCAGAATGGTGAATTCCTGGAGCACGCCGAGGTGTTCGGCCACTGTTACGGAACGCACGCGAGCGAGCTCGATCGCGCAGCGAAAGAACAGGTCGACCTGCTGCTCGACATCGATGTTCAAGGTGCGCGACAATTAAAAGAGAGGATTCCCGGCGCGGTGTCGATCTTCGTCCTCGCGCCCAGCCGGCAGATTCTTGAGCAGAGACTGCGCACGCGCAGCCAGGATTCCGAGCCGGTGATCGAGCGCCGGCTGCGTGAAGCGGTCGAAGAGATTCGCGATTATAAACTTTACGATTTCGTGCTGGTGAACCGGGAGGTGGAGACGTCGGTGGAGACTCTGGCCGCCATCGTCACCGCCACGCGCAGCCGGCGCGACCGGATGGAAGAACAGATCCGGCCCATTCTGGAGACTTTTAGCAATGCCTGAATCCAATTTCCGACAAACCGCCGCGAGCGTGATTCCGGACGACCCGGAAGCGAGCGCCTATCGCTTCATCATCGTCGCGGCCAAGCGCGCCCGCCAGTTGCAAAACGGCGCGCGCAGCTTCCTGCCGACCACGTCGAAGAAGCCGACCGTCGCCGCCATGGAAGAAGTGCGCCGCGGCCTGGTGCAATATGACGACCCGGCCGTGCAGCAGGCGCAAGAGCCGCCCGTCGAAGAATAATCGCGCATGCGGCTGCTCAAAAAAGGGGACAGACCGCTCTGTCCACGTCGCGCGTTTTTCGTGGTCTCAAGATTGTATTCTTGGGACAGAGTAGTCTGTTTCCTTTTTCGAGCATCATGAAAACCGTCGCGCTGGGCGTCGGCGGCGGGATCGCCGCGTACAAATCCGCGGAGCTGGCGCGCGCGCTGATGGAGCGCGGGTTCACGGTGCAGGCGATCATGACCCGCGCCGCCTGCGAATTCGTCCAGCCTCTGACCTTCGCCGCGCTCACTGGTCGTAAAGTCATCTCGACCATGTTCTCGGCCGAAGACAACCTGGCGAGCGCGATCGAGCACATCCGTGTGGCGCAGGAAAACGAAATCCTGGTGGTCGCGCCCGCCACCGCCGACCTGCTGGCGAAGTTCGCCCGCGGAATCGCCGACGATTTTCTTTCCACCATGTACCTGGCCTTCACCGGCCGCGTGATCCTCGCGCCGGCCATGAATTCCAACATGTGGAATCATCCAGCTACGCGCGAGAATGTGCGGATTCTCGAATCGCGCGGGCACGAGATCGTCGCTCCGGAAGAGGGCGCGCTGGCCTGCGGAATGGTCGGTCCGGGCCGGCTCGCCGGAATCGACACGATCGCCGACGCAGTCGCGTGGATCGCGCCGCACAAGGCCGATCTCGAAGGCGAGGTGGTGCTCGTCACCGCGGGACCCACGCAGGAGCCGCTCGACGCAGTGCGCTACATCAGCAATCGCTCCAGCGGGAAAATGGGCTACGCCCTCGCCGAGGAAGCGGCGGCGCGCGGCGCTCGTGTGGTGCTGGTCTCCGGGCCCGTGCATCTCGGCGAGCCTGCCGGTGTCCTCACAATTCACGTCCGCACCGCGACCGAAATGCGCAAAGCAGTGCTGGATCATCTGCCCGAATCGACCATCATCCTCAAAGCGGCCGCCGTCGCCGATTATCACCGCTCCAACGCGCCGCGCATCAAGGAAAAGAAGACCGCGGCCCGCCTCTCGCTGGAACTCGACCCCACGCCCGACATCCTCGCCGAGATCGGACGGCAGAAAGGCGACCGCCTGCTGGTCGGCTTCGCCGCCGAAACGGATCACCTGGCGGAAGAAGCGCGGCGCAAGCTGGAGAGCAAGAATTGCGACATGATCGTCGCCAACCTGGTCTCGCAGGAAGGCGTGGGATTCGATTCGGAAGACAATGAAGTGCTGCTGGTGCTGCGGACGGGCGAATCGATCCCGGTCGAGCGCGCCCCCAAGCGCGAGATCGCGCGCCGCATCTTCGACGAAATGACTCGTCTGCGCCTGGCGCTCCACGCCTCGAAATGACTCGCGACAATCTGCGCCAATACCTGGAGTTTTATCGCGACCTCGGCGTCCACGAAATTTATAAGCAGGACGGCGGGCTTGAGCCCGCGCGAGGCTTGAGCCTCGCTGCGGCGGGTATCGGCGCTGAAGCGCGGAGCGGACTGAAGTCCGCCATCCCAACGCTTGAACCCTCCGGCGATTCGCTGCTCAAGATCATCGAAGACCTCGGCGACTGCCGCCGCTGCCGGCTCTCCGAACAGCGCTCGAAAATCGTGTTCGGCTCCGGCAATGAGCACGCCAAACTGGTTTTCGTCGGCGAGGGTCCCGGCGCCGACGAGGACGCCCAGGGATTGCCCTTCGTCGGCCGCGCGGGACAACTGCTCACGCAGATGATCGACAACACGGCGTCGAAGGAAGGCATTCCCATCCGCCGCGCCGACGTCTACATCTGCAACGTGGTGAAGTGCCGGCCTCCGGAAAATCGCACGCCGCTGCCCGACGAG
>Ga0335081_10016586_pt1 | contig 11923 bp, 6 predicted proteins | sample Lox_Sample_35_FD_206713 | JGI IMG/M metagenome (GOLD analysis project Ga0335081, IMG submission 206713) | Soil microbial communities from Loxahatchee National Wildlife Refuge, Florida, United States - Lox_Sample_3.5 | ecosystem: Environmental > Terrestrial > Soil > Wetlands | place: USA: Florida... | reverse complement strand
GGAATAGGGGATGCCGTATTGCTTCAGGTTGTTGCATGCCGACATCTTGCCGCAGAAGCTGTCGCGGCGGTCGCGGATGGTCATTTTTGCGGGCGTGTCCGGCGTGGCCTGCACCAGCACCGGCACTTTGAGTTCCGACATCCGCAGTGTATCGGCGATGGCGCGTTCGTCCCCGAAATTGGGCAGAGTGACGATGATGCCGTCAATCGAGTCGCGCTTCTGCCGGAACAGGTCCGCGCAGCGCGTGGCATCCGCGCGGGTCTCCACCGCGCCGTATTTGGTCTCTTCAGGACCGACCGCAACTACGCCGTAGCCGCTGTTCCGCAGCACCGCGATCATTTCCTCGCGGCCGCTTTTGGCCAGATGGTCGGGGAAAAACCCGCGGTTGCCGACGATCACTCCGAAGGTGATGCCGGATGAGTTGGATTGTGTCATGACTTATGTCTCCAAGGGAAAAAATGAAAGAAGTAGATCGCCCCCAGCACGATCAGAAGCAAGCCCCACCAAATCCCGGCGTGCAGGCTCGCCAAAACCACCGGGTGCTGCGGGGGCCTCACTAGTTCGTAGAGACCCGCGCCGAGAATCAGCACTCCGTAAATGAGCAACAACGAACCTACAAAAAACCAGATCGAAATCAAGCCCCGATAATGTTGCATAGCGGCCTACCAGAAAATGATGTTAAGAATCACGAAGACGCCTCCGACCAGACACGCCCAGAAAATAGGACGCTGGTACAAGTGCAGGTGTCCTTCCGAAGGCAAGTCCGTGTAGCCATATACCAGGCCGGTGAGTTCTTGCGCCGGTTTGGGCTGTGTCGCATAGCTCACCGCCACCGTCACTGCAACACACACGATCCAGCACCACAGACCGCGGTACATGTTTTCGGCCATGGGCCTGGCGTGGGGCGATAAGGCCACATAGCGCAACGCGCTCGGATCGAGCCGCACCCAAAGCCACATGCCGATGGACGAGGCAATGCCCGCCAGCAGGCCCCAGAAACCACCCGCCGGCGTCGCGCGCGGCCACAGCATGCCCAGCAGCACCGTCCCGAACAGCGGCGCGATGAAAAAGGTGAACAACGCCTGCACGTAGTCCATGATGCTGAGAAACTGCATTACCAGATACGCCGTGCCGATGCTCACCAGAACACCCACAATGGTGCACCAGCGGCCCACGGAAACATAGTGCTGGTCCGGGGCTCGCCGGCGAATGAACGCGCGATAGATGTCGTAGGTCCAAACGGTAGAAAACGCGCTGACGTTGCCTGCCATGCCGGACATGAAGCCTGCGATCAGCGCGGTGATACCAAGGCCGAGTAATCCCGGCCCGCAGTAGCGCGCCAGCATGAGCGGAAGGACCTCGTTATAACTGTGACCGCCGGTGGCCACCGCCTCGCTCTGGCCCACTAATTTGAAGGGCAGAACGGCAAGGCCCAACAAGCCAGGCAGAATGACTATGAACGGCACCATCATCTTGAACGCCGAACCAATAATCGGCGCAAGTTTGGCGGAACGCACATCTTTGGCTGCAAGCACGCGCTGCACCACCAGGAAGTCCGTGGTCCAATAGCCGAACGAGACCACCCAGCCGAGACCGAATACAATGCCGACCCAATGAATGCCCATTGGATTGTCGGTAAAGGACCCCATCGTGCTCCACAAGTGCGTGAAATCCTGTCCCGGAAAGTTGTGGTGGATCCGCTCGACCATCCCGCTCCAGCCGCCGGTCTCGACCAAGCCGACAATGGGAATCAGCAAAGCGCCGAGCCAGATTAGGACGAACTGCACCACCTCATTGAAAATCGCCGAAAGCAGACCGCCTAGGCCCACATAAACGGCCACGGTGATGGAAGAAACCCAAATACTGAAGTGAATGTCCCACCCCAATACGACTCGCAGGACCAGCGCCATGGAGAACATGTCGATGCCGCTCATCAGAACGGTCATTAACCCAAACATCACGGCCGCCAGCCCACGCGCCTGTTCGCCGTAGCGCAGTTGGAGATAGCCGGGCACGGAGTGCGTCTTGGAGATGTAATAAAACGGCATCATCACCAGGCCCAGGAACAGCATGGCGGGGATGGCGCCGATCCAATACCAGTGCGTAGCCAGAATGCCATACTGATAAGCGGACGCAGACCAGCCCATCAGTTCCAAGGCGCCCAGGTTGGCCGAGACGAAACTCAAGCCCGCCACCCACGCCGTCATGTCCCGGCCGGCTAGGAAGAATCCCTCTCCGGTTTGCGCGTACCGTCTCAAATAGAGGCCGATGCCGAGGACGGCAGCAAAATAGACGGCTACGATCAGGATGTCTACACCGGAAAGGGAAAGCAGGCGTGACGGAGTGCCTTCCAGCAAAAACACGGAAAAAAGAGGCATATCCACTCCTCTGTCCGCTTGCCCACAGAGGCCAGGATTGCAATCGCTTACAGCTGCATGGTATGCCCCTTAAAAGCAGATGTCAAGCTCTCTTTATCGTGATTAGTTTCGGGGTGCAGGACCCGTGGATTCGCGAACCAAGAGTTCCGGATCAATGACAATCTCTTCTGTGCTTGACGCCGTCGAAGAGGGCGCCAGCAGGCGCTCGCAGATGATGTGGCCAATTCGCTCGCGCGGGATGTGGACGGTGGTCAGGGCGGGAAAAGAGAATTCCGCAAGCTTTACGTTATCGAAGCCCGTGACCGACACATCCGCGGGGACACGCAGACCGCGTTCCCGCAATTCCCGCAAGGCCCCAACCGCAGTGATGTCATTGACGCAAATGATCGCCGAAGGTGAAAAGCCTCGGGACAGCAGCATTCGCGCCGCGCGGTGACCGCCTTCGAGCGTATCGCTGTCTGCCGCCGTATGCACTTCGAGCTCGGGATATCGCGCCACCGCATCCAAGACTGTCTTCATGCGCTCTTGGATGGGGCCCAGAGCTGCATGGTGGCCTACAAATCCCAACCGCCGATGACCCAGGCTATGAAGATAATCAATGATCTTCTCGACGCCGCGGCGGTAATTGACCCGGATGTTGGTAATGTTCTCGCACTGCACACCCACGTCATAGAATACGGTCGGTATGCCGCTCTTGCGCAATTCACTGATCAGCACCGGCTCCATCTCCGAAACGATGGCCGCAAGCCCCGCGACCCGTCGTCCGATCATCAGCCGGATACTCGCTACCAGTCGCTCCGGCCGATAATCCGTATTCGCCATCACGACTTCGTACCCGCGCGTGTGCGCATCCGTTTCGATGGTATGGTAAATGTCGAAAAAAAAGGGATTCTCCAGGTTCGAAACGATCACGCCCAGGGTCCCGCTCTTGCCGCCCGCCAGATTGCGGGCGTACAGGTTGGGATGATAGCTGAGCTCGTCAATGGCCTTCATCACCCGGGCCCGGGTGGAGCTTTTGACTACGCTTGCATTGTTGAGCACGCGAGAAACGGTCGCCGTGGAGACCTTGGCGCGGCGAGCCACTTCTTGCAAACTCATCGACACGTCCCATTGTAAGTCAGAAGGACCTTTAAAACCAGCATTTATAGTATTCAGACCTCTTAGTCTTGTATCCTGCAACGAAAGCGCATACAATCGGCCTAGGATCTTTCATGTTCGGCAGACGTTTCGATTCGATGTTGATTCTGCCAGGTCGATGAGCAGCACTCCCCCAACCATCCCAACTTTCCATCCACGGAGTTGAAACCAGGCAAGCCATACCGCAGTACCACGATCTTTCGCTTTTCCACCATGTGAGCGGACTCTGGTGTTCGGGCGCGGAGTATTCGTGGCGGCGGGTCACTTCGGCTGAGCAACCAGTTCAATCCAGGTTGTTACGGACCCGAGTCGAACGACGTATGCTCCCCGTTCCATCGGGAACCTTTTGGATGGCGCATACGTCCCGACACCCTTCACGACCGCCGGCTGTTCCACACGCAACCGTGCTACGGGTGTGAACGCACTGGCCGGTGCAAGCCACACCCGCACATGGCCGGTCCGGGGGTTTAGTTCGACGCGTTCGAACTGGCCCGCATCCAGCGTCAGCCACAGTCCGAGTGGCACCAGGTAGACTCGCATACGGAAGGAATCAAGCGGGGTCACTGTTACGTTTGCCGCGCTGATCTGAACATTGCCGCCAAACGCCTGCCAGCCGAATTCGGGGTCCTTCACCAGATAGGTTGCGGTATTGAGGGCATGACCAAAGAAGTTCTGCGCGTAGTCGCCGGATAAAGGGTCGGGCTTGAGCGTGTCGGGGAAGGAGTGGAAGGCGGCCGAGGCGAAGCCCTCCTGATCGATGTTGGCGATGGCGCCCATCTGCCCCGCGTAGCCGATGCGCAGCAGGTAGAGATCGTAAGGGTGGTCGCGGAACTCGCTGAGAACGGGAATGGCGTTCAAGCCCGAGCCGTAATGGTGCAACTGGCGCTCGATCCGGCGAATTTTCGCGGCGTAGAGAAAATCCCAGTAACGCCGCGCGCTGCCGTTGTATCCCCAGTGCGGAACGGCAGGCATATAGCCAAGGATCGCGTCGAGCGTTGCCTGCGCTTTGGTCTCATCCCCAAAGTACTTGGTCCACGCGTAGACCTCCTCCTGGCCAGTCGAGTCCCACGGCATCTCGCTGCCGAACGGATAGGCGAGGCGGACCCAGATTTCAGTGCGCTTCTTCATCTGGTCTTCCATCTCGGCGGCTTGCGCTTTCCAGCCCTCGCGCTGGAGATCGCGCAGGATTTCCAGAAAGACGGTGCCCTCCATCTGGCCGTACTGTGCTAATTTCGGCGCAAACTTCACCATGGCCATGGCGGTTTGGTAGGCGTGGGTCAGATACCAGTCCCACGAGTGGTTCGTCACCAGACCTACGTGGTTGCGCGCCAGCCGGTACATCGACCAGTGGAGCGCGGCGACATGAGGGTAGTCATACGACCGGTCCACCGCCTCAAACCCGTTCGTCAGATTCCAGCTCGTCCAAGTCCCCCAATTCCAGCCGCGGTGATAGTAGCCGGCGGGAAACTGGTCGGGCTGATAGTAGAACAGACTCTTGCGCACGGCGTACTGCTGGGGACCGTTGGAGATTTGGAGGCCGCCCCATAAAACTTTGTCGATAAATTCCTGGTACTTCTCGACTTCGGACTTGTCGGGCTGGCCGAAGAGTTTCATGGCGCCAGCAAGCCATGACGATCCCCCTTCATCGCCGAGACCTGCGACCCAGACCCGCTCGTCCTGGGTGACGATCTGATTCTCTTCGCGGTCGTAGGTCATCACCGAGGGGCTGCGTTTGAAGGGATCGGTGGGATCCCCGAACCACTGCCGGGTGGTGAGGAAGCGACCGAGGTCTCTGACCGCATCGGCTTCGGGCTTCGTGACCATGTAATGCACCGCTTGGACCGATCCGTCCGAATAGGTGACCACCAGGCGGGCCCGGCCCCACTGCTTGCCGCGCACCGTATAGCTGCTCCAGCCACCAGCCGTTGCCGCATGCTGCGTGATGGCCAGGGCTTCGCGCGGCTCGGCCCGAATGGAAGCGACACTGGCGGGATACTTCAGGAACAGGCGCGCGTCGATGTCCATCGGAAGAATGTAGCCGGGGATGCCGATGGCTACCGGTCGTTGGCTGGCGACCAGCGTCTTCTCGATATCCCGAATGCTGCTGGACATAAGAAAACGGACGCCGTAACTTTTGGTTTTTCCCGGCGCGAGAGTCAGCATCGTAGGCGGGTTCCAGGGCTGCGCGTTCTTCCACTCGCCATCGGCGTACGCTCGACTGTGCACCATCCACTCCATGAAGCCTTCGAAGGTGACTGAGCGGGGCGTGGGGTCCGTGAAAATCTGTGGCTGACTCGTGGGTGGTTGGAGGATCGGGTTGTAGGCTTCAAACGGCGTCTTGCCATCCGGTGTGACCAACAGAACCGGACCACGGCCATTCAATCGCGTGACCTGCAAGTAGCCGGCATCTTCCCCGACGTATGGATCGTAGAATGAACACATCGCGTGGGCTTGGTCGAGCGATCTGTTGGTCAGCACATTGTTGAAGATCATCGGGATGCCCAGCGCGCCCACTTGCACGGGCTCCTTGGTTCGGTCGGTCAGGTCGAAGCGCAGCACTAGCGTTCCTTGGTCCAGGAGCCATGACCGCGTGATCTTCAGGGGGATATCGACTGGCAAGGTAGGCGCGAGATCGGCGGCGGCCAGTACCGAAGTCGCAGTGGATAGCGCGGTCACAGGCGTTCGCACGAGCGCGGTGGAGTAGCTGATCCACGGGCCGGCATTGCCCCGGCGCACTCGCAGGTCGAGGTCGCCCAGATGGTAGTAACCATTCTGTGAGCGCTCCGCCAGAAGGTCCCCAGGCGTGAAATCGAACTCCGGAGCGGACTTGGGCACGAGCCCGGCAACGGTCTGGGACGAACGAACGAGTTTTAAGGTGAAATCGGGCGTGTCGACACTCTGAGTACCGCCGCTCAGCATGGGACCGGGAGTCGCCAGGGAGCTCTGCGAGCGGTCTTGGGCAGTCGCAAGGTCGGGCAGTGCCGCAACCAGAACTGCAACGATTAGGCCGAGCACGACTTGTGGGACGCGTGTCAACGTTGTGGGCTTCCTTTTTCCGCTGGAACAGGCTCCTCGACCAGTTTGTATCGGCCCTCCTCCGCTTCCTGCTTCGCAAGTTCCTGCCGCATTTCATTGAAGCGCTTCAATAACACTTGGATCTCTTGAGCGGCGCCCGGCCGGCCTGATTGTTGGAGCGCACGGATCAGGCGATAGAGCGCGGTCACGTCCATCGGATTGTCGCGGAGCGCGAGACGGCACTGCTCGATGGCTTGATCCACCTGGCCCGATTCCAGGTAGAGCCGGCTGAGGACATCGCGTGCCAGGGCGAAGTCCGGTTTGATCTGAACTGCGCGCGAGGCGGCGTCGAGCGCTTCCTGAAACTCCGGAGTGCCAGCTTGCGCGCCCTGGGAGGAAAGGATCTCAGCCAACAAGTAGTAGAGGAACTCATCGTTCCGCCGGGTCTTCAATTGCTCGCGGACCGTGGCCAGCGCCTTGTCGAAGTCGTTCTGCTGAACCTCGGAAAGACCCCGGGCAAGCGGGCCGTACACCTGCCGCGGGTCCAGCTGTTCCGCTTTTGCGAAGTCCGCGTCAGCCTCATCATATTTCGCCAGCTGGACATGTAGCACGCCGCGAGCGACGTACAAAGACGCCGTACTCGGTGCTTGCGCAATGCCGACGTTGATCATGTCCACGCCGACCTGATAAGACTTGTGCACCAGGCAGAGGGATGCGAAGTCGACGTAGAACCTGGCCTCGGTCGGTCGAAGCACGATCGCCTGCCGCAGAGCCGCGACTGCACGGGGAGTGTCTCCCAGTGCTTCCCAGGCCGCCGAAGCCAGATCGAGAGCTTCCGGTTCCTGGTCCTTCCCCTCGCTCAGCGGATTCAGCGTTTCGATCGTGTCGGTATACGATTTCGCTAAAAATTGCGCAGCGGCCAGCCGGTAGCGAACGCGCCGGTCGGCGGGCGTGAGCGTAGCGAGCTGCCGAAGCACGGAAACTGCCTCCGCAGGTCGGCCCAGATGCACCAGGCACGCAGCATACTCTTGCAAGGCTTCGGACTGGGTGTACAAGGTGCTGCCGGCCAGCCCGAAGTGGCGCACTGCCGTTTCGCAGTCCGACTGTTTCCAGGCCATGACGGCGCGCATCGCGTGGGCGGTTGCATTTTCCGGCTGGAGTTTCAGAACGCGATCGAGGAGGGCAACCGCGCGCGCACTGCCGGACTTGTATTCAATTTCGGCAGCGCCCTCCAGGGCGGCCAGGTAATCCGGCGCCACCCGGAGCGCTCGGTTGTACGCCGCGAGAGCGTCGCGATTGTTGCCTAGGGCAGCGAACGTGATCGCTTCCATGGTGAGAATGCGGACATCGTTCGGTGAGCGCTCCAGGGCAGCCCGCGCGAGTTTCAACGCCCGCTGGTATTGGTGTGACCGAATGGCCGAAGTGATTTCTGAAACGGGATCGACCGGGGTCTGCCCGTATGCGGGCACCGCAACAGGCGCTGTGACGACGGCGCTGAACAGGACCTGGACCAAAAGGTTTCGCATGGCGCCTCATCCAGCAGCTTAACTCACAGCGCGCGCTCAGGCGTATAATTAGGTCGCTCAAGAAAGGATCCGAATGAGACCTTCCAGAGCGTGGCTGCCCGCAGGTGCGCTGCTCGCTCTACTGCTCACATCGCTGTTAAGCTGGAACACTTCCGTTTGGGGCGCTGACAAGGCTGCCCACGACTATCCCATTAAGCCGATTCCCTTCACCGCCGTTCATCTGAATGACGGATTCTGGGCCCCCCGCATCGAAACGAACCGCCAAGTGACTATCCCATTCGCGTTTCAACAATGCGAGCTCACGGGCCGAGTGGAGAATTTCACGCATGCTGCCGAAGCGTTGCGCGGTCAGATCTCCGACAAAGACCGCAAGCTTCCTCCCTATCCATTCGACGACACCGATATCTACAAAGTGATCGAGGGTGCTTCCTACACCCTAAGTGTCGCTCGCGATCCCAAGCTGGAATCTTATGTCGATGGCCTCATCGTCAAGATTGCCGCGGCTCAGGAGAAGGACGGCTACCTTTACACCGCGCGCACCATCGATCCCGCGCATCCGCATTCCTGGGCGGGCGTGCATCGTTGGGAAAACGAAGAAGTGCAGAGTCATGAGCTCTACGATCTGGGGCACCTATACGAGGCCGCCGTAGCCTACTACCAGGCAACCGGAAAGCGTAGTCTGCTGGACATTGCTCTCAAATCGGCTAACCTCCTCGTCGACACTTTTGGGCCGGGAAAGAAGACGATTTATCCCGGACACCAGATCGTTGAGATGGGTTTGGTGAAGCTGTATCGGGTCACGGGCGACGAACGCTACCTCAACCTGGCGAAATTCATGCTCGATTCCCGCGGACCGTCCGGCTCGTCGTACAACCAGGCGAACCTTAAGGTGGTAGATCAATCGGAGGCAGTGGGCCACGCCGTCCGCGCAACCTACATGTACTCCGGCATGGCCGATGTGGCTGCGATGACAGGCGATACGGCCTACGTTCACGCCCTCGATAACATCTGGCAGAACGTCGTCGCGAAGAAACTGTACCTTACAGGCGGGATAGGCGCGATCGGCGCCGGGGAGGCATTCGGCGCGAACTACGAACTGCCCAATCTCTCCGCTTACAACGAGACCTGCGCGTCGGTCGGCAATGATTTTTGGAACGAACGCCTCTTCCTGTTACATGGCGATGCGAAATACGTCGACGTGCTGGAGCGGACGCTTTACAACGGCCTGGTCTCGGGCGTATCCCTCGACGGGAAATCGTTCTTCTACCAGAACCCGCTCGAGTCGAATGGCCGCAAGGGACGCCAGCCTTGGTTTGGTGTGGCCTGTTGTCCGGGCAACATTACGCGGTTCATGGCTTCTGTCCCCGGATACGTCTATGGGCTGGGCGATCACACTCTGTACATCAACCTGTTCGCTGGCGGAAGCGCGGAGATCCCCATGGATGATCGCACGGTTAAGATCGTCCAACAGACGCGCTACCCGTGGGACGGAGCCGTGAAAATCTCCGTCGACCCCGGCAAAACCGGCGCCTTCGCGATCAAGGTCCGAATTCCAGGCTGGGCCAGGGGCGAAGTGGTGCCTAGCGATCTGTACCGCTTCGCGGACGATTCACGCGAGCCGGTTCATCTACGCGTGAATTCGCTGGAGATGCCGATCACTCTCGACAAGGGATATGCCGTCCTGTATCGGGAGTGGAAGCCAGGAGACGTAATCGATCTCGACCTTCCTATGCCGGTTCGCCGCATTGTGGCCAACAGCGCGGTCGCTGCCGACCGCGGCCGAGTGGCTCTCCAGCGGGGACCGATCACCTACGCCGTCGAAGGCGTCGACAGCCCCACGCACAAGGTCCGCAACCTCTTGCTGCCGGACAACGTGAAGCTTACGGGCGAATTCCGGCCGGACCTTTTGAATGGCGTGGAGGTAGTCCAAGGCCGGGCCGTTTACCTGACCCTCGACGCACAGGGCAAAGTGGCGCGAACCGAAGGAAAGTTCACGGCGATCCCGTATTATGCTTGGGCGAACCGCGGCCGGAACGAAATGCTGGTCTGGATCCCGAACACGGAGGCCGCTGCGAAACCCGCTCCCTGGCCGACCCTGGCGATGGCCAGCAAGGTTACCGCATCGAACGGCGGCGGCAGGGTGACTGCGGAGGGCATTGAGAAAGACCCGGAGGCCGTCAATGACGGCGATGAGCCGGCGTCTTCCGCCGATCCCGCATCGTACTTCGACTGGTGGCCGGAAAAAGGAAAGACCGAGTGGATGCAATACTCGTTCCCGAAGACTTCGACGGTCTCGAAAGTCCAAGTGTACTGGTTTGACGACGCCAGCCGCGGTGGCGTCCGCGTTCCCGCATCCTGGCGCATTCTCTACAAAGACGGACAAGCATGGAAACCGGTGGAGACCGTCGGCCCCGCTGGCGTGGCGAAGGACAAATACAACGCGCTCGCGTTCAAACCTGTTACCACCAGCGGTCTGCGGCTCGAGGTAACCATGCAGCCAAGTTGGTCGACCGGTGTTCAGAAGTGGAAGGTGGAATAGCCATTCTTGCGCAGATCGAAGGCCTGTCGGGAAAGACCGCACCTGCCCCGCCACGCCTCGACCGTACTGTCACCACCTGTGGCCGGTTATGATAACGCTTCCAAGCGGAGGAGGCGAAGGGCCCTTGCTCCCACTCCCGGCGCTCCCGAACCATACGGTCAGATCCGTGGAGCCCCATTTTAGTAGGTATTGCACCTCTAAAACTCTGCTTTTCTGTTGACTTGTTGCTGGTGCGGGTTTATAAGTATGGTGGACTACTGAAGCGCGATTCAGTGGCCCTCGATTCTATCGCGGCGTAGCGCGAAGCCCGAAGGGCACCCGAGTTGAGTCTACCCCACAGGTCGCGCGCGGCCGCATGTTAGCGGTTGCATTTACTTTCGTTCGAGCGGGTAAATAGGCCCGCTCACAGCCAAACAAACTGGATCGGCGGGCGGCGGAGATCAGGCGTCGTGTTGCGGCGCAACACAATCGCCCGCGCGAGTTTCGTTCTCGGGTTGTCCGAGGACAAGGGGTCCCCGGCATCTCCCCGGGGGAGGAGTTGAGAATGCCCAAGTTGCGGACGAGCATCAGAGATATTCTGATCGCTTTTGCCCTTGTAGGAACCTGCTGCTACGCCCAGACGGTGTTCAGCGGGAATATTCAAGGTGTCGTAACCGACCCATCGGGCGCCGCCGTGGCTGGGGCTAAGATAGGGTTGCGAAACCTGGATACAGGGGTTACGGCCACTATCGAGACCAGCATCTCCGGCAACTACCGCTTCAGCAGTCTTCCGCCAGGCCGCTATACGGTCCGAGCGGAAGCATCGGGTTTCGCCGCCACCGAGCAGAACGTGACGCTCGGGACCGGCCAGACTCAAGGCATCAACATTGCGCTCGCCCTGGCGACCGCTACGCAGGGTGTCACCGTTGTTTCCGAGTCGCCGCCATTGGATACCGATGAGAACCGCATCCAAGCCACGCTGTCCTCGGAGACTGTAAGAGACGTACCAGCGCTCAATCGGAACCTCTGGGATGTCCTCTCGGTAGCGCCTGGCGTGGTAGGCTACGGCACTCACGGCTCCGGTGAGTCGCCTGGAGGCGGCGCCGATAATTTCGGGACACAGACCCCCGATCTGAGTGCCAACGGTCGTAGCTATACGGGAAATCGCGTGATTGTAGACGGCATGGACGCTACCAGCAACATCCAGAACGGCAACATCATTTACTCTCTGCCGCCGGATACGGTGCAGGAAGTCTCCATGCAATCGAATTCGTGGGACGCCGAGAACAACCTGGGCAGCTCCCTTCTGATTCAAGTCACCACCAAATCGGGCACTAACCAGTTTCACG
>Ga0335081_10016585_pt1 | contig 11924 bp, 13 predicted proteins | sample Lox_Sample_35_FD_206713 | JGI IMG/M metagenome (GOLD analysis project Ga0335081, IMG submission 206713) | Soil microbial communities from Loxahatchee National Wildlife Refuge, Florida, United States - Lox_Sample_3.5 | ecosystem: Environmental > Terrestrial > Soil > Wetlands | place: USA... | reverse complement strand
ACCGAGACGAGGACCACCTCCGCCCGGCCGAGGCGGGCCGGATCGTCGGCCGCCTCCACCGCGGGGAGGTGGAAGCTCCCGCGCGGACTGTCGACGGTGAGCCCGCCCTCGCGAAGCGCGCGGAGCTGCGCGCCGCGGGAGAGGAAGCCCACCTCCTCCCCGGCCCTGGCGAGGAGCCCTCCGAGGAGCGCTCCCACCCCTCCGGCACCGGCCACCACCACCCGCATGGCTCGTCCCTCCGCGGCGGATTCCCTGAGGGCGACTCTCATAAGCGCCGCCCGGCCGAGGCCGCAAGCGCCGCCCCGGGGCCTCTAGCTGCGGTAGTCCGCGTTCTCGGTGACGTACTCGTGGCTGCGGTCGGCGCCCACCACCACCGCGGCGGCCGCACCCGCCCCGAGGTCCACCTCGAGCTCCACCGCCCGCTCGTGGGGCGGGTAGGCGATGGGCGGCTTGAAGGTGAGGCCGTCCGGGGGGGGGCGCGAGGCGTAGAGCTCGGCCGCGCGCAGGTGGCGGACGAGCCGCTGCTCCTTCTCGGGGTCGAGCTGCATGAGGCCGCCCTCGAGGAGGAGCTCGCCGCCCATGCGCATGCGGATGCGGGCGGGGTCGAGGGCGAGGCCGCGCGCGCCTAGGTACTTGCCGGCCGCGCACAGAAGGCGGCCGACGTTGGGGTCGTTGCCGTTCACCGCGCACTGGAAGAGCGGCGAGTTCACGATGGCCTTGCCGACCCCGCGCGCGGTGGCGAGGTCGGGCGCGCCCTCGACCGAGACCCGCACCACGTGGTGCACGCCCTCCCCGTTGCGCACGATGTCCTCGGCGAGGTCGCGGCACACCCGCGAGAGCGCCTCCCGGAAGGCGGCCTCCGGCGGTGCCGGATGCACCCTCGAGGAGAGGATGGTCACGAGGTCGGAGGTGCTCGTGTCCGAGTCCACCGAGATGGCCTGGAAGCTCCCCTCCACCGCCTCGTCGAGGGCCGCCCGCAGGGCCTCCCGCGGCACGTCGAGATCGGTGAGCAGGAAGACCAGCATGGTGGCGAGGTGGGGCTCGATCATGCCGGCCCCCTTGGCGATGCCGACCACCGCCCCCGGGCCCACCCTCGCCCGCCGGACCTTGGGGTAGAGGTCGGTGGTCATGATGGCCTCGGCCGCCGGGAGGATGGAGCGGCCCTGCAACGCGGCCACCGCGCGCGGCACCGCCTCCCGCATGGCCTCCACCGGGAGGCGCCAGCCGATGACCCCCGTGGAGGCCGGCAGCACCTCCTCCGCGGTGAGGGAGAGCGCCCGCGCCACCTCGGCGCAGACGGCCTCCGCGGCCGCGAGCCCCCCGGGCGCGCACACGTTCGAGATCTTGTTGTTCACCACCAGCGCCCCGAGCCTCGGCCCCTTGAGCCGCTCCCGCGCGATCACCACCGGCGCCCCCACGAAGGCGTTCTTGGTGGTCTTGAGCGCGAAGGAGGCGGTGGGGCGGTCGAGGACGAGGAGGGTGAGCCTCATCCGAGAGGGCTTCGGCACCTCGACCGGCGCGAACTCGAGGCTGGTCGTCCCGGCGCGGAAGCCGGCCGGCAGCGCGCTCTGTGCCTCGAGGAAGGCTCGGTGCTCCGCCTCCGAGGCGAAGGCGAGGGAGGTGCTGGGCATGGTCCCGTCTACCGCGGCCGCCCCCCTCGATCAACCGCTGGGGAAGAGGCACCGGGCCGGCCCCCAGGCGCTGCTCGGAGCGGCGCTCCGGCCCTCCCGGGAGGAGAGCGCCCCGGCGAAGGGAAAGGCAGGCGCCCCTTGCCCCCGCGGGGCGAGAGGGCCCTCGCCGCCCGCCGACCCTCCGCGCCACGCGGGGTGGCCCGGTTCGTGCTCGGTTCGCTCGCGCCAGGTCGGGAACCCCGGTCTCACCGGCGGTTACGGGCAGGTCCGTCCTGCCACAGGGTCCCTCTTGACCCGGGTGCGAGGAAATGAAGACGCTGCCCTCGGGACCGAGCGTGCGCGACGAGAGCCTCCCCGAGGCCTTCGACGCGCTCCTCGATGGCTCGAGCGAGGCGGTGCTGGTCCTCGACGCGGAGGGGCGGGTCCTCCGGGTGAACCCGAGCGCGGCGAGCCTCTACGGCGCGCCCGCCGAGGCGCTCGTCGGCAAGTACGAGCGCGAGCTCAACGCCGCCCCTGACGGCGAGGCAGCGCTTGCTTCGGGAGGAGGCGGAACCCTCCTCACCGCGAGGCGAGCCGGCGGGCCGAGCGTCCCGGTCGAGGTGAGGAGGTACCCCTTCGACCTCGGGGGTGCGTCGGGCGCCCTGTGCCTCGTCCGCCCGCGGGGCGAGTCCTCGCGGGCCGAGGGGGGATGCTACCAGAGCGCCTTCCACGAGGCCGAGTTCGGGGTCGTGCTGCTCGACGCCGACGGGCGCTTCCTCGAGACGAACCGGGCCTTCCGCGAGCTCGTCGGCCGCTCGGCCGAGGCGCTCGCGGCCCTGAGATGGCGCGACCTCGTCCACCCGCGCCACCGGGCGAAGAGCCAGCGCCGGCAGGAGGGGCTCTACAGCGGGGCCGAGGAGGCCTACGCCGAGGAGCGCTGGCTCGTGCGGCCCGACGGCGCCACCGTCACCGTCCTCTTGCGCATCGCGCCGGTGAGGAGCGCCACCGGCGCGGTCGAGCGCGCGCTCGGCCTCGTCGAGGACATCTCCGAGCGCAAGCAGCTCGAGGCCCGCCTGCTCGTGGCCGAGCGGCTCGCCGCCCTCGGGACCCTGGCGGCCGGCATCGCCCACGAGATCAACAACCCCATCGCGGCGGTCCTCGCCAACATGCGCTACGTCCTCACCGAGCTCGAGGGGGGCTCGTCCCGGCCCGGCGACCTCATCGAGGCCGCCAAGGACGCGGTGGCCGGGGCCAGCCGCGTCCGCGACATCGTGCGCGAGCTGAAGCAGTTCTCGCGCGAGGGGAACGACCAGCAGGAGACCGCCGACGTCGCCGAGGTGCTGCGCTCGGTGGCGCGCCTCGTGCGCCACGAGCTGCACAGCCGCGCCCAGCTGGTGGCCCAGATCGACCCCGTGCCCCGGGTGGCCGCCAACGCGGCGCGGCTCGGCCAGGTGTTCCTGAACCTCCTCCTCAACGCCGCCCAGGCCCTCCCCCTCGGGGAGCCGGGGGTCCACGAGGTGCGCATCAGCGCCCGCCTGGCCGGCCCGGACCGGGTGCGGGTGGAGGTGACCGACACCGGCCGCGGGATCCCGGCCGAAGAGCTCGGCCGCATCTTCGACCCCTTCTTCACCACCCGCGAGGTCGGCGAGGGGAACGGGCTCGGGCTCTCCATCTGCCACGCGCTCGTGACCTCCTTCGGCGGGACCATCGAGGCCGAGAGCACCCTCGGGCGAGGGAGCACCTTCCGCGTCCTGCTCCCGGTGGCGGGCGCGGCGAGCTAGCGGGCGACGCCCCTCGCCCTCGGTCCGGGCCTTGGCGGCGCCGGGCCCCGATGGGAATATGCGCGCGTGGACCACCGCACCGACCCGCGCCGCAGGGCCGTGAGGAGGCGCGCCGCCTTCGCTCTCCTCGCCTGCGGGCTCCTCGCGAGCGGCTGCCACCCGGCCGAGCCCACGGGCAACACCTCGAGCGGCTACCTCATCACCATCGAGAACTACACCTTCATCCCGCAGCACCTGGAAGTCCCTCCCGGCGCGACGGTCCTCGTCCTGAACCTCGATCCCTTCGAGCACTGGGTGCTGAGCTCCGCTGCCCCCGAGACCTACCTGTACGGGACGGTGAACGGGGTGGGCTTCGACACCGGCCCGGTTCCGGCCAACGCGGCCAGCGCCTTCTCGATCCCGGGGAGCGCCCCGGTCGGCACGGTGGTGCCCTACTTCTGCCAGATCTACGAGGGGGCCATGCTCGACGCGCCCGACCTGACGGTGGTCGCTCCGGACGGCGGGACGCCCTGAAGGGGCGGGGCTCTAGGCGGCGTGGCGGTGGGCGCCGTTCGCGGCCTGGGGCGGGCGGCCCGCGCCCTTCGCGGGCGGCGTCGCGCCGAGGTAGCGGGCGATGGCCTGGGCGATGTCCCCGTCGCTCGCCAGGGCCGCCTTCACCGTCTGGCCGCTCGCGAAGGCGACCTCGTCGAGGGCGGCGAGGTTCTGCGGCTCGCTCGTCGCCACCACCAGCATGCCGCGGCGCGAGGCGCCGGCGTGGGCGATGGGGAACACCTTGCGCGAGCGGATGAGCTTCTCGGGCACGAGGCGCACCACCTGCGGCGGGACGGGGCGGTCGGCGATCTCGACGTAGGGCACGCCGTGCTGGCGCGCGACGTGGGCGAGGAGGACCTGCTCCGAGATGAACCCGAGGCGCACGAGCGCCTCGCCCAGCCGGCCACCCCAGCGCTGCTGGTCGGCGAGCGCGCTCGTGAGCTGCCACGGGTCGATGAGACCGGCCTTGACGAGGAGCTGTCCGATCGGAGCGCGCGAGGTCATCTGGCCCTTCTTTCGGGGCCCACCGAAGGGGCCCGTCTCCCGGCCTTCCTGCGACGGGCGTGCCAAGGGCCACCATTCCACCGATCGTCGGGATCGAGCTGTACTTGTCTAAACGTCATGGGGGGTTGGAGCCCCCTTGCCGGCGGCTCCCTCTCCCGGTGGTGCGGTCTTGCCCCAGGCGCTCTCCAGATCTCCGCTACCCGGGCCGAGGTCGCAAGAGACCCATGGGTTTCCCGATCCGCCGCGCGCCGGCTCCGCACGGCACGGTACCCGACCGTGGCCACGACCAACGCCTCCGACACGAATACAGTCGCACCAAAGTGGGGCCTGTACGTCGGGGTGGGCCCGGCGGACCGAAGCCCTCCAACTGGAAGGGACGGACGCGACATGGAACTCTCCCGAAGGACCGCCCTCTCGCTCGCGCTCATGCTCGCCGCCCTGCCCAGTGCGGCGCGGGCCGGCAAGACCCTCGACGGCGTGCGCCAGCGGCACGAGGTGGTGTGCGGGGTCAACACCTCGGCGCCCGGCTTCTCGGCCACCGACAGCCAGGGCCGCTGGGTCGGCCTCGACGTGGACGTCTGCCGGGCGGTGGCGGCGGCGGTGCTGGGCGACGCCACCAAGGTGCGCTTCGTGCCGCTCAACTCCCAGCAGCGCTTCGCCGCGCTGCAGGCGGGCGAGATCGACATCCTCTCGCGCAACACCACCTGGACCCTCACCCGCGACGCCTCGCTCGGCATCGTCTTCACCGGCATCGACTACTACGACGGCCAGGGCTTCATGGTGCCGAAGAAGCTCAAGGTGGAGAGCGCGCTCAAGCTCGGGGGGGCCCAGATCTGCGTGCAGAGCGGCACCACCAGCGAGAAGAACGTGGCCGAGTACTTCGCCGCCCACGGCATCAAGTACAAGTCGGTGGTCTTCGACACCGCCGAGGCCATCCAGGCCGCCTTCTTCGCCGGCCGCTGCCAGGCCTACACCACCGACATGTCCGACCTGGCCGGCGCCCGAACCCACGCCACCAAGCCCGAGGAGTACGTGGTGCTCCCGGAGGTGATCTCCAAGGAGCCGCTCGGCCCCTCGGTGCGCCGCGGCGACGACGAGTGGTTCCAGATCGTCCGCTGGTCCCTCTACGCCATGATGGAGGCGGAGGAGCTCGGGCTCACCCAGGCCAGCGCCGACAAGGAGAAGGCCGAGAGCAAGGACCCGGCCGTGCAGCGCATGCTCGGCGTGGGCGACGACACCGGGGCCCTGCTCGGCCTCGACAAGGAATGGTCCTACCGGATCGTGAAGCAGGTGGGGACCTACGGGGAGAGCTTCGAGCGCAACCTCGGCCCGAACACGCCGGTCGGGCTCCCACGGGGGGTGAACAAGCTGTGGAGCCAGGGCGGCCTCATGTACGCACCGCCCCTGCGTTAGGGAACGCCGGCGCGCGCGGCCGCCCGGGGGGCCGGCCGCGCGCGGGGCCTCGCGCCCGGTCAAGACGGTGCGGCTAACCTTCCTCTCCCTGCGGACCCGGTCGGGCCGGGAGCGCCTCTACCAGCTGGCGCTCCTCGGGCTCATCCTCCTCGCGTCCGCCTTCCTGTGGCACAACACCCGCGAGAACCTGGCCGCCCGCCAGATCCACTCGGGGTTCGGGTTCCTGAAGCAGCCGGCCGGGTTCGACATCGGGGAGGGCCTCGTCCCCTACGAGCCCCAGGACAGCTACCTGTGGGCCTTCGCGGCCGGGATCGCCAACACCGTGCGGGTGGCCCTGGCGGGCATCGTGGCCGCCACCCTCCTCGGCCTCCTGGTCGGCATCGGCCGCCTCTCCCACAACCTCCTCGTCCGCGCTCTCGCCACGGCCTACGTCGAGGTGCTGCGCAACGTGCCGCTCATCCTCCAGCTCTTCGCCTGGTACATGGCGACCACCGAGCTCCTCCCCGAGCCGGCCCACCCGCTCGAGCTGTGGCCGCACGCCTACCTCTCGAAGGGCGGCCTGCAGCTGCCGGTGCCGGTCTTCGCCCGCGGCTTCGCCCTCGCCCTCTACCTCCTGCCGCTGGGCCTCGTGGCCGCCTGTCTCCTCGTCCGGCGCGCCCGCCGCCGCCGCGAGGCCACCGGGCGGGCCCAGAGGGTGCTCCTCCCCGCCCTCCTCCTCGCGGTCGCCCCCTCCGCCCTGGGCTGGCTCCTCGGCGGCGCCCCGCACGCGCTCGATTTGCCCGAGGTCACCGCCTTCAACGTGACCGGAGGGCTCGGCATCACCCCCGAGTTCCTGGCCCTCTTCATCGGCCTCTCCACCTTCACCGGCGCCTACATCGCCGAGATCGTGCGCTCGGGGCTGCTCGCCATCCCCCACGGCCAGACCGAGGCCGCCCTGGCGCTCGGCCTCTCGAGAGCCGAGGTGCTGCGCCTCGTCGTGCTCCCCCAGGCCCTGCGGGTCATCGTCCCCCCGCTCACCAGCCAGTACCTGAACCTCACCAAGAACTCCTCCCTGGCGGTCGCCATCGGCTACCCGGACCTGGTGGCCATCGCCAACACCGCCATCAACCAGAACGGCCAGGCGCTGGAGTGCATCCTGCTCATCATGGCCGTTTACCTCACCGTGAACCTCCTCACCGCGGCCGCCATGGGCGCCTACAACCGCCGCGTGGCGCTGGTGGAGCGCTAGTGGGCGCGCCGGGCGGCGAGCGGAGCTCGCGGGGGGAAAGGCCGCCCCCCGCTCGCGCGGCCCTGCTCTCGGGGCTCCGCCGGCACCTGTTCGCGAGCCCGTCGAGCGCGCTCGCCACCCTCCTCGTCGGCGGGGGCCTCCTCGCCCTCTTACCGCGGGCGGTGCACTGGCTCTTCACCGGGGCGGTATACCGGGCCGACTACGACGCCTGCCGGGCCCTCGCCTACAGCGCCGCCTGCTGGGGGTTCGTGGCCGAGAAGCACCGCCTGATCCTGTTCGGCCGCTACCCCTACGCCGAGCAGTGGAGGCCGCTCGTCGCCACCCTGCTCGTCCTGCTGACGCTCTTCGTCTCGGCCCACCCGCGGGCCTGGCGGCGCGGGCTCCTCCTCCTGTGGGCGCTCGTCCTCATCGCCTTCCTCCTCTTCATGGGCGGCGGGGCGGCCGGGCTCTCCCGGGTCGAGCCGGCGGAGTGGGGAGGGTTCCCGCTCACCGTGATCCTCACCGTGGTGGGGGTGGCGGCCTCCATCCCGCTCGGCATCGTGCTCGCCCTCGGGCGCCGCTCGCGCCTGCCGCTCGCTCGCGGCGCCTGCACCCTCTACATCGAGCTCGTCCGCGGGGTGCCGCTCATCACCGTCCTGTTCGTGGCCTCCTTCGTCTTCCCGCTCCTCATGCCGGGAGGGCTCAAGCTCGACGTGCTCACCCGCATCACCCTGGGGATCACCCTCTTCCAGGCCGCTTACATGGCGGAGGTGATCCGCGGCGGGCTGCAGGCCTTGCCGCGCGGCCAGTTCGAGGCGGCCGCCGCGCTCGGCCTCTCCTCCTGGCAGACCCAGGCCAAGGTCATCCTGCCCCAGGCCTTGGTGCTCGTCATCCCGAGCCTGGTGAACAGCCTGCTCTCCACCTTCATGGACACCTCGCTCGTCACGGTGGTGAGCCTCTACGACCTGACCGGCTCCCTTCGGCTCGCCCTCGGGGACCCGCGCTGGCGCAACTTCTTCCTCGAGGGCTACCTGTTCGTGGGCGCCCTGTACTTCGTGTGCTGCCTCGCCATGTCGAGGTACAGCCAGTGGCTCGAGCGCCGGCTCGGGCGCTGGATCAGGCGACCGGAGGCGCGACCCGCATGAAGGACCCCATGATCGAGCTCGCCGGGGTGAACAAGTGGTTCGGCCGCTTCCACGTCCTCGTCGACATCGACCTGCTGGTCGGGCGCGGCGAGCGCATCGTGGTCTGCGGTCCCTCCGGCTCGGGGAAGTCCACCCTCATCCGCCTGGTGAACCGGCTCGAGGAGCACCAGGAGGGCCGCATCCTCGTCGACGGCGTGCTGCTCACCGACGACCTGCGGGCCATCGAGCGCATCCGCCGCGAGGTGGGCATGGTGTTCCAGTCGTTCAACCTCTTCCCCCACCTCACCGCGCTCGAGAACGTGGCGCTCGCGCCCACCTTCGTCCTCGGCCTCCCGCGCGCCGAGGCCCTCGAGCGCGCCGCCCAGCAGCTCGCCCGGGTCCGCATCGCCGACCAGGCCCACAAGCACCCCGGCCAGCTCTCCGGCGGCCAGCAGCAGCGGGTGGCCATCGCCCGCGCCCTCTGCATGCAGCCCAAGATCATGCTCTTCGACGAGCCCACCTCCGCCCTCGACCCGGAGATGGTGAAGGAGGTCCTCGACGTCATGCTCGAGCTCGCTGCCCAGGGCATGACCATGGTGGTCGTCACCCACGAGATGGGCTTCGCCCGCCAGGTCGCCGACCGGGTCATCTTCATGGACGAGGGGCGGATCGTCGAGGAGAACCCGCCCGCCGAGTTCTTCGCCCACCCGAGGAACGAGCGGACCCGCGACTTCCTCGCCAAGGTCCTGCCGCGCTGACCGGGAGCCCCTCTTGGGGCCCGCGAAAGAAAGCCGGCGCACCGGCCGTAAGGACGGCGATGGCCGCCTTCTTCCTGTGGCTCCTCCTCCTCCTCTTCTGCTGGCCGCTCGCGCTGCTGGCCCTCCTCCTCTACCCCCTCGTCTGGCTCGTCCTCCTGCCCTTCCGCGTCCTCGGGATCGGGGTGGGGGGCGCGCTCTCGCTCCTGCGCGCGCTCCTCGTCCTCCCGGCGAGGGTGCTCTCGGGGCGAGCCCTCTAGGGCTCCAGGGCGCCCTTCGCCGCGCTGCTCCCCGGCGCGGCCGCCCGCGGCGGGGCCCCGCCGGGCCGCGCCTCGAAGACCCGCAGCGCGAGGACCCCGAGGAGGATGAGGGCGCTCCCGACGAGCTGGCCGGGGGTGAGCCGCTCACCGAGGAGGAGGTAGGCGGTGATGGCGGTGAAGACCGGCTCGAGGGTGACGACCAGGTTCGCCACGCTCGAGGGCAAGTAGCCGAGGCTCACGTTGTAGAGCCCGAAGCCGACCACCGTCGGGCCGGCTGCCAGGGCGAAGAGCAGACCCCAGCCCCCGAGCGAGCCCCCGAGCCACAACAGCTCCGAGGGGCGAGAGGCGGCCCCCGGGAGCGCCGGGCCGAGGACGAGGTTCAGGGCGAGGAGGTACAGGGCCGCGAAGCCGAAGGTGTAGAGGAGCGTCGTGAAGGGGTCGTGCCCGCGCTCGGCGGCCGTGCGGCCGAAGAGGCCGTAGAGCGCGTAGCACAGGCCCGAGGCCACCCCGAGGAGGACCCCGAGGAACTCGGCGCGCGGGGCGGCCTCTTTGAGGACGCCCGCCACCAGCGCGCAGCCAGCCAGGCTGGAGAGGGTGGCCGCCACCTTGGCGAGCGAGAGCCGCTCCGCGAGCCAGAACCAGCCGAGCGCCACGCTGAAGGCGGTCGAGCTGTAGACGAGGACGGTGGCGAGCGCCGCCCCGGTGAGGGCCACCGAGGAGGTCCACAGGGCGTTGAAGAGGGCCAGGACGAGCCCGTACCCGGCGAAGAAGGGGAGCTCTCGCGGCGAGACGGGGAGCTCGGCGCGGCGGGCGAGGCCGAGCACCGGCGCGAGGCTCACCACCACGAACAGGTCGCGCCAGAAGGCCAGCACGAGCGGCGGCAGGTGGTAGGCGCGCGAGAGGTGCCGGATGAAGATGGCGGTGGTGGAGAGCACCGCCGCGGCCGCCACGCCGACGAGGTAGCCGCGCGCAGGGGGGCTCTTGGGGGCCATCCGCCCCCGAGGGTACCGCAAGGCGGCTCCGGAAGAGCCTAAAAGAGCGGCAGCTGCCCGTCCGGCGGGGGCGGCTCGAGCAGCTCGGGGCCGTCGTTCCCCACCGTATTTACTTTGGGTGATACCTCTTGCACGCTCAGCCAGTCCTCGGGGGCGGGCGCGAGGAGCCCCGGGTCGCCCCGGGCGAGCCAGGCCTCCGCCCCCTCCGGCGAGAGCAGGGCCGGCATCCGGTCGTGCACCGCCCCCACGGTGGCGTTGGACCGCGTGGTGAGGATGACGAAGGCCACCTCGTCCGCCTCGTCCTCCGCCAGGCCGGCGAAGAGCAACAGCCGCCCGCCCGGCGGGTGGAAGAAGAGCGGCCGGCGGGCCCGCTCGCTCCCCCGCCACTCGTAGAAGCCGTCGGCCGGGACGAGGCAGCGCCGCTCGGCGAAGGCGCGCCTGAAGGTGGGGAGGGTGGCCGCGCTCTCCGAGCGGGCGTTCACCACCGCCTGGCCCGAGCGGCCCCTGAAGCCGAAGCGCGCCCGGCGCAGGAGGCGCCGCCCGCCCACCACCTCCAGGATGAGGTGCTCCTCGGTGGGGGCGATGTTCCAGCGAGGACGGTAGAGGAGCGCCGCCTGCCGGTCGACCTCGGCGGCGAGCGTGTGCGCGAGCTCGTCCACCTCGCGCGTCGTGAGCGTGAAGCGCCCGCACATGGCCGGCGAGAGGGTAACCCGGGCGCGGCCGGGACGCCGGCCGGAGCCGAGGGCACGCTCCGCAAGGGGCGATGCGCCGGAGCGCCCGGCCCAGGAAAGCAAGAGGAGAGAGAGGGCCGAGGCGAGCGTGCCGGACGGGAGCCAGGAGCGCGAGGAGGGGAGGGAGGCGGGCGCGCCGCGGAGCGCCCGCACGCTGCGCGAGCGAGCCTGCCTGGAGCTCCACTTCCCCGCCTCCACCCGGCCGCTCTCGGTCGACGGGGTGAAGGGTTACCTCTTCCCCCTCGAGACCGAGCTCGGCGACCGCTTCGAGCTCTTCGCCTGGTTCGACGGCAGCGCCTACCAGGTGAGGGTGGTGCACCCCGCCCTCGAGGGCCTGGGCCCCCACGCGGTCCACCTGTTCCCCGACCGCCGGATCTGCTTCGGCCACCGGGACGGCGGCGGGGTGGCGACGCTCGAGGAGGCCCACGCGCGGAGCGCCCTGTGGGCGAACGGGATGAGCGCCTACCTGCGCGGCGCCAGGTTTCCCTTCTAGGCCAAGGCGAGGCCATCTCGAGGAGGCGACCCGTGGCAGAGTCCGTGCTCGACCGGCTGAGGGAGGTGGTGCTCGACAACCGCGAGCGAAGGGAGGAGCGCCCCGCGGCGCGCGGGCGGCAGGTGTTCGTCGATCCCGGGGGCCGCATCGTCCTCGGCGACGCGGTCCCGGAGGGCGAGGGCCACGCGCTCTCCGAGGTCCACCAGGCCGTCTTCGCGGCGTCCGGCGCGATCCCTCCCGAGGGCGCTTGACCTTCTTCGTCGGCGACTGGGTGCTCTCGGCCCTCGAGCGCGAGATCTCGGCCCTCCCGCCCGAGCGCGGCGGCGCGCTGCTCGGCCCCGCCGGGCGCCTGCTCGTCACCTCCTTCGAGCCCGACCCGGAGGCCACCTGCTCGGCTTCGAGCTACCGGCCGAGCCGCTCGCTCGACCTCCGCGTGAGGGAGCTCGAGCGCGGGCAGGGGGTCGAGCTCAAGGGCGTCGCCCACTCGCACCCGGGCCGGCTCAGGGTCCCCTCCGAGCAGGAC
>Ga0335081_10016584_pt1 | contig 11924 bp, 9 predicted proteins | sample Lox_Sample_35_FD_206713 | JGI IMG/M metagenome (GOLD analysis project Ga0335081, IMG submission 206713) | Soil microbial communities from Loxahatchee National Wildlife Refuge, Florida, United States - Lox_Sample_3.5 | ecosystem: Environmental > Terrestrial > Soil > Wetlands | place: USA: Florida... | reverse complement strand
GAGCTCGTTGAGCAGCAGCCCGGCCGGCGTCTCGAACATCTCCACCGCCAGCAGCCCGGTCACGCCGAGTTCGGCGGCGATCAGCAGCGCCAGTTCCTGGGCCTGGGCCCGGCGTCCCGGGGCCAGGCCGGGCGCGGGCGCGATCACCTCGCGGCAGATGCCGTCCCGCTGCACCGTCTGCACCACCGCGTACACCGCGCCCTGCCTGTGCGGCGAGCAGGCCGCGAGCACCGCGAGCTCGCGCTCGAACGCGACGTACTCCTCCGCCATGACCTCGATGCCGTGCGCCAGCACCTCCGCGGCCTGCGCTGGCGTTTCGCACACCCATACGCCCTTGCCGTCGTAGCCGCCGCTGACCGCCTTGAGCACCACCGGCCACCGGCCGTCCGCGAAATCCTCGACCCCGGCGAGCGCGCGGACCGGCGCGTACCTCGGGCAGGCCACGCCGAGACCGGTTAGCCGGTCCCGCATCGCCAGCTTGTCCTGGGTGAAGCCGAGCGCCGCGGCGGCCGGCCGGACCGGCACGCCGTCGCGCTCGAGCGCGGCCAGGTGCGGGCCCGGCACGTGCTCGTGGTCGAACGTGAGCACGTCGCAGCCGGCCGCGAAGGCACGCAGGTCGGCCAGCGAGCGGTAGTCCCCCGCCTGGGTCCCCGCCACCACCTGGGCCGCGCTATCGGCGGCGCCGTCGGCCAGCACCCGGAAGCCCACGCCCAGGCCGGTGGCAGCCTGGCTGGTCATCCGGGCCAGCTGGCCGCCGCCGACCATGCCCACCACGGGGAAACCGGGCAAGGCCACCGGGGTTGGTGGCGGGGCCGCGGAATGGGTCACGCTCCGTACCCTACGGGACCCCGGCGTGTCCCGGCGGCGGGGACGGAACGGATAGCGGCGGGGACGGAACGGATAGCGGCGGGGACGGAACGGATAGCGGCCACCGGGGCGGGTAGTTTTTACCGCTCTGAAACATCGTTGTGGCGCCATTGTTCTTTCACGCGGCGTTTATCGGGGTAATAGCCTCTCAGCACGCCCGGCGGAGGGAACTCGCAGATGGCGACACGCGACCAGGACGTTGCGCACAGCGGCGATGTCGAGCCCGGCGTCCTCGTCCGCGAGGGCAGTTACGGCACCCAGGTCATCGCGGTCGAGCCCGGCGGGGCGGAGTTCATCCCGCTCAACGAGCGGCACGGCCGGCCGCTTCAGCTCTTCTGGACCTGGACCTCGCCGAACATGGAGTTCGCCACGATCTTCGTCGGCGTGCTCGCGGTCGCCGGGTTCGGCCTCGGGTTCTGGGCGGCGGCGCTGGCCCTGGTCCTGGGCAGCGCGATCGGCGGCGTCACCCAGGGCATCCTGTCCGCCCGCGGGCCCAGGTACGGGGTGCCGCAGATGGTGCTGAGCCGGCTCGGGTTCGGCTACTGGGGCAACGTGCTGCCGGCCGGGCTGAACGCGGTCACCGCGGGCATCGGCTGGTTCGCGGTGAACAGCGTCAGCGGCGCCTTCGCGCTGAACGTGCTCACCCACCTGCCGCAGGTGCTCTGCCTGCTCATCATCGTGGCGGTCCAGGTGTTCGTGGCGTTCTTCGGCCACAACCTGGTGCACGCCTTCGAGCGGTACGCCTTCCCGGTGCTCACCGTCATCTTCCTGATCGCGTGCGGCGTCATCCTCAGCAAGGCCCACCCGGGCGCGTCGCACCACACCATCCCCGGCGCGTTCCTGCTGACATTCGGCGCGTCGTTCGGCTACGCGGTGGGGTGGAACCCGTACGCCTCGGACTACACCAGGTACTTCAAGCCGGACACCAGCAAGCTCGCGATCGCCTGGTGGTCCGGGCTGGGGCTGTTCCTGTCCTGTGTGCTGCTCGAGATCGTCGGCGCGGCGGCCGCCACCGTGGTCAGCGCGTCCGACGCGCTCGGCAGCAACCCGACCGGCGCCTTCACCGGGCTCCTGGCCAAGCCGCTGGCCGACCTCACGCTGCTGGCCATCGCGCTCGGCGCCGTCTCGGCCAACGTGCTGAACATCTACTCCGGCGCGCTGTCGTTCACCGCGATCGGCATCAGGCTGCCGCTGTCGCTGCGCCGGGCGATCGTGGCGCTCGGGTTCGGCACCATCGGGTTCTTCCTGGCCTGGAGCGGCCTGCACAACGCGGGCGCCGATTACCAGAACTTCCTGCTGATCATCGCGTACTGGATCGCCCCGTGGCTGGCCGTCTACTTCTGCGACCAGCTGCTGCGGCACGACCCGCACGAGAACCTGCTATTCGCCAGCCACCGGACGAACTGGGCCGGGCCGGTCGCCATGCTCATCGGGATGGGCATCTCGATCTGGCTGTTCTCCAACCAGACCAAGTACGTCGGGCTGGTGCCGACCCGCATCCCGGCCGTCGGCGACCTGACCTTCGAGGCCGGGTTCGTCATCACGGCCGCGGTCTACCTGGGCTGGCACGCCATCGCCGGGACCGGCCGGGAGACCACGCTCACCGCCTGACCGCCTCGCCGGGGTGCGCGGTTTCATAGTCCGGTCTCAGGGAAGACGGGGCTGGCGGCCAGGCGCGGCCGGTAGCATGTGCGGGTCTCGTCCGGAGCCTGTACCGGGGGTCGCGCAGGCCGGATAACGCCGTCCGGAAAGGACCGTTTCGTATGCCCAGGCTGGTGAGCCTACGCAAACGCTGCGCCGAACTGATCCCCGAGCTCGCCAGGTTCGGCCTGGTGGGCCTGACCGGAGCGGTCATCGACCTGGGCGGCGCGGCCTACCTGCACGGCAGCCTCGGCATCGAGGCGATGGTGGCCAAGGGCCTGTCCATCACCGCGGCGACCGTGGTCACCTACCTCGGCAGCCGGTTCTGGACCTTCCGGCACCGGGTCAACCAGGCGTTCTTGCGTGAGGGAATGTTGTTCGTCGCGCTGAACGTCGTCGGCCTGGCCATCGCCGAGTGCGTCATCGCGCTGGTGACGTACGGCTTCGGCCTGAAGAGCGCGCTGGCCTACAACGCGGCCAGCGTGGCCGGCACCGGGCTCGGCACGATCTTCCGGTACTTCTCCTACAAGAAGTGGGTGTTCCTGGCCAGCGCCTCCGGCGCCGCCGTGGCCGCCGTGGCCGCCAGGGAAGCCGCGGTGTCGGGGTTCGTGGACCCCGTTGCGCAGACGAGCGAGGCGGCGGAGCTGCTGGGCGAGGGACACCAGCGCCGGCATGTGCCAGCGCACGCGCGGCCCGGGCGCGAGTCGTATGAGCCAGCGCGGGAACCCAGGTACGGGCCGCCGTGGGAGGTCCTCGACGCCGCTGACGCCCCCCGCCGCTAGGCCCTCACGCGGGGCCGCGGACCGGCTGGGTGCCCGGCCGGGGCGGGTGCCGGGGCAGGAAGACCGCGAACGTGGCGGGCTTGGGCTTGACCAGCACGACCCGGCCGCCGTCCGCCGCGGCCATGGTCCGCGCCAGCGCCAGCCCGAGCCCGGTGCCCTCCGGGCGGCCGCTGACGCTGCGCTCGAAGATCCGGGACACCAGTTCCGGCGGGACGCCCCTGCCCTCGTCCCTGACCTCGATCACGACCGAACGCGCGTTCTGCGACGTCTGCAGGGTCACCGTCCCGCCGCCGTGCATGAGCGCGTTGTCCAGCAGGGTGGCCAGCACCTGGGCCAGCCCGCCCGGGGTGACGTGCGCCTGCAGGCCGCGCTCGCCGATCACCACGAGCTTGCGCCCGGCCCGGCGGAAGGCCGGCTCCCACTCGATGACCTGCTGCCGCACGATCTCATCGATGCCGGTCGGGGCGGCAGAGGGCGCCCGCCGGGCCGGGCTGAGCAGCTGGGACACCACGTCGGCCAGGCGCTCGGCCTGGGTCAGGGCGGCGCTGCCCTCCTCCCGGACCACCACGGGATCGTCGGCCGCCGCGATCATCTCCTCCAGCCGCATCGACAGCGCGGTCAGCGGCGTGCGCAGCTGGTGCGAGGCGTCCACCGCCAGTTCGCGGTCCGCGGCGAGCAGGCTGCTCAGCCGGCGCGCAGAGGTGTCGAGCCCGTCGGCCACCTGGTCGAGGTCGGCCGCCCCGTACCGGCGGCCGAGCGGGCGCGGGTCGCCCGCGCCGAGCCGCGCGGCCGCCTCGGCGAGCTCCTCGACCGGCCGGGCCAGCCGGCCGGCGAGCCCGGCGGTCAGCCAGCCGGCCAGCGCGACCGCCGCGGCCGTCAGCGCGGCGATCACGGCCAGCGCGGCCGCCCCGCGCCCGGCCGCGATCACCAGGGCGGGCACGCCCACGACGAGGACGGCGAGAACCGCCACGGCGAAGCACGAGAACCACAGCCTCCGGTGCACCGGTCACCCCGCGGGGCGCGGCGCGCCCGTATCAGTCGCCGCGTTCAAAGCGGAACCCGACGCCCCGGACCGTGGTGATGTACCTGGGGCTGTGCGCGTCGTCGCCGAGCTTGCGGCGCAGCCAGGAAATGTGCATGTCGAGCGTCTTGGTGGACGTCCACCACTTGGCGTCCCAGACCTCGCGCATGATCTGCTCGCGGGTGACCACCTTGCCCGCGTCGCGGAGCAGGATCCAGAGCAGGTCGAATTCCTTGGTGGTCAGGTCGAGCTCGGTATCGCCGTGCCAGGCCCGCCGGGCGTCCGGGTCGATCCGCACGCCGAGCGCGGCCGAACCCTCCGCCGTCCCGCGCCGCAGCAGGGCGCGGACCCGGGCCAGCAGTTCGGCCAGCCGGAACGGCTTGGTGACGTAGTCGTCGGCGCCCGCGTCCAGGCCGACCACCGTGTCCACCTCGTCGGCCCGCGCGGTGAGGATCAGCACCGGGACGGCGTACCCGCTGGCCCGGACCCGGCGGCATACCTCGAGCCCGTCGAGTTCGGGCAGGCCGATGTCGAGCAGGATCAGGTCGGCGCCGTCGCCCAGCGCCCGGTCGAGCGTGGTGAGCCCGTCCGATGTGACGTCCACCTCGTATCCCTCCCGGCGCAGCGCACGGGACAGGGGTTCGGAGATCGAGGTATCGTCCTCGGCGAGCAGCACGCGGGTCATGAGTTAGATAGTAAAGGAACGGTAAAAATTTCACGCCGTCGCGGGCCGCCTCGAGCGGGTTTCCGGGGCTCGGCGGCGGGCTTTCATGATCGCGAAAGGTTTACGGTGTGGGGTCGCGCCTCACGGCGGGATGGTGCGGGTACGCGGGCCGGCCCGCAGGACCTGGGAGGGCAGGGTGCGGCCGACGATGCCTTCCGCCGCGGCCGCCGCGGCGATCATCGCCGCCAGGTCGATCCCGGTCGCCACGCCCATGTCCTCGGCCATGTGCACGAGCTCCTCGGTCGCGATGTTGCCGGTCGCGCCGGGCGCGTAGGGACAGCCGCCGAGGCCGCCGACGGAGGCGTCGAAGTCGGCCACGCCGAGCTCGAGGGCGGCCAGCACGTTGGCCAGCCCGGTCCCCCGGGTGTTGTGGAAGTGCAGGTTCAGCGCCGTCTCCGGATGGGCCGAACGGAACGCCCCGACCAGCGCGCGGACCCGGGTCGGCGTCGCCATGCCGGTGGTGTCGCCGAACGAGGCCGAGTCGGCGCCGTCGGCGATGGCCCGCCCGGCCACCGACACCACGCGGCCGACCGGCACGTCGCCCTCGTACGGGCAGCCCCAGGCGGTGGACACGATCACCTGCACGGTGGCGCCGCGCGCGCGGGCGACCGAGATGATCTCGGCGATCTCGTCCAGCGACTGCCCGACCGTCCGGTTCACGTTCTTGCGGTTGTGCGTCTCCGAGGCCGAGACGACCGCCTCGAGCTCGGTGAAGCCCGCGTCGAGCGCGCGCAGGGCGCCGCGCAGGTTCGGCACCAGGGCGGAGTACCTGACCGCCGGCGCCCGGGCCGCCCGCTTCCACACCTCGTCGGCGTCGGCCATCTGCGGGATCGCCGACGGCCGCACGTAGGACACCGCCTCGATCCGCCGCACGCCGGTCGCGGACAGCCGGTCGATCAGCGCCACCTTCGCGTCGGTTGGCACCGGGGCCTCGTTCTGCAGCCCGTCCCGCGGCCCGACCTCGCGCACCGAGATCCGGTCCGGCAGCTCCCAGCTCACTCTAGTTTTCCCGCCCGCCTCCGCGGCCGCCTTTAGGCGCCGTCTTCCCTCGTCGCTCGTCGTTCGTTCCTCACTCCTCGCTCCTCAGTCCAGACGGCGCCGCGGCCGCTTTGGCTCGCGGGGAAGTCCAGCAGCTTGCCACCGGCATCTCTTCGGCTCGCTCACCCTTCCAGGCTAGCCCGCGCCGACCGCCGTACAACCCAGAGAATTAACCGAACGGGCTCGGTTACTGCCCCGGCCAGGCGGGCTTGCGCTTCTCGACGAAGGCGGCGATGCCCTCCCTCCGGTCGGCCGACAGCGCGGCGGTCCGCCAGGCGGCGTCCTCGACGTCGAGCCCAGCCTCCAGCGACACCCCCCAGCCGTGCCGGATGGCCCGCTTGGCCGCCCGGACCGCCACCGGGGAGTTGGCGGCGATCTGCCCGGCGAGCTCGAGCGCCACGGGGCCGTCCTGCCCGGCGGGCACCCGCCGGTCGACCAGGCCGAGCCGGTCCGCCTCCGCGACGCCGACCCGGCGCCCGGTCAGCACCAGGTCCGCGGCCCGGCCGGGGCCGAGCCGGCGCAGCGCCAGCTGGGTGCCGCCGCCGCCGGGCACCAGCCCGACCGTCACCTCGGGCAGGCCGAACACCGCGGTTTCGTCGGCCACCACCAGGTCGCAGGACAGCGCCAGCTCGCAGCCGCCACCCAGGGCGAAGCCGTGCACCGCAGCCACCGCGGGCTGCGGCAGCGCGAGCATCGCGGCGAACACGCCGCGGATGACGTGGCGCTGGCGCAGGATGTCCGCGTCGGTCATGCCGGACCGCTCCTTCAGGTCCGCCCCGGCGCAGAACGCGCGCTCCCCGGCTGCGCTGAGCATGACCACGCGGACCGCCGGATCGGCGGCGATCTCGGCGCAGGCCCCGGCGAGCTCGACCGCCATCGTGGTGTTGACCGCGTTCATCGCCTCGGGCCGGCTGAGCGTCATCTCGGCCAGCTCGCCGCCGCGGTGCCGCGAAACCCTGATCGTCTTCATAACCAGGCAGGCTAGCGGGTCAGGGCTGGTTCCTGTTTTCCCGCTCGAGCCTGCGCTGCTCCTCCTCGGTCAGCCGGAACAGCGTGGCCTGCGTGGCTTCCACCTGCGGGATGTCGTGCAGCACGATCTGGCCGTGCTCGCCGGCCGACTCCACGGTCAGCCGCCCGCTGCCGAACAGCCGGTCGAGCGGGCCCTTGCTGAACGAGATGTCGTTGATCCTGGCCAGCGGGATGTCCCGGCCGTGCCGGGTGACGATGCCGTCGCGCATCCGCAGCCGCCGGGTCGTCAGCTCGTACGTCGTGGTCCGCCAGCGCAGCACCGGCACCATCAGCCACAGCATCAGGCCCAGGATCGCGGCCACCGCCACCGCCAGCCGCCCCGCGGCCGCTGCCGATCCGGACGGGATCATCACCTCCGCCACCAGCGCGACCGCCACCACGACCATCGCCACAAACACCGGCCGGATCAGCGTCTTCCAGTGCGGGTGCAGCGTCAGCACGACGTGCTCGTCGTCGGTGAGCGAGGGATCGGGCATCATAGGCCACATAGTGGCACGTTCGGTCCCCGGCGAGCCAAAGGGCGCCGGCGGCGACTGGACTGTGGAGCGACGCCCCGCGAGCCAAAGGGCGCCGGCGGCGACTGGACTGAGGAGCGAGGAGCCTGCGACGAGCGACGAGGGACGGAGCCGGCTAAAGGGCGCCCGGGGGCGAGCGGAGCCTAAGACAGAGCCTGCGACGAGCGACGAGGGACGGAGCCGCCGCCTGAAATGGCGCCCGGCGGCGAGCGGGATAACAGAGCACTGGCTGTTCGGGCTGGCGCTGGCCGGCGCGGTCGTGCTGCGGGTCCTGGTCATGCTGGCCTTCCGCCCGGTGCTGTGGTTCGGCGGCGACTCGGCCTCCTACCTGGCGACCGGCCTGCGGCTGGTCCCCGACCCCAGCCGGGCGGGCGGCTACGGTTTCCTGCTCTGGGTGCTGCGGCCGCTGCACAGCCTGGCCCTGGTAGCCGCCGTCCAGCACCTGATGGGCCTGGCCATGGGTGTGCTGGTCTATCTGCTGGCGCGGCGCTACCGGCTGCCCGCCTGGGCAGCGACGCTGGCGGCCGTCCCGGTGCTCTTCGACGCGTACGAGCTCCAGCTCGAACACGACATCGTGCCAGACACCTCGTTCGGCCTCATGGTTTTGATCGCCCTGTGCCTGGTGCTCCGGCCGGCCGGCCAGCGGCGGCCGGCCCGCATCACGGCCGCGGGGGAGAACCGCGGGGTCGTCCCCCCCGGAGCTAGCACGGTCGCGGGGGGGAACGGGGGGGTCGTCCCCCCCGGAGCTAGCACGGCCGCGGGGGGGAACCGCGGGGTCGTCCCCCCCGGAGCTAGCACGGCCGCCGCCTTCCTGCTGGGGGTGTCGGCGCTGCTGTGGCCGGTGGGGCTGGTGCTGCTGGCGGTGCTGCTGGTCGCGCTGGTGATCCGGCGCGCGGGCGCGGTAACGGTGGCCGCCGCGATCCTCGCCGGGGTGCTCCCGGTCGCCGCCTACGCCGCCTGGTTTGACCTGCACGAGCACCAGTTCAGCCTGACCAGGAGCGACGGGGTGTACCTGTGGTCGCGGACGATGTCGTTCGCGGACTGCGCGGTAATCAGGCCGCCGGCGGACGAGCAGGTGTTGTGCCCGCCGCCCGGGCCGCGGATCGCGGCGTCACTGTACATCTGGGACGCGAACTCGCCGTTGCTGCGGATGCCGGGCGGGCGGTTCTCGGCGCGGACCAACATGCTGGCGCTGCGCTTCGCGCTCCGGGCCATCGCCGCGCAGCCGGGCGGGTACGCCACCGCGGTGGCGCACGACTTCGCGCTGAGCTTCTACTGGAGCCGGCCGGTCCACCCAGACCCCGGGATCGTGGACCGGTACCAGTTCGCCGACGCCGCCACGGCCTGGGTCCCGGCTACCATGGGCACGCCGGGCGGCGGCACCGTGGCCGGCGACCAGGCCGCCTACGACGGCGGGCGGGTTCACCGGTCCGCGCCGACCGGCGTGGTTCAGCCGTTCGCCTCGTGGCTGGTCGGTTACCAGCGCTACGCGTACCTGCGGGGAACCATGCTCGGCCTGATCCTGCTCGGCGGGCTGGGCGCGATGGCGGCCCGGCGGCGGGCCGGGGGCGGCGGTCTCGCCTGGGCGTTCGCCGTGACGATCCTGCTGGTGCCGCCGCTGATCGCGGACTTCGACCTGCGCTACCTGGTGCCGGCGGTGCCGGCCGCCTGCCTGGCGGCGGCGCTGGCGCTCGCGCCGTCGGGCCAGCGTGGTCAGCGCAGGTGGACCACGTCGGCCGCGGCCACCGGCAGCTCGGCGCCGGACGACACGCGGACCAGCAGCCTGCCGTCGGAGTCGACGCCGACGGCCAGCCCGGACAGCAGCTGACCGTCGGGTAGTTCGGCCCGGATGCGGCGGCCGATGGTGCCGGAGTACCTGACGTACCCGGCGCGGAGCCCGCTGCGATCGGGGTCGCCGACGGCCTGCCGCCAGGCCTGGTACCAGCGCTCAAGGCTCGCCAGGATGGCGAGCAGCAGCGGCTCCCTGGGCTGGTCGGGCGCGCCCGCGGCGCGCAGCGAGGTCGCGGGCAGGCCGCCGGGGCCGGGCGGGGGCAGTTCGGCCGGTCCGGTGGACACGTTCAGGCCGATGCCGACCACGATCGCGTCGCCGGACGCCTCGGCCAGGATGCCGCCGAGCTTCGCCGGGCCGGCCAGCAGGTCGTTCGGCCATTTCAGGCTGGTCTGGACGGTGGCCGTGGCGGTCACCGCCTCGGCGACCGCCAGGCCGGCGAGCAGCGGGAGCCAGCCACGGCGGCTGGGCGGCACTGCGCCAGGCGGCACCGCCCCAGGCGGCACCGCCCCAGGCGGCACCGCCCCAGGCGGCACCGCGCCGGGCCGCAGCAGCACGGAGAACATGAGCGCGGCGCGCGGCGGGGACACCCAGCTGCGGCCCATCCGGCCGCGGCCCGCGCTCTGCTCCTCGGCGGCGAGCACCAGGCCCTCGGGCGCGCCGTCGCGGGCCTGGGTGAGCAGGTCGGCGTTGGTCGAGCCGGTGCGCTCGGTTACCTCAAGGACGCGCCACAGGCCGCCCGGGCGGATCGCGGCGTCTCGCAGGTACGCGGCGTTCAGGGGCTTCCTGGCAGCCTGCGCGGGCGTATCGTCGTCGGCTCCCATGGCAACCCACTATTGTGCAAATGCCGGGAGGAGGGAAATCGTTGACCGACGTCGGAACCAGCCCGCGTCGCGGCGCGTCCTCGGGCGGCGGCGCGTCCTCGGGCGGCGGCGCTGCGCCGGGCGGCGCGTCCTCGGGCGGCGGCGCTGCGCCGGGCGGCGCGTCCTCGGGCGGCGGCGCTGCGCTGGAGCGCCCGCGCGGTTTCCGGCTGTGGCCGCCGGAGATCTCCGGGGATTTCGGGCCGCTTGCGGCACGAGCCAGGCGCATGGCGGCCGGCCTGACGCCCGCCGAGCTGTGGCGGAACCACCGGCTGTTCACCGTCGTGGCCTGCGTCTCCGTGATACCGCGGGTCATCGCCGCGCTCGGCTTCAAGCCCGCCCTGCTCATCCAGGACTCCTTCTCCTACATGGCCGAGGGCGTCCACCTGACGCCGCTCGCGCAACTGCGGCCGGCCGGCTACCCGCTGCTGCTGCGGGTGCTCGAGCCGTTCCACAGCCTGCTGCTTGTGACCACGCTGCAGCACCTGATGGGGATCGCGCTCGGCGCGATCGTCTACGCGGTGCTGCGCGGCCGCGGCCTGCCGGCCTGGGGGGCGACGCTGGCCGCCGTGCCGACCCTGTTCGACTCGCGGCAGATCTGGCTGGAATCCTCGATCCTGCCCGACACCCTCTTCACGCTGGTGCTCATAATCGCCGTCGCGATCCTCATCGTCCGGCCCAGGCCGGGGATCTGGCAGGCGGTGATCATCGGGTTGCTGGTCTCCTGGGCCTCGATCATCCGCGGCAACGGCGCCCCCGTCATCGTGGTCATCCTCGCCTTCCTGCTGATCATGCGGGCCGGCTGGAAGGCGTTCACCGCGTGCCTGGCCGCGTTCGCGGTCCCGCTGGCCGGTTACGCGCTCGTCTTCTTCGCCGAGTACGGCCAGCTCAACATCACCAACAGCACCGGGATGTTCCTGTGGTCGCGGACCATGTCGTTCGCCAACTGCGCGGTGATCAAGCCGCCGGCCGACCTGGTGCCGCTCTGCCCGGAGAACCAGCCCGGCCACCCGGCCTCGCCCGCCCCCGCCTGGTCGGTCTCCGCATTGCTCGATGAGCGCACCCCGGCCGACTACCTGTGGGCGGCCGGCGCCTGGTACCGGCACGACGCCCACCCCGGCATCAACGCCTACAACAACAAGCTGGCCATGCAGTTCGCCGGACAGGCTATCCTGGCGCAGCCGCTCGACTACGTCAAGACGGTGGGCGAGGGCGTGTTCCTGACCTTCTTCGGCACCGACCGGTCGCTGGACTACCTGTCCGATCACTTCACCGTGGCCCCGCACGTCGCCGCGCTGGCGCCGTACATGCAGCACGACGAGGAACGGTACGCGCACACCGCCTCGAACACCCACGTGGTCCAGCCGTGGGCGTTCTTCATGTTCCTCTACCAGCTGCCGGTGTGGTTCCCCGGCTGGGTCTTCTTCCTGGTGGTGATGGCCGGGCTGGTGCTGCTGATCGGGCGCTGGCGCGGCTGGGGCAGGTACGCCGGCCTGGCCTGGGGCGTCGGGGTGGTCAACCTGGTGGTGCCGATCGCGGCGCACGAGCTGGACTACCGGTACGCGCTGTCGGCCGTCCCGTTCGCCTGCCTGGCGCTCGGCCTGGCGTGCATCAGGAAGCCGGCCCCCGTAATCCCGGCGCCCGTGCTGCCGACGGCC
>Ga0335081_10016583_pt1 | contig 11924 bp, 15 predicted proteins | sample Lox_Sample_35_FD_206713 | JGI IMG/M metagenome (GOLD analysis project Ga0335081, IMG submission 206713) | Soil microbial communities from Loxahatchee National Wildlife Refuge, Florida, United States - Lox_Sample_3.5 | ecosystem: Environmental > Terrestrial > Soil > Wetlands | place: USA... | reverse complement strand
GTTGCTGTTCCGCCATGGCTTGAGAATCGAATGTGAGAAAAGCTAGAGTGTAGAGATTAATGTGAAGTAACTCATTATCTAGTTTTCTCGTCTGTGCCTGCTGGATTGTCTGGTGCGCCTCATCGAAGTGCTGCAAAGCAACTAAGCTGCTGGCGAGGTTGCTGTATGAGCTCACATTATCGGGTTCGAGGCGGAGACTTTGCATTTCCGTCTCGCGTGCCTTCTCCCATTGCCCTTGCGCCATGTACACGGTACCAAACCAACATATGGCCTATAGTTTCGTGGGTAGCTCTGGATTTCCTGCTCATAGGTTTGTGCCGCTTTGTTCAACTCCCCCGTTACAAACAAATAGTACCTAGCTGTAATGCGTAGTTTCTCGGGTTCGCTGGCGTGCTCGCGCAACTGGAAGGCTTTGGTCAGATACCCAGTGCTACGGCCCAGTTCAACCATCTCCTGATAATCCCCGCCTGTCGCCATGTAGCCCATTGCAATTCTGCGAATCGGTACGTACTGTAATGTGAGTTCCCGCAGGAACTGTTCCGGCTAACGCCATCGCTCCCATGGTAAGAAGAAGAACGATCGATTTCCCAAGCCTGCTTAGCATGATCTTCCCCAATTTGGTGATTTTTCTAACCTGGCCAGAATTGAGATCGATCATAGGAAGTACCTTTGCGCTCCTGCTAGTTACGCCCGTCTGCGTCCTTCAGAACACCCGACTACATGCACGCCCGGGTTCTTTACTTTCATTGGCGGTGGGCGGAAGATTACATTCACAATATTCAGTGGGGAACTAGCAGATGTCTTTCAAATCGAAATTACGCGGCCCATTTGCACGGGTGATTGCGAACTTGCTTATTGGGGTAGTTGGGCTTGTGATCGTCAGGTTTATTGCGCAAGTCCTGCCCATGTTTAAGGATGCAGGTTGGATCGTGGAAGACAAGATGACCGTGCTTGGAGCTGCGCTGATTATCATTGATGGACTGCTGCTCTCGGTGCTCATTCGCTTCGCAATCGAGCTTCGAGCCTATCTCATCGGTCGGTTTGCGGAAATCCCGGGCCTCGGAACGATGGCTGCCACTCTGGTTTTGCTCGTCGCTGCCGCTCTCGCTTACATCGATTTCAAGCCTCTAACCACTGCTTGGCCACCCATCGCGCAGTTTTACTTGTGGGGCTTTTTCGCTCTCGCTGCGGCTCTGCTCATCCAGATCGTGGTTCTCCTCTATCGGGACAGAGATTCGATTTCTGCTCGCGTATTGGGCCAAACACTGCCTGCTTCGTCCGAGTAACCTACAAGCAAAGGATTTGTTGCTGCACTTCGCAATGGGGCCACTTGCGCTTTCTTGCGCGGGCTCCACATGCACCGTGAAACGACCAACGTCACCGGGTTTTGACCTGTGAGGGTGGCAAGATTCACAGTTGACACCCCTTAATAAAGGATATACAAGTGATTCCCGGTGAGGTGGGGCCTTCTCTCTGAAGATGCCCCGTTTTCTTCGTAATCCCTCCTTCGAGGAAGTTATGCAAAACCCCCGCTTTTCACTTCGGCTCTCAGGACTTTTCTTCGTAGCTCTCGTCAGTGCGAAGGAACAACAGAAGAGTTCTGGTGCCAATTTTCATGGGGATGATTGCTCCTCGCTATTACTGAGTGCCAATTATCCTAACGCGCCGACGCGCCTTACGTATTCTGCATCAATTCGGAAACCAGAGCGCACTCGTCCCAGACCGGGAAAATCAGGATCGCTTTCTTGCTCTCGCTCGAATAGCTCGTCGCGCCCAACCCTTCGGCTGTAGTTCGTAGGACGAAGACTCAATGTGACCTTGACGTGAATCCTCGGTAGGTGAGGTAGATGCCCAAGACGAGCGAAATGGCTCCGTACAAGTAGAAAAGTTGCTGGTAGTGAAGCTGCTTAAGATAGAGTCCGGCTGCCATCTCAGGCGGAAGAAATAAAAACAATAGGCTCTTGATGAGCGTTATCCACCCGACGAGGGTAATCACAATAACGAGCGCACCGCCCGACCAGATACTGTGCGCGAGCACCATCGCCAGCCCAGCCGCGAGCGTGATTATGCCGACAATCAACATCATCGATGGACTCTGAAGAAGGGCGGTCACCGTCTCCACGGTGGCTTGCCTGCGTGTCATCATCGACAGCGCGACCAGAATGCAGTACAGCCCGATCAGCCTGCTTAGAAAGATTGTGCGCGACGACATGGTGCCCTCCAACCCGAATCAAGGATCGTCTGCCACGCTCTTGCCTTTTACTGTCGATGAAAGACTGGGCGATTTTCGCCTGCCTTTGCCATACTGCTGTCCTGAACCTCGGGACTCACGCCAAATGAATTCAACAGGTCTTGCAAGGTTACTACGCCTTCCAACTTATGGATGTCAGCGCGGCTGACGACTGGTAAGAGGTCTAGGTGGGCGGTGCCCATACGCTCAAGCGCCAAGTCAAGCGGTTGGTCGGCATGGACATGTGGGAAAATGTGCCCGTCCACAAGGTCACCCAACCGTGCGGCAGGAGTACCTTCCGCGCACGCTCGTTCCAGTGTTGCCAAGCTAACGATACCGATTACCCCTCGTCGATCAGTGACTGGCCACGCATGCAAGGTGCTTGAGCTAACGCGTTCCAATGCCTCGAAGATACCGATGTGCGAGGGCAGAACCTCCGCCCCCGCTCGCATAGCCTGAGCGACTTGATGTAGGCGGTGCCGCTGTCGAGTCTCAGCCGTGGGAATGTGAATGCCGTCCTGAAATGCCAGAGCGGTATAGATCGGCTGCCGCTGCAATCGGGAGGAAATGAAAAAGCTCACAAGATTCGAGATCATCAAAGGCACGATCACCGTGTAGTCGCGCGTCGTCTCAAAGATCATCAGCACCGAGGTCATGGGAGCACGTACGATACCCGCGAAAGCTGTGCCCATGCCGACCAGAGCGTAGGCTCCGGGTGTTGCGGTAAAGGTCGGCAACAAGCGATGTGCCACGCTACCGACTGTACCTCCCAGCATGGCACCGATGAATAGACTGGGGCCGAAGATTCCGCCAGCATTGCCGGAAGCGTAGCTGGTGGAGGCGCCGAAGAGTTTCAGGATCACTAATAGTGCCATGACCTTCAGAGCCATCCTCCCATTCAGGGCATCGCCGACATATCCGTAGCCGACGCCGAGTACCTGTGGCACAAAGCATCCCATTAGTCCGACCAACAAGCCGCCCGCTACCGGTTGGAACCACAGAGTCTTTTTCGAGAATTGCAAGAATCGTTTTCTCAGACCGAGCAGAAGTTTCGTGAACGCCACTGACACCAGTCCGCCAATTACGCCAAGCACCGCATAGACACCGAATTCCAAGGGGTGGATCAGTCGATATTGCGGCACACTGAGAAGCGGGTTGTTGCCGAGAAGCAGGCGCAGCACAACCCAAGAAGTCGCCGATGCCAGTACGACTGAGCCCAGCACAGGCGCATGGAGATCGCCCATGACTTCCTCAAGTGCAAACAGCACTGCCGCCAGTGGAGTGTTAAATGCCGCTGCAATTGCCGCCGCCGCCCCAGCTGGTATTAGAGCCTTGACCTTCTCGGGACGCAGTCCCAAGCGGCGACCCAGCACCGATGCGATGCCACCACCAACTTGGACAGCAGGCCCCTCACGCCCCAACGGAATCCCACTGGCTAGTGTGACGGAAGTGCAAAAGAATTTACCGAGAACCGTGCCTAACGTAATCACACCTTCGTGGGCAAATAGCGCAGCTTTGGTCTGGGGAACGCCACTGCCACGGGCGTCAGGAAAGTAGCGGAAGAGCAGGTACCCAATGCCGAGCGAACCCGCAACCGGAATGAGCACCCGTCGCCATGCCGCGCTGCCAACGGGATAAAGCCGCATTCCCAGTCGTTCAGTCAGCACGATGAAAGCGACGACTGCAAGGCCAGTCAAGGCACCAACTGCTAGCGTTAGGAGAAAAAATATCCGGTTCTCACGTTGCTGAGAGGGAGCTATCTGCCGCAACGGCGGCGTTTCTCGGTGGGCTTCTTCTGCCTCCTCGGGGGACTCACTCGTTTCGCGTGATCCCATTTGCAATCGCGCATATTCAGAAGTCTTCAAAATGTCAGTCCCGTACCGTCAAGACTGGGCAACGCGCATGACAGAGCACCTGATGAGGGGTAATCCACGGCAGATGCGTTGAGACCCGTGCGTAAGACGTATGGTGCGGACACATGACGATCAGGTCTGCATTTTGCTCTTCAGCCACCTTCAGGATGTGTTCTCCCGGCGCGCCGATCTCGACGATGCATTCTGCTTCCACGGAAGCGGTCGTTTCGGGCGGAAGCAATTGCATGAGGCGCTTCATCGCCATTTCTCTCTCCGACTCTGGGTATCCCAAAGGCGCATCAGTGGGCACCTTGAGAACGTGCAGCAGTGTCAGATGAGCGTGTTCCTGCTCCGCAAGCCACACAGCATAGGTGAGTGCTCTCGTTGAAGCGTGGAGCAGGTCGGTCGCACACAGAATTCTGTGCAACTTCAGTTCTGCTCCCAAGATCGACGAGACCTGCGGCCCAACCGCAAGCACGGGACAGGGAGCGGACTCGATAACCCTTTCGGCCACGGAGCCGAGCACGAGCTTCTTGATTCCACCGCGACCGTGGGTGCCGAGCACAACCAGATCAATCTCCAGTTTGTCGATTAAATCCGTAAGCACCTCTGAGACGAATCCTTCCTTGACCCATTCGCGGTGCTTGATCCCCTGAAAGAGTTCCAATTCTGCAAGGTGCGCCATCTTCTTTTCGGCGACGTGCCGGAGGTAAAAGGGGTCTGGTGGCTGAACATAGTCGGTAATTTCTTCAGGAACCACCGTCACCGTGTACAGTGTGGTGTCGTAACGGCGGCACAAGGCAGCACCGTACGCGAGTGCAGTTTCCGAAAAAGACGAAAAATCAGTTGGGAGCAGGATATTTTGGAGTGAAACGCGGATTGGTGCAGCCAAGGGGCTCATTGAGAGCCTCCTCGTGGCAGCCGCCGCTAGCTGTCTTCAACACAATTTTCTTTGCTCTCCCGTAGATACCGCAGTGATCTCAATCACTGGGCGGGGTGAGCGGGGGTCGTAGAATTTAAGAAGAGGAGCAAGCCATGAAACTCAGCGTAAAAGGTCTGGCACTGGCATCAGGAATCCTGTGGGGAGTGGCGATGCTGGGCATGGGACTGGCGAACCTGATTTGGAGCAGCTATGGTCAGCAATTCCTCCAGTTTATGGCGTCCGTGTACCCTGGTTACCACGCCACTCGCAGCGTTGCAGAAGTCATCGTCGGAACTCTCTACGGATTCGTGGACGGGCTTATCGGCGGTGCAGTTTTTGCTTGGCTCTACAACCAGTTTGTTAAGTTGGGTGCCTGACCGAGAGCCTGCCCCAACCTAGCGCTGCTAGGATTCGCGTATGGGCGTTCGCGAGCCAATGGATCGTTACCTCTCTCCCTCAGAGGCTAAGCGTTTCTATGACCGGCTCGGCTCTAGGCAAGATTGGCAGGGTTTCTTCAGCGATCTGGCAACTGCTTTTGGGGGACGCTTGGTGTTTCGCTGGATGATTCCGGCGTCTCATCCGCGTTGAGCGTTTCGGCGCATTCACCTTGGTCGTCGTAATCGCAGGCCCGACCGGGATGCGCTTGCTTGCATTTCTGGCAGAATTCGGTAGCCATCTTTGCCTCCCCCGCTTTTCTGCGGGCACGTTCCTCTTTCTCACAATGCCCTGTAACTGGGATTACATAGGGACTCAACCATGCATGGGATTCTCGCACAGAATTGCCCGCTAGTGAGGGGTTCAATGGCGAAACATGGTATGGACGCGGAGCCGCAGACTTAGAAGCTATAGCGGATTGCAAATTCAGTGGTGCTGCCGTTAAAGTCGGGCGCGGCAATCGGTGCTAGACCTGGAACCGCGTTAGAAGCCAATCCCCTGCCGTTATATCCGTAGTAATTCCACGTCATCCGATAGCTTAGTCCCTTATACAAGTTCCAAATGGCGGTGACGTAGGGTTTCTGGTAGTTGAAAGCGAGAGTCCCCGGTACTTGTAGAGAATTGATTTCTGTGGTGGTGCCGCCGACGAAGGTTCCAGCATAGCCAAAGCTGGCGGTGAATTGCTTGATTGGTTTCCACGAGACACCCACGTGTGCGAAATGTTGCTTGCTGGAATAAAAACCCAGAGCAGGAACGGCTGGTGGAGTGTAGCCGAGACTTGTGGGGCAGACGGGGCTGGGTGCCGGGCCGAATGCGTTGTTGTAGTAGCAAATCTGATCTTGTGTGTAGATGTCCGTATAGGTGTAGCCAAGATCGACAAACACCTTGGAGTTCGGCATCAAGGTCGCAACAAAACCATATGTGCGTCCGTGTTCGAGATCGTTGACCGTGGAAACATTGTCGCGATTTTCGTGGATGTCCACCGCAGCATCCAAGTTGATCCAAGCTCGCGGTTTGTAATTCCCGTCGATTTTGTAACTCTGCACTTGCCGTGGGCTGATCCGGGTGAAGGCATAGTCGTTGTAGCCGAACTCGAAGTCTCCTGTAACGCGGAGATTGTCGTCGGGGCGTGCGGTAAAGCCCGCAAGCAGGGCGTTTTCACTGATCCCGATGACGTTTCGCGCCATGTCATTGCCTGCGGCAGGGCCAGAAAACGTCAGCGAGATAAGTTGTCCCGTGGTCGGGTCAACAGTTTCCGTGCAAGCTGACGGCGTGGCACAGTCTCCACGAGCGGCGAAGAAGTCGTTGGCGGCGGTTCCACCAGTCCCGCCAGGAAAGTAGGTCTCTGCTGAGTAGAAGGTTGCGCTGAAATCGGCAAGCGTGCGATTTTCGTAGAGGTAACCGATTCTCGCCGTCAGATGGTTGGTGAAGTCGTACTGAAGTTCAAAAGTATTCGCCCGAACGTTCTGTCCGAGGAAAGTGTACGTTGGGCCGTTGACCGAATCCGCAGGCGAACTTGCCGTGTGACTGGGGCAGGTTGCGGCAGTGTACGGCGCAGGACACAGCGAAATGAATGTTGCCGAATTAAAGAGTGCTTGCGGTTGCTCCAGACCCACCAACCCCGGCAGCATCTGTCCGAATATGTTTGTTTCCGCCGTATCCCAGACTCCGGGCATGCGCCAGTTGTCGTAGCGAAACATGTCCACGATCCGGAACTTGTCGGTGAAGGCGTAGGTTCCCGACCAATCTGCATTCACGGAAACACGCTTCGCTGTCGCTGGGCCACCCGTTGTCCCTCCCCGTGTGCCGTTGCGGGTGACAAAATCATTTACCATTTCATTGAAATTCTGAATCATATTGTCCGAACTGCTGTACCCAAGCCCTCCTGACATCTCGAAGTTCTTGAAATAGTCGGACTGAAACTGCAAGTGTTCGGTGGGCATGAAGTTTCGAGGGCTTCCAACCTGACTGTATGACAAGTAGCCGTTGCAGTTCGGATTGAAGACATTCGGTTTAGTCGCGATTGGCGCAGCGCAGGGCAAAATCTCCACTGGCCCGTTGGTGCTCCAGACGATGCCGGGATCAACCGGAGTGCCATTGGGGAGCACATACCCTGAACTCACCGGGTTATCGGTGACCACGTTGTCCTGCTTGAAGTAAGCGAGAAACTGGTCATACGAAATTGTCGTCTTCGGTAGGAGTTTAAAATCAGCACCAAAATGGTAGGAGTTTGTAGTGTAACTGTAGTTTTCGTTGAAATCCGAGATCGTCCCACCATCGGTCGTGAAGAAACCCGGCCCTTCGTCTCGATCATGCGAGAAACCCAGACGCAAACGCACACGAGATTGCGGCAGCAACGTGAGGTTGTAATCCTGCATCCGTCGCACAAGGTCGAGGGCGTGCGGCGATGATGAGATCGCAACTGAGGGAGATGAGGTTGAAGGATTGAGGGGATTCGCGAGCAGGTTGTAGTCCCAGAAGTTCTTGTCTCGGCGGAACAAGACCTGAAGGTTATACCACTTGTTCTTATCCACCCGTAAACGACTCACGTCGTTCGGATCGCCGCCGTATCCGAAGTTGCTGAAGCTCAGATTGTCGAACAACAGCCCATTATGATCGAGCGACCGCATGTTCAGGTCGTAGTTGAAGAGACGCGGCCCTTGCCCAAGGTTCACGAATGTATCGTAGGTGTCCGTACTCCCATTGATCCAAGTAGTGCGGTAGCCAAGGTCGATGGATTGCTGTATGTTGTAGTCGCCCGAATTGATCCCCTTAGTTTCTGTGGTCTGTGCATGAGATGAGGACGCGAGAAACATGGCAATGAAGAGGACGGAGATTCCAAGCTGAGAATTCGGTCGAGAATCTGGCATGATTATCACCGTCCTTTCCACCTCCTGAAGAAGGGTTACTTGAAGAAAGTTGCGTCAAAGTTGGAGCCGTGTATTTGGATATGGCAGAGTGTGCAAGACTTGAAGAATGTTTCCTGACTATGGAATGAAGGTGTTCCCGGTGCAGCGCCCGTCTTCGCTCCCATTGCAGAGTTCGTGTGGCACTGCAAGCAGAGCAGATTTACATTGCTGACTCGCAGCATGTGAACGTTTGCGCCCCCGTGCGGGACGTGGCAGGATGTGCATCCCTCGATCTTCACTGGTTCGTGCTCAAAGACAAAGGGGCCTTGCTTGTCGGTATGGCAAGTGAAGCAAATCGCGTCCTGTGTCGTTGCACGCCTCACCTGTTTGGGAAGGACGGTGCCGTGAACATTATGACAGTTGCTGCATTGGACGAGTCCTTCGTCAACGCGATGATGGAAGGGCATCTCGAACTGCGCCCTCTGCTGCAAGTGGCAGGAATAACAAAGCTCTGGCTGCGATTTCACGAGCAGGAACTCTTTTGTTTCGGCATGGTGCGGTGAGTGACAGGAAATGCAACTGATTCCGTTCTTGGTGTGAACCGAGTTGATGGCATTCATGTGCTCGGTGCCGCCCGCATGGCAGGTCAGGCATCGGTCGGTGATTGCCTTGCTTGAGGCATTCTTGAAAGTGAAAATCTTGGTGACGTCGCCGCCGCCATCCACATGTGCCTTACCCGGCCCGTGGCAGCCCTCGCAGCCTTCCTTCGACGGCCCGCCTTCCTTGTTCAGCATGGTTTTCCAATGAGGGGTCTTCTCCCAATTGGTGTAGATGTCTTCGTGACAGGTCTTGCAGGTGTCTGCGCCAACGTACTGCGATCTGTCTGGCGCTGAAGTGAGAGTTGATTTCTCGCTGGCTTTTTGCCCAATGGCGCGAAGCGGAAAACTGATGAGAAAAGCCACTAACAGATAAGCTATTGATCGCGCACTGAAAAACAGAACAATACAGGAAAGTTCCCTACATTTTTCGAACATTACTGCACCCCACTGCTTGTGCACATTAAGGAGTTCTCAATGCGACCCGGTTTTTTCAACCGCCCCAGTGCCGGAGAGTATCCACTTTCCCATTACAGCCCCCTACGGATGTTCGTCTCTCCGACCCCGCTAGTGTGCAGATTTTTCGAGCTTAGTCCGCCATCGTTCATTGTGTCAATGAGGACACACGAGGAAATCTTGTCGGGCATTCGCCCGATAAATGTTCCGGGTTTCATCTCCGCGTCAGTTGCAGCGGCTACTGCTTTATTCAAATGGCTCGTCTCGACGCTGCCTTCGGTCGCGCCTGGCCAAGAGGGGGAGGCGATCCGCACCGCAAGGCAGGCAGTCGCAGTGGCACCGAACAGTGCAGTCGCTTGGGAAGCATTGGGGTATTCGTATTGCTAGCTGGCCTCGATGAACTTGCTGAGCAAGCGTGGGGTCGAGTGGTCACATTGAACCCCACTCCTCAGTCCCACTGGATGCATGCTCGCATGCTGCTGTATAGCGGCAAGGCAAAGGATGCCGAAGAAGAGATGCGTTCGGTGGTTGCGGCGAATCCCGATCAATTCAAAGCCTTAGCGTACTTGGGAATGATGTTGTATTACGAAGGCAAAGTAGCCCACTACCATTAATCCACCTTTGAATTCAAAAAAGAGATTCCGGGGTATAATCCGCTGAATAGCGCATCTGTCGTCGCTTTTGAGGCCAAGCGAAGTGAGGCCCGAAGTTCCCAGCCCGCGGGACAAGCTAGTTCTGGACGAACGAGCGTTCCAGTTGTTACTGGCTGCTGCTTATGCGCTTCAAGCGCAGAATGACCGCCTGCCGAGAAAAGAAGCAGAAGCTAATAGAGATCACGTCCAAAGTTTGTCCGACGGTAGGATTAAGCTGCCGGAGAAAGATGTTCTCGTACCGGCAGGGTCGGAGCCAGTGCATCTCACACGCCCACTGCATCGTCGCAGACCTGCGGGCGCACGATTTCCGTTAAGTGACGAACTGTTCTGGAACGTTTCTATTGCTGTGACTATTGCCGCAGTTTCAACCCTGCTGCTGGGTGCATCGATGCATCGCTTTTCGCCATTGCCCGGAGTGTCGCAGCCGTCGGAGGTAGGTCAGAAGCTGATGCCCTTCCAGGGAACAATACGCAGCATGGCGAGTTCGGCACCCTCTGCGGGAAGCGCAACACACGTATCAGTGAGGACGGCAGGCGCAACCAGTAGTGCAGCGGCAGTAAAAAACCTGACATCCCCAAGTAGAGTAAATCTTGCCTCCGCCCAGACGAAAATGGTGAAAAAACATCGTTCCAATGCTATTCATTCCCGCGCAGACATAATTGCAAAGGACACCGTGATCCGTTACGGCCCAGGCTTTGTCATCTCCTCCGTTGAAAGCCCCAAGAATTGAGGCCTCGGGAACCCTGCCTCGTGCCAGGCACCTGAACAGCCTCGAAACGAAAAGACGCCGACCCCGACATTCCCATCCTGAAGTAAGCCAAGGCCGAGTACGCGAAATTGCAATAAGCTTCTCTGTGCATTGACCTTTGATTCTGTCAGACCTACCATTCCACCTTAGTTGCTCCTGGGAAACGGACGTGTATTCAACTCTTAATACGGAGGGCACTATGGGTCGAGAGCGGGCGCTCAAGGTTGTGTTGGTCGTGGTGGGATTGATCTTCCTGTTCGCTGTTTACCCACTGATGATGTTTCTGTGGCCGAGTGGGTGGCGATGGCAGCCGAATCAACCGGAATATGAGCAGATGATCCTTGGAGTTTACGCCACACTTGGAATTTTTCTGCTGCTTGCATCACGCAATCCATCCGCGAATCGCAGCCTGATTGCATTCACTGCGTGGTCGAGTCTGGTTCACGCCGCCATTATGACAGTGCAGGCATTTCAGAACGCGAGCGAACGTGGACACCTTCTGGGCGACATACCAGCACTGGTCATCGTGGGCGTTGTGCTGATCGTGCTGGCTCCAGCCAAGCAATCAGCGGAGCGAGCGTCGGCGGCTGGTGCGTAGAGCTAGTTCGGTATTGTTCCCTTAGTCTGGCGCAGCCACCCGGGCGGCTAACTGTGAGGCGAGACTAGAGATATTTGCCCGACGAACTAAATATTAAAGTATTTGCAGCTCAGCCATGAGTAGTCGGCCTCGGCTCGGCGGCCGCAAAAGAAAGCCCGTCAGGACGCATGACGGGCAATAATCAGCAACACAATTTCTAGGAGGCCTTAACTCATGAAGAAAAACACTCCAACATGATGGAGGATAAGCATGTGCAATCTCACCCGCAAGAGCAAATGCCACAGTAGGTTGTGATATTAGGGATAGACTCTACCGTCCACCCTTGACTGCTACCTTTGCGCCCCTAACGCTCACAACGGCTTGTAATTTGCGTCACAGATCGGCTTTGCTTTCGCCACCAGAATACGACCTATGCACAATCGCATCCTGGGAGGCGGGCTGTGACGTTAAGGGCGCAGCTTTGTCGTCTCTTGTCCGTTCTCCGAATCCACCGCCCCGACTGTGAGCATTGCAATGCTCGCCAAACTTGCGGTTGGGGTGAAACGCTAAAGCGAGTTCACGAGCTGAATTCGACAATGCAGTCA
>Ga0335081_10016581_pt1 | contig 11926 bp, 10 predicted proteins | sample Lox_Sample_35_FD_206713 | JGI IMG/M metagenome (GOLD analysis project Ga0335081, IMG submission 206713) | Soil microbial communities from Loxahatchee National Wildlife Refuge, Florida, United States - Lox_Sample_3.5 | ecosystem: Environmental > Terrestrial > Soil > Wetlands | place: USA... | reverse complement strand
GCATGAGCGCGGCAAAAGCGTTCATAACGGGCCTATTTGCAATTCGCGGGCACGCTCAAGTCCAATGGGCCCGTGGGCGGCGGCGATGATCATGCCGTCACCGGCAAGGTGGCTGCGCATCAGTTCGGCCAGGCGGCGCTGCGATGGCACGTCGAGTGCCGAGGTCGGTTCGTCGAGCAACCAGATCGGCCGCGGCACCGCGACAAGCCGGGCGATCGACAAACGGCGTCTTTGTCCCGCCGACAAGTAGGCCGCAGGCAAGTTGACGAGCGGCGCGAGGCCGACCGCCTCCAATGCAAGGTCGATCGGTCGAACGACGCTGCCGAGATAGCGCGCCCAGAATTTGAGGTTTTCACCGACCGTGAGGGACGGTTTCATCGCGTCGTGATGGCCGAGGTAATGCGCCTGCTCGGCGATGGTGATCTCGGGCTCGCCGCCATCGAGTTCCAGCCTGCCGTCGGCCAGGTGCACGAGGCCGGCGAGCACCCGTAGCAGTGAAGATTTGCCGGCACCGTTGCGTCCGGTCACCACCAGCGCTTCACCCGCCGCCACGCTGAAACTTAGGCCCCGAAAGACCTCGCGGCCGCCCCGGCTGCAGGAGAGATTGTTGCCCTTAAGCTGCATCAGGCGCGCTTTAGCCCGACCACGACCGGCGGGAAAGCCATGTTTGCCGGTAACAAGCTGGATATTCCGCGCATTTTTTTCGGGGTTCCATCGTTAATATGGCGTCCGGCAAAAAAAGACCTTATAAGCCCGCCGTTGTGGCGTGAACTTAGCGGATTTCAGGCGCAAGCTTATCCCGGTAGGAAAAACACTGTCTTACCAATAGCTTGTTCCTATTCGCGCCGTTGTCCCGTCCGGGAATGGAAACCTTTCACATGACTTCGCTCGACAGTTTTCGCTGCTGCAAAACCCTTCAGGTTGGTAGCAAGAGCTACGCCTATTTCAGTCTTCCCACCGCCGAGAGAAACGGCCTCAAGGGGATTTCCCGCCTGCCGTTCTCCATGAAGGTGCTTCTGGAAAACCTGCTGCGCAACGAGGACGGGCGCACGGTCACCAAGGACGACATCAAGGCCGTAGCCGAGTGGCTTAAGACCAAGAGTTCCGAACGCGAGATCGCCTTCCGCCCCGCGCGCGTGCTGATGCAGGATTTCACCGGCGTGCCGGCGGTGGTCGATCTCGCCGCCATGCGCGATGCCATGAAGGAGCTCGGCGGCGATCCCAAGAAGATCAATCCGCAAGTGCCGGTCGATCTCGTCATCGACCATTCGGTTGCCGTCACCTTCTTTGGCAACAACCAGGCATTCAAGAAGAACGTCGAAGAGGAATATCGGCAGAACCAGGAACGCTACAAATTCCTGAAATGGGCGCAGCGCTCGTTTGACAATTTCAGCGTCGTGCCCCCCGGCACCGGCATCTGCCACCAGGTCAATCTCGAATATCTATCGCGCGTTGTCTGGAGCAAGCGAGACAAAGTCAAAGTCAACGGTAAGGAAACGGCCATGGATGTCGCTTATCCCGACACCGTGGTCGGTACCGACTCGCACACCACCATGGTCAATGGTCTCTCGGTGCTCGGCTGGGGCGTCGGCGGCATCGAGGCGGAAGCCGCCATGCTCGGCCAGCCGCTGTCGATGGTGCTACCGGAGGTGATCGGCTTCAAACTGTCCGGCAGACTCAAGGAAGGACTTACCGCCACTGACCTTGTGCTCACCGTCACCGAAATGCTGCGTAAGCGCGGCGTCGTCGGCAAGTTTGTCGAATTCTTCGGCCCCGGCCTGACGCATCTGACCATCGCCGACCGTGCCACGATCGGCAACATGGCGCCCGAATACGGCGCCACCTGCGGTTTCTCGCCGATCGACGACGACACGATCCGCTATCTCAAGGACACCAGTCGTCCGCCCGAGGTGATCAAGCTCGTCGAGGCCTACGCCAAGGCGCAGGGCATGTACCGGGTGAAGACCACGCCGGATCCGATGTTCACCGACGTGCTGAAGCTCGATCTCTCCACCGTCGAGCCGTCGCTGTCCGGCCCCAAGCGCCCGCAGGACCGCATCGCGCTCAAGGACGTCAAGACCGGTTTCACCGCGTCGATGGAGAAGGAATACAACAAAGGCAACGAGCTCAAGAAGCGCGTACCGGTCAACGGCAAGAACTACGACGTCGGCCACGGCGATGTGGTGATCGCCGCCATCACGTCTTGCACCAACACCTCGAACCCGAGCGTGATGATCGGCGCCGGCTTGCTCGCCCGCAAGGCGGCCGCCAAGGGCCTCACCGCCAAGCCCTGGGTAAAGACGTCGCTGGCTCCGGGCTCGCAGGTCGTCGCCGAGTATCTCGAAAAGGCCGGCCTGCAGAAGGATCTCGATAAAGTGGGGTTCAATCTGGTTGGCTTCGGCTGCACCACCTGCATCGGCAATTCCGGTCCGTTGCCGGAGGAGATTTCCGAAGCGATCAACGATAACGATCTCGTGGCGGCAGCCGTGCTTTCCGGCAACCGCAATTTCGAGGGTCGCGTGAACGCCGATGTGCGCGCGAACTATCTCGCCTCGCCGCCGTTGGTCGTCGCCTATGCCCTCGCCGGCTCCATGTACACCGATCTCGCCAAGGACCCGCTCGGCACGGACGATAAGGGCAAGAAGGTATTTCTCAAGGAGATCTGGCCATCGAACAAGGAGATCGGCAGCTTCATCGCCAAGAACGTCACCAAGCAGATCTTCGCCAAGAAATACGCCGACGTTTTCAAGGGCGACGCCAATTGGCGCAAGATCGCGGTCAAAGGCGGTCTCACCTATGAGTGGGACGATCGTTCGACCTACGTACAGAACCCGCCCTATTTCGAGGCCATGCAGAAGCGCCAACAGCCGATCGAGGACATCGTCGATGCGCGCATCCTCGGCCTGTTCCTCGACTCGATCACCACCGACCACATCTCGCCGGCCGGTTCGATCAAGGAGTCAAGTCCGGCGGGCGAATATCTGCGCGATCACCAGGTGCGTCCGAAGGATTTCAACCAGTACGGCACGCGGCGCGGCAATCATCAGGTCATGATGCGTGGCACCTTTGCCAATATCCGCATCAAGAACCAGATGGTTCCGGGCGTCGAGGGCGGCGTCACCATCCACTATCCGTCGAAGCAGCGGATGACGATGTACGACGCGGCGATGAAGTACAAAGCCGAAGGCGTGCCGCTCGTCATCTTTGCAGGCAAGGAATACGGCACAGGCTCCTCGCGCGATTGGGCCGCCAAAGGCACCGTACTGCTCGGCGTGCGTGCCGTCGTCACGCAGTCGTTCGAGCGCATTCATCGCTCCAACCTGATCGGCATGGGCGTGATGCCGCTGGTCTTCGAGGAAGGCACGTCCTGGCAGTCGCTCGGCCTGAAAGGCGACGAGCAGGTCACCATCCGCGGCCTGCATGGCGAGCTCAAACCGCGCCAGCGGCTGATGGCCGAAATCGTCGCGAGCAACGGGACGCTCAAGCGCGTGCCGTTGCTCTGCCGCATCGATACGCTCGACGAGCTGGATTACTTCAAGAACGGGGGAATTCTGCAGTACGTGCTGCGCCATCTGGCCAGCTAGCCGATCTTGACCGCAGCCGCCGCCGGCAGGCGCTACTCACCGTGAAGTGAGTGGCGGGTGATTGGCGAGAGGCTCTATATGTGACGGCGTCGGGCAGGGGATCGTGGTATCGTTATGAGCTTCCGCCACATCGCCTTTGCGGGCGTCATGATTTGCGCCGCCACCGTGGTGCCGCCGCCGGCCGGCGCCGGCGAGCCGCGCGCCGTTATCGAATTGTTCACCAGCCAAGGCTGCTCATCCTGTCCGCCTGCCGACAAACTTCTCGCCGAACTGTCGCGCGATCCAACGCTCATCGCCATGAGCCTCCCGGTCGATTATTGGGACTACCTCGGTTGGAAGGACACCCTCGCCTTGCACGGCCATTCCAACCGCGAGCGAGCCTATGCCGACACGCGTGGCGACCGTGAAGTCTACACCCCGCAAGTCGTAGTCAACGGCATCGAGCCAGTGCTCGGCAGCGACAAGGCCGCGATCGAAGCAGCGATCGCCGACACGCGCAAAAAGGCGGCGCCGTTGACGCTACCGGTGGCGCTGTCGATTGCCGATGGCAAGATCACGGTGAACGTTCCGGCCGCCAACGATGCGCACGGCAGCGCCGAGGTCTGGCTCTGCCCGATCACTGGCCAGGCGAAAGTCGCTATCGAACGCGGAGAAAATCGCGGCCATACGTTGACCTACACCAACGTGGTGCGTCGCTGGGTGAAGCTCGGCGTGTGGGATGGCAAAGCGGAAAGTTTCAGCGTTGCGGTGGCGAGCCTGCCAGATGCCGAATTTTCACTCGGGGATATCGACCGCGTGGCCGTGGTTGTTCAAAGCGGCGTGGCCGCCCATCCGGGCCTCATGCTTGGCGCGGCCATGGTCAGCCTGCACTGATTTCATTGCCCAGCGGACATAAAAAACGAGCCGGCGATTGCCGGCCCGAAGGCTTAGGGGATTGAACCGTACGCGGAACTCAATTTGGCCCGGTCGGCTGGGCCCCGGGGGGCTGGGGGGCTGAGGAATCCGGGACTCGAACCGGACCGGGCCTTTGAGGCAACGATCGCCTTATCCCAACCCAGCGTGACCGGCGATTGACGGAAATAGGGCGTTATTGTGGGGACCTTTAACGAGTTCGTGATCGGTTGAAGTGGATTTTGCCGGTTTTGGCGGCGTTTCCCCGCCAAACGAAGGCCTTGCAGCGGGGATTGCATGGCGCGATCATCGGGCCAACAAAAGGAGGCGCCGCATGACGTTCGGTTCCGGCGATATCGATCCCAGCCAGTCCCACGGGGGCGCAACCCCGGCCCGCAGCGCCGCCGCCCCCGTCAGCCAAGTCACTTTCAGCCAAGTCACCTTCAGCCACCGCGAACTCAAGCGCATCCTCGATCTCTACGGCCGCAAGGTCGCCGCCGGCGAATGGCGCGATTACGCCATCGATTTTCTCAAAGACCGCGCCGTGTTCTCCGTTTTCCGGCGCACGTCCGAAGTCCCGCTCTATCGCATCGAAAAAAATCCGAAGCTGGCGCGCCGCCAGGGCACCTACAGCGTCATTTCGGCGACCGGACTCATCGTGCGCCGCGGCCACGAGCTTGACCGGGTGCTGCACGCGATCGATCCGCTGTCGGTGGTGGTGAACTAACGATCGTCAGTGCAGGTCGTTGCTTGGCGCGCCGTCCGCCGGCGCCGGCCGATCGACGCTTGCCGGCGGGGTCATGGCGCCCGCTCCCAGCGCCAATTGCATCAGCGGCGTATCGAGCCAGCGGCCGAATTTCCATCCGATATTGCGCAGGTTGCCGGCATCCGCGAAGCCGCACGCCCGATGCACGCCGATCGACGCCGCCTGGTCCGCATCCCCGATCACCGCGATCATTTGCCGCAAGCCAAGCGCGGTACAGGCTTCGATCAGTTTGATCAGCAACGCCTTGCCGATGCCGCGCCGGTGCATATCCGGCGCCACATAGACGGAGTCTTCGACGGTGAAGCGATAGGCCGGCCGCGTGCGGTAGAGCGATGCGTAGGCATAACCGACCACCGCGCCGTCGATCTCGGCAACGAAATAAGGGAATTTGCCGTCGAGCACCGCCTGCATGCGCTGCTGCATCTCTTGCTCATCCGGCGCGGTCAGCTCGAACGAGGCCGTGCCGTGTGCGACGGCATGGCTGTAAATGCGGGTGATGGCCGGAATATCGGCAAAAGTGGCGGGGCGGACAATCAAAGCGTTGGCTCCTCATCCTGAGGAGCGCCCGGAGGGCGCGTCTCGAAGGATGAAGGCCCGGGCCTCATGGTTCGAGACGCACGCTTCGCGTGCTCCTCACCATGAGGATAGACGTAGGGCGCCGGCAAAACAAAACGCCCCGGCGCGAGGCCGGGGCGTTCGATGGCGTCGGTCCTGCCGCTTTAGCGCCGATCGCCCATGAAGCGCAGCAGGAACAGGAACAGGTTGATGAAGTCGAGGTAGAGCGCGAGCGCGCCCATCACCGCCTTGCGGCCGGTGACGGTGCCGTCGTCATTGGCGCTGTACATCTCCTTGATGCGCTGGGTATCCCACGCCGTCAGGCCGGCGAAGATCAGCACGCCGATGGCCGAGATGGCGAAGTCGAGCCCGGTGCTTTTCAGGAAGATATTGACGACCATCGCCAGGATCAGCCCGAACAGGCCCATGACCAGGAACGAGCCGACCGGCGAAAGATCGCGCTCGGTCGTGTAGCCGTACAGGCTCAACGCGCCGAACGAAGCCGCGGAGATGAAGAAGGTGCGGGTGATCGAGGCGCCGGTGTAGGCGAGGAACACGGACGACAGCATCAAGCCGAGCAACCCGGCGTAAAGCATGAACAGCGCAAGCGCGGTCGACGCCTGCAGCCGGTTGATGCGGAAGCTCATGAAGAAGACGATCCCGAGCGTGCCGAGGAACAGCACGATCGTGAGTGGCCCGCCGAAGATGGCGTGGCCGAACGGGGTCAGGCCGGTGATCTGCCCGGCCGCATTGGTGATCACCGCCGCGTTGTAGGTGAACCAGGCGACGACGCCGGTCAGTGCGACGCCGGCGGCCATGTAGTTGTAGACGCGGATCATGTAGGCGCGCAGGCCTGCATCGATCACTGCCGCCCGCTCGGCACCAAAGCCGCGGTTCGCGATGTTGCGATCGTAGTCCGACATCGAAGTTCCCTCTCTTTGTCCCGGCTCCTTGCCGGTCACGTCAGCGCGACGAGAGCGTCGCGTTCGTGAGCTGAATTTAGTGTGGGCGCAGTCTCTCCGCTAGATATGGCTCGATCATGGCCCCCACGATTGCCGATCGTTAACAATTCGGGCTCTGGCAGTATACGCGAAAGCCCCGAACGGCGCAGGGCTGCGTCGGGATGCCGCAAATTCTATAGATTTCTCAATACGGAGGCAGGCTTTTGGCCAAGCGCCGCGAAGGTGCCGATCAGGCCGAGAGCGACCGTGACGGCCACCGCCCCCAACGCCGCCGCGAGAGCGGGCGCCGGCTGCCAGGCAAACGGCAGGTGCATGAGGTCGCCGACGATCAGCCAACTCGCCAGCGAGCCGGCCAGCATGCCGAACAGCGCGGTCGCCGTGCCGAGCAACGTGTATTCGATGGCATAGGCCGCGAGCAGCCGCAGGCGCGTGGCGCCCAGCGTCTTGAGGATCACCGCATCGTAGACGCGGTGGCGGTGGCCGGCGGCCAATGCTCCGCCGAGCACGAGCGCGGCGACCAGCAGCGTGAGCGCGCTGGCGCCGCGGATCGCCAACACCAGATTGGCCACCAGCGCACCGATTGCCTCCAGCGCGTCTTTCACCCGCAGCGCGGTGACCATGGGAAATGCGTCGGCCACTGCGCGTGTGATGGCGCCCTCCTGCGCCGGCGTGCCACCGCCGGTGAAAGTGAGCGTGGCGAGGTGGGTGCGCGGCGCGCCATCGAAGGCGTGCGGCGAAAACACCAGCACGAAATTGATGCCGAGGCTTTCCCAATCGACCGTGCGCATGTTGGCGATCTTGGCGGTAATGTTGCGGCCAAGCACGTTGACCGTGACCGGATCGCCGAGCTTGAGGCCGAGGCCGTCGGCAATCTTCTTCTCGAACGAGAGCAGCGGCGGGCCGTCGTAGTCCGGCGCCCACCATTGGCCTTCGACCAAGCGCGAGCCCTGCGGGATCTTGCTGGCGTAAGTGATGCCGCGATCGCTTTGCAGCACCCAGGCAGCCCCCTCTTTCGGCTTGAGCTGCTCGGCCGGGATGCCGTTGGCGGCAATGATACGTCCGCGCAGCATCGGCACTTCCTCGAGCTTCGCATCCGGCGCCTGGCGGCGCACAAAGGCGTCGAAGCGTGCGGCGTCATTGGCAGGAATATCGAGGAAATAGAACGACGGCGCCTTGGCCGGCAATTCGTTCGAGAATTGCCGCTGCAGATTGCCGTCGATCTCGATCACGCTGACCAGCAGCGCGATCCCTAAGCCGAGCGACAGCACGATGGTCGCGGTCAGCGCACCCGGCCGGTGGATATTGGCGACCGCCATGCGCAGAATCGTCGAACGGACGTGCGGTGCGCGCCGGGCGATAAACATCACGAGACCGGCGACCAGCTGCAACGTGACGAACACACCCGCGGCGACGCAGATGTAAATGATCGCGACGCGCGTGTCGTAAGCCATGACCACGGCAAGCGCGGCCAGCGCGAGCACGGCTGTCGCCGCCAAGCCGACATAAATCGGGCGTGGCCAGCGCCGTTCCGGTGCCACAGTATCGCGAAACAGGGCGCCGACCGGCACGTCCTGGGCGCGGCCGAGCGGCCAGAGCGTGAAGGCGAGCGCCGTCATCAGACCGTACACCAGTGCCAGCGCGAGCTCGCCGGGATAAAGCGCCGGCTCGATCGGCAAGGGAATGATCGCGCCGAAAATCCAGTTGATCAGGAACGGTAGGCTCGCACCCAGCACCGCACCCATGGCGCCGCCGATACCCGCCAGCATCAGCACTTGGACGAGGTAGATCGCAAATACCCGGCGCCCGGACGCGCCCAGCGCCTTGAGCGTGGCGATGCTTTCGCGGCGGCGGTCGAGATGACTTTTCACCGCGTTGCCGACGCCGACCCCGCCGACCAGCAGGGCGGTCAAGCCGACGATGGTGAGGAACTGGGTGAAGCGCTCGACATTGCGTTCGAGCTGCGGGGAGGCGCTGCTGCGGCTGCGGATGTCCCAGCCGGCTTGCGGAAATTGCGCCTGCGCTCGCGCGGCCACCGCTTTGGCTGCGGCATCGCTGGCGTCATTGGCGGGCAGGCGTAAGCGATAGTGCCAGCGCACCAAGCTGCCCGGCTGCAACAGGCCGGTTGCGCGCAAGGCGGCCTGGCTTACCAAAAACCGGGGTCCGAAACCGATGCCGCCGGCGAGCTTGTCCGGCTCGTTCGTCAGCGCGGCGCGGATTTCGAAGTTTGCATTGCCGATGGTCAGGCGCGCGCCCGGTTTGATGTCGAGCCGCGTCAGCAGCACCGGATCGGCGGCCGCTCCGAACACGCCGTCTCGCTGCTCCAGAATATCGGTGAGCGCACCAGGTGGATCGAGCACCACTTGTCCGAACAGCGGATAAACGCCATCCACGGCCTTCATCTCGACCAGCGTCGCCTTGCCATCGGCGGCGCGCGCCATCGCCCGCATGGTGGCGGCAACCGAAACTTTGCCCTGGCTGTGGAGGAAGGCCATTTCGGCCGGGGTGGCCTCGCGCTGGATCAGCGTGAAGGCGAGATCGCCGCCGAGGATAACTTGTCCTTGCCGCGCCAGTCCGTCGGCCAAGCTTGCGGCGAGCGAACCGACGCCGGCGATGGCCAGCGCGCCGAGCGCGATGCAGGCAATGAATACGTAGAAGCCGCGCAAGCCGCCACGCATCTCGCGCAGCGCAAACCTTAAGGACAGCCAGCGGCCGTTCGTGGGCGCTGAGCTTGACGTCGCGACGCTCACGGCTTGCTCTCGCCGTCGATGCGGCCGGAGCGAAGGCGCACGATGCGCCCGCAGCGCCCGGCCAGCGCGGAATCATGCGTGACCAAGACGAGCGTCGAGCCGCGTCCCGCGTGTGCGGCAAACAAGAGCTCGATGATCTGCCGGCCGGTGTCTTCGTCGAGATTTCCCGTCGGCTCGTCCGCGACCAGAACGGCGGGGTTTGGTGCGAGCGCGCGCGCAAGCGCCACGCGCTGCTGCTCGCCGCCGGAAAGTTCGGCCGGATAATGCGCGAGCCGGTCGCCGAGCCCGACGCTCGCAAGCTCTTCGTGGGCACGCTCCCGCGCGTTTGCAACGCCGCTAAGCTCCAGCGGCACCGCGACGTTCTCCAGAGCGGTCATGGTCGGTAGCAGATGGAAGGCCTGGAAGACGATGCCGACTTGGCGGCCGCGGAAGCGCGCCAGCGCGTCCTCGCCGAGTGCGTTCAGGTTCTCGCCGGCTACCGTGACCGTTCCGGTATCGACTCGCTCGAGCCCGGCCATCACCATCAGCAATGTGGATTTGCCCGATCCGGACGGTCCGACGAGGCCGATTGCCTCGCCACCGCCTATATTCAAATCGATATCTTTAAGGATATGGACGCGGGCCGCTCCCTGGCCGAGCGAAAGGTTGACGCCGGCAAGCGCGATAGCCGGACCTTGGGAAGGTGCTTTCATGGGGCCTTACCGCTCACGATCCGGCACATATGGGGCAAAACTTGGCCGGGTCCAATGCCTGGCCGTTCTGCTCGCCGTTCTCGCCTGGGTAGCGCCGGATTACGGCAGAGCTGCCGAACCGCCAGTCAAGCTCGTGGTGCTCGGCGACTCGCTCAGCGCCGGCTACGGCCTGCCGGCGGATGCCGCTTTTCCCGCCCGGCTCGCCAAAGCGCTGAGGACGCAGGGTATCGCGGTTGAGATCGCCAATGCCGGAGTGTCCGGCGACACCGCCTCGGATGGGCTGAGCCGGCTCGCCTGGTCGGTCCCTGTGGGAACCGAAGCGGTGATTGTCGAACTGGGCGCCAATGACGCTTTACGTGGAATCGATCCGCAATTGACCAAGACCGCGCTGGACAAGATCCTGAGCACGCTCGCCAACCGTCACATCGCTGTCATGCTCGCCGGCATGAAAGCCCCGCGCAACATGGGTGCGGATTATGTGCGGGACTTCGATGCCATCTATCCGGCGCTTGCCTCGACTCATCCGGTCGTCTTTTATCCGTTCTTCCTGGATGGCGTGGCGACCGACGCCAAGCTCAACCAGGGCGACGGCCTGCATCCGAATGCCGCCGGCGTCGACGCGATCGTGACGCGTATCCTGCCGCAGGTCGAAGAACTGATTACGCGTGCGCGTCGGGCGCGCGGCTCGTGAATTGGAAGTCGTCATGCCGCGTCTCTTTACGGGTGTCGAAATTCCCCCAGCTGTCGGACAGGCGCTGGGCCTGCTGCGCGGCGGATTGCCGGGCGCGCGCTGGATCGATCCGGAGAATTATCATCTGACGTTGCGCTTCATAGGCGACGTGGACGACATGGTCGCGCACGAGGTCGCTTCCCTGCTTGGCCGCGTCAAGCGCGATGCTTTCGACCTCTATCTCGAAGGCCTCACGTCTTTTGGCGGCCGCAAGCCGCGTGCGGTGGTTGCCTCTGTCGCACAGGCGCAGGCTTTGCTCGATGTGCAAGCCGAGCACGAACGACTCATGCAGCGGATCGGGCTCGAGCCGGAGGGGCGCAAATATACGCCGCACGTGACACTGGCGCGGCTGCGCGATTCCTCCAGCCAGGCGGTTGCGGAATATCTGGCGGCGCGCGGCTATTTCCGCACCGCCGCGTTCCGGGTTTCGCGCTTCGTCCTGTTCTCCTCGCGCGCCTCGGTCGGCGGCGGTCCTTACGTGGTGGAGGCGAGCTACCCGCTCGACTAGGGCGCGTACTCATAAATCCGGCTTTGTAAGCGCAGTTCGCTGAATGTCCGCTTCGCTCCGCAAGTGACCGAATTGTTGCGCCGCCGTGAAATGACGCGAAGGGCCAAACAGCGACGTTCGATGACGTCCGTTATAGGTCTGCTTTACCCCTGCGAGCGAAAATGCGAATGCAGCGACGGCATGTCGGTTGAGGGCCAACTTTAAGTTCGTACGCCTGTTTAAACGCCGCCTACTTGATCCGCTTCCAAACGACGACGACCCTGCCGCCGGCTGTCCGACCGAGATTGTCGAATCGCATGTCGTCCCCGGAGAAAGTAACAATCCGTTTGGCACCCTTTCCTGTCACTTGATTTGGATAAGTGCTGCGTTCAACGAGAAGAATGATTACTTTTTTGGCTTCATCAGTCGTGTACGTGCCAAAGAAAGACAGGACGCCGTGCGCGATGGCCTTATCTTCAGCGGCCGTCGTCTTGAGCCGAGCTTTCGATGCA
>Ga0335081_10016579_pt1 | contig 11926 bp, 14 predicted proteins | sample Lox_Sample_35_FD_206713 | JGI IMG/M metagenome (GOLD analysis project Ga0335081, IMG submission 206713) | Soil microbial communities from Loxahatchee National Wildlife Refuge, Florida, United States - Lox_Sample_3.5 | ecosystem: Environmental > Terrestrial > Soil > Wetlands | place: USA... | reverse complement strand
CGCCTTCTCCGGGATGTTCGCGATGTTCTTCTTCAACACGCTCTACATCCAGGACGTGCTCGGCTTCGGGCCGCTGAAGGCGGGCGTGGCGTTCCTGCCGTTCACGGCCGGCGTGATGATCTCGGCGGGCATCGCCTCGGCCTTCGCGCCGCGGATCGGCGTGCGCCCGGTCGCTGCCGTGGGCATGCTGCTGACGATCGTCGGGATGCTCCTGTTCGCCCGCATGCCGGTCGCCGGCTCGTACGCGACCGACGTCCTGCCGGGCATGATTCTCGGCTCGCTCGGGATGGGCGCGATCTTCATGCCGCTCACGCTCGTCGCGACGACGGGCCTCGAGGACGAGGACCAGGGCCTCGCGTCGGGGCTCTTCAACACCTCGCAGCAGGTCGGCGGCGCGCTCGGCCTCGCGATCCTCACGACGATCGCCGCGGGGCAGACGCACGGCAACTCGGCGGCGGCACAGGTGCACGGCTTCCATTACGCCTTCGCCGGCGCGGGCGTCCTCGTCGCGCTCAGCCTCGTCGTCATGCTCGCGCTGTTGCGCAAGCACCACGTCGCCAGGATCGAGGCAGCCGCCGAGGCCGAGCCCGTCATGGCCGGCGTCTGATGGTCGAGCTGCGGGCGGACGCGCAACGAAACCTCGAGCGGGTGCTCGACGCGGCGGCGCAGGTGTTCGCCGAGTCGGGCCCGGACGCGAGCATCGACGAGATCGCCCGCCGTGCCGGCGTCGGCCACGGCACGGTCTTCCGCCGCTTCCCGACGAAGGACGACCTCATGTACGCGGTCGTCGAGCGCCACGTCGCGCAGATGTGCGCCTTCGCCGAGGACGCGCTCACCCAGGACGATCCCGGAGAGGCGTTCTTCGGCTTCGTGCGCCGGGTGGCGGAGCTGGCGATGACCACCCCCGGCCTGCACAGGTGCGTCGTCCACTGCGGCGAGAAGCCCGGCGCCGCCGAGCTCGAGGAGCTCGGCCGGACGGTCGTGGCGCGGGCCCAGCGTGCGGGAGCGGTGCGGCGGGATCTCGAGCCGTCGGAGGTGGGGCCGCTCGTGCGCGCCGCCCTGCTCGCGGCGCCGCCCGGCCACTGGCGTCGCTACCTCGACGTCGTGCTCGACGGGCTGCGCGCCTAGAGTCCCGGTGTGAGCTGGTCGATCCGGAACGTCCGCGACGGCGAGTGGTGGGACCGTGGCCCGCGCGGCTTCGTCTCCGAGCTCGTGCAGGACAGGGACTCGCAGGTTGGAGTCAACCTGTTCGTCCTCGGCCCGGGCCAGCCGATGTCGATGTACCACTGGGAGGCCGACCAGGAGGGGTTCCTCGTCCTCTCCGGCCAGGCGCTCGCCGTCGTCGAGGACGAGGAGCATCCGCTGCGGCAGTGGGACTACCTCCACTGTCCGCCGGGGGTCCCGCACACGATCGTCGGTGCCGGTGACGGGCCGTGCGCCATCCTTGCGCTCGGGGCGCGGGAGAACATTCGCGGCGAGCGCTGGGGCGCCTATCCGTACTCGGAGGTCGCGATGCGACACGACGCGTCGGCCGAGGAGGAGACGGCGGAGCCGAAGGTCGCGTACGCTCGCTTCCCGCAGCGGCAGCCGGGCGAGTTCCGCGAGGACTGGCTCCCCTAGGCCAAGTTGCAAATTGCAACTTGGCCGGTTCGGTGCGGTCAGGGGCGCGCGGCGAGCCGAGCGTGGACGGGTTGCGTCCAGAGCCCGGCGCCGTCACCCGCGGGCAGCTCCTCGAGCTCGAGCCCGAAGACGTCCTGCAGCGCCGCGACCGCGTGCGGCCGCACCTCGTCCACCGTGACCGGCCGCTCGAGCTCGCGCGCGATCGTCGTGAACATCGCGTCCTCGAGCCCGCAGGCCGTGATCCAGTCGGTGAACGGCGCCGGGTCGAGGTCGACGTTGAGCGCGTAGCCGTGCGTCGTGACCCAGCGGGACACGTGGACGCCGATCGAAGCGATCTTGCGCGGCGGCCGCTGCAGCCAGACGCCGGTCAGCCCTTCGAGCCGTGTCCCCTCGACGCCGAGCGGCGCGAGCGTGCGGATGAGCGCCTCTTCGAGGTTCCGGACGTACTGCTTGACGTCCCGTCCGTGCCGCTTCAGGTCGAGGATCGGGTAGCAGACGAGCTGGCCCGGCCCGTGGAAGGTCGACTTGCCGCCGCGGTCGGTCTCCACGACCTCGACCTCCGCACCGTCGGGCACATGGAGCTCTGCGGCCTCGTCGGTTCGCCGGCCGAGCGTCACCACCGGCGGGTGCTCGAGCAGGATCACCGTGTCCGGGATCGCTCCCTGCGAGACGGCGCCGGCGAGCGAGCGCTGCAGCTCCGACGCCTCGAGGTACGGCACCTCGCCGAGCTGGAGCAGGTAGCCGCCGCTAGTCGCCGTCGCCCTCCCAGTCCTCGAGCCGCTCGCGCAGGTCGCGGAGGAAGCGGCCGGCGTACGCGCCGTCGACGAGCCGGTGGTCGTAGGTGAGCGTGATGTTCATGAGCGGCCGGATCGCGATCACGTCCTGGCCGAGCTCGTCCTCGACCACCCAGGGCCGCTTGACGAGCGCGTACGTGCCGAGGATCGCCGACTGCGGCTGGTTGATCACGGGCGTGCCGTGGAACGTGCCGTAGCCGCCCGGATTCGTGATCGTGAAGGTCGCGCCCTGGACGTCGTCGGGGACGAGTCGCTTCGTCCGCGCCTTGTCGGCGTTCTCCGCGATTCCCTTCGCGATGCCGAGCAGGTTGAGCGTCTCCGCGTTTCGGATCACGGGGACGATCAGGCCCTTGCCGTCGGCGAGCTCGACCGCGATCCCGAGGTTGACGAAGTTGCGCGTGACGATCGAGTCGCCGCGCAGCTCGGCGTTCACGTACGGGTAATGGAGGAGGAGCTCCACCGCCGCCTTCGCCACGAAGACGAGGTAGGTCGGGTTGACGCCGTATGTGGCCTGGTACTCCCTCTTCAGGCTCTCGCGGACGGCGACGATACGGGAGAAGTCGACCTCGATCGCGCTCGTGACGTGCGCGGACGTGTCGAGCGAGCGGCGCATGTGGTCGGCGATGCCGCGGCGCATCGCGGTCACCGGCTCGACGGCCTCTCCCGGCAGCGTCTCGCCGGCGGCGACCGGCTGAGGCGCGGGCGGCGGGGGTGGGGCGGGCGGCGCCGGCGCGGCGGGCTGAGGTGGAGCGGCCGGCCGAGGCGCGGGCGGCGGCGCGGCGGGCGGCGGCGCTGCGGGCTGCTCGGCGGGAGGAGCCGGAGCGACCGGGGGAACGGTCTCCGCCTGGGGTGCCGGCTGTGGCGGTGCTGGGGGCTGCGGCTGTGCGGCGCCGCTCTCGACGAAGGCGAGGATGTCCTTCTTCGTCACCCGGCCGCCCTTGCCGGTGCCGGCGACCGTGCCCGGGTCGACGCCGTGCTCCGAGGCGATCCGAGCCACGACCGGCGAGACGAACGCCTTTCCGTTGCCGGTCGCCGCGGGATGCGGCTCGGGAGCCGGAGCCGCCGCAACCGGCTCCGGGGCTGCCGGTGCGGGAGTCTCCGCCGGTGAGGCAGCGCCGGCCTCGGCCGCGGCCTCCGCGGGCGCCGGCTCGGGCGCTGCGGCGGGCGCCTCCGTCGCGCCGGCGCCGCCGATCTGCCCCAGCTTCGTTCCGACCGCGACCGTCTCGCCCTCCTGGACGAGGATCTGCGTGAGCGTGCCTGAGCCGGGGCTCGGCACCTCGGTGTCGACCTTGTCCGTCGAGATCTCGAGCAGCGGTTCGTCGGCCTCGACGCGCTCTCCCTCCTGCTTGAGCCAGCGCGTGATCGTGCCCTCCGAGACGGACACGCCCATCTGCGGCATCACGACGTCGACTGCGGTCTCCGTGGCCATGCGACTCCGACTCCTTCCTAGTACTCCGCCAGCTCGCGCAGACCGGCGACGACGTCCTCGACCTGCGGGATGAACGCCTTCTCGAGCGTCGGCGAGAACGGCACCGGGGTGTCGGGCGCCGCGATCCGCTTCAGCGGAGCGTCGAGATCCTCGAATGCCTCCTCAGCGATCGTCGCCGCGATCTCGGCGCCGAAGCCTCCGGTTCGCGTGTCCTCGTGGAGGACGAGCACCTTCGACGTCTTCCGCACCGACTCGAGCACTGCCTGCCGGTCCCACGGCATCACCGTCCGCAGGTCGACGATCTCGACCGAGACGCCGTCGCCGTCCAGCTGCTCCGCCGCCTCCGCCGCCGTGTGCACCATCGCGCCCCACGTGATCACCGAGACGTCGTCGCCGTCGCGGTGGATCCGCGCCTTGCCGAGCGGCGTCGTGTAGCGCTCCTCCGGCACCTCCGCCTTGATCCGGCGGTACAGGTGCTTGTGCTCGAAGTAGAGGACCGGATTCGGGTCCTCGATCGCGCTGATCAGCAGGCCCTTAGCATCCTCCGGCGTTGCGGGGCAGACGCACTTGAGGCCCGGGATGTGCGCGAACGACGACTCGGGGTTCTGCGAGTGGAACGGCCCGCCCGAGAAGCCGCCGCCGGAGGGCAGCCGCACGACGATCGGGACCGGCGTGCCGGCGCGCCAGCGCTGCTTCGCCGCGACGGTGACGAGCTGGTCCCACGCGCACGAGATGAAGTCCGCGAACTGCATCTCCGCGACCGGGCGCATCCCCATCATCGCGGCGCCCGTGCAGCCGCCGACGATCGCGGTCTCGGCGAGCGGCGCGTCGATGACGCGCCACGGCCCGAACTCCTCCTGGAACCCGAGCGAGACCTTGAAGGCGCCCCCGTAGACTCCGACGTCCTCGCCGATCAGGAAGACGCGCTTGTCGCGCCGCATCTCCGTGCGGAGCGCGTCGGAGATCGCCTGGAGATACGTGAGCTCGGCCATCGCGTGCCTACTTGTGGTGCGGCGTGTCGAGGTCCTCGGGCGACGCGTAGACGCCCGCGGTCAGGTCGGCCGGATCCGGCAGCGGCGACTCCTCGGCGCGCTCGAGCGCCGTCGTCAGCAGCTTCTTCACGCCGCTCGCGATTTCGTCCTCCTCCTCGTCGGTCAGCTCGGCGTTCTCGCGCAGCCAGCTGCGGAAGCGCTCGAGCGGGTCGGACGCGGCCCAACGCTCGAAGAGCTCCTTCGGGACGTAGAACGCGTCGTCGTGGACGGCGTGCCCCTCCATCCGGAGCGAGACGCACTCGAGCAGCGTCGGCCCGCCGCCGGCGCGCGCCTTCTCGATCGCGCGCCTCGCCTCGCGGTAGACGGCGAGGACGTCGGTCCCGTCCACCACGACGCCCTCGAAGCCGTAGGCGTCGGCGCGGTCGGCGACGTGCTCGCTCGCGTACTCGAGGTGCGTCGGCGTCGAGTACGCCCACTGGTTGTTGTCGCAGACGAAGACGACGGGGAGCTTGCGCGTGCCGGCCAGCGTCATCGACTCGTGCGTGTCGCCGCGCGCCGAGGCGCCTTCCCCGAACCAGCCGACGGCGACCCGCGGCTCCTCGCGAATGCGGAACGCGAGCGCACAGCCGGTCGCGACCGGGAGCATCGCGGGCAGGTGGCTGACCATCGCGACGAGGCCCAGCTGCGCGTCGGCCATGTGGACGTTGCCGTCGCGGCCGTGCGTCGGGCCGTCCTGCCGGCCCATGTACTGGGCGAAGATCCGCCACGGCTCGACGCCGCGCGTGATGTGCACGCCCATGTCGCGGTGGAGCGGCGTGCCGACGTCCTCTGCCCGCATCGCCGTGGCGACGCCGACCGCCGCTGCCTCGTTCCCGCGGCCGGTGTAGAACGAGCCGGGGATCTTGCCCTGGCGGTAGAGGATGTGCCCGCGCTCCTCGACGCCGCGGGTGACGAGCATGTTGCGGTACACGGTCAGGAGGTCCTCGCGGTCGAGCCCGGCCTCGCGCACCTCGGTGAGGGAGCCGACGGGCTCCGCTTCTCTCGCAATCGCCATGTCCAGAAATCTAACGACTGGCCAGGGCGTCCCAGTCGAAGGAGTCGCCGATCGCGCGCAGACGGGTACGGGTCTCCTCGTCGCAGAGCGCCCCGGCGAGGCCGGCGTCGTAGGCCGCGCGCGGAGCAAGCCCGAGCGACGCCGCCGCCTCGTAGTCCCGCGTCAGGTCGGTGTCGAACATCGCCGGGTCGTCGGTCGAGATCGAGCAGCGGACGCCGGCGGCGGTGAGCTGCGGCAGCGGGTGCTCCCGAAGCGAGCGGACGACGCCGGTGCGGAGGTTCGAGAGCGGACAGACGTCGAGAACGGTGCCGCGGCCCGCGAGCTCGGCGACGAGCCCCGGATCCTCGACGGCCCGGATGCCGTGGCGGATCCGGTCGGCGTGCAGCTCTTCGAGCGCGCCACGGACGGAGCTCGCCCCCGCCGCCTCGCCTGCGTGCGGCACCGACGCGAGCCCTCCCGCCCGGGCGAGAGCGAACGCGGGCGCGAATGGCTCGGGCGGCCGCCCGTCCTCACGCCCGCCGAGCCCGAGCCCGACGACGCCCCGGTCGCGGTACTTCACGGCGAAGCGGGCGGTCGTCAGCGCGTCGTCGAGCGAGTAGTCGCGCGGGACGTCGGGCGTCAGGAGCACGTCGACACCGTGGCGCTCTCGTGCCTCCCGCGCGCCGTCGCAGTAGCCGGAGAAGACCTCGTCGGTGTCGAGCCCGTGCATGATCCGCGGTGCGAAGATCGCCTCGAGATACACGGCCCCGTGTGCCTTCGCCTCCGCGGCATAGTCGACGACGACCTGGCGGAAGTCGTCGTAGCGGGTGAGGGCGCCTACGGCGAGCACGAAGACCTCGATGAAGTGCGCGAAGTCGCGGAAGCGATAGAGCGACTCCAGGTCGTCGGGCAGCGCGTAGTCGTTCCGCTTCGCGATCTCGCGGAGCGTGCCGGGCCGCACCGTCCCCTCGAGGTGGACGTGCAACTCGATCTTGGGGAACGGCTCGCGCATACGATGAGCCTATGGCGAAGGCGGCCGACTGGCTGCGGGAGGAGCGTCGGAAGGTCCTCGGCGACTGGGTCGCGTTCTGCGCCGACTGCGGTGCGGCGCGCCGCTGGTTCGAGCAGTTCGAGGCGGAGCTGCCGGACACCTGCCCGCAGTGCGGCGGCGAGCTGCTCCGCCGCTGCAAGGCTTGCGGCGCGCCGTTCTCGTCCATCGCGGTCGTCGACTGCGAGGAGTGCGGGAAGCCGGTTCGCCCCGACGAGCTCTTCGGGGCGAGGATCCGCCGTGCCTGACTGGTTCGTCCGCAACGTCGCCGACGCCGAGTGGTGGGTGAACGACAAGTTCGGCGCCAGGACGTTCCTCGTTCCGGGCGGCTCGCAGGTCGGAGCGCGCGTCCACGTCCTCGAGCCGGGGAAGCCGAGCACGCTCTACCACCGCGAGTCGGACCAGGAGGGCTTCCTCGTCGTCGAGGGCGAGTGCGTGCTCGTCGTCGAAGGCGAGGAGCATCCGCTGCGCCGCTGGGACTACTTCCACTGCCCGCCCGGCACGACGCACTCGTTCGTCGGCGCGGGCGACGGGCCGTGCGTCATGGTCACGCTCGGCGCGCGAAGCGAGGCGGGGACGATCCTCTACGCGCGCGACGAGGCCGCCCTCGGGCGCGGCGCCGGGGTCGAGGAGGAGACGGACACCCCGAGCGAGGCATATGCGCCGTTCCCGAAGTGGGAGCCCGGCCGCCCGCCGGCCTGGGGCGCGCTCCCCTGGAACGACCCGCCCTCCTAGAAGAGATCGTCCTCGCGAAAGCCCGGCACGACCGGGCCGTTCATGATCTGCGAGAAGCGGATCACCGTCACGAGGTCGTCCGTCGCCACGGGCTGGTTGTAGAGCTGGCCGAGGAAGGTCGCCATCTCGTCGGTGCGTCGGATCTCCGGGTTGTCGTGCTCGATCTCGCGCGGCGACAGCTCGCCGAGCGTCTTCACCTCGACCTTGTCGATCACTGCGTCGAAGACGTGTTCGCGCGGGCTGAAGCGGACGCCGCACAGGACGCGGACGACCATGCCCTTCCGGTACTTGCCGGACTTGTCGCCGAGGCGGATCGTGGCCGACTTCCGTCCGCTGCGGAGCTGGTCGGCGACGAGCGGCGAGTAGAAGTTGAGGGCGTACATCCGGGGCAGTCTGCCAGGCTCGTGTCTGGGCCGCTAGCGTGCCGCGCGCTGCACGTGATCGGTCGTCAGCTGCTCCGGCGCGGTGCAGCCGAGCAGGGCGAGCGTCGTCGAGAGCTCGTCTCGCAGCAGCTCGAGGACGTGGCGGACCCCCGCCTCCCCCGCGGCAGCAAGGCCGAACATCGGCGTCCGCCCGACGAGGACGGCGCGGGCGCCGAGCGCGAGCGCCTTCGCCACGTCTCCGCCGCGGCGGATGCCGCCGTCGAGGTAGATCTCGACGCGCTCGCCGATCTGGTCGACGACCTCGGGTAGCGCGTCGAGCGTCGCAGGGGCGCCGTCGAGCTGGCGCCCGCCGTGGTTGGAGACGACGACCGCCGCCACGTCGAACTCGACCGCGAGCGCAGCGTCCTCCACGGTGACGATCCCCTTGAGCACGAGCGGCAGGCCGCTCGTGGAAGCGATCCAGTCGAGGTCGCGCCAGGTCACCGACGCGCTGAGGAGCTCGAACTGCTCGGCCGGGTTCTGCGGCGTCACGCCGACCGCGGCGCGGGCGTACGGGAGCGGCAGCTCCGGCGGGATCTGGAAGCCGGCACGGAGGTCGCGGTCTCGCCGGCCCAGCCTCGGCGCGTCGACGGTGAGCACGATCGCCCGGCAGCCGGCCGCGACGGCGGCCTCGATGTGCTCGCGGACGAGGCCGCGGTCCTGGAAGAAGTAGAGCTGGCACCACTGGTCGACGCCGGGCGCCATCGCCTCGATCGTCTCGTGCGGCCGGCAGGTGAAGGTCGAGACGCACATCGGGATGCCGACCGCCTCCGCCGCGCGCGCCGTCGCGCACTCCGCGTCGGCGTCGAACAGCTGCTGGTATGCGACCGGCGCGACGAGCAGCGGCGCCTCGACAGGCTTGCCGAGGATGGTCGTCGCCGTGGTCACGTCCGCAACGTCGCAGAGGACGGACGGCCGGAACGTCCAGCGCTCGAACGCGGCCCGGTTCTCGCGCATCGTCCACTCGTCGCCGGAGCCGCCGACGAGATACGCCCACGGCCCCGGCTCGCACCGCGCCTCCGCACGGCGCTCGTAGTCCAGGAGGGTCACGAGCTCGTTCATGCGCCCAGCCTCTCGAGCGCCTTCGCCGCCATCTGCCGCTCGCCGCCGTAGGCGAGCAGGCGAGGCGCGTCGGCGAGGGGCAGCCAGCGCGCCTCGGCGACCTCGATCCGCATCTCGTCGGCGATCTCGCCGATCCGGCCGCGGCCGGCCCGCAGGAGGAAGAAGCTCACGACCTTGAACACACGCTCGCCGCCACGCCGCGTATAGACGTATCGCACATCGCCGAGCTTGTCGACGAGCCTTCCCTCGACCCCCGTCTCCTCGCGCACCTCGCGCAGCGCCGTCTCGGCCGCGGACTCCCCGGGATCGATCAGACCCTTCGGCAGCGCCCAGAGCCCGAGCTCCTTGCCCTGCGGGCGGATCGCGGCGAGGTGCTTCCGGCCGCGGATCATGCGCACGAGCACGCCTCCCGCCGAGAACTCGCGCTCCACGGCCGGGGTTCTACCACTTGGCACTTGCGAGCCCGGAGTGCCAGCTCTACAATGCTCCCGGCACTCTAGGGGGTAGAGTGCCAGGAATCGTCACCAGAACAGTACGAACAGGAGGCTCTGCATGAACCTGAAGCCGCTTGGTGACCGCCTGATCGTCGAGGTCCTCGATGAGGAGGAGACGACGACGAGCGGCATCGTGCTGCCGGACACGGCGAAGGAGAAGCCGCAGCGCGGCCGCGTCCTCGCCGTCGGCCCCGGCTCGCGCGACGACAACGGCAAGTTCGTCCCGATGGACCTGGACGAAGGCGACGAGATCGTCTTCTCCAAGTACGGCGGGACCGAGATCAAGGTCGGTACGGACGAGTACCTGATCCTCCGCGAGTCGGATGTGCTCGCGAAGGTCGTCGGGACGCGCGAGCCGGCCGGCGCCACCGCCTGACGACCAACCGCCAAGAAGAGACAACGGAGGTACTGAGTAGAGATGGCTCACAAGGAGCTGAAGTTCAACGAGGATGCGCGGCGCTCGCTCGAGCGCGGCGTGAACATCCTCGCCGACGCGGTCAAGGTCACCCTTGGCCCGAAGGGGCGCTACGTCGTGCTCGACAAGAAGTTCGGCGCTCCGACGATCACGAACGACGGCGTCACGATCGCACGCGAGATCGAGGTCGAAGACGTCTTCGAGAACCAGGGCGCACAGCTCGTGCGCGAGGTCGCGACGGCGACGAACGACGTCGCGGGCGACGGCACGACGACGGCGACCGTCCTCGCGCAGGCGATCGTCCGCGAGGGCCTGAAGAACGTCGCTGCCGGCGCGAACCCGATGGGGCTCAAGCGCGGCATCGAGACCGCGGTCGACGCGGTCGTCGAGAACCTCAAGTCGCAGTCGAAGGACGTCTCCGGCCGCGAGGACATCGCCCGGATCGCGACCGTCTCCTCGCGCGAGCGTGAGATCGGCGACGTGATCGCGGACGCGATCGAGAAGGTCGGCAAGGACGGCGTCGTCAACGTCGAGGAGGGTCAGACTCTCGGGCTCGAGCTCGAGTTCACCGAGGGCATGCAGTTCGACAAGGGCTACCTCTCGCCGTACATGATCACCGACCCCGAGCGGATGGAGGCGGTGCTCGAGGATCCGTACGTCCTCATCGCCAACCAGAAGATCGGCGCGGTGAAGGATCTCCTGCCCGTGCTCGAGCAGGTCATCCAGGCGGGTAAGCCGCTGCTGATCGTCGCGGAGGACGTCGAGGGCGAGTCGCTCGCCACGATCGTCGTCAACAAGCTCCGCGGCACCTTCCAGGCCGTCGCCGTCAAGGCGCCGGGCTTCGGCGATCGCCGCAAGCGCATGCTCGAGGACATCGCGATCCTCACGGGCGGCGAGGTGATCACCGAGGAGATGGGCCTCAAGCTCGAGAACACGAAGCTCTCGCAGCTCGGTCACGCCCGCCGCGTCGTCGTCGACAAGGACGCGACGACGATCATCGACGGGGCCGGCGACAGCGAGGCGATCAAGGGCCGGATCAAGCAGCTGAAGTCCGAGATCGAGAACACCGACTCCGACTTCGACCGCGAGAAGCTCCAGGAGCGGCTCGCGAAGCTGTCCGGCGGCGTCGCCGTCGTCAAGGTCGGCGCTTCGACCGAGACCGAGATGAAGGAGAAGAAGCACCGCGTCGAGGACGCGTTGCAGGCGGCCCGCGCCGCCCTCGAGGAGGGCCAGGTGCCGGGCGGCGGCGTCGCGCTCATCAACGCGGCCGACGCGGTCAAGGACAAGGTGCTCGACGAGCAGGACGGCGACGAGCGGACGGGTGCGCTGATCATCCTCCGTGCGCTCGAGGAGCCGCTTCGGCAGCTCGCCTACAACGCGGGCCTCGAGGGCTCGGTCGTCGTCCAGCAGGTGCGCTCGGCGGAGAAGGGCCACGGCCTGAACGTCGAGACCGGCGAGGTCGAGGACCTGCTCAAGAGCGGGATCGGCGACCCGACGATGGTCACCCGCTCGGCACTGCAGAACGCGGCGTCGATCGCCAAGAACATCCTCACCACCGAGGCGGTCGTCGCCGAGGCCCCGGAGAAGAACCCCGTGGGCGCCGGCGCCGGCATGCCGGACATGGGCGGGATGATGTAACGAGCCTCCGGGCTCGCGGTTCGCGCGAAGGGCGGCTCCGGCCGCCCTTCGTCGTGCTAGAGGCGGTCGAAGCTCGCGCCCGCGGGCGCGACGGCGAGGAAGCGGCATCGCCCGCCCTCCCGCGGCCAGCGGTAGCCGCGGAAGCGGGTGCCGGCGGGAATGACGAAGACCTCGCCTGCTCCCAGCACGAACGGCTCCCGGCCCTCGAGCTCGAGCCGGAGCGCTCCCTCGGCGACGTAGAGCA
>Ga0335081_10016578_pt1 | contig 11927 bp, 12 predicted proteins | sample Lox_Sample_35_FD_206713 | JGI IMG/M metagenome (GOLD analysis project Ga0335081, IMG submission 206713) | Soil microbial communities from Loxahatchee National Wildlife Refuge, Florida, United States - Lox_Sample_3.5 | ecosystem: Environmental > Terrestrial > Soil > Wetlands | place: USA... | reverse complement strand
TGGTCCCTTAATCGGCAATTAGTCCGAACGAAGAGATAGTGATTTAACACGACCGAGGGCCAACCCCTCTTCCCCGGCTGTATCGCGGCTGGGGCTGAGCGAGAACACGCCTATGACGCGATTCAGTCGTCCCACGAATCCGAATCGGTCCGAACGCGCGAAAGGAATTGCTCAGTCCGGGATCGAGGTTCTCGAAAGAACGGCCATTGATGAAAATGGGTCGAGGAAGTGGAGGAGGCTCACACAACCCCCTCCAGCCACTCGATGAGGCCGGTCAAATCGCGCATCTCCACATCCGGCGCGTGCAACCCGTCTAATGCGGGCCTGCCAAGCCGATTCACCCATACAGTCTTGATACCGACCGCGGCGGCGCCGGCCACATCGCGCGCAAGGCTGTCGCCGATCATCACCGCGCTACTCTCATCAGCGTCGAGGCGATCAATCGCGAGGCGAAAAATTTCCGGCTTGGGCTTCCCGAGGCCTGCCTCGCCCGAAACCAGGATCACATCGAAGAATTCCCCCAGCTCCGAGCCGACAATCTTCTCGCGTTGTATGTCCGAAGCCCCATTTGTAATCATGCCGAGCTTAACCCGCGGGCGGAGATGCTCGAGCAACGGGCGCGATTCGGGAAACACCACGTGCCGCCGCTTGCGATCAGCCATGAATAGATCGGCCATCTCGCGAGCGATCGCGCCATCATCGATACCCATCTGAGAAAGCGCGCGGGTCCACGCATCGACGCGATAGCCGGGAATCCATTCGCGTAGCACCGCCAGATGAGGCGACGCGTCGCCGGTGAACGCGCCCCATAGGCCCTCGCGCGAGCTGATGCCGATCTCGCGGCAGTATTCCACCGCGGGCCCCGCACCCCAAAGATCTCGCGCATGCACGCGCAGAGCGCTCAGCAACAGATTCGCATTGACGCCATGGCGCTGATGAGCCAGTGCGCAGGCCGCGAGCGCTGAAGCGTCGTTGGATGCTTCCTCCTCAATCAGCGTCTCGTCTAGGTCGAAGAGAACCGTCTCAATTCTCATTTTATTTTCGCTCGACTCCGCTTCGCTCCGCCTCCCGAGCGCCTGCGGCGCGGCGCTTCGCCCCCCCGTCGGGCCTCACTCGACGCGTTTCGCTGGTCGATTCGCGCACAGAGTCATACACCCAAAATTTCCGCGAGGACTTTGGCAGGATGGTCGCGCGGATCGACGGCATCGTAGACGCGCGCGATTTTCCCATCCTCATCGATGAGGAAGCTCATGCGCTCGGCATGCTGCGCCTTCACACCGGAGCAGGCGCCGTATGCGAGCGCGATTTTCCGGTCCACATCGGATAGCAGCGGGAATTTGAAATCGTGTTTCTGCGCGAATGCCGCGTTGCGCTCGACCTGATCGAAACTCACACCGACGATTTGGATACCGTTCTCATCATAATATTCCCGATGGTCGCGAAAGCCACGTCCCTCAAGCGAGCATCCGGGCGTATCTGCCTCGGGATAAAACCACAACAACACCTTTTTTCCACGGAGACTTGATAGCGTGACGGACACACCGGTGTGCGAGGTCGCCGTGAAATCAGGCGCCGTATCGCCAGGGTACAGCATCGACAGAATCAGTTGAGTGATGCGCGCAGGGTGCGCAATTGATCGCTAATCGACGCGCACGAGGCGTCGTCGGCGCAGCCTTCGGTCGTCGCCAGGCGCAGCGCCTCTTCGAATTCTTCGATAGCTTTGACGACCATGCCCTTCTCCGCGTAGAGCCGCCCGAGATTCATGAAGGGGAAATGACGCGGATCGTAGCGGCGCGCCCGCTTGGCGCGCTCCAGCCATTCGATTGCGGAGTCAGGCTCGCCTTTCCTCATCAGATAGGCGCCGATGTCGTTATAGGGATTGCCGAAGTCGGGATCGATCTCGATCGCGCGCTTGCATTCTTCGATCGCGTCGTCGATGCGACCGAAGTGGCAGTAGGCCCATCCGCGAAAGGTGTAGGCCTCGGCGGTGGGACAGATTTCGATTGACTGCGAGTACAGGCGGACGGCCGCCTTTAGTTCCTCGACCGCTTCGCTATCGCAGTCGCCGCCGGCCAACGCGAAAGCACGGGTGTGATGATTGTAACCTTCGCGCCACAACTCGACCGCCCGGTTTTTTTGCGTCGCGTCCATCCTCAATCCAGTTATGTCCGGGAACGACAAACGTCAAGTGGGTATGCGTGGCTAATTCAACCGCTCTGTTCCATCGCGCGAATGATTTGCATCATCGCCGGACCGACGATCACGATCATCATCGCGGGCAAAATGAAAAATACCAGCGGAAACAAAATCTTGACGGTGGTTTTCTGCGCCGCTTCTTCCGCGCGCAGCCGGCGCGAGTTGCGCAGGCTGTCGGACAACGCACGCAAAGCGGGGCCCATCCGCGAGCCGAGCTGCTCACTCTGAATCATCGTCGCCGCTAGTGGCTTGATGTCTTCAATATCGGTGCGATTGGCGAGCCCGCGTAGCGCGAAGCCCAGGCCGGTGCCGGAATTTATTTCCGCCGAGACCATCGCGAGTTCGCGCCCGATGAGCTGGCCCTGCCGTTCGCATTCGGAGCCGACCATCTTGATCGCCTCCGCAACGCCAAGCCCTGCCTCGACACATACCACCAGCAGATCGAGCACGTTGGAGAGCTGGCCGGAGATTTCCGCGCGGCGCGAGCGCGCGCGATGCGTGACGATTTGCAGCGGTAGCCAGGAGCCGACAGCGGCACCCCCAACCATCATCAGAATCGGCCGCGCGCCCGACCATCCCATCAATGCGCTGATGCCGAGCGCGGCGAGTGTCCCGCCGACCGTCGCGGCGATGCGGATAAGCATGAAGACGTGCAGTGCGCGCGAACCCGGATATCCAGCCTGGATCATGATGCGCGCGACCTTCGCGACCTCCGGCGTATCAATCTTGGGCTCCGGAACCCTTTTCAGCGCCCAGCGAAAGAGCGCATGCGCGACGGTTTCGCTCTCCATCTCGTGCTCCTCGAGCGAGCCGTATGCGACGCGCATCCGCGCGCCCATTTCAGCGAGGCGATCGTCCAATGCCGAAGTGCGCTCCGCGATCGCCGTAAACACGCAGACCACGACAATCGCGAGCAGAACGAAAATCAGAATGCCCAACATCAACGGCGACATATCAGTACTTGACCTTGAGCAGCTTTCGAATGGTGAGAAATGCCATGAGGTCCAGCGTCGCGGCAATTTTCAGCAGGCGCTGGCCCGCAGGTTCGTAGAACAACGTATGCGTATACGACGGCTGGATGATGCTGAAGGCCGCTAAAATGATGATCGGCAGCGCGGCAACTACCCATCCGCTCATTCGTGCTTGCGCTGTCAGCGAACGAATCTGCTGGCCGAGGCGCTGGCGAATGCGCACGATCTCGGCGAGCCGCTCGATGATTATGGCGAGGCTGCTGCCAACTTCGGACTGAACCCGCACGGCAACAATCAGTAGGCGCAAATCGTCGTCGGGCACGCGTTTGAGCATTTCTTCCATCGCGCGCGGAAGCGGAAGTCCCAGCCGCGTCTGCTCGATGACGGAGCGAAATTCGGTCGCGATCGGATCCTGGAATTCGGCGACCACAACCTGCAATCCGCGTAGCAGCGAGTGACCCGCCTCGAGCGAGGACTTCAACAGATCGAGCGCGAATGGAAGCTGCTGAACGAAGCGCTTGAGGCGGCGATTGCGCTTGAGCCGGATGTAGAATACGGGCAGCAGCGCGAGCGCGACACCGAAACCAAGCGCGAGAGCCGGATCCTGCCACATCCCCGCGCCGATCATCGCGCCGGCGCCGAACAGCATCAGCATCACCAGGAGCACATCGCTTACGCGCCGATAGATGCCGGCCTGCCAAAGACTCTGCTCCAGCTTATGCATGATGCTGATCTGATAGAACCATCCCCATCGCGAGCTCGCGCCGCGCTCGGGCTTGAGCGTATCGCGCAGGATTTCCTCACTCGCGACTTCGGGTCGGCCGAGCCGGCCAACCAGCTGGCGCTCGAATTGCGGCTGTCCGTGACTCATCGCGAAATAGGCGCCGAGGCTGAACAGCGTTAGGAAAATGAGAACTCCGGCGAGCAACATCGTGCTTATGCCTCTGCCGCACGAATCAGCCTCGTGTCGGGCTTGTAGCCCGCGATTTCGAGCCGTCGCGCGTAGGTCGAACGAATTCCGGTTGGCTTGAACACGCCGAGGATTTTTCCATCCGATGCGGTATCGGTGCGGCTGAATTCGTAGAGGTCCTGCATCATCACCATCTCGCCTTCCATCCCGGAGATCTCCGAGATGCGCATCACTTTGCGTGAGCCGTCGGAGAGACGGGCGACGTGCACGATGATGTTGATCGCGGACGCGATCTGCTGACGCATCGCGCGCTGCGGAATCTGGAAGCCCGACAGCAGCATCATCATTTCAAGCCGCCCCAACGATTCACGTGCGCTGTTGGCGTGGATGGTCGCAATGGAGCCATCGTGGCCAGTACTCATCGCCTGCAACATGTCGAATACTTCGGCGCCGCGGACCTCGCCGACGACGATTCGGTCGGGGCGCATTCGCAGTGCGTTTTTCACCAGATCGCGTTGCGTTACCTCGCCCTTCCCTTCCATGTTGGCGGGACGCGTTTCCAGACGAACCACGTGAGGCTGTTGCAGCGATAGCTCAGCCGAGTCCTCGATTGTCACGATGCGCTCGTTCTCGGGAACGAACGCGGACAGGCAGTTGAGCATGGTGGTCTTACCGGAGCCAGTGCCTCCGCAGACGAGGATATTGAGGCGTGCACGCACCACCGCCATCAGGAATTCGACTATCTCCCAGGTCACGGTGCCCTTCTCGACCAGCCCGCCGATGTCGTAGCGCTTGCGGCCGAAACGCCGGATCGACAGCGCAGGTCCATCGATCGCAAGCGGGGGAATTATCGCATTGATGCGCGAGCCGTCGGGCAGGCGTGCGTCAACCTTAGGCGAGGCTTCATCGACCCGCCGCCCGACCCGAGACACAATCCGATCGATGATCAGCATCAGATGCTGGTCGTCATAGAACTGCACATCGGTGAGATGAAGCTTGCCGAGTTTTTCGACATAGACCTGGTGCGCGCCGTTGACCATGATGTCGGTCACCGCCTCATCGCGCAGCAATGGCTCAAGTGGCCCAAGCCCAAGCAGCTCGTTCTTGATCTCCTGCACCAGGCGGTCGCGATCGGCATCGGTGAGAAGGCGCCCATCTTCGCTCAGGATGTCGGTGATCGCGGTGATGACTTTTGACGAAACCAGCGACGGATCGAGCGATTCCAGCTTCGAGATGTCGATGGTTTCGAACAGCCGGTTGTGAACTTTGATCTTGAGGCGTCGCGCCCCTTCAGAAAGCAGGTCGGCCTTGCGCTTGGGCGTGGCCGCGATGAGTGAGCCGGGCGCACCGAGGTCGCCCTCGCCGTTGCCCGCGCCATTGGATTTCTTGTGCCCCAGCCGGTCAGCAAGTCCCATGAAGTTTTACCTCACGCGTGCGCGCCGAATGAGAAGAGCCGCGAAATGAAGTGCTTGTCGCGCTCCTTGGCGGTCTCGATGTTGGCCAGCCGTGCCGCTAGCGCCTCGAAGGTCTTCGCGAGGGGAGAACCGGCGGCAACCTGCCATAAATCCTTGCCACTCAGCTCCGCGAGCTCGAGCGATTTGTCGTCGCGCGGAATCGTGGTGTACATCGCATGGCCGAGCGTGTTTTCCAGCTGCTTTTGCGAAATGCTGTGGGCCGGTGTGAATCGATTGATCACATAGTGCGGCTCGACCGCGAGGCTAAGCCGCTCGAACAGATCGATGAAGCGCCACGTGGAGCGCACCGATATGACGCTCTGACTGAGCACGTAGAGTAGATGATTTGAGCGCTCCCACGTCGCGACGGAGTTCTCGTCCAGATGATGCCCGCAATCGACGATTACGAAATCGAACATGTCGCGCATCGAATCGATTACCGCTCCAACCGTCTTATCGGACACCAGCTCGCCTTCCTCGATCCGCTTGGGCGCGGCGAGCAAATATGCCCCGGAAGGATGCTTGGTCAGCACCGCTTCGAGCTGGATGGAATCGAGTTTCTTGTCGAGCCGGCATAGCGGCATGATGGTCAACTCGGGCTCGACGTTGAGCAGCACCGCGAGCGCGCCGCCTTGCAAATCGAGATCGACCAGCGCGACACGCTTGTCGAAATGATAGCGCAGCGCGAACGCGAGGTTTGCGGCGATCGAGGAAACCCCAACTCCGCCCACGATACTGGCCAGCGAGATCACCTTGCCGCCGTCATGGCGCACTGCGCGCACGCGCGTTTCGCTCACCTTGAGCAGCGCGCGAGTCAGGTCGCCGGGATCGAGCGGCATGAAGAGCAACTCGTCCGCGCCTGCGCGAATCGCACGTTTCATCAGCCCGGGCGAACGCTCCTTGAGCAGCCCGAAAAGCGCCGGACGCGGTTTCTGGGTGGACAGTTTTTCCAAATGCGCGAGTGACTTGTCATCATCGCGACCATCAAACATCACGATCGAAACGTCGACCGCTTGTTGCAGCGCAGCGGCGCCGTTTGCTTCACCATCGGCTTCCGGCTCGACCAGTTTGAGCGGCGGGTCGATGACACGTGAGAGCGCTTGCACAGCAGCTTCGCGAAACTCCGACGCCTGCCCGAGAAGATCGATGCGCAGCGTTGCCTTCTTGGCGTTGTTCATATCGATGGACGGCACCCAAACACTCCTTTCCGGTTAGAACCGCGGCCGCCCGGCATCCGGGGTATCCAACTTCTGCGTGCGGATCTGGTCCGCGGTGAACGGGCCGCGCTCGGTGGGATCGAAGACTTGCCCATTCGGCGGCAACGGACGGACGATTTGAGGTGTGACGCTCATCACCAGATCGGTCTCGGTCTCCTGCCAGTCGGTGTTGCGGAACAACCCTCCCGCATACGGAATATCGCCAAGGTATGGCACCTTCTGAATGGTCTCTTTCTTCTCATGCAGAATTAGTCCGGCGACGATCAGGGTTTGATTGTCTTTCAGGAGCACTTGGGTTTCCGCCCGGCGGGTGACAAAAGCGGGCACCGTGAAGCCGAAAAGCTGTACGCCCTGCGAATAGTTTGGTTCCGAGACCTCAGGTTGAACGAGCAATTCAATGTCGTTCGTACCCACTACCGTCGGGACGAAGGTGACTTTGGTGCCAAATTCCTTGAATACGATCGAAGTGTTCAAAGCCTGCGCAACGACGATGGGAATTTCACCGCCTGAAATGAACTTGGCCTTCTCTCCCGAACTGGCGAGCAGCCGCGGCTCGGCGAGGATCTTCGCCATGTTGTGGTTCTCGAGGTACTGCAAGAACGCTTGCGTCTGAAAACTCCCTTTGCCAGCCGCCAGCCCATAAGTCATCTCTGGCGACAAGATAAACGGGATCAAATTGCCGGCGTTGGGGAGAATCGAACCATTGGTCGCCCCCGCTGGACCACTGACATTAAGGGTGGTCTGCGACGAATAGGGAGTAGCCACTGGGCCGGGCAGGCCGACCAGCGAAACACCGAGATTTTGTAGCGCTATTGACAGATTGGTTCCCTGGTCCTCGATCCGGCCACGATCCAATTCGGCCACCAGGCAGTTGAGCAATACTTGCTGTTTGCCATCGGGACTAACGCGAACCTGGCGTTCGGTGTAACGGCCTTGGCCGGTCCATACCGTAAGCGTGGTAAACCCAGGCTTGTGGCCAATCAGATTGAGCTCGAATGGAGTAATGACTTCGACATCGGCAACCGAGCTGTCAGAGATTGAGATGCGCCGCAACCGCTGAGGAAAATCGATGACCTGGGACGTTCCATTCATCATCGAAATCGCTTCGGCGGGCAAATAGTGGCGCTCCTGCGAGTCCGGTTGTGCATCATCGGTGGGAGCGCGAGGATCATCGCGATATACGCTCGCCGCCTTGTCTGTGTACTCATCTGCGGTCTGTATCGGCATCGCATCAACCTTGCTCGGAGCGGGCGCTTCGGCTCGCAGGTCGTCAGAGGAGAACGCGTCCGTAGCAGAGGTAGGATGCAGAGCGACGGGAGCATCTAGTTTGTTGGTCTCCGGCGCGACGGCAGTGATGGGACCGGTTCCCGGATCGAGACTCGTCGAGCCCGACGCGATCGCCGCGACATGAACTTGATAAGCAACGCGCAGACCGTCGTCGCGAGTGACCGTCACTTCCCATTGCCCTCGCTCGGCGCCGAGCAACAGCACCTGGCCCGGAACTTCGTCGTGGAGAATGAGAGCGTGCGGATTGTCGATCACCCGGATGGTGGGCTTCGAATCCTTCATTAGATGGTCGATAAGCTGCGACTGCCCCCGATCCAGATTCAGAGTTTGCGACCGCGGAGGCGTCTCCGCGCGCAGCGGCAAAGCCGATGCGATAGAGAGCACCAGGGCGAGCAGAAGAGCCGCAGCAATAGCAATCGTCGATAGCCTGTTTGTTTTCATCGTCCCCGCATTCCGGGCGAAAAATCGCTCACGGCACCTCCAAAGTTTTTGGCACCGGCAGATAAGAGGCCGATGGCGCGCCAACTGACTGGTTCGAGTTTGCCGCAGCGCCGGTCACAGCAGCGCTGGAAGCATCGGACGCCGCGGGCACGACCGAGGTCTGAGGCGGACTAGGCGCGGCCATCGGCGAATCTAGATGGCTTAGGCTCGACACGCCGTTCGCAGCGGCTGTGATGAACGAAACGGTTTCGGTAGTTCTGCCGTCGCGCAAAATCTCGACCGCGAATGGATGCGGATCGCCAAGCGTGCCTTTTCGCGGCGGGGGCAAAAGCGGCGATTGCGTATTGACCGCGATAGTCGTTGCACTTACGCCCAGCAGATCCACATAGTCGCTGCCGCTGGTCGCTACCAGCTTGTCGTCGTTGTAATTTCGCATCGCCAGCCGCACCACTCCGTCACGGCTCGCGAGGCTCAGCTTCTCGGCCTCGTGCGGCGAAACCAGCAGCGTCACTACCTTGGCGACTTCCGGCTCATCCTTGCCCTTGTCGATTTGCTGAGCGACGGCGAGCACTTCGATGTTTTGCAGAACAACTTTGGAATAGGGCCGGTTGTTGTCGGGGCCCGTGCCGGAGACCGCAACGATTACATCGACATGAGTGCGCGGCTTTACGAAGCCGGAGATATCACCCACTTCATCGACGGCCACCGACATTGCGCGCAAGCCGGGCGGGATGATCATCGGCATCACGCCAGGAACTTTGTCCGCAAGGACGATATTGCGCAGTAGCACCGGCTGACCGGCCACCAATTCGTTTCGGACGAAGCTGTTATTCACCATCGAGGGATCGGTGAAGGCGCCTACGGGCACGCTCTCGCGCGCCCACCTGACCATCTTCACGTCGGCGCTCGACAGCTTGGCGCCCAGCGCCACGTCGTGCGCCGCAACCACGATGTCCTGGGTATGCGCGAGAGCAACCTGGACCTGCGCTTCGCGGTTTTTCAGCGCGGAAAACACCACGATGGCGGCGAGCACCGCGGCCACCATAGCCAACATCAGAAATATCGTCGGTCGTCTCATTTTCCCCTCTGAGAAACCCCTTCGCGCGGATGCTTATGCACGCGCCGAAAGAAGGCCCCGCCCAAACCTGGGCGATAACAATGAGCGAGGCCGTATATGCGTCGATTAAGACTCAGGCAGCGTTTAACGAGCTGGTAACCTTGGTGATGGTGCCGTTAATGCCGGTCTCGAGTCCCTGATAGGCGACATAGCCGGCGACCGCGATCGCGGCGATGATGAGCACGTACTCAGTCATGGTCTGACCGCGGTGCGTGCGGTGCGCTTCGACAACTCGTGAATAAATCCGGGTTAAAAGATCCATTGCCATCTCCTCTTGGTATCGGCGATCCAACATCATTGTGTCCATTTGCAATAACCAGGTGTGGTCAAGAAGATCGCCTACGAGTGAGGGAGCAGAAGACGTGCCATTGGGAGGGAGCGAATTGGAGCAGTGGGTCGCCCAGTCGCACCAACGCAATGAGACAAGCTTGTCGTTAGCAACACCATCGCAATGCGTGGTAGATGCGCAGATATCGAGCGAATCCGTCGCCAACGGAACATCGGAAATGGCAACAAGAAGCAAATCGAGACATACGGGTATACGCCTGGCCCTTAGAAAGCGTCCCATCCCGGGCCATTGCGATCTGATACATCAGACATGGATTCGTGAGGCTTGCGATCATGCGACCGCGGCGTCAGACTTTCGGTTTGGTAAACCGCTAAAGAGGGCATATCGATGCTCCGTCGCTCCGATTACCGCGCGTTGCAATTGACCTCGATGAAACTGGCACTCTACTCCGTCGTCGTGCTGACAGCCTTGGCATCCGGATGCGCAACGACGCGGCTATCGTCGGTGCGGCAGAAGATGGCGGCCGGTCAGTATGCCGCGGCGCGACAGGAACTCCTCGCAATTCCGATCGCCTCGCTCAACCCTTCGGAACGGCGCGAGGTCAAAGACGACATCTGCGTATCCGAATTCATGATGGGAGAGCCGAACTACGCGCAGAGCGAGCAGCATCGTGTATGCGAAGATGCGGCGAAAGAACCGGGCAGCCAGAGCCAGCAGATTGTAGAGAAGATCGACGATCAGATTCGTCGCAGTTCATACGAAAAGGTGAATGCCGCACTGGCGAGCGGCGATCTGGCTGGCGCCGAACAGGCCGCTCAACAATATCTCAACACTCCAGGCGCCGATCGCGAGGTGGTCGCGAAGTGGTCGCATGAGATGTGGCAGTTGGTGACCAAGCGCGACCAGCGGATCGAGCCGCGCCACAAGAAGAAAGAACTGGCCGCCGCGATCGAATCGGTGCGCAAGGAATATCCCAGCGTCCGCAAGATGAACAAAGACGAGTTCATGGCGTGGGTCGCGAAGCAGGGCAACATCGACGGGACCCGAATGTTCTCCGCGGTCGCCGTCAATGACAAAGAACTCGACCTCGCGGTTCGGCGTCAGGAGCTGCACATGGCATCGCTAAGGCTCGACCGCCTCTCGGCGATCAACGATGCCACGGTCGCGCGTTGCGGCTGCGCCGGGCGCACCAACGTCGGGGTTGCAGAAACCAATTTTCCGCTCTATCTGGTAAGACTCGACCCGGAAACCCAGCGATCGGAGGTGCTGATCCTGCCGCATCGCCAATGAACTGCGCGTCGCCGCGCGCGACGCATTTTGGAGAAAACCAGATGGCCAGCGCCGAGCTAAACAAGGTTCTCGAGCTTCTCAAATCGCAGCCGCGAAACCCCGAGGCATCGGTGGAAAAGATGCGCGCGGGAATGGAGCGCGTTAGCGAACGCGTTGCCAAGGATGTAACCTGCGAGGGTTTCCGCATCGGCAACATCGAGGCGGAATGGATCGTTCCTCCCGGCGCCGCATCGGATCGCGTGGTGCTGTATCTCCACGGCGGCGGTTACGTGATGGGATCGATCGCGACGCACCGCGCGACCATCGCAAGGATCGCACGCGCCGCAAGGGCGAAGGCGCTTGCGCTCGAATATCGCCTCGCGCCGGAGCATAAGTTCCCCGCGGCCGTCGAGGATTCCGTCGCGGCCTACAAATGGCTCCTCGCGCAAGGTTACAAGCCGAACAAAATCGCCATCGCCGGCGACTCCGCCGGCGGAGGCCTCACGCTCGCGACGCTGCTCTCGATTCGCGATCAGAAGCTGCCGATGGCGGCCGCCGGCATTGCGATCTCGCCGTGGGCCGATATGGAAGGGACCGGCGACTCATTCAAGACGCGCGCGCATCGCGATCCGATGGTGGGATCGGGCAACCTCGGCGGGATGGCTAAGCATTACCTCGGCGGTGGTGATCCACGTCACCCCCTCGCATCGCCGATTTATGCGGACTTCACCGGTGTCGCACCACTTCTGATCCAGGTCGGCGATGCAGAAACCCTG
>Ga0335081_10016577_pt1 | contig 11927 bp, 9 predicted proteins | sample Lox_Sample_35_FD_206713 | JGI IMG/M metagenome (GOLD analysis project Ga0335081, IMG submission 206713) | Soil microbial communities from Loxahatchee National Wildlife Refuge, Florida, United States - Lox_Sample_3.5 | ecosystem: Environmental > Terrestrial > Soil > Wetlands | place: USA: Florida... | reverse complement strand
GTAGCGGGTGTCGAAATCGCCGAAGCCGGTCGCGATCACCGTGACCCGCAGCTCGTTGCCGACCTTTTCGTCGATCACGGCGCCGAAAATGATGTTGGCGTCTTCGTGCGCTTCTTCCTGAATCAGGCTGGCCGCTTCGTTGACTTCGTAGAGCGACATGTCGGGCCCGCCGGTGATGTTAATCAACAGCCCGCGCGCGCCCTTGATCGAGACGTCCTCGAGCAACGGACTCGAGATCGCGCGCTGCGCGGCTTCGACCGCGCGATTCTCACCGCTGGCGGTCGCAGCCCCCATCATCGCCATCCCCATCTCGGCCATGATCGAGCGGACGTCGGCAAAGTCGAGGTTGATCAAGCCATGGACGGTGACCAGCTCCGAGATGCCGCGCACCGCTTGCAGCAGGACTTCGTCGGCACGCTGGAACGCCTCGCGCAGCGAAGTGTTGCGGCTGGCGATCGAAAGCAAGCGCTGATTGGGAATGGTGATCAGCGTATCCACCGCACCCTTGAGTTCACGCAGCCCTTCGTCGGCCTGGTTCATGCGCTTGCGGCCTTCGAATTGAAACGGCTTGGTCACCACGCCGACCGTGAGCGCGCCACTCTCCCGCGCCAAACGCGCTATCACCGGCGCCGAGCCGGTTCCGGTGCCTCCGCCCATCCCGGCGGTAACGAACACCATCTCGGCTTCGGACAGGCACTCGCGCAGCCGCTCCTCATCTTCGAGCGCCGCCTTGCGGCCGATCTCGGGATTGCCGCCGGTGCCGCGCCCCCGCGTGAGCATCTCACCGAGCTGCATTTTGAGCGGCGCGAGATTATTCTGCAGGGCCTGGATGTCGGTATTGACCGACATGAACTCGACGTTCCTGAGCCCCGCCTCGATCATATGGTTGATGGCGTTGCCGCCGCAGCCGCCAGCACCGATAACCTTGATCCTTGCTCCCGGGTCGGGACTTGCCACGTACTCGATTGGCATTACAGATCCTCCTCCACCACTGCCCCGCGATGCGCGGCGCGCGCATCGGAAATGGGCGCTAAGCGCGCCGCCTGCTTAAAAGAATTCTCTCATCCATTCAGTCATGCGCGAGCGTAATTTGCCCCATCGTCGGTGCCGCTCTTTGCCGTTGCCAGCGCCGTCTCCGCCGCGGCCGTAGAGCACCAGTCCCGCCGCCGTGGCAAACATCGGTTTCATCATCGGTTCGGGCATGCTCGGAAGATTGAGCGGCAGTCCGCGGCGTACCGGGAGGTTGAAGATTCGTTCGGCCAGCTCTTGCGTGCCTTCGAGCAGCGAGCTTCCGCCTACCAGCACCAGCCCCGAGGCCAGGCTGTCGGCCGCGCCGGAGCGGATCAATTCGCGCTGCACCAAGGCGAAGATCTCTTCCATGCGCGGCTCGATGATCTCGCCGAGCAGCCGCCGCGCGATGATCCGCGGCTCGCGTCCGCCCACTCCCGGCACCCGTACCATCTCGTCGCGCCCGACCACCAGATTGGTGGCGACGCCGTAAGTGATCTTCAGTTGCTCGGCGTCGGCCAAGGGCGTGCGCAGTCCGGCCGCGACGTCGCTGGTCAGATGGTTGCCGCCCAGCGGCAGTACCGCCGTGTGCAGCACCGCGCCGCCATGGTAAACCACGATTCCCGTGGTCCCGCCGCCGACATCGACCAGCGCCACTCCCAACTCACGCTCTTCGGGAAACAGCACCGCCTCGGCCGAAGCCAGCGGCTCCAGCACCAGTTCCCGCGTGGTCACGCCCGCGCGCTCGCAGCATCGGATCAGGTTCTGGCCGTAGCTCTGCGCCGCCGTGACGATATGAATGTGCGCTTCGAGACGCACGCCGGCCATTCCGACCGGCTCGCGCACGCCTTCCTGGTCGTCGACCGAGAAGCGTTGGGGCAGAATGTGCAGGATCTGACAGTCCAGCGGAATCGCGACCGCGCGCGCGGCCTCGATCACGCGCTCGACGTCGCGCCCGGCAACCTCTCCGCCGCGAACCGCGACGATACCGTGGCTGTTGAAGCCGCGAACGTGGGCGCCGGCCACGCCGACCACCGCTGAGTTGAGCTTCAGTCCAGACGACTTCTCCGCCTCGCCCACCGCGTTCTTGATCGACTCGACGGTGGCCTCGATATTGACTACCACCCCTTTGCGCAACCCTGTCGAAGGCGCGACGCCATAACCTAGCAAGGCCAGTTCTCCGCTATCAGCCGCCTCCGCAATCAGCGCGCAAACCTTGCTGGTGCCAACGTCCAATCCGGCGATAAGGTTTCTCATCTCGCTGCCAGCTCCTTGGTCCGCTGCGGGACGCGACACGCTGGCGACTCGAAGGTATGATGCGCCGCCGCTTCGACCGTCCCCTCGCCATCGCCGGCAACCGGCAGCGCGGCCCTGAGTCTCATCACCGCCTGGCTTGGCGTTGTCATGTCGAGCGCGGCGATGAGGTCGCGATGGCCGCGCCAGCGCCGCAGCAAGTAGCTCGCCCGTTCAAGCTCCGGCGCGGCCTTGGCGAGGTCGAAACTGAGTTCGGTGCGCGATCGCTCGAGATAAAGCGCAGCCGTTCCATCTTCGGCAACGCTCATTTCGGAAATCAGCTCTCCCAGCGCGGCCTCCGCACGAACCAGCGCCCCGGCGTCTTCGAGTAGCTGCGGCGGGCGCGCGCGCTCCAGCGCCGGCCCGCTCAGGATCGGCAGGTCGTCCTCGAGCTCCGCGGACACCGGGCCGCGCAATTCGCCGGTCGATCTCAGCGCATAGAACCCGTCCTTGCGCTCGACCAGCGCCACCGCGAATCCCTCCGGCTGAGCCGGAAGCAGCTTCGGCACCGCCAGCGCGGCGCGATTAAGCGGCGCGAGCCCTTTCCACAGACGGCTGCCGTATTCGAGCAGCCGGGCAGGAACAGATAGCGCGGTCTGGCGCCGAGCGACGCCCAATCCGGCCAGCACTCCCAGACCGAAGAACGCGCACAGCACCATGCCCGCCAGGCGCCAGCTCCAGTCCGATATGCCTTGATTCTTCTTCCGCACCGCCATCCGCCGCCCCACGCGTCGCGCCTACCTCACCAATCGCCCACCAGCTTGACCTCGGGCTCCAGCCATACTCCGGTGGATTCCTTTACTTTTTTTCTAGCCAGATCGATCAGAGCACGGACCTCGGCCGCACGCGCGTTGCCGAGATTGACGATGAAGTTGGCGTGCAGCTCGGAAAACGCCGCGCCTCCCATCCGCTCGCCCTTGAGGCCGCAACCTTCGAGCAGGCGTCCGGCGAAATTGCCCGGTGGATTCTTGAAGATCGAACCGGCGTTGGGAAATCCACCCGGCTGGCGCGCCGCGCGACGAGCTTTCAGCTCGGCGACGCGCGCCCTCAGCGCCTCGCGATCGCCTTCAGCAAGTTCGAACTCAACGCGAGTGATGATAAAGCCAGGCGGCAGCTCGGTTCGCCGGTATGAGAACTTGACCTCTTGCGGACTTAGCGCCTTGAGCTCGCCCTGTTTGGTGGCACCGCGCACCATCGTGACTACTCGCGCGAGTTCGCCGCCGAACGCGCCGGCATTCATCACCAATCCGCCGCCGACCGTGCCTGGGATGCCTTCGCCAAACTCGAGTCCCGCCAGGCCCCGCTCGATCACGGTTTCCACCAGCGTGCCGAACTGCGCCGCGGCGCCCGCGTTCACCCGTCGTCCATCGATTTCGATCTTCTCGAAGCCTCGGCCGAGCCGCACGACGAGCCCGCGCATCCCGCGATCGCTCACCAGCAGATTGGTGCCTGCTCCGAGGCAAAATGTCTGTGCGCCGCAGCGATTCGCCGCCTCCAGCGCGGCCGTCAGCTCGGCTTCGTTCTCGACCTCGACCAGCAGATCGGCGGGTCCGCCGATCTTGAATGAAGTGAATTCCGCCAGCATCTGATTCGTCTTCAGGCGCGCACCGAAGCGCGCTCTCAATTGATCTTCAAACGCGCTCATAAGCCCAGGGCTCCTGGCCGAGTACTGCCAGCACCGCCTCGCCGACCTTGTAGACGTCGCCCGCGCCGAGAGTGACGACGAGGTCTCCGGCCGCCGAATCGGCCGCGATTCGCGCCGCCGGGTCGGCTTCGTCGCCCAGATAACGGACATCCAGATGACCGCGGGCGCGCAGCGCCTCGTACAGCCGGCGGGAGTTGACGTCCGGGATTGGCTCTTCGCCGGCAGGGTAAACGTCAGTCACGTAGAGCACGTCCGCGGCATCGAAAGCATCGAGAAAATCCTCGAACAGGTCGCGCAATCGAGTGAAGCGATGCGGTTGGAAGATCGCCACGATGCGGCGCTTGAAGGCGGCGCGGGCCGCGGCCAGGGTGGCTCGCACCTCGGCCGGATGGTGCGCGTAGTCGTCGAGAACGATCCGGCCGGCGGCTTCGCCCTTAATTTCGAATCGCCGGCAGATACCCGAGAAGTTTTTAAGCGCGCGAGCCGCGGTTTCGAAATCGATTCCGAGCCGCAACGCGACCACGATCGCCGCCAGCGCGTTGAGAGCAACATGGCGTCCCGGCGACGGAACCGTCACCGCGCCCAGGGTTCTATCACCGTAAACCACCTCGAAGCTGGTCGACAGCCCGTCGATAGTGATCCGCTCGGCGCGGAAATCGGCTTCCGCCCCAACTCCATAGGTAACCGCGAGCTTACGCACCGAGGGCATCAGCGCGCGCACGTTGACGCTATCGATCCCCAGCACCGCGACGCCGTAAAACGGGATGCGGTTGATGAAGCTCAGGTAGGCGTCGATCACCCGGTCCATCGTGCCGTAGTGATCGAGATGCTCGGGATCGATGTTGGTCACTACGGCCACCGTGGGTAGCAGCAGCAGGAAGGAAGCGTCGCTTTCGTCCGCCTCCGCGACCATGAAGTCGCCGCGCCCGAGACGAACGTTGGTTCCGCGCGTCCTCATGTTGCCGCCGATCGCCACCGTCGGGTCGAGGCCCGCTTCCTCCAGAATCAATGCGATCAGCGAAGTGGTGGTGGTCTTGCCGTGAGTGCCCGCGACCGCGACGCCAAGTTGCGCCAGCCGCAACAACTCGCCCAGCATTTCCGCGCGCGCAATCACCGGAATCTTCAACTCGCGCGCGCGGCTCACCTCCGGATTCGAGAATTTCACCGCTGACGAGATCACCACCGCGTCCAGCTCGCCCGCCAGATGGTCGGGATGATGGCCGTAGCCGATCGTAGCGCCGAGCGACGCCAGCCTTGCGGTCGTTTCGGTCGCGCGCAGATCGCAGCCGCTCACGGCGAAGCCGAGCCGAATGCACAGTTCCGCGATTCCGCTCATGCCGGCGCCGCCGACGCCGATGAAATGCAGCCGGCGCTCCTTGGTCAGCAATCCTTTCGGAACGGGGCCGCTCATGCGCGAGCCTCCCGCGAGTCGACGATTTCGAAACAGGCGCGCGCGACGCGCTCGGCCGCGTCCGGCATCGCCGCGGCGCCGGCACGCGCTCCCATTTCGCTCAATCGTGCCGGGTTGGCGGCGAGCTCGCAGATGAAGCGAGCCAAATTGTCCGCCAGATGCTCGTCGTCGTTAACCACGATCGCGCCGCCCAGCTTTTCGATTACCCGCGCGTTGTGCTCCTGCTGGCGGTCGCGATGGAAGGGATAGGGAACGAAAATGGCCGGGCGCGCCGCGAGCGCGATCTCCGACACCGTCATGGCACCGGCGCGAGCGACGACCAGGTCGGCCTCAGCAAGCGCGGGCGCCATGTCGTCGATAAACGGCGTCACCCGCGCCCCGACTCCAGCTTCCTCGTAGGCCCTCTTCACCAGCCCCTCATCCGCAACCCCAGTTTGGTGCCGGATCGATTTTATAACAGCTTTTTTCAAGTTTCGAAAGCATTTTACGGCGCCTAAATTCAATCTATGGGCTCCAGTCGAGCCTCCTAAAACAAGGATTTGTAATTTATCGCCCCCGCGCACCGCTCCCGGCTCCGGCTTGAAACGGACCGGATTGCCGGTGACCTCAACCTTAGAGTTTTTCCAAAACGTTGCCGTCTCGGCGAATCCCACACAGACCTTGGTGGCGAACCGCCACAGCATCCGATTTGCCAACCCCGGCCTGGTGTTCTGTTCCATCAGCAGTAGCGGAACGCGTTCGATGATGGCCGTCATAGCCATCGGCGCCGACGCATATCCGCCGACTCCCACCACCAGCTCGGGGCGAAACCGCCGCAGCAGCGCGCGCGCCGACTTGAGCGCGCGGAAAAATTCGAGCAGCGCGACCAGCCGCGCACGCGGACTATGGCCGCGCATGCCGTGTACGTCGAAGAGTTCACAGGCGAAGCCGTTTTGCGGCAACCACTTCGCTTCAAGCCCCGCGGTGGTACCGACGTACAGCACTTCGCTATCGGGCCGTTGGCGCCGGAGCTCCTCGCCTAGCGCTACCGCCGGGAACAGATGGCCGCCGGTTCCGCCGCCCGCGATAATCACTCGCATCGCACCGCCTGCCGCCGCCCGAGCGCGAGCAACGCGCCGAGCGCGGCCATCGAGGTCACCATCGCCGTTCCGCCGTAACTCACAAACGGCAGCGGCAAACCTTTGGTCGGAAGCAAGCCGATCACAACCGCGATGTTGACCAACGCCTGCAACGACAGCAGCGCCGTCAGCCCCACCGCGAGCAGGCTCGCGAAATGATCCGTCTCATTATGCGCGATTCGCATACCGCGCCACAGGATGATGCCGAACAGCGCGATCACGCCCAGCGCGCCTACCATCCCGAATTCCTCGCCGATTACGGCGAACACGAAATCGGTATGGGCCTGCGGCAGATAGAACATTTTCTGGCGGCTGGCGCCCAAGCCGACGCCCCATCCGCCGCCGGCGCCCAAGGCGATGAACGATTGCACGAGCTGAAAGCCAGCGCCCCGCGCGGTATTCCAGGGATCGAGAAACGCGGTCAGCCGCCGCATCCGATACGCTTTGTGTCCGGCTTGAAACAGCAACAGGCCGAGCGCCGCGGTGCCCGCCGAAACCAGATGCGCGGGACGCGCGCCGGCGGCAAATAGCATCGCGAACAGCAGCATCGAGAGCATCACGGTGGTTCCGAAATCGGGCTGCTTCAGAATCAACGCGGCCAGCGGTGCGATGATCAGGAACGCCGGCAGCGGCCCGCTGACGAAGCTATCCATGCGTTCATAGCGCTTGCTCAGCACCTCGGCGAGCAAGAAGGCAGCGGCCAACTTGACCACCTCCGAAGGCTCGGCCAGCAGCGGCCCGAGCCTGAGCCATCGCCTGGCGCCGCCGCGAATAACCCCCAGGCCCGGAATCCAGACCGCCACCAGCATCGCCACCGCCACTATCATCAGGGGCAGCGCGAGGCGGCGCAGGCCGCGCGCGGAAAACTGCGAAAAAAGAAACAGCACGGCAACACCGACGGCGGTGTTGAACAACTGCCGCCGGATAAAATAAAAGGGCGCGCCGGTCTTCTCGAGGCTCAAAAAGTAGGTCGTGTTGAGCACCATCAAAAGTCCCAGCAACACCAACGCGAGCGCCGGCAGCCATAGCCACGGATCGGGCCGGCCAGGCGTCAGCTTCTCAAAGCGCCCGAGCCAGCTCTTTAAATATCCGACCGCGTTCTTCATAGTCCCTGAATTGGTCGAAGCTCGAACACGCCGGCGAGAGCAGCACCGTGTCGCCGCGCGTCGCGATCGCCGCCGCCCGTGCGACCGCATCCGCGAGCGTCGCCGTCAGCTCGACTTCAGTTACGTCGCCCAACGCCGCTTGCATCTTGTGGCGCGCCGCGCCGATTAGAATCGCCCGCCTGACCTTTTCCTTCAGCAGCGCGCGCAGGGGCGAGTAATCGCCGCCCTTGTCGACGCCGCCGGCGATCCAGATGATCGGAGCCGCGACCGCCGCGAGCGCTTCGAGCGTGGCGCCGACGTTGGTGCCCTTGGAGTCGTCGACGAAACTCACGCCGTTTCGCTCGCGGACGAACTCGATCCGATGCGCCAGTCCGGTGAACTCGGCGAAGGCGCGCTCGATGCTCTTCGGGTCGACGCCAAGCACCAGCGCCGCGGCCGCGACCGCCATCGCGTTGGCGAGATTGTGCCGCCCGGGTAGCCTTAGCGAGCCGATACCAACTCGCCGCTGATTGGCGCCATCGTCGAGCACCAGTTCATCGCGATCGAGCCGGATCGCCGGCAACACGGCGGCCGGCGTTAGCCCAAAGTTGATAGTGCGCGCCTTGAGCCGGCCGTTTAATCGCCAGACGTGCGGGTCGTCACGATTGATAATCGCGTAATCGTCCGCTCGCTGATTTTCGAAGATCCGCGCCTTGAAGTGCCCGTACTCCTCCAAGTCCCGATAGCGGTAGAGATGGTCGTCGCTCAAGTTCAAGTGAATCGCGACGTGCGGCCGAAAGCGCTCGATCCATTCGAGCTGGAAGCTTGAGACCTCGACTACCGCGATGTCGTGTTCAACGCCCATCGCGTCGATAAGCGGGGTGCCGAGATTGCCGCCGACGAACGGCCGCATTCCCGCCGCCTTGAGCACCTCGCCCAGCATAGCGGTCACCGTACTCTTGCCGTTGGTTCCGGTAATCGCGACCAGCAGGCCGTCAAGGAAGCGGCTGGCGAGCTCGAGCTCGCTCAACACCGGGATGCGCGCGGCGACCGCCTCGCGCAGCAGCGGATTATCGCGCGGCACGCCCGGGCTCGGAATCACCAAGTCAACCGCGTCCAGACACGCCACGCTTTCGGGGCCGAGATGAAGTTCCGCATCCAGCGGCAGATCCTCGCGAGGAATATCGCCGCGCTGATCGGCCAGCACGAACCGGGCGCCGCGCGCGGACAGAAACCGTGCCGCACTTCGGCCCGTCACTCCGAGTCCCACCACCAGCACTCGCTTGCCCGCCAGTTCCATCATCTGAGCTTCAAGGTGCTGAGCGCGACCAAAGCGCACACGATCGATACGATCCAAAAGCGCACCACGACCAAAGTTTCGGGCCATCCCGCGAGCTCGAAATGATGATGAATCGGCGCCATCCGAAAGAACCGCTTGCCGTGAGTCAGCTTGAAGTAGTAGCGCTGGATAATCACCGAAACCGCTTCGATCACGAACACCCCGCCCGCGATCACCAGCACCAGCTCCTGCTTGGCGAGCACGGCCACCATGCCGAGCGCGCCGCCCAGCGAAAGCGCGCCGACGTCACCCATCATCATCGAGGCCGGATACGCGTTGTACCACAGGAAGCCGAGCGAGGAAGCGATCAGCGCGCCACAGAAGATGCTGAGCTCGCCCACCCGCGCCACGTGCGGAATCTGCAGGTAGTCGGCGAACTTGACGTTGCCCGCGACGTATGTAAACACCCAGTAGCAAAACGCTACCGTCATTACCGGTCCGATCGCCAGGCCGTCGAGACCGTCGGTCAGGTTGACCGCGTTGGAGCACGCGACCATCACGACCGCGGCGAACGGTATGTAGAACCAGCCCAGGTCGGGCCTGAGCTTCTTGGCAAACGGCATCGTCAGGCGCGTGTCGAAGCCCAGCCATCCGAACAACACCACCGCCGCGATCAAGGCGCACGCGAACTGCAAAACCAGCTTGTGCGGGCCGCTCAGGCCATGGCCGCGGCCGCGGCGAAGCTTGAACATGTCGTCGGCGAGCCCGATCGCGCCAAAGGTGACCGTAATGAAGATCGCGATCCAGACGTAAGCGTCGGTTAAGTCGGCGAGCAACAGCGTCGCCATCAGGGTCGCGGCCAGGATCAACAGTCCGCCCATCGTCGGCGTGCCGGCCTTCTTCTGATGGCTCTGCGGAACCACGTCGCGAATCGTCTGACCTATATGCGCTTGGCGAAAGCGCTCGATCAGAATCCGTCCCAGCATCAGCGAGAGCGCCAGCGCGGCGAGCCCCGCCAGCACCGAGCGAAAGGTTTCATAGCGGAGAACGTTGAAGCCGGGATAGCGGCTGTGGAGCGGAAACAACAGCAGGTAAAGCATCAGTCCGGCCTCGCCCGTTTAAGCTGCTCCAGCACCGCCTCCAATCCGACCGCGCGCGAGGCCTTGAGCAGCACGCGATCGCCCTCGCGCACGATTTCACGCAGCGCGGCGCCGAGCTCGAGCGGTTGCGCGAAGACGGCGATCCGTTCCGTCTCCATCCCGTTTTGGCGCGCCCCCGACGCGATCTCGCCAGCGAACTCGCCGACCGCCAGCAGGCGATCAATCTTGAGCGAAGCCGCCAGCGCGCCCATCTCCCGATGCGCCGCCGCGGCCGCGTCGCCCAGCTCGCGCATGTCGCCGAGCGCGGCGATCCGGCGCGCGCCAGGGAATGCGCCCAGCATCCGCAGCGCCGCCGCCATCGAGACCGGATTGGCGTTGTAAGCGTCGTTGATGCAGATCACGTCGGGCCCGATCCTCATCACCTCGCCGCGCATCGCGACCGGCCTGAAGTTCGACAAGCCCTTGGCGATCAGAGCGGCCGGAATCTTGAACGCGACGCCGACCGCCGCGGCCGCCACCGCGTTGCTGAGATGGTGCTCGCCGGCTGCTGTCAGCTCGACTTCGGTCCGCTCGCCGCCCGCACACAAGATGAAGCTTTGTCCCTCGACGCCGCGCTCTCGCCGTTGCTCGCACCAAACCTCCGCATCGGCATCCGAACGCCGGCTGTAGGTTAGCGCCGGGCCGCCTCTGGCCGCCGCAAGCTCGGCCACCCTGGGATCATCCAGGTTAACGATCGCCAGGCCGTCGCGACGCATGCCGGCCCACAGCTCGCCCTTGGCCCGAACCACGCCGTCGAGCGAGTCGAGCGCAACCGGACCGCCACCAAGCGAGAGCGAAGTCGGCGACGGCCGCAGATGGGCCAAGCCGATATTGGTAATCAGGCCGACGTCGGGGTCGGCGATTTCGGTCATGCGCGCGATCTCGCCGAGCGCGTTCATCCCCATTTCGAGCACTACCGCAGCCTCCGTGCCGTCAAGCTTCAGGATCGTGATCGGCAAGCCGACCAGATTGTTCTCGCTACCCTCGGCCGCGCCGACGCCTCCTGAAAAGATCGCGCCGACCGCCGCCCTCAACACTTCGACCGTCATCTGCTTGGTCGTAGTCTTACCGGCGGTACCAGTAATCGCGACCACCCGAGCGGAGAGCATCCGGCGCGCCGAGAGCGCAATCTGGCCAAGCGCGTGGAGCGAATCGCCAACCTTGAGCACGACCGGCTTAAAGCCGTCGGGCAAATCGGCGACCGGCCATCGCTCGACCACGACGCCGCCGGCCCCACGCTCGAGCACTACGCGAATGAAATCATGACCGTCGCGCCGGGCGCCACGAATCGCGACGAACAACTCGCCGGGGCGGACCTTTCGCGAGTCGACCGCGATTCCGGCGAAGCTTTCGACAACGCCGCCAGCAACCAGTTCAGCGCGGGTCGCCGCTCGCACCTGTGGCAAGCTGATACGCATGGCTAGTTTTCCGGCCCGCCGAGAATTTCCTTCACCACCGCTCGGTCATCGAAGTCGAGCTTGCGATCGCCGACCAGCTGGTAATCTTCGTGTCCCTTGCCAGCAATCACGACTAGATCGCCCGGCTCGGCAATTCTGAGTGCAACAGCGATCGCGGCGCGGCGATTTGGTTCGAGCAGATAGCCCGGCTGGGTACCTGCCTCGTTTTCGCCAAGCCGGCGCAGGCCGCGCCGCGCGATTCCGGCTTCGACCTCGGCGATAATTTTCAGCGGATCTTCCGAACGAGGATTGTCGGACGTGAGAATGGGCAGGTCCGACAGCCGCGCGGCGATCTCGCCCATCATCGGCCGCTTACCGCGATCGCGATCGCCGCCGCATCCGAATACGCATATCAAGCGGCGAGGTCCCAGCGCGCGCAAGCTCTCGAGCACCCCGGCCAGCGCGTCAGGCTTGTGCGCGTAATCCACCACCACCGTCACGCCCGGCTGGGCCGGCACAATCTCGACCCTGCCGCGAGCGCCGCTGAAGCGC